>Ga0310038_10002459_pt1 | contig 13586 bp, 31 predicted proteins | sample Sb_taG_6_FD_200461 | JGI IMG/M metagenome (GOLD analysis project Ga0310038, IMG submission 200461) | Peat soil microbial communities from Weissenstadt, Germany - Sb_50d_4_PS metaG (v2) (version 2) | ecosystem: Environmental > Terrestrial > Soil > Wetlands > Peat | place: Germany: Weissenstadt... | reverse complement strand
GAGGGCGTGATGCGGCCTCATGAACTGGTCAGCGCTGGATCGTCTCCCCGCTCGCGCAGTTCAAGTAAGCTAGCGCGTACCATGCCGCGAGGAGGACCAGGCCGATGACGAACCTTCCGACGACACGCTTCGACACCGTGAACATGGAGTCCTATGATCCTGGGTCTCATGATTGGTCGCCTAAAGGCCCGTGCGTCAAGTGCGGAGTCCGGAAAGCGACGTCGTGGTTCGTCGCCGAAGGCGGCGCGCTCGCGTTCGTCCACGGGTGCGGACAGGCGTGGTGCGGCCCGTGCTGCACGCAAGCGGCGATCGAGCACGCCGAGGAGATGGCCTCGAAGCTCCCAGGGTTCAAACTCGACATGGAGCGCATGAAGCTGCTCGAGATCCTCGCGCGCCGAGGGGTTTGATGGCGAAGCATAGGCATGTGAAGATCGCGCTGGAACGTGTGACGCGAACCGATTTGATCTGCGTCTCGTGCGGCAGTTTTCGGTGTGAGTGGGCCATTCTTCCAGTTGCCGTTGGGTTTCTGCGTGGCGACGAGGAGAAAGAAGGACGCGACGAGTATGAGCCCCAAGCTGGGGTTCATACGAAGTGCATTGACCAGCTCCATGCGCGTTCTACGAGGAAGAAGCTGGTCACGTGAAGGCGAGGGCGAAGAAGGCCAAGAAAGCGGTCGGCAGGTGGAGGGTTCCTTTCGCGGTTCGGAAGCTCGACTCGAAGTGGTGCGTGCTGGAGCGCTACGAGTCGAGCGTCGGGCTCTTGAGCTTCTGGGACACGCGCGAGCAGGCTCGCGAGGCTGCGAGGCAGCTCAATCAGGAAGAGCGACGCTACGCATGACGAAGGCTCGCGCAAAGAGTACGCGCGTGAAGCGTGGGGAGTTACCGTTGCCCGACAAGTGGGATGGCACGCTGGAGAGCAAGGCGCGTTTACACAAGGACGCACAGGTCGTGCTGCGGGCGCTCGCGGTTGAGCTTGGCCTGAAGAAGGGCGAGTTCGAGGTCCATTCGAACGCGATGGGTCCAGCCATTGGCGGTACGATCTATTTGAGCGCGCCCACGCTGCGCATGTGGATCGAGGGCGGTTACGGTTTCGAGCGTTGGGGAAAGACTCTTTGGAGGGACGCGACGGATGCCGCAATGAAGAAGCATGTGCGTGAGTCGAATGACGACGATAGCTACGAGACGGCGCGCATTGACAGCTACGTGACGGCGCGCCGCTGCAAGGATGGCAAGGACGACGACTACGAGCACGATCTCGAGGTGGAGTGGGAGCTTCTCTGGGACGTGAAGAAGCTCGCGGAGGTGCTTCGCCTGGAGGGGTTTGCCGAATGAGCGACATCTTGCGCGCACTCGCGCTCACGCGCGCGAACATCGAGGCGCTGCGCCGTGGGAACACGCTGGTCACGTCAACGGCCAGCACACCGAAGCGTCGCTCGATGGTGGCGATCGAGTGGAGGAATCTGGGGCCGAACTACTGGCGAACGCCACGGATCGACGAACGGTTCGAGGCGATGGTCGTCAAAGGTCGCGATGGGAGCGCCCATGCGAACGCGTATTCATACGTGGTCTTCGATTACGAGGACCCGCATTGTTCGTGCGTCCGTATCGCGAAGGCGAAGTCGGCCGATGAAGGGAAAGCGCGCGCCGAGAAAGAGGTGCGCATAAGGGGGTTCAGGCCGATAAGGGGGTTCAGGCCGTGAAGTTCGATCGCACCAAGCCTTGCGAGTCGTGCCCGTACAGGAAGGGCGCGCCCCGAAAACTCTGGGCTCGCGAAGAGTTCGTGAAGCTCCTCGTGATGGATGCGTCGTCGAAGGGCTGCATCTACCAATGCCACCAGGAGCGCAAGCTCCCGGAGTCGGAGCACAGGCCGTGCGTCGGGTGGGCGATCGATCAGAAGCGTCGCAACACGCCGTCGATCATGCTTCGGATGGGGCTCATGCTGAAAGAGGGTATGGGCGAGTGGTTCGCGAACCTCGATGTGCGGCAGCCGGGGCTCTTCCGGTCACTCGCAGCGATGTGCCGTGCGAACGGTGTGGATCCGAAGAAGAGCGGGATCGGAGGCGAGTGATGGCGAGGATCTGGATGGGGCAGAGCGCAGGTGAAGACGTGCGAAAGGATCTGCGCGAGAACGTGAACCAGGTGTGTGCGTTCGTGGAGGAGCTTGGCATGCGGTGGCGGAAGGTCCGCAACGACATCGTCGGGAACGTGACCCCGTTCTACGACGTGCTCCCGCGCGAGCTGGTCGACATGCTTGATGACGCAGCGGACGTAGTGACCTGCGAAGAGGGGGACTGCCTCGCGCCAGTGCACGAAGATTGGGACTTCTGCGAGAAGCACGGACGTCGTACGATTGTGGCGTGACGGCGACCAAGACCGCGATCATCCACATCCTGAACGAGGCTGCGAGCCCAAGCTCCGCGATGACGATGACGATGTGGTGCGGCGCGACATGCGTGGAGCTGTTCTATGGCCCGTTCGTGCCGGACACGGATTTCTGTTCGGAGGCGCAGGCGGAGTTCGCGACGTGCGAGGCTTGTCTGGCAGCGTTCGAGTCCCGTGTGGTGTCGTTGTGAGCGCTCGGCTTACTCGTGCCGAGTGCGTGAGGAACGGTGTCTCGAGTCTGCTTATCGCGATCGCGTTCTCGGGGTACGGGTTTTTCCGGTATCCCGAGCGGCCGATTTTTGGGGCCGTGCTCATGACCGTGGGCCTCGTCAACATGCTCGTCAGCGGGGTGAGCTTCGGTCTGGCGATCTGGGGAGACCGATGATGAATCATCGAAAGCTCCTCTTCTTCAGAAAGCCCTACGCGTTCAACGTCGAGCGTTACGACGTCATCGCCGATCGCTGGGAGCGTTACGGGTTGGTGCTCTTGCCCGACAACGCGTACCGCGAGGAGCTTGCGCACGCTCTCCTCGTGTTCGGTCTCCGCATGCCGCGGGGAACGGACCGCGTCATGTGGGACTACGACACCGCGGGGTGGATACCGGGAGCGACCATCTCGCCCTTGCCGAGACCGAGGGTGCGCATCACGAACGCGGAGGGGAGACCCCTCGTGCGTCTCACGGTGATGGAGAAGAAGAATATCGCTGAATTAGGGCAGAAGAAGCTCTGAGGGTAAACTAGCTGGCGACGCGGAGGCGTGGATTATGGCCAAGATCAACAAGAACACGACGGTGTATTCGGCGGCAGCGTGGTGGAGGGATTCCGACCCGTCGATGCAGGCCGTGGCGCTGACGGCGAAGCGGGCGCAGTCAAAGTGCGAAGAGTTGATGAAGTCCGCAGCGCGCGAGGCCCGCGACGACGGGAGCTACAAAACGATCGTCGCGGCTCTCGACGACATCGCCTGGAGCGGGGTGCACGCGTTCTCGCTCGGCGACTTGGCGTCGAAGCGTGAGCTGGACAACGCGATCCAGGATCTGGAAGACAATGGCGTCTGGTATCCCGAGACGCGGTGACACTATGACGGTCGTGGAGATCGGGAGGGGCGAGTACATAGACACCGACGAGGTCGAGCACGAGCCTGAGTGCGTCCGCTTTGAGCCGGATCAGGTCGAAGCTTTTCGTGGGTTCCTGCTTCCGCGTCTCGAGAACGCCCGTGATGAGGCGTCTCGTGAAATTCTTGCCGGGATGCGCTCAGGCAGGAGCCTGGGTGACGCTGTGAGTGATGTATTGGAGTCGCTATCGGCACGTAAGACGCAGAGGCTCAGGGAATGGCTCAAGGAGGCGAGCGGCACGAGGATCTATGCTTACGCGCACTTCTTGGGGCTTTACCGATTGTCCTATGGTCTGGTGATGACGACAGGAGGTCCACGGGATCGTGTCGTCGCTACTGAGGAGATCAGATCGTACGAAGTGGAGAATCCCGCACCGCGTTGGGAATTTTATGATGCGCTCAAAGAGCTAAAATATGCTGTCGTAGAGAAGGGTCCGGATTCGCCGAGATTGCTGGCGATTTTCGAAGAGAGCCCTTTGGTGGAGGTGAGCAATAAGGATGAGTACGACGAGGCGCTCGCTGTGACGGGATTGTCGCCGGAAGACGGCTCATGGGAGAAGGCCGGTCTCTATGATTTCACGAATACTCCGCCTACGTATTCCGGAACCGTCGAGGCTTACGAACGTGAGTCGATGAGGTACGAGGCCGAGCAGGTGCTCGATTACTTGTTCCAGGGCGACGAGTGGATGGATGCCTGCAAAACTCTTCTCGAAGATTAGAGTGACATGAGCCGTTGGCCATCGATTGCATATTTAGTTTACCGCGATTCGCGCGCCGAGGCGAAGCGTGCCCGCGAGGCGCTCCTCGCGCACTGCCGCTCGTGCGGGTGTATCGTCTGCCAGGTGCGGCTCGTGACGATGAACGAGATCTTCGAGTTCGATGGCGATCCTGTTGGCGTCGAAGAAAAAATCGTGTTGAAGGAATCCTTGAACTAGGCTGGCCCAAGTCCAGGAGAGCCGCGCGGAGTTCCCGCGTGCGGTGAATGCAGGGCGTCGATCGCGCGACGGAGGCGTGACGATTTCTTTTGACGAGGCTCTGAAAAAGCCGGTAGAGGAACGGATGCGTGGCGGCGACCTTGCTTCCGCGAACCGGCAACTAGGTGGCCGGGAACAGAAGGGGATTTGAATTCCAAGCCTTTCGTCAAGGCAGCCGGCGGGAAGACGAAGCTCGTCCCGACGATCATGGAGCACGTACCGCCGTTCACGGGACTCTACCACGAGCCCTTCGTGGGCGGCGGTGCCGTGTTCCTCGCCCTCTACATGTCGCTGCGCTCGTCGCCGAGGATCGACCAGGTTTGGGCCGTGCTCAACGACGTGAACGCGGAGTTGATGAACGCTTACCTCGTGGTGAAGACGGAGACTGCAAACTTGGTTCGTAGATTGCAGTCGCTTGCCAAGAAACATTCTAAAGAAACTTACTATGCAATCAGAGCGAAGGAGGAGAAGGAGCCGCTCGCGCGTGCGGTGCGGTTCGTTTATCTGAACAAGACTTGTTTCAACGGTCTCTACCGGGTCAATGCCGACGGAAAGTTCAACGTGCCTATCGGTTCGTACAAGAACCCTACGATCGTGGAGCCGGAGGTGATGGAGACTTGGAAGCACGCCTTGAAGAGTGTGAAGCTGTGTTCCGAGGATTTCCTCTACCGTCTCGCGGAGGCCAAGAAGGGCGATTTCGTGTACGCGGACCCGCCGTACCTTCCCCGATCGAAGACGGCGAACTTCACGTCGTACACGGCGGACAAATTCGGTGAGAAGGATCATGAGCGCCTTGCCAACGCGCTCGGCAATGTGCACAAGCGGGGCGCCAAGTTTCTTTGCAGTCAGGGCGACTCGGACACGATTCGTCAGCTCTACAAGCAATTTACGATCGTTCCTGTCTCGGTGAAGCACATGGTCGGAGCGTCGGCGAAGTCGCGCACGATCGTGAAAGAGCTTCTCATCAAGAACTATGACTGAAAATGGGTGGAACATGTCGGTCCTCAACAAACTGATTACAGATCTGGCGGGCGAATTTGCGGTGAAGCTCGTCGTCGCGCTGGGCAAACTATCTGTGGGCGAGTTCGCCGAGATTTCGAGCGGACTCTCGAAGAGCGACGGTAGGTCCGTCGGTCGCCCCGCCTCCGTCCGTCCTCGCGAGGTCGCGCACCCGGTCGAGAAGACGAAGACGGGCGGCAGGCGCGTTCGCCGTACCGTGGGGGACATCCGCGAGATCGTGGACAGCATCGTCGCGTTCGTGAGGAAGTGCGACGACGGCGCGACCGCCGAGCATATCCGGTTCATGCTCGGTCTCGAGCGCAAGGAACTTCCGCGGCCCATCGCGGAAGCGCTCGCGAGCGGCTTGCTCACGAAGCAGGGTCAGAAGCGTGCGACGCGATACTTCGCGGCGGCGAAGGGGAAGACGCCGGTGAAGGGAAAGACGTCGGAGAAGCGGAAGACGTCGGAGAAGCGGAAGACGCCAGTGAAGGGGAAGTCGGCGACGGGGAAGGCCTCGGCGAAGGTGAAGACTTCTGCGAAGGCGCGCGGGTCGAAGATGATCGCGAAGACGAAGGGTGCGAAGTTCTCGAAGTCGAACGGCGTTTCGGCGCCGGCATCGGCCGCTTGAAGAAAGAGGGAAGAGAGATGGGAACGGAGAAAGAGCTGACGATTTCGCAGTCTTCAGCAGACAGCGATATGGCACTCAGCAGTCAGGCAAAGCCTTTTCCCACCAATTCGAATCGAAGCTCTTCGTTCCCGGACTATTTAGTTTGAAAGAAACGGCAAACAGATTATGAGCGACGCGATCGACATGACGATGACCACCTCCACGCCGGCAGCGGTGCTCGAGCCCGTGCCGACAGACCGCGACGTGCTCCGTTCCGAGTACTCGGTCGAGGAGCGCGAGCGCATGCTCGCGAGGATGACGGAGATCAAGGACTCCTTCTACGTCGCGGCGCAGCGCGTGGGTCACCACCAGTTCATCGAGTTCGCCGGCTTCATGGCCGAGTACATCAAGGTGTGCGCCCGCATGCACGCCGAGGGCGTGGACTTTGGCACGACGGAGCTTGCTCCCAAGCACTATGAGATGGAGTACCTCGCGGAGAAGTTCGATTGCATCTTCGGCGACGCGCTCACGAAGCTCGAGATGCGAGATGCGTTCATGGGTGTGCTCGCCTCCAAGGGCGGGTGGGGTAGTGGCGCGAAGGAAGAGGTGATCTGGTGATGGCCTTTTCCTGCATGCACCCGCCGCTCACCGAGACCGCGCAGCTCCTCATCTGCCGCAAGTGTCACGCCGTGAAGGTGGAGGGTGTGCTTCGTAATCTCGGCGGCACGGTCGAGATCATGTACTACATCGATGCGACGGCGCTGGGCATGCTCGTCGATCCGGCGCTTGTCGGAAAGCGCGTGCGCGTGACGATAGAGGCTGTGGCGGGCGACGAGACCGCCGAGCCCAAGGAAGTCGTGACAGGCAACTAGGCCCGTTACGGTGTGCGTGGCTACACCCTTAGCCACGGTCTGGTACGAGAAATCTGGAGAATCCCAATCATGGCTAAAACGAACGAAAACAAGATGCAAGCAGCACCGGCAGGAACCACGGGCGCAGGCGCCCCGGCGACGAATCCCGACGACGACGATATGTCCGAGTGGCATGGCCAGTTCGGCGGGAACGTCGATGGCTGGTGGTCACCTCCCCCGGATGTGACGGCCTCGATCACGGGCATCCTCGTGAACTTCATCGACAAGGCGCGGAGCGAGAAGCTCCAGTCGAACTCGTTGGTGTTCGAGGTGACCGACGGCGCCGACTACGTCAAGAACGGCGGGTCGGACAAGGTTCCCGGAGCCAAGGGCGACGGGAAACTGCACAAGGTCCAGAAGGGGACCATGGTCGCGGTTCCCGAGTGGAAACTGCTCGCGGGGCTCTGGCCCGCGAAGGCCGGTCACAAGGTGATCATCACGCGCGGTCCGCGCCGCGACATCGGCAAGGGACGCAAGATGTACGACATCAAGCCCCCGCGCGTCTCGAACAAGGTGCTCCGTCACATCGAGATCAGCCAAGTCGAAGGCGTGAACGATGCGGCGTCGGAAGCGATGGCGGGTGATCCGTCGTTCCAGGTCGACGGCGCCGAGGCCTGATCCGGAAAGCAGTAGGCAGGATGCACGGGGTCGGTCAACGCTGGCCCCGTGCGTTCCTCTTCGAGCGGCCAGGCGGCCTGACGGTGCACGAGTGTCGTGCCAAGATGGGGTTCGATTCCCCGTCCGCTCTCCCAGGGTTCTACTGAGAAGGTATTCACGTGGCGGCGAAGTACGACTTCGAAGTGATCAAGGACGCCTCCGTGACGTCGGGGCCGACGCCGGGGGTGCGCTACCGCATTCGCGACATCGCGAGCGACAACGCGATCTCGACTTGCTACGACAAGGCGAACGCGCAGCTCATCGTGGACGCGCTCAACGCGTCGGGGGTGGACTACACGAGCTTCATGCGGAAGACGGTTCAGGCGGGTGGATGATGACGGAGATGGAGAAGAGGATCTACGTCGCCGGAGCCTCCGCGCAGATCGAGCTGATCGAGAAGTACCGGGACATGCTCCGGGCCGCTGGCTGGATCATTACGTTCGACTGGGCGGCCAAGGTGCGCGAGGTCGGCAACGCGTCGCCCGACGATCCTGAGATCCGGAGAGGCGCGGCGCTCGCCGACTTGAAGGGAGTCGCCGACGCCAGCGTCCTGTGGCTCGTGCAGCCGGACGCGACGTCGACGTCGACGGGGGCGTGGGTGGAGCTTGGCGCCGCGATCACGCGGCGGGAGATCTACAGGAAGTGCGTCCGCGACTGGGACGAGGCTTCAGTGCAGGACGTGATCGTCGTGGCGTCAGGCTCGTCGAAGAAGTGCATTTTCTCGGACCTCGCTGATTATAGGTTCCAATCGCACGACGACGCGCTCGAGTACATCGTCAAGGACCTCGGGAGAACGGCGGGATGAACGTGGCGCAAGACAGGAATTCCGAACACGAGCTGCCCGCGACGCGGCGCAGCCGCGACGAGGACTGGCACGAGCGCGCCAAGTGGACGCCGAGCGCAGAAGAGTTCCAGGGCTACCTCGTTCGCGAGGTGGAGATGGCCAAGGTCAACATCAAGAGGGGGAACCCGGCAAACTCCACTCTCCACTCGTCCGCCACGATCGCGCTCGCGCAAGAAGAGCTGGATCGCGAGAAGGACGGACCGCAGCCATGAATGAATCGGAGTCGTTGGTGTTCGAGGCGTCTTTGAATGGGCTCCGCGACGCGGCGTACGGGAACGCGAAGGCGCACGGCTTTCACGATAACGGGCATACCGTCGGCGACGGGCTGATGCTCATCACGTCGGAGGTAGGCGAAGCGTTCGAGGCTTTCCGTGAGGGTGCGAGACCTGCGGAAATGCGGTACGAATGCCGGCATCCGAAGGGTGGCTGCGGTCACGATGGCTCGCCGCGATGTTGGCCGGATGACGGATCTGGCGACTGCTCCCACAAGCCGGTAGGTGTCCCGAGTGAGATCGCTGACATCATCATCCGCTGTCTCGACTTCTCGGGTGAGCACGGCATCGACATCGGGCGCGCGGTGATCGAGAAGATGAAGCACAACAAATCGAGACCGTTCAAGCACGGCAACAAGGCGTTGTGATCCATGGCCCCGGCAGTGAGCGTCGCGCTGGGGAAGACGGCTAGCGGCGAGAGGCTTGCTCTCTTCACGCCGGACGGCGGGATCACGATCCCCATGCGGCGCCTCCTCGGACCCTACGGTCTCCGGCAGGGCTCGGGCTACATCGTGCCGCTCCACGCAGCCCTCCGCACGTGCGGCGTGCTCCAGAAGCACGGCGTCGAGCTTCGCGCGAAGAAGGAGATCCCGGAGACCATCCGGGCGTCGGCGTGGAAATGCACGAACGAGAGTTTGTATCCGTACCAGCGCGTGGGGGCCGAGTACCTCCATTCGCGCAAGCGCGCGATGCTGGCCGACCAGATGGGCGTCGGGAAAACCGCGCAGGCGCTCGTGGCGCTCGACAAGAAGAAGGGCACGCTCGTCATCGCCCCCTCCGTCGTGCGGGACAACTGGCTCAAGGAGACGCTCCGTTGGCGTAAGGACCTGAGGGTCACGATCTGGAAACCGCCGTACCCGCTCTTCCCCGAGCCTGGGGAAGTGAACATCGTGACGTACCCGAAGCTCCCCTACGAGAACATGGAGAGGCGGTCGCGCTGCCCGTGGTGCGAACAGATCTCCATCGTGCCGCTCGAGGACGAGGAGGTGCAGCAGCTCGCCGCGAGGCAGGTGCCCTGGACGGACAAGTGCGATCCCGAGCGAGGCGGGAGATGCCTCAAAGCTGACGGGCAACCTGGGATCAGGAGATTCAAGCAGGACACGGGAGCGTGGCCGGAATGGGTGTGGACGGGCGAGCTGCCGAAGCACGCAGTCCAGCTCGTTGTCGACGAAGCCCACTACTGCAAGAACCGCGACGCGCAGCGCACGGTTGCGACGCGCACCATCGCCGCCGCATGCGCGTCTGGACCCGTCGGGCGAAGCTCGTCGGTGTGGCTCCTCACGGGCACTCCTCTCCTTAATCAACCACCGGAGCTTTGGTCTCTCTGCCAGCTCTTTCCCGGCCAGACGGGCAGGTTCGACGACGGGGCGTGGGACACGTTCGGGTCATGGAGCGCGTTCGTCGAGATGTTCGGGGGCCGAAAGCAGGTCATCGGGGGCGTCTCGCGCGGCTACGAGTGGAAGCCCGGTTTCGCGTCGCCCGAAGCGCGGGCGTGCCTCGGAACGGTCATGCTCAGGCGCATGCGCGAGGACGTCCTGCCGGATCTGCCCAAGAAGACGCGGCGGTACATCGACGTGCCAGTGAGCAAGCATGCCCTCTCGAAGGACGCCATGCTCACTGAGAATCTGATGCTGCTCTTCCGCGAGTGGTCCGACGACAAGGTGCTCGCGGAGTGCGCGGTGGGCGGGGCGCTCTCGAAGCTCAGGAAGGAGCTTGCGGATCTCAAGTTGCCGACGCTCCTCAAGCTAGTGAAAGAGTACGAGGAGGTGGACGAGCCCCTCGTCGTCTTCTCGTACCATCGCGATCCCATCATCGCGCTCGGCCAGAGGAAGGGCTGGGGTTGCATCACGGGGAGCACTGCGGACGGCGAGCGCGCGGGGTTGGTCGAGAGGTTCCAGAAAGGCGCGCTCAAGGGCCTGGCCGGCACGATCGGCGCGATGGGCGTCGGGGTCACGCTCACGCGGGCGGCGAACATGCTTTTCCTTGATCGCGATTTCGTGCCGGCGAATAACCTCCAGGCCGAGGACCGCGAGCTTCGCATAGGCCAAGACCGCGGCGTCGTCATCACGATCCTGAACGGCCTGCACCCGATCGACGAGCGCGTCGCCATCATTCTCGAGAAAAAAGAGATGCTCCTCGAAGCGATGAATCTCGCGGAGGAGAAGAATCCGAACTTGGGCTCTGCCCCGAGCGACGGGCCGTTATTCGCGCAGAAGGAGCTTGGGCCATGAAGTCGACTTCGTGGGCGACGCTCTCGTGCGAGCGCGTGCGCGACGGTTATTACCTCTACGTGGCGAAGGCCGCGAACGGCGTACGCTGGCGCTACTCCGTCACGCCTCTCGAATTCACGCAGCGTCCGAGGCGGGCGGTACAGTGGGCGAAGGCTCTTGGCTATGCGCGTTCGCACGAGAGGGCTCTTCAGGCTGCGGAAGCTGCGTGTGACGGGCTCATCAAGGCAGAGAAATCCTCGACGAAACGCGGCGAGACGAGGACAGAGATGTACGGGGGTGAGACGTGACGCGCCAATGCATCACGAGCGATGAGGCGCCGTACTCGAACATCCAGCACGGCCGGCCGTGCACGGATTGCCCCTTCGCCCGGACCGCGCTCTCCGGTTGGCTTGGCGACAATTCGGCAGAAGAGTGGGTGGCGATGCTCCACGGCGAAGCGCGTATCGATTGCCACGCGATCATCGGCCCGCAGTGTGCGGGAGCGGCCATCTACCGCGCGAACGTGGGGAAGCTGCCGCGCGACAAGACGCTCTTCATGCTCTTGGCGGACCGCAAGCTCGCGTTCGCGGGACCCGGCGAGTTTGTCCGGCATCACGAGAAGCACGAGAAGAGAATGAAGAAGACATGAGCAAGTTTCACGTGTGGACAGAGCCGGGGCGGTGCTCCACCTGCAAGCACTGCGCGATGGACATGGAAATGGACCCCTACTGCGTGCACCCGAAGGTGCTGGAGTTTCACCGCTACGGCGTGAACCTCTCGAAGGCGGTCACGGATTTCTGCGGAGAAGATCTCAAGCTCCGCGAGGCGCGACAAGACGAACAGGCGGAACAGAAAAAAGAGGAAGGCGCATGAGTGAAGAAAAAGAAGGGCTCGTCGAGAGCGAGGCGAGGATGGAGGAGCTGACGGTGCCGGCGTTCGTGCAGATCATCACGTCGGTCTCGAACGCGTTCGGCAGGGGTCCCGAGGACCTCGTGACCTCGGACGTGCTCTACGGGCTCGACCAGAAGGGTCGAGTCTGGCAATGGATGCTCGGGGACCCGGAGTGGGAGGGCTCCCAAGACGGTTGGGATTTGCTCCCTAACGTCGCCTACAAGGAAGGCAAAGAGCCCCCTGAGAAGCCGAGGACGCGATGACGGCTCCCGGCAGATTCGATCTCGAGAAAAGCACAGGTTCATCATGAGCGAGTCCAAGTACTACGAGATCTCGTGCGACGATGACGGCGACGTGCACGTGCAGGCGTACACGAAAGAGGAGCTTGAGCGTGAGCTTGAGCGGGCGGCGAAGGCTGAGAAAGATGGGGAACCCGCGCGCAAATTCTCGTCGACCGTTCCGGGGGCCGACCCGGCGTATTGGGACGGCAAGCGCATCCTCATCAAGGGCGAGATCGTCGTCCCGAGACCGCGTGAGGTCGTCGAGGTTTGGGAGCTGCCGTGAGCGCGACGACGAAGGTGAAGATCTCGAAGCCCGAGATCGAGAAGACGATCGCGTGGCTCCTCGCGCACAAGCAGAAAGACGTGCAGGCCGTCCTCCGCGCGTTCCGCAAGCTCGCGCCGAACAAACAAAAGTTGCTGGACAGGAAGCTCGTCTACCTGGCGTCGATCCTGGACCACGCGCTCAAGGGTCAAAAAGGTAGGACGCGGGCGCGGACGCGTTGCAAGTCGTGCGGTCACCCGATGCACGTCAAGTGGTTCGGGTGTCAGAATCCCCTGCCCGACGCGGGCCACGCCGCGCGGGCGTCGATGCAGGCCGGGCGTCGAACGCTCAAGAGGAAATCGTGAAATCGCTCACGCTTATCGTCGCGATGACACCGGCCGGCGTCATCGGCAAGGACGGCAAGATCCCGTGGCACGTCTCCGAGGACATGAAGCGGTTCAAGCGGCTCACGACGGGCCACGCGATCATCATGGGCCGGAAGACCTACGACTCGATCGGCAAGCCGCTCCCGAATCGGACGAACATCGTGGTCACGCGAGGCGATCCCATTGCAGTCTTGGCCGACGTGACGGTGAATTCGCCGCCGCTCGTCGTTCGATCGTCGATGGAGGACGCGCTCGACACGGCATACAAGGTGGACCCGGAGCCGTTTGTGATCGGCGGCGCTGAGATCTATGCGCTTGCGCTCCCGCTCGCGACGAAGCTCGAGGTCACGTACGTCGCGCGCAAAGAGGAGCAAGGTCTTAGTGGTGAGAACGTGGTGTTTTTCCCTGGCCTTTACCCGAACCCCTGGCATTGGCGCTGCGTGCATTCGGAGCCTGCGACGGAGACGTCCAACGTTGAGTTCATGACGTACGAGAGGAGGCCGGCAGATGGGCCTCGTGTCGCCTGATAGCGATTTCTCGAAGGGCGCGGAACCGTACGACGTCGGGCGGATGACGTGCGTGAAGACGACGCCGAAGGCGATCCTCGTCGAGGGCAAGCTTCGCGATGGCAAAGTCGGGCAGATCTGGGCACCGAAGAGCGTGTTGCACAAGAAAAACAAGGTGAAGAAAAAAGGCGACGTCGGTCGGTTCGTTGTCGAGATGTGGTGGGGAGAAAAGAACCTATGACGAAGAAGGCCAGCAAGAAGAAGCCTGCGCGACCGCGCTCGAAGAAGGCGGTCG
>Ga0310038_10002457_pt1 | contig 13594 bp, 15 predicted proteins | sample Sb_taG_6_FD_200461 | JGI IMG/M metagenome (GOLD analysis project Ga0310038, IMG submission 200461) | Peat soil microbial communities from Weissenstadt, Germany - Sb_50d_4_PS metaG (v2) (version 2) | ecosystem: Environmental > Terrestrial > Soil > Wetlands > Peat | place: Germany: Weissenstadt... | reverse complement strand
TCGCAAACGGGCACAGGTAAGCAGTCAGTGATCGCACTTAGATATCAGCCCAGCCTGACCTAAACTTCCTTTTCATCTCTCGTTCCCGCTCGCGCATCTGCCGCTGCATTTCTCGCATTTGCTTCTGAAACTCGTGCTGATGGCTGTGGAAGTCTCTTTCGGCACGTTCCACTTCTGGCGTGATTTTCACCAGGTCCCGATTGATGGCCTCTTCCATCTCTGGCCCGACCTGGGCCCATTCGGATGCCAATTCACCAAGCTCAAGGTTGGTTTCGGCGTCGATTTCCGGAATGTCCAAACTCTCAAAATTCAGCTCCGACTGTTTGCGATCCGGCAGGGTCAGCGTGATGGTCTGCTCTTTGCGGTCGCGAAGAATGTTGACGCTGGCGGTGTTGTCCTTGCGCGAGCGCAGGGCGTGAGAGAAGTCACTGCTGTCGTGAATCGGTTCGCCATTGATTTTCACGATGACGTCGCCGGCATGAAACCCGGCTTTGTCGGCGCGACTGCCTTTTTCCACCGAACGTATCAGAACGCCTTGCCCGTTCTTCACCCCGAAATAGTCCCCTAGTTGCGGTGTGAGGTTCTCCACCATCAAACCGCTGCGCACCGAAGAGTGCACCATGACGACGGAAATCGGGACATCGAAATCCGGAAGCTGCGGCATCGCCGGCATCTCGAAATGGAAGTCTTTGCCGTCCGGCTTCATGAAGTAGGAAAAGTTGTTTTTGCGGTCGGCCAGTTGCACTTTCACCGTCATGGGCTGGCCATTGCGGCTGATGCCGAGCGCTACCACCCGTCCCGACGGAATCTCACGGATCATGCGGCGGAGTTGTTCCACGCTCTCGACTTTCTCGCCGTTCAAGGTGAGGATAACGTCCTGCTCTTTCAGACCTGCTTTCCCCGCGGGCGCATCCTGGTCCACCATGGTGACTTCGACGCCGCTCTCATCTTTAAGGTGCAGCGGGCCGAGACGGTCCGAAGTGATGTCGCGGGTGTCCACGCCCAGGTAGGAGCTGCCGCCAAAATCCTCGCTGGAGAACCCGAAACTCTCGCTGCCGTTGGCCCCGTGGCTATCAGCGGCCGCTGCAATTACCAGAAACAGCAGGATTAGCACTGTAATGAAAATTGACCTTCGCATGTTTCACCTCTCGCATCAAATATTCGGTCACCGGCTGGCGCGACGGAACCAGATATCTCCGGTGGTGGTGCGCACCTTGAGGATTGGACCTCCGCCATTCAGATTTCCTTCCGCCGTGACCGTCCTGGGGCCGTAGTCACCGCCTTCGACGGTGACCTTAAGCTCAGGAAAATCCGAGTGAATGGCGTGGCCATTGGCGACTTCGATGGAAGCCCGAATGCTCAGATTTACATTCGCCGCCACATACACGGTGATATCGCCAGCTGAAGTTTCGAGCAGCGAATCATGACGCTCTCCGCCGACAGCTACAAACTTGGCTTGAATGCCACCGCCGCCAGTTTCCGCGCGGGCCGAGGGTACGCCCATCAATTCAATGGTCCCGCCACCGGTTTCGGCCTGGACTGGCCCTTTGGCAGAATTCAGCCGGATGCTGCCGCCGCCGGTCGAGATTTCTGCCGGGCCGCTGATGTCGCCCAAGTCAATACTGCAGCCGCCGGTCGAAGCTTTGACCTTCCCGCTGCAGCGTTCCACCTGAATGCTTCCGCCGCCGGTCTCCAATTCAGCGCCTTGCATGCCGGAAACCACCATCACGCTGCCGCCGCCGCTTTCCGCGCTGATTCTTCCCTTGGCCGAGATCACCTTGATGGATCCGCCCCCGGTGTGCAGGGTCACATCGGAAGCCACGTTTCCAACATCGATGCTCCCGCCACCAGTTTCCGCATTAATGACGCCGCCGATGTCATCGAAACGAATGCCGCCGCCGCCGCTCTCAGCATCCACCCGTCCAGCAACACCAGTCGTAGAGACGTTACCGCCGTCAGTTTCGATTTTTACCTCTTCCATCTCCCGCGGAACGTTGATGGCGAAGTCGCCGGAGAACTTGTGCGGTTTGCCGCCTTCCCACTCACCGACGATCCACGCCGTGTCCCCGTGCACATAAGCGCTGATCTTGTAGGAATCGAATTCGCGGCGGGCCTTGCTCTCCGAAGAAGTATAAGAGTGATTCCGAATCGAGTAATTGATGGCCTGCTGCGAACCGCCTTCCACGCGTACCGAACCGACGTCCACTTTCACCCGCAGGTTCTTCGCCGCGGCCAGAGATCCGGTGATCTCCTGCGTCCAGTTTCCACCTTCACCAAACACGCGGGTCTCTTGCGCCCTTGCCAGCGGCAGGAGCAGCAGCAGAACCGCAACGAATTTAGGCAATCGTTTCAACATTCACCTTCCATTCCCATCCTCACCTGGACGGGCGATGCGCCCATCCCCACACGTGATCTCTCAATCGAATTCCGGCATCTCGGCCAGAATGGTGCGGGCCTGCGTCTTTATGTACTGGTTCTGGTCGTTTTCGGCGAGCCGCTGCAGAACTGCCCGCACGCTGCTGTCTGCCCGCACCGGCTCCAGCAGATGCAAAGTCTCGGTGCGGACCCCGGGGTTGGAATCGTTCATCAGCGCCTCGAGCAGGGCATCACGCACCCGCGGATCGCTCTTGACATAGGCCGCCAGTCCGTCCAGCGCCTTCAACCGCACACCCGGATTGGAATCATAGCGCAGGGCGTAGATCAGGGCCTCACGGACCGGGGTGGCGTTCGGCTGCTGGGTGAGCAAATCCACCGAATCCATGCGAACTCCGGAATTGTAGTTGTCGCGGGCCGCAAACAACAGAAGTTGTTGGATACGCTGATCGTTGAGCGTGCCTTGCGCTTCCTGGGTCGAAACCGTGTCGTACTTGATGGTGACCTGATTGGATCCTGGCGCCTGCGAGACGGAGCGAATGCCGCTGATGGAGGACTCCAGGGGCGGGTTGGTCCCCATGGCAAGCTGCCCCACACCGCCGCCGTTCAAAATCTTGTACGCAGTCCCGATCCCACTGGCGAAGCCCACAATCACGAGCGTCGCGGCCAATGCCGGAGAGAACCGAACTTGACGAAGCCAGGCTGCAGGATCGAACACCAGACGATGCCACAACCCGCCCTGCTGGGTAGTTTCGAGAACTTCCTGCAATCTCATGCGCGAGGCAGCAACCAGGTTGGGGGAGGGTTCTTCGACCGGTAACTCGGAGAGGACGGCGTGAAACTTGCGCGTGGACTTCAGTTCGGCCGTGCAGTCCGTGCAGCGCGCCAGATGCTGCTCCAGTTCGTAGCGGGCGTCGTCCGCCAGTTCGTTGTAAACATACAACGTGATGTTCTCTTTGACCCATTCACATTTCATATGTGCCTCCCCTCGTTCGGGGAATGTCTAAAGCTTTCATCTCATGTCTGCCAGTGCGCCACGCAATTTCTGGGTTGCGCGGAACAACGTGTTCTTGGCCGTTTCTTCCGTCGTATTCAGCACCTCGCCCACGGTCCGTAGTTTGAGTCCGTGGTAGTGCTTCAATTCAAAAACCATGCGTTCGCGAGGCGTCAGTTTTTCGAGTGCGGCGCTGATGCGCGTTCCCAACTCGCGGCGCATCAAGTCGCGCTCGGGATTCGCCCCGGCCCGCGCATCCGGCACCTGCTCAAGCACATCGTACTGTTCGCCGGTTGAATCCGTTGCCACCGGCGCGTCTTCCTTGCGCACCTGTTTCTTGCGCAGGTGGTCGAGGCACAGATTGGTCACGATGCGGTAGATCCAGGTGTAGAAGGAACATTCGAAGCGGAAGGTAGCCACGCTCTTGTACGCCTTCAGGAACGCTTCCTGGTAAACGTCCTGGGCTTCGTGTTCCGATCCGGTGAGATGGATGGCCAGACGGAGCACCGCCTGGTCGTAGTGCCGCACCAGTTCCTCGAAGGCAGCACGATTGCCGCGCTGCGCCTCTCGGACCAGTAGTGTGTCATCGATACGGCCTAGACTTTGCCCAGCCATAAGGCCCCGAGATGGGGGGTCCTGGGTCCCGTTAGCCTCTTCTGTCCGTCTCGCTCCCTGATGGGAACACGCGCCAACCGTAAATGGTACAGCCCACGCCTCGGCCGGCATATTTTCCTGTGTCCTCGAACCACGCCGGGTGCATCGCCTTGCTCCCCAGCTTTCATAGTGATGGACGTGTCAGGATGAGAACCGTGAGCAGGATTATAGGGCTTGGGCGGCACTTTTGCTCCCACACAAAACTCTTGTAAGTATCTGCCTTTGGGCAGGCTTATCCTCATGCTGCCGCTCCAGTGCGTTTGAGCTTGACAAGCTCGCGCTGGGAGTTGAATAATTCCCCCGCTCGGTCGATCTATCTTCCTCCCCCCGCTCGAGCTGGGCCCCTCGCTAGTTTTTCCACTGGGACAATTCAACAATCTTCCGCATGCACACGTGCTGCATGTTCGCCTAGAAAGGGACGATATGAAAATGAATCTTTGCTGTCTTGAAACTCGAGGAAAGAAATCCGTGCTTACAAAGGCGGGACTTGCCTTCCTGGCTTTGCTGCTCTGTGTTGGGCTTCTTCCACCTGATGCGTTAGCACAGAGCTGGAGTTCAGTTGGCCCGATCCCGCGTGCTCTTCACTCGGCTGTGTTTGACCCCTCGACGAACCGGATGATCGTGTACGGCGGGCTTCCCTTCGATACCAATTCACTGCAGAACCTGGGCGATGTCTGGCGCTTTACCGGCGGATTAAACAGCCTGAGCTGGTTGCAGATGCACCCAACCGGTCCTGCGCCAACGCCGAGGTGGGGCCAATCCGCGGTTTACGATGGCGGAAGTAACAGGATGATCATCTTCGGCGGCGCCGAGGGACGATCATCCCCGTGTGCCAATGACGTGTGGGCCTTGACCGACGCTAACGGAAACGGTGGAACTCCGGCCTGGATCCAGCTAAGCACCGCAGGCACCGCGCCCGCGCCAAGGACGTCGCAGGGAGGTGTCTACGACCCAAACACGAACAGTCTGATCCTCTATGGCGGACAGGATTGCTTCTCCACGCTTTTCAGTGACGTGTGGGTGCTCTCGAACGCCAACGGAATCGGAGGAACTCCGACCTGGACCCAACTTTCACCCTCAGGGAGCGCGCCCGGAGCCCGAGAGATTGGTCAGAGTATGGTCTACGATTCGGCCCACAACACACTAATCATCTTTGGCGGCGGTAACGGAGGCGGAAGCGGAAGAACCAACGACACTTGGATACTTTCTAACGCGAATGGGACAGGCGGCACGCCTGCCTGGACGCAACTTTCTCCCACCGGAACTTTGCCCCCAGCCAGGGGAGCTAACAGCGCCATCTACGATCCCGCAAGCAACCGAATGACGATCTTCGGCGGCAACGATGCCTCCGGCAATCTCTTTGGAGACGCTTGGGTCCTTACAAACGCAAACGGGCAAGGCGGGACTCCCACGTGGACACAGCTAGCAGCGTCCTCCACAGACTTCCCGGATCCCCGCTACGGAAACACGGCTGTCTACGTTCCGTCGGTCAATTCAATGGTGGTCTTTGGAGGTGTCATCACAATGACGAATACCCTGGCGACTAGCAACGTGTGGGTGCTGAGTCGCGCCAACGGCCTGTAGGCTGGTTCGCTCGCAGGGGACTGAGACGGTCCCCCTGCGAGCCACACAATCGCTTACTCTGCCGCTTCTTTCTCGATGACCACTTTTAAGTGCGTGGTCACATCCTTGTGCAGCTTGATGGGAACAGTGAACTCACCCAAAGTGCGCAATGACTCATGAAGCTGGATTTTGCGGCGATCAATGTTGAAGCTCTTCTTCTCCAGAGCCTCGGCGATGTCGCCGGACGTGACCGAACCGAAGAGCTGATCGTGCTCCCCGGAACGACGCAGGAAAGTAACCGAGACCCCGTCGAATTGCTTCGCTAGTTCCTCCGCCTGAGCTTTCTCCTTGGCAGAACGGCGGACAGATGCAGCCTTCATCTGCTCGATGACTTTCTTATTGCCCGCCGTGGCCTGGATGGCCAGCTTGTGGGGCAAAAGATAATTGCGGCCGTAACCCTCGGCGACTTTCACCACGTCGCCGCGCGAGCCTAGCTTGGCTACATCTTCCTTGAGAATGACTTCCATAATTATGACTCCCGTTCTTTTTATATACGTGGGCCACAGATTTTCAGGGATTCACACGGATAAAACTGACCGATTTCTTGAGTGATCCGTGAAGATCCGTGCAAATCCGTGGCGCTTTTCTTACGACGCGCGGCCGGCGAAGGGCAGCAGAGCAATATTGCGGGCCTGCTTGATCGCCGAGGACAAACGCCGCTGATGTGGCGTACACACGCCGGTCAGGCGTCGGGGAACAATCTTTCCGCTCTCCGCCACAAACTGCGCCAGCAGACGCACATCCTTGTAGTTGATCGCCTCGATCTTCTCCACGCAGAACTTGCAAACCTTCTTGCGCCGGAAATACTTGCGTCCGCCCGGGCCTCCCTCGCCGCGCGGACCTCCGGGGCCTCCCGGCCCACTGGGCCGAGGTCCACGGCGATCTCCGCGGTCGGGACGCTCACTGCCGCCGGAAGGTGTCTCCGGCGCCTTTACTGGTATCGGTCTGCTTTCGTCAGCCATGATGCTCCTTAGAATCCGTCGTTCGTCGCAGGTCCTGCGTCGTTCGCTTTTGTGGTGCAGATGACAGTCACTCGTTGGCCGACGACGAAGGACGAAGGACCAACGACGGCTGTTACGCCGTCACTACCGGTGCTTCTCCGGCAGCTTCGGGCGCAACTGGAGGCGGAGTCTTGCGCCGTGCGGCGCGAATCGCCTTGATCTTGTCCAGCCGCTTCTGCTCCTCGTCAATGCGCACAGTCAGGAACTTGATCACCGGTTCGGTCACGCGCAAGCGCCGCTCCAGTTCGTGAATCAAGCCGCCACTGCCTTCCACCGTGAGCAGCACGTAGATGCCATCGTTGAACTTGCGCACGGTGTAAGCCAGCCGCCGCTTGCCCATGCGCTCGACATTCTTCACTTGACCGCCAGTAGACGTGACCGCAGTTTCCAGCGTGGAAATCAGCTTGTCCTGGTCTTCCTCGACCATGTCCGGGCGAACGATAAACATGAGTTCATAAGTGCGATTCATTTTTTCTCCGTCTGGCCACGGATTATCACGGATACTTTAATCTTTATTCAGATCCGTGTTCATCCGTGCAAAGTTCATCCGCGCAAATCCGTGGCTAATCCTTGCCTTCTTCGTCCGGCTTGCGGTTGAAGCGGTTCATGGCCGCTGCCGGACCGTCCTTCAAAATTACTTGTACCGTTTCGGCTGCGACGTCGAGCATCTCGTCCACAACCTTAAGCTGCGCCTTACGCATGGGCGCCAGCAGATAACTCATGCCGTCTTCAATCTTGCGATCGGGCGCTACCCCCATGCGTATGCGCAGAAAATCCTGCGTGCCCAATGCGCCGATGATCGACTCGATCCCGTTATGCCCCGCCGAGCTGCGGTTGCGGTGAATGCGCACCGTGCCCCAGGGAAAATCCAGTTCGTCCTGGACCACGATCAGGTCCGCTTCCGGCTTCGCCTCGTACTCCGCCAGCAACTCGCGCACCGCAAGCCCGCTCAGGTTCATATACGTCTCGGGCTTCGCCAGCAAAACCGTTTCCGGACCGATTACCGCTCTCGCCGTGAGCGCCCGGCATTGGCGGTTTCTCACCTCAACTCCGCATCGTTCCGCGAGACGGTCGATGGTGAGAAATCCCAGATTGTGCGGCGTGAACTGATATTCGATTCCCGGATTGCCGAGGCCGACGATCAGCTTCACAAACGCAGCTCTTAGCTCCTAGCTACAACACAAGCAACTGGGTACTGGGTACCAGGTACTCGGTACTCGCTATTTCTTCTCTTTCTTCTCGGCCTTTTCGGCCTTCTCCGGCTTTTCTGGAGCCGCACCTTCCGCACCCTCTTCCTCGGTCTCCTGCTTGCCCTTCTTGATGACTTCGGGTTCGGCCGGGACGGCGGCAGCTTCGGCTGCGACCGCTTCCGGTGTGGGCGCGACTTCTTCCTTGATGGTGATGACCGTAGCTACCGGCTGATTCGGGTCGCTGAGGAACTTCAGCTTTTCCCCATGTGGCAGATCCGATACGCGCATGACCTTCCCGAACACCAGTTCGCTGACATCCAGCTCAATCGAAGCCGGAATGTCGGCCGGCAAACATTGCACTTCCACCTCGCGCGTGATCTGCTCGAGGATGCCACCCTGCTGCTTGACCCCGGCCGCTTCGCCCTTGAGCACAATCGGAACCTTGACGTTGAGCTTCCGGTCCATGGCGATGCGCTTCAGGTCAATGTGCATCAGCGACCCGCGGACCGGTTCGTACTGCCAATCCACGATCATGGCTTTGGTGCGCTCACCGTCGAGGGTGAGGTCGAAAATGGTGTTGTGGCCGGTTTCCGAGTGCAGAATACGCGAAATCTGGCGCGGATCGAGACTGACGGACACCGCCTGCTTGCCCGCCCCGTAGAGCACTCCGGGAACCTTGCCGCCGCGACGCACCCGGCGAGCGTCGTTCTTAGTGCCCGCTCCGCGCGGCTGCGCTTCCAATACGTTGCTTTCCGTTGCAATTGCCATAACTTTGATTCCTATTAGACGAATAATTTACTGACGGACGTTTCTTCGTGAATCGACTGGATCGCCCGTCCGATGAGACCAGCGATGGTCAAAACTTTGATCTTGGGTTCCTTCTTCGCCTCTTCGGTCAGCGGAATGGTGTTGGTCACCACGACTTCCTTGATGCAGGACTGCGAAATATTCTCCACCGCCGGGCCGGACAGCACCGCGTGCGAGGCGCAAGCATAGATCGCCGTGGCGCCATTGTCCATGAGGGCACTGGCCGTCTTCACCAGGGTGCCTGCGGTATCGATCAAGTCATCGATCACCAGACAAGTGCGGCCGTTCACGTCGCCGATAACGTGCATGACCTCGGCCACGTTCATCTCCACACGCCGTTTGTCCACGATCGCCAGAGCGGAATCCATTTTCTTGGCAAAGAAGCGGGCACGCTCCACACCGCCGGCGTCGGGAGAAACCACGGTGAGGTTTGGCAGGGTCGCCCGCCGGAAATAGTCCACCAGCACCGGCGAGGCGAACAGGTGATCCACCGGAATGTTGAAGAACCCTTGCAACTGGGGAGCGTGTAAATCCACAATCAACGCGCGATCGGCGCCGACGCTGGTCAGCAAGTCGGCCACCATTTTGGCGGAAATCGGCACTCGCGGCTTGTCTTTACGGTCCTGCCGGGCATAGCCAAAATACGGAATCACCGTGGTGATGCGCCGCGCCGACGCGCGCTTAAGCGCATCGATCATCAGCAGAATTTCCATGAGGTGCTCATCCACCGGACGGCAAGTGGGCTGCATCACAAACACGTCAGCGCCGCGCACATTTTCCTGGATCTGCACATAAGCTTCGCCGTCGCTGAAGCGGGTCACCAATGCCTGGCCGCGAACCAGACCGAGAAAGGCACAGACCTCATCGCATAACGCCTCATTGGCCGTGCCGCAAAAGATCTTGAACTTATCGTCCACACGGCTGCGTTGGGGCTTGCGCTCGGGTTTTTCCTCGGCGCTCATGTGAGCTTTCTTTTCCGTCGCGGTCGCAAGAGTGGCCATGTTTAGCTCTCGGCTGTCAGATTTCAGCTATCAGTCCTACGCCGCCTGCTCTGAGAGCTGACGGCTGAAAGCCGATAGCTGGTTTTCTGGCTGGGCCGCTAGGATTCGAACCTAGACAAAGTGCTCCAAAGGCACTTGACCTACCATTAGTCGACGGCCCAGTATTTTACTTCCCGTCGACCTGGCTTGGAGATCCTTCGCTCCGCTCAGGATTTCGGCAGCAGGCTCCCGTTCGCCATAAAACGGCTCACTCACGCCTGCTAAACGCCTCAACCTACCATTAGTCGACGGCCCAGTAACCGGATTGCAGATTGATGATTTCAGATTTTAGATTGAAAAGCCATCCGGGCAGCAGAAAATCTGCAATCTCAAATCTTCAATCAAAAATCCTCTTCCAGTACTGTCGGCGCGTCAGGGTGGTCGTTATCTGCGCCTCTACGCCGTCTTTCCGCAATCTGGCTGCAGCTTTTTCTGCCGCTGCTCGAGAGCAAAACAGTCCGTAGGTCGCTGAGCCGGAGCCGGAGAGTGAGGCATAAAACGCGCCTGTGCGCTCCAGCGTACGCTTCACCTCGTGTAATTCGGGATACTGAGGAAAGACGACTTGTTCAAAGTCGTTTTCGATCCCGGTACGGACGAGGTCGAGAAGCGGGGTCTCGGCCCGGCCCCTGCCACCTGCAGGGACACCGGATAAACCCTTCCCAGACTTAATGTTACCCTGGGCGCTCAGCCACGCTGAAAGCACACGACTGAACTCATTTATTCTATCGGAGGGCGCAGAAGGCGTCAATTCGGCTTGCGTAGCGGCAGGTGTCCTGATCTGCGTAGGGGCAGCTGTCCTGATCTGCCCGGTCGAGCGCGGCTCGACATCAGCCAGAAAGCTTGTCATTCCGAGCGGGGATTTATCCCCCGAGGAATCTGCTTTTCTGGCCCTTCGAACAGCAGATTCCTCACCGGCTAAGGCCGGTTCGGAATGACAACTCTCATAAGACTGGGCAACCTGCACATCCCAATCCTTGAATGCCTTAGGCGTAGAGACGGCTATGTCGGGCGTAGCTACAACCACCGGCACTGCCGGAAGATCCGGCAACGAATAAACTTCCTCCCCGTGCCCCACGCCGAGCACTGTCCCGCCGACCAGAAATAGCGGCAAATCCGAGCCAACCTCAGCCGCGATTCGCAATCTCTCTGGCCCTGATAGTTCTTTCTTCAATGCCCGCTCGAGCGCCAGCAGCGCCGCGACCGCATTTCCCGACGCACCACCCAAGCCTCCCTGCACCGGCAGTCGTTTCTCAATCTCGATGACCACGTGGCCGCGCGCTCTGAGCGCAACCATCGCACGCTCCACAATCCGATAGCAGCTGTTCGATTGGTCTCTGGGTACGCTAGGATCTTCACAGCGAATCTCAATTCCCGTACCGCGGCTGACCTGCAACCGAATGACATCGTGCAACGCAATCGTCTGGTACACGGTACGCAGCTCGTGAAAGCCGTCGGGCCGCAGCGCACCAATGCGCAGCCCGAGATTGATCTTGGCGAAGGATCGGACGATGACAGGCATGGACTGTTGATTCTAACCACAGAGGGCACCCTTCGACTACGCTAGGGCAGGCTGCGGAACAAAGAGGGTTTCCTGAGAAGTTTGATCCGTGAGAATCCGTGTAAATCCGTGGCGAAGGTTCTAGCTTCTTCGCTTGTAGTAAATCGCGAACTCGAATCCCGGATTCGTCGGAAACAGCTCGGCTACTTTTCTCAGCCGTTCCGCCATCGGGGCCGGCGCCAGCAGCGGATAATCCCGCTCCCGCAAATCGTGATAATCCACGTCGATAAAAAGAGACAACAGGTAGATCGAAATCGCATCCGAGAAGGTCGCCGCCAGGTATTCGTTCTTGTGCTTCTCCGCGTCGGGGCCATGGCCCGTCGCCAGCTTGCGCGACTCCCACGCATCCAGCGAAGTTTCTCCGCGAGCGTTCGATTCCACCTGCTTCCAGACCGTGTCAGCAAATGCCTGCGAGACGCCCACGCGCTCCACCACTGCATGTCCAACGTTGATAAAAAACTCGAAGGCGACAGAAAACTTGTCGTCCATCAGCCGGGTCGAGATGAACACGCACTGCGAGTCGCCCAAATCGAGGTTGCGATGGCAAACCGCGTTGTCGCTCAGCGCCACGTCGTAGCGATCGGCGATCACGGTTTCGTCGCCCTGGTTCACGGTCAACGGAACAAAATAATAGGCTTTGCGCTGCAAGGCAGCGGCCAGCGCGTCGGGAACTGCTGACACCATGCGTTCGAGATCGGAGGCCGAAACGCTCACCTCGCCGGCGATGGCATAGCAAATGCCATTCGGCGCCTGTGAGACGGGGGTCCGGCGAACCACCTCCGCCGGGGGACGGGTAATTGCTGGCGCAGCTTGCGACATGCAAGGTATTCTATCGCACCCGCGTGGGAAAGCCGCGATTGCTCTCAGCGCAGGGGCTTTCTCGCGGAGAAAAAGCTGGGCAATGGCGGCGCTAGAATATGTGTTGATGTCCTCACACGTGAGCCCTGCCCAACCGCGCTGGTACTTGATCCCCGTGCGCGTTCTGCTAGTGACCTTTCTGCTCACGCTGCTGTCATTCGCCGTGAGCTTGCTCCTGGGAATTCTCGGGACTGTAATCGCGGGGCGTTTGCGGAACGTTCATCCGAATATGACTTTCGCGTACCGTCACGTCGCCCTTCCGACGGCTGCGGTTATTGCTGGCATAGTGCTGATCGGGGCAACGATCATGGAAATCCGAAATTATCGCCAGGCAAAAGCTTTGACCGGGATCGCGCGCGCCAGCCGATAGCCGGATCGGCTGTCCGCTCTGTCTCTCTGTGCCCGCTGTGGGTAGAATTAAACCATGCGCCCGCGTATCGCCATTCCCGTTCCGCACTCCGACCGCGAGTACGCTGATCGTGCATTGCCACAATACGAACACGCGATCGAGATGGCAGGCGGAGAACCGGTGACGATCCCGCTCGATCGCTCACCGGCGGAAGTGATGAAAATCATCGAACGCTGCGATGCAGTGTTGTTGCCAGGTAGCAGAGCTGATGTCGATCCTGCCAAGTACGATGCGCAGCGCGACCTGCACACAAATCCCGCAGATCCGGCACGCGACACGGTCGACGAATTGCTGTTGCAGGACGCCTACAACATGAAGAAGCCCGTGTTGGGCATCTGCTACGGGATGCAAACGCTGAACGTGTATCGCACCGGGACTTTGATTCAGCACATCGAATCGGCCATCAATCACGCGGCGGGACGAACAATTGCAGTAGCGCACAAGGTCGACGTTGAAGCTGAATCGAAGCTTGCGGGAATTCTTCGTGAATCGAGCGGCCTGCCGGTGAATTCCAGTCATCATCAATCGGCAGACGTGATTGGAGACGGCCTGTGCATTGTGGCGCGATGCCCCGAAGATGGAATCATCGAAGCCGTTGAAGGAACATCGCCGGACCACTTTGTGCTGGCGGTGCAGTGGCATCCGGAGCGAACCGTGGATGCCGACGAGCCTTCGCGGGCCATTTTTCGGGCGCTGGTCGAGGCGGCAAGCGCCCGACACCGCAAGTTGGCGGGAGAGTTTGAGTCAGTGTGAACACAGCGGGCCGCGACGTCCAGGCCTACGTGAGCTGTGGCGTCTTGTCAGCGATCAGCTTCCGAACCTTCTCCACGAACTCCGCTGCTGGCATGTCTTCGGTTTTCTCTTTGCCTCTGGTGCGGACGTTTACTTTGCCTGCTTCGGCTTCTTTATCGCCGACCACCAGCAGGAACGGCACTTTTTGCAGCGCGTGTTCGCGAATCTTGGCATTCATCTTTTCATTGCGCGCATCGACTTCGACCCGCACGCCGGCAGCTTTGAGTTGCGCGGCTACTTTGTTTGCGTACTCTACGTGCCGCTCGGCAATCGGAATCATCACCGCCTGCACCGG
>Ga0310038_10002452_pt1 | contig 13614 bp, 14 predicted proteins | sample Sb_taG_6_FD_200461 | JGI IMG/M metagenome (GOLD analysis project Ga0310038, IMG submission 200461) | Peat soil microbial communities from Weissenstadt, Germany - Sb_50d_4_PS metaG (v2) (version 2) | ecosystem: Environmental > Terrestrial > Soil > Wetlands > Peat | place: Germany: Weissenstadt... | reverse complement strand
ATGGCCGCACCATCGCATGCAAGTGTCTCCGGAGTCGAGTTGAAAGACCGAACGCAAGGCGCCCGGGCTCACATCGGGGAGGGCGATTGGCAGGGGCCCGGTCACGAACAGGCTGGCAGAGGCCAGGGCCCCGCCGGAAGTACCAGTCAGCCTCCTTGGCGTCCCAGGGCCCGTCCCATCGGAAGCGGTCACGGTAAATCAGCCGGCCCGCGCGACGGACCTCGAAGTCCTGGACGATCCGCTCGAAATGGAACCGCTCGGAGGGCTCGCCTCGCTCATAGCGGCCGGGCAGCCAGATGTCGCCCCAGATCAACCGGACGCGAGGGGCAAGGTCGACGCGTCCGCGCTGTATCAGAGCTGAATCTACCTGGATTCGCAGTTCGCCAAGCTCCGCGCATTACGGGACCGTCACAGCGCCACGACCTGCACGGAGACTTCCATCCGATCCCAAGCGTCCTGTGGCCCTTCCCAGAAACCGGAGAGAGGGGAGGCCTTGTCCTGCTCACGAGCTACTGCCACGGAGACATGCTCGGAGCCGACGAGTTTGTTGTTGGTGGGATCGAAACCTCGCCAGCCCGCGCCAGGGATATAGATCTCCGTCCAGGCGTGGGTGGCACCGTGCTGGCCCTCGCCCATCTGGATGTAGCCGGTGACAAATCTCGACGCAAAACCCCAATGCCTGGCAGCCTCCATCATGAACACTGCGTAGTCGCGGCAGGATCCGGTGCCCAGAGCGAGCGTCTGGCACGGAAGCTGGACCCCGGGCTCCTCGCGGTGGAGGTACTGGAAAGTCTCATAGATGTGGGTGTTCAGCTTGTTCAAGAGTTCGGAGGTGTTAATGAGCTGGCCAGGGCTGTAAATGTCGAAGAGCCATTTCTGCAGGGCCGGGCCGTCGTGGGGATAACTTGGGAGGCGGTATGGGATGATTTCCACCTGCTCGTTCGCGGGGTATTGGAACGGATAGGATTGAGCGATGGGGTCGGTGACGCAATCGATGGGAGTATCGTCGTAAAGGTCGACGTTCATCTCACTGAAGAGGCTCAGTTTCTGCGCGGGCTCGGTGAAAGTGATAATAGCGATGGAATTCCCGTAGACGTCGCGAAGCCAGCGCACGTTGGCTTTGGGCTCAATCTTGAGGCGTGAACTCTCGATATGAAGATCGTGCCCCTCGCGAGGCCTCAGCATTGCGCGGTGGGGACCGAATGTGACCGGCGCATGGTAGTGGTACTCTGTTACATGGGTTATGCGAATGCGTTTCATGGAAGAATCGTCCAATCCAGTCGAACAAAGTGCGGGGGGAGAGATTGACCGTTCGAAGATGTGCTCCGTCCGACTCAACGCGTCCAGGCAAATTCACCCAGCAGGGTGCGACGCGAAGAGATTCAGTCCCAATTGTTCAGAGAGGAACTTGGCTGCGAGTCGGCCTTTGACGCTGTTTCCGAAATGGTCCAGCGGCGGTGCGAAAGTACCCAGCCCGCCCTTCCTCGGGGCGACGGCGATCATCCCGCCACTGACGCCGCTCTTGCCGGGCAACCCGGTCTCATACAGCCAGTCGCCGGAATTCTCGTAGAGCCCGGCGGTCACCATGACGGCCAGGACGTGCTGGCAATGGATGGCATCAATAATACGCTCTTTTGTAAGCGGATTCACCCCCCCGTTGGCCAGTGTGGAAGCCATCACCGCCAAGTCCTTGGCGGTCACGTTCAGCGAGCACTGTTTGGTGTAAAGGTCGGTTGCCTGGATCGGATCAAAATAAATGCGGTCGTAGCTCTGGAGCAAATTGGCGGCGCCCTCGTTCCGCTGGTTTGTGGCCGCCTCGGACTGATACACCTCGCTGTTGAGCGTGAGGCTTCTTCCGGCGAAGCGGGACAACCCCTCGTAAATGAACTGCCACTTGGCCACTGCGGTCGCTCCCGGCGCAAGGCTGGCTGCCGCGATTGCCCCAGCATTGACCATCGGGTTGGTCGTCCCGTCTTTGGTTCGCTCGATTGCGATCACCGAATTGAATGGCAATCCGGTGCTGTTCACCCCGAGCTTTTGGCGCGCCTCGTCTTCACCGATGGCCTGACAGATCAGGGCGAACACGAAAGGCTTGGACACGCTTTGGATTGAGAATTCATACTCCGTGTCCCCAGCGGCATAAGTGATGCCGGAGGTTCCGACCACGCACACACCGAACAGCTCACCAGGCACCGTGGCGAGAGCCGGGATGTAGTCCGCGACCTTTCCCTCACTCACTGATTTGAACCGCTCGTGCGCCTCAGCCACCAATGCCCTCATACCCTCGACCGCAGGCAAGGGACCAGTCGATGCGCAGGAGGAAATCGTGGGCATGGCTAAAGAAATCGCTTCCATATGACGGGATAGCCGCCAACAGACCGCTGGAGATTGGCGAGGAAATGAATCGCCATGAGATTGATAATAATCGATCAAAAAGCCCTAGTCCAGCGGCGCCAGTAGGGCTCATCGCAGAAGATGTTCAAAATCATTCGGCATAACCCTCCTCGGTGACTGCCAGATTTCCCATAGCTCAGCTTACGGCCAAATTGTCTCGTTCCACGGTTACTCCACCGGGGTCGAGAACCAGTGGTTCGGGGCGAGGCCGCTCGAGGCGAGGAGCCAGGGAAGTGCGTCCGGCCCGACGGTCCATCGAGCAGCCAGGCGGAGGGCGGTCTGGACGAGGTCGGCCGTGACGGCCCCGGGATGGCCGCACCACCGCATACAACTCTCGCCGGTGTCGAGCCTGAAGACCGAACGACGGAGCTCGGGACGAGCCTCTGGAAGAGCCTCGGGGACTGGCCCGGCGATGAACAGGCTGGCGGACGCCAGTGCCCCGCCTAAGTACCAGTCGGCGTCCTCGAGGTCCCAGGGCCCGTCCCATCGGAAACGGTCACGGTAGACCAGCCGGCTGGCGCGGCGGATCTCGAGGTCCTGGACAATTCGCTCGAACTGGAACCGCTCCGACAGCTCACCACGGTCGTAGCGGCCGGGCAGCCAGATGTCGCCCCAGATTAACCGGGAGCGAGGGGCGAGTTCGACGCGGCCGCGCTGATAGTATCGGCTGCCTCGAAACGGGATCGCCGGCCCGGGTAGAACGACCAGGCAGGCATCGTCTTCGACCTTCACCACCCACTGCTGGGTGGCGTGGCTCTCCAGGGCCGGATGGATGCGGGTGGCCGACTGGCCGGTCACCACGGCCCGCGTTCCGGCCCGCGCCGTGAGCTCCACGAGGTGGGCGTCGCCGTCCAGCAGTCCGGCGGTGAGGTTGATCAGGTAGAGGAGCGCTGCCGGTTCGGAATCCAGCTCGAACGGAGGAAAGAGGCGAACAGGAATCTGCTGGTAGCAGGTTCCCAAATGCGTCTTATTAGCGGAACGGATCAGCTCGATTCGTGCTCCTCCCACTCTTCCCGCCGGGTTCTGGGTCGGGAGCACGCCAAGGAATTCGGGCGGCGTCAAGAGCTCTTCGCGCGTGATGCGAGCTGCTCGCGAACCCACGTGATCACCTCCTCGACCCCTTCCTTCTGGCGGAGGCTGACCATCAGGAACGGTCGCTCGCCACGCATCTTCAGGCTGTCTCGTCGCATCACATCCAGGTCGGCCCCGACGTGCGGCGCCAGGTCGATCTTGTTGATCACCAGCAGGTCGCTGTTGCAGATGCCCGGCCCCCCCTTGCGGGGGATCTTGTCCCCCTCGGCAACGTCGATGACGAAGATGAAGCGATCGGCGAGCTCACGCGAGAACACGGCGGTGAGGTTGTCGCCTCCGGACTCGACCAGGACCAGTTCGATGCCCGGGAACTGCCGCTGGAAGTTGGCCACGGCGCTCAGGTTGGCGCTGGCGTCGTCGCGGATCGCGGTGTGCGGGCAGCCGCCGGTCTGAACGCCAACGATGCGCTCCACCGGCAGTGCCTCGCGGCGGGACAAGAACTCGGCGTCTTCGTGCGTGTAGATGTCGTTGGTGATCACTGCGAGATTGATCTCGGGCCAGAGGGCGCGGCAGAGCGCCTCGACCAGAGCCGTTTTGCCGGAGCCGACGGGCCCGGCCACGCCAAGCGTGAAAACCTTTCGTGAAGGCCCCGCATAGCGAGCTGGGCCGGGCCGTCCCATGTGGTCATGGGGATGGTCGTGGTCCTTGTGGAATGCCGCGCCCCTTCGGAACCGTCGCCGTGTCGGCCCTGCATGCCAATCCGATAAGGGATCAGGAGCGGTACATGCGTGCGTAAAGTCGTGTTTGTTCATCACACAAGATCTCGTAAAAAGGGCAACCCCCGCCGGCCGTCTCGGGAGCGCGGTCGACCAGGGCGCCTGTCAACTTGCTGATCTCGTCGTGGAGATAAGCCAGGATTTGCTGGCCGTGGGTATGACCGACGGGGATGGCGCGAACACCTGCCCCGATCATCCCCAGCGCCGCCTGGTGCAGGTAGGCCGTCAGCACGTCTCCGGGCTCGTTTCCGCCCAAGGCCCCGAGCAGCCCGAATGCCACCGAATGGTGCCACCCCTGAGGCTGCCCGGTGGGCGGCTCGAGGAACTGTGCCAGCTCTGTCGCACACCACGCCCAGGTGATGCCAAGCGCCAGCAATTGCTCCCCCATCTCCCGGCTGGCGGTGCGGATCGACGGGGGGACGATCGAGGCGTCGGCCAGGCGGTTCAGCGCCACCAGGTCGTCCTGTCTTCCTGTTCGGGCGCCGCGACAGCCGGACGCGACGAGGATGCCCTCGAGCGGGCCAAGCGACGTCCGAAGCCATCGCAGGGTCCAGCGCTCGAGGCTCTCGGCATCGTGGACCAAACCGCGGGCGATCGCCCCCTCCAGGCCCCAGGAATGCGTGTATCCACTAATGGGCAATGCAGAGTCGGAAATCTGGAGCAGGCGCAGGTTCACGAGTCTCCGCGCCTCTTCAAAAGAGGAAGTAGAGCTGGGTCATGGGCAGCTCTTCCAGCGGGTCGCTGCCGACTTTCTCGCCGTCGACCCAGACCTGGTAGGTCTCGGGATCGACCTTGATCTCGGGAGTCGCCTCGTTTCTCCGCATGTCTTTCTTGCCGATCTCGCGGCAGTTTTCGACGGGGACGACCTCGCGCTGGAGGCCGTAACGCTCGACGATTCCAGCCTGGAGCGACGCCTTGGAGACGAAGGTCAAGCACGACTTCGACAAGGCTCGTCCGTAGGCGGCGAACTGGGGTCGCATGTAAACCGGCTGGGGCGTGGCGATGCTCGCGTTCGGGTCTCCCATCTGGGCGGCGACGATCAGGCCTCCCTTGAGGATCAGAAAAGGCTTGACCCCGAACGACCCCGGATCGTAGATCACCAGGTCGGCCAGCTTGCCCCCCTCGATGCTGCCGACGTGCTCGGCGAGGCCGTGGGTGATCGCGGGGTTGATCGTGTACTTGGCGACGTATCGCTTGACGCGCTCGTTGTCGTTCCGCGAGCTGTCGCCCGCTAGCGGGCCGGTCTGAACCTTCATCTTGTGGGCGGTCTGCCAGCAACGGACGATGGCCTCGCCGATCCGGCCCATCGCCTGCGAATCCGAGCTCATCATGCTGATGATGCCGCGGTCGTGAAACACGTCCTCGGCACCGATGGTCTCGGCCCGGATGCGGCTCTCGGCGAAGGCCACGTCCTCGGGTATGCTGCGCGACAGGTGATGGCAAACCATCAACATGTCGAGGTGCTCATCGATCGTGTTGACGGTGAACGGACGAGTGGGGTTGGTGCTGGAGGGCAGGACGTTGGGCAGACCGGCGATGCTGATGATGTCAGGCGCGTGACCGCCACCCGCTCCCTCGGTGTGGAAGCTGTGAATCGCCCGGCCCTTCATCGCCGCGATCGAGTCGGCGAGGAACCCGGACTCGTTGAGCGTGTCGGTGTGGATGGCAATCTGGATGTCGTACTCGTCGGCGACCTTCAGGCTGGTATCGATCACGGAGGGCGTGGTGCCCCAATCCTCGTGGAGCTTCAACCCACAGGCGCCAGCCTCGATCTGCTTCCGGAGCGGCTTGGGCAGGCTGCCGTTGCCCTTGCCCATCACCCCGACGTTGATCGGTAGTCCCTCGAACGCCTGGAGCATCCGCATGATGTTCCACGGCCCTGGGGTGCACGTCGTCGCCCAGGTGCCCGTCGCCGATCCGGTGCCGCCGCCGATCAGCGTAGTGATGCCCGAAGCGATGGCCGTCTCGATCTGCTGCGGACAGATGAAGTGTATATGGGTGTCGACGCCGCCAGCCGTGACAATCTTGCCCTCGGCCGCGATGATCTCGGTGCCCGGCCCGATCACCAGCCGCGGATCGATGCCGTTCTGGGTGAGCGGATTGCCCGACTTGCCAACCGCGACAATGCGGCCCTGGCGAATCCCGATGTCACCCTTGACGATCCCCCAGTGGTCGATGATCACCGCGTTCGTGATCACCAGGTCGCAGTGCTCCGGGCTCATCGACTCCTCGAGGGGGCATTGATCCTGGCCGTCCCGGATCGACTTGCCTCCTCCGAAGATCGACTCCTCGCCGTAGTCGGTGTAATCGTGCTCGATCTCGATGATCAGCTCGCTGTCGGCCAGCCGGATCCGATCGCCGACCGTCGGCCCGTACTTCTTGGCGTAGGCTTTCCGAGAGATTTTCACGCTCATGATCTGATGTCTCTTTCAAGTCGAAGGGTCGAGCCTGTTCGGAGAAGTGATACCGCGACTCAGTTCACTTGGACGACTTGTGGCCGTATTTCTGGTCGACGCAGCGCTTCAAGCTTGTTTCCCGAGTGAAGGGATCGTCCAGTCGCCCCGACACCAGGCTGTTGAACCCGTACACCTCGCGCCGGCCGCCGTAGGGAATCAGGTGGACCTCCTTGACGTCGCCGGGCTCGAAGCGGACCGAGGTCCCGCTCGGCAGGTCCAGGCGCATGCCGTACGCCTTGGTGCGGTCGAAGACCAGCCCGCGGTTGACTTCGAAGAAGTGGTAGTGAGAGCCGACCTGCACCGGCCGGTCGCCCGTGTTGTTCACCGTGATCATCACCACGGGCCGATTCGCATTGAGCTCGAGGTCGTCACCGTCGAAGAGGAACTCACCCGGAAGCATGCGCGGTCTCCCAAGAAGATGGCGGAATTGGAAATGTCGGTGGCGATCGTTAGCGAATTGGATCGTGAATCGTGACGAGCTTGCTCCCGTCACGGAAGGTCGGCTCGACCTGGATCATCGTGATCAATTCGGGCACGCCGTGCATCACATCGTCGCGGGTAAGGATCTCGCGGCCGGCGCTCATGATCTCGGACACTGACTTGCCTTCTCGAGCCATTTCCATGAGCGCAGCCGTGATCAGTGCCGTCGCCTCGGGAACGTTCAGCTTCAGACCGCGCTGCTTACGATCCTTGGCAACCTGGGCGGCCAGGTAGATGAGCAGCTTGTCTCGTTCCTGTGGTGAAAGATTCATCGGAGAGATTCCTCAAGTAGGGTCGAGTGGCAAGGGAGCAAGAGACGTGTCGCCGGGGCCGCGGGGCCTCGTCAAGATGGCGTGGCCGCCGGCTCGCGGACCAATCTGCGATCAAGCCAGCCCAGCGCGAGGACCAGCCAGGTCACCAGGACGAAAGGCGCCGTCAGAGCGGGCAACCCGAGCATGGGGACCAGATCGGTGAGCAAGACCGAGAGCAGCATGCCCAGGAGCGGCGGGATCAATGATCGCCTCCACAGGAAGAGGGCCACAGCCGCCAGCGTCGCGTTGTATCCGTAGAGCCCCAGTGCGACGTTGTCGAGCAGACCCCGTTCGACCAGGCTCTCAGGGTCGAGGACTCTCGCTGCCGCAGTCGCGTGGTAGCTTCCCACTATCATGCCCACGATCGAGCCCGTCAGCACCCAGACGGCGTGCTCCCAGTTGTTCAAGGCGATTCCGACGAGGAACAGAAGCCCCGTCCAGAGGCTCGCCTGGAACATCACCTGGCTGACGCCGTGGGCCACGGCCTGTATCACGCCGGCTCCTTCCAGGGGCCCCCCAGGCTCAACCGGGGACACGGAAAGGGCCTTGCCCAGGAAAAACAGGACCCACGTCGTGACGATGAACGGAGCAGTGTACGTTGGAAACGGAACATGATTTCGCGCCAGCCAGGTCAGCACTGTCGCCGCGACGCAACCGGCGAGCAGCAAGAGGCCGCTCATCACCCCCGGCCGGAAGAAGAACATCGTGGCGATCCCGACCAGCGTGGAGTTGAAGCCGTAAATCCCGGCGGTTACCTCAGACTCGTCGAACTTGAGCAGCCGTGCCGCCGCCGTGCCGATGATCGCGCCAACTGCCCCACCCAGGGCCATCAGGGGCGAACTGAGGGCGATCCCGACCAGGAAACAAGCACCCGTCAGTGCATTCTCCTGGAAAAAGACTTGACCGACACCCCGAAGTACCGATCGAAGCAGCTCGGGGACGGGTGCGTCCGATATCGAAAACATATTCTACGGTGATTCCGAGTCAGGAGAGGTGTTCGCTGGATCACTAAGATCCATCAAGAAAGTTGCATTTTCTTCATCTGCGTCGCGTATTCTTTTAAGCTGGGAGAAGGAGGAAGTCAAGGGGTTAGAGGCAAGTTCGCAAATTTCACGGACCAGGAGCCGGAGCTCCTCTTCTGAGTTCTTCGACCGCCAGCACCCGCCGCTGGCTCAAGGGGTAGCTGCTTGTTCGTCGAAGGCTCTTTCCTCCACGAATCCCAGCGTCAGAACCAGCCAGGTGGCCACCACATTGGGGGCCGACAGGGCCGGCAGCCCGAGCATGGGGACAAGCTCGGTGAGGGGAACGGATAACAAGATGCCCAGGAGCGGCGGCATCAACGATCGCGTCCACCGGAACAGCGCGATGGCCGGCAGGATCGTGTTGTAGCTATAGAGGCCCAGTGCGATGTTCTCCGAGAATGCGCGTTCAATGAGCCTCTCAGGATCCAGGGCTCTTGCTGCCGTCGTCACATGGTAGTTCGCCACCATGATGCCGACGATCGAGCCCACCACCGCCCATGAGGCGTGCCGCCAGTCGCTCAGAGCGATGCCGACGATGCAGAGGATGCCGGTCCAGACGTTTGCCTGGAACAGGGCCTGGCTGATTCCGTGGGCCACGGCCTCGACGAAGCCGGCCGCGACCGGCCGCCCCTCCAGTTCGACCCCGACGGCTCCCAGGGCCGGCCCCAGAAAGTAGAGCGCCCATGTCGTGAGGAAGAATGGGCTGGTGAACGTCGGGACGGGAAGGAGGGCGCGGAGTAGCCTGGTCACGAGCGCCGCCGCCACGCAGCCGATTACCAGCATCGCAATGCTCGCCGCCCCAGGGCGGAAAAAGAAGAGCGTTGCGATCCCCACCAGCGTGGCGTTGGAGCTGTAGATCCCGGCGTTCACCTCCGCTTGGTCGAACCTCAGCACGCGGGCTGTCGCCATGCCGATGGCCGAGCCGGCAATCGCGCCGGCCGCCATCGGCAGCGAGCTCACAGCGATACCCACCGCACAGAACGAGCCCGTCAGGGCGTTCTCCTGAAAGAAGATCTGCCCGATGCCACGCAAGACCGCGCGAAAGGGTGTTGGAATGGCTTCCTTCGGCAACGAAAACACGTGGGACCAGTTCTCTTGATCAAGGATGAACACAGGGGTCAGTCGAGCAACTCGACAACACCGGTGCGTAGCTTGTAAACGGCGCCGACCACCTTCACGTCCCCCTTCTTGACCATCCCCGCGAGGATCGGGTCCAGGCCCTTGAGCCGCTCAACGCCCATTGCGACGTTGGCCTTGATAGCGTTTTCGAGCTTGTCACCAGGCTTGCCCCTGACCGCTGCGGCGGCCGGCCTGATGACCTCGACGAGGTCGCGGATGGCCCCAGGCAAAGTGTCATTGGCGTCGATGTGAGCGACCGCGGCCTTGACCGCACCGCAGGCCTCGTGGCCCAGCACCACGATGAGCTTGGCGCCCAGCTCTGCAACGGCGAACTCAACGCTTCCCTTCACGAAGGGGCCTGCCCCGCCGACGACGTTCCCAGCCACACGGACCACGAACAGGTCTCCGACCCCCTGATCGAAGACCACCTCAGGCGACACTCGCGAGTCCGCACACCCGACGATGATGGCCAGCGGAGCCTGCCCCTCCGCCAGCGGCGCGAAATCTTCCGGCCTTCGCCCGGGGTGGGCGAGCTTACCGCTGACGAACCGTTTGTTGCCCTCGAGCAGCCGGGCGAGCACGGAGTCTGGGTCTCGTTCCTGGGCTCTCCTGCCCGCGGCCGATGCAGCCGTGGGGAGGCCAAACCCTGTTCCGGCGACCGCCAGCCCGGAGAGCTTCATGAACTCGCGGCGGGACGAGTGATTGGCTTTCAGCTCGTTGGTGTGTCGCTGGTCGCCTTGATTGGGCGCGGGTAAGCGCTGGGCCGGCCCCAGGCCAAACTGGAGTTCTTCCATTTGAGTTCTCTCGAGAAGAGGACATAAAGCCGAGGACAGCCGAGGTCTGGATGATCATTGTAGACTGCCTCGTCGTTGCAATAGAATAACACGCTATCGCGACAGATCTACAACTCGCTCTCTCCCCAGCTCGTGCAACTGCGTGACGAGATCGCCGCAGCCCTTGCATCCTCTTCAGAACCAGAGCTGGAACCGTAACCAGAACATGTCGGCGTTCTTCTGGAAGCCGCCAGGGCGAAACTGCACCGGATCGCCGAATTCGCCGTGGAGCCAGAAAGCGTAAATTTTGAAGAACTCGTTCCAGTACCAGTTCACGCCAAGCTCGGTGGTGATGGCCGAGTTCGACCAGAGGTTCGGGTCGGCAAAACCGGAGGTGAAGACCTTCTCGCCGAGCCGGAGTTCGCTGACCCGGGCCACGGCCTCCCAGGCGCCTGGCCCACGGATCTGACCCTTGCTTGTGGGGATGAGTGGCCGACGCGGCTGGAGCATGGTCCGGCTTTCGACGTGCTCGCCGGTCAAGAAGTAGGCCCCGGTGACATAGAATCCCGAAACGGGAACCGCAACCGGCGACGGGCGGGCCGCAGTCGCGTAGCTGTTATAGCCGTATTGCCACTCTCCGAGCAGCGACAGCCCCTTGAAGAAGTAGGCCGCGTGGACGGACCCGAGCAACCTGTCGCCCCGCTCGACGACGTCGGGGTTGAGAATAAGGAACGGCACTGTGGCGACGCCGGGAACGGCGGCATCCGGGGAGACTGCGCCGATCCTGAATGACGTGGGCACCGGCGGCTGGTCCTGGTAGCCGAAGGCGACCGATGTGCCGACGTTCAGGAACTTGAGAAACCAGAGGGAATCTGAATCCTGGAACGGCCTTGCGTTGACGAAGCTGATGAAGTCCTTACCGTTACTCAGGCTCTGGAACGAGTTGCGCGAGCCGTTGAAGACCCCCACCGCGTAATCGAGCCGCCTGTCAAAGAGATAGCCCCAGCCCATTGCACCGATTTGCCGATTCAAGCCAAGGTTGGTCGTGAATAGGGAACGCTCCGGTGTCGGCAGCCACATGGGACGGATGGCGAACTGATCATAGGTGAGCGGCGTCATGTAGCGGCCGATACGGAACTGGAAACGCTCGTCGAAGTTGAAGTTGAGGAAGGCATCGAGGAGGTCGAGGCTGTTCAGCCCTCGATTGATGGAAAAGACGTAGTCAATCGGCTTGGTGATTCGGCCGTTGAAAAAGAACCGTTGCCGCGGCAAGAAGAAGCCGCTGTTAGGCGGAGTCTGGTCTCCGTTACCCCAGACCCGGGCCTCGACCTGGGAAAGGACGTGAATCTGGAGCCGGAACTCCTCGTCGTCGGTCTGGAGCTGGAAACCTGGGCCGAAGTTGGCCTTCAGCGGAATCTTCTTGGGGTTCGTGATGTTCGAGATTCTGTACCGTGGTTCGGGTGGGCCGGGTTCAGCCTCGAAGCTGTAATAGTCCGGCACCGGCGAGCCTGGCTCGGCCGCCTCGTCGCCGCCCCTGGATGCTTCATCCTCCTTCCTCTCGCTCGGCCTACCCGACAGCTCCTCGACTCTCTTGAGAATCTGTTTCATCTGCTCGTCATGCTCTCTCCGGGTCCTCACTAGTTCAGCGGCGAGCTTCTTGTTCGTTTCCTCCATGGCCCGCAGCCGCTCCGCGAGTTCCGCCATGGTTGTCGGTGACGGTGCCGGCTCCGACGAATCGGATGATACCCCGGGCGCCGCTGATGCTCCGGCGAGAGGAGACACGGGGGGCTGATCCTGCGACCGAGCGCTCTGACAGAGTGCATCCATGGCACCCCAGACGCCGAGTATTAATGCCCACGAATGTGGCCATTGCAGGCGTGATCGCATTTGCTTCGACCCCGACCTTGGAATACTCGAGACCGATCCCCGCCACCCTGCGAGAACCCATTCCGCCCCGGGGTACCGACGCGGGGCGAGGGTGCATGACTGTTTCCAAGGCCCAGAGAGAGGGCCAGAGACTCTCAGAGAGATAGAATCACCTCAACGCGTTTGCCTATGAGCGGTTGCGTCAAGGCACCTGACGACGCCCCGATTGGCCGTTGGTTTCTGCCCTTTTGTCGGGTCGTTGATGTGGTCGTAGCCGCAAACGGGCCAGAAGTGGTCGAGAGACAATTTACAGACACTTGCAACTTCTCACAATGTTGTTTACCCCCGGCGTAAGAAGGTGTGCCCAAAGATTCTTGGGTCTCGCGTCGCCCGGCTCCAGAACAGGTCCCACTGTGCGGTATGGCGACAGCAGATCAATGCTGCCATCGCCTTGGCGTTCTTGTGCCGCCACCGCGCCCCCCGGGCTTTCAGCCGCAGGCCCAGCGTCTTGGCCGCACCTTCCACGGCGCCGCTGCCGATCGCCTCGCCGCTGGCGAGTCGGCCGCGGTAGTCCAGTCGGTTCAGGTGGACAACGAAATAGTTCATCATCCGACCCAACGCCTTGCGCGCGTCGGTCCGACACACCGACGCGTGCCACAGCCAGGGCGCGCAAGGAACCGACAGGGAGCCTCCCAAGCTGGCTCATGTCACACAGCCAATGACAGAAGTGATAAATCCGGCATGGGGGTTCCTCGCTCGATCGAAACGAGGAACAAGATTCCGGACTGCGTCGCTCCTCGGTGGAACGAAACAAAGAAGGAGACGGTTTTGGACGCCTTTGGTGGGGAGAGACCAAGGAAGGAGACGCTGTTGATGGCGCTCGCCTGACGATCGAAATTGGCGCTGAATTCCCGATCGGTATCAAAGATCGCCATCTCGCTCGGGCCAAACGACAAAATGCCAATGGTTGGGCATCAAACAGTAAGCGCACACCTGCATCCGGCGAGTTCGCAGCGTTTCCTCAACGACCCGCTCGAACGCCAAAAAGTCCTCGTCCTTAGTGAAAAGCACTCTGCGGCCCACGCCTCGGTTGAGCACGTGGAAAACCATCCCCAATTTGGTGGCTGTCACCTTTCAGGAATCCTGTCGTGAGCACTCGGTAATCCATCCACCGCCCGGCCAGCAGCTCGAGCGATTCGCGCGTACACAAGGCCGCGCCGCTGGAGGGGTCCAGGTAACAATGGATCGAGGAGAAGAGCAGGCGCATGCAATACCTGGAGGAAAGGCCGTGAAAAGATGCCTTGATCGGGCTGGCTCGGCAAGGAACGAACCCGTTGCAATCGTGCTCATGCCATCAAGAAGTGACCACTTTCCGGAAACGCCCG
>Ga0310038_10002450_pt1 | contig 13631 bp, 14 predicted proteins | sample Sb_taG_6_FD_200461 | JGI IMG/M metagenome (GOLD analysis project Ga0310038, IMG submission 200461) | Peat soil microbial communities from Weissenstadt, Germany - Sb_50d_4_PS metaG (v2) (version 2) | ecosystem: Environmental > Terrestrial > Soil > Wetlands > Peat | place: Germany: Weissenstadt... | reverse complement strand
GCGCGTCAGGGGATACAAGCGTTCCCCCGCGCCCCCGGCCAACAGGACTCCCAGCGTGTCTTTCATCGCCTTTGGTCAGAACGCCGCCTTGGGCGGCGAGCCAAAGATGGTAGCAGAAATGAGGAGCACCGAGTACCGGGTAGCGAGTACCGAGTAGGGTACCGCGAGGGCGGAAAACGGGGAACTAGAAGTCAAGAGCCAAGAGCTAAGAGCGAGATTCCTTGCGATCACCGATCGAGGCTGATCTTGAGCGACTTCAGGAACTTCTGGTCCTGGGCGTTGACCTTGAATTCGACCTCGGTCTTGCGGGGGGCGGAGGCCGACTTGGCGCCCTCGTCGTCACGGCGGTTGAAACCGATGGTGGCTTCCAGCACCAGAAAGACATCGTAGCCTCCGGCCTTGATCTTGGAGATGACCTCCGCGATCTGGTCGGATTCGGACAGGGATTCGTTGATGGCACCGCCGAGTTCCTTCATGAGCTGCTTCAGTTTGTCGTCCACGGATCCCTCCCCCTTTGCCGACGACTCGTGCTGGGCCGAGACTATCACTTTCCCCGGCAATTGTTTAGATGCATGGAGAAGGCAGGGAGTAGGAGGCGGGAAGCAGGAGGCAGGAAGCAGGAAGCCGGTGGTATCTGGAGGATATAATCGCTGGTATGGTCGAGATGTCCAGCTCGCGCCGGCGGGGCTTCCGCTGGGGATGGTGGGGGGCGGCGGCCACCCACGTGGGCAGCAACATGGTCCGGAAAAACCGGACCGTGAACGCCCTGGCCTCGGCGGCGCAGGTAGCGCTGCGCTCGGTCAGCAAAGTTGGCCACCTGCTCTGGCTGGAGGTAACTGGCCTGTTTTTCGTGGCCTTCGCGGCAATCGGGGGCCTGGCCGCCTGGCACGATTATTACAAGCACAAGATGCTTTCCGTCCGCCTGGGGGCCGCGATATGCTTTATGGTCGTTTTCGCCTGGTTCGGCCTGAGTTCGTTCTGGCGGGCGCGGAGCAAGGCCTGATCCTTCCGGAAGGCAGTTCTCATGTCGCAAGAAACCAAAACCGCCCGGGCTGAGACTCAACCCGCCCAGACCACTTCCAACATCGACGTGCGGCCGCTGTACACCCCGGCCGAGCTGCAGGGCTGGGATTACGACCGCGACGTCGGCTATCCCGGCGACTTTCCCTACACCCGCGGGGTGCAGCCTACCATGTACCGCGGACGGCTCTGGACCATGCGCCAGTACGCCGGCATGGGCGACGCCGAGGAGTCCAACAAGCGCTACAAGTACCTGCTGTCGCAGGGGACGATGGGGCTGTCGGTGGCGTTCGACTTGCCCACGCAGATCGGCCTCGATTCCGACCACCCCATGGCCGTGGGCGAAGCCGGCAAAGTCGGCGTGGCCATCGATTCCATCGAGGACATGGAGCGGCTGTTCGACGGCATCAAGCTGGAAAAGATCTCCACCTCGATGACCATCAACGCCACCGCGTCCATCCTGCTCGCGCTCTACATCGCGGTGGCCAAGCGGCAGGGCTCGGACGTGCGCAAGCTCCAGGGCACGGTGCAGAACGACGTCCTGAAGGAATACATCGCGCGCGGGACATACATCTATCCCATCCAGCACGCGATGCGCATCGTCACCGACCTGTTCGCCTACTGCAACCAGCACGTGCCGGAGTGGAACACCATCTCCATCAGCGGCTACCACATGCGCGAGGCGGGCTCGACCGCGGTGCAGGAAGTGGCGTTCACGCTGGCCAACGGCATCGCCTACGTGCAGGCGGCGATTGATGCCGGCCTCGACGTGGACCAGTTCGCGCCGCGGCTATCGTTCTTCTTTGCTGCGCACAGCAATTTCCTGGAAGAAGTGGCGAAATTCCGCGCCGCGCGGCGCATGTGGGCGCGCATTATGACGGAGCATTTCGGGGCCAAGAATCCGCGTTCGCTCATGCTGCGCTTTCACACTCAAACCGGCGGAGTGACCCTCACGGCGCAGCAGCCGGAGATCAACATCGTGCGCACGGCGCTGCAGGCGCTGTCGGCGGTGCTGGGCGGAACGCAGTCGCTGCATACGAATTCGTTCGATGAAGCGCTGGCGCTGCCCACCGAAGAGGCCGTCCGCATCGCTCTCCGGACGCAGCAGATCATCGCCTACGAATCCGGCGTCCCCAACACGGTGGACCCGCTGGGCGGGTCCTATTACCTGGAGTCGCTGACCAACCAGATCGAGCAGCGTGCCCGCGAGTATCTCGACAAGATCGAAGCCATGGGTGGCATGCTCAAGGCCATCGAGCGCGGGTACGTGCAGGCGGAGATCCAGAACTCCGCCTACGACTTCCAGCAGGCGGTGGACCGACTGGAGACCGTCGTTGTGGGCGTGAACCGCTTCGCCACCAACGAGGCGGCGTCCGTGCCCTTGTACCGCGTGGATGAAACGCTGGAGCGCAAGCAGGTGGAGCGCCTGCGCGCCCTGCGCGCCCGCCGCGACCAGCAGAAATCTAAAGCCGCCCTCCAGACAATCGAGGAGGCCGCCCGCTCGGGCGAAAACCTCATGCCCCGCATTATCCATGCGGTCGAGAGCTACTGCACGGTGGGCGAGATCTCGGACAGCCTGCGGAAGGTGTTTGGGGAGTATAAAGAAGCGGTGGTGATTTAGGAGGCGATCGGCTGAACAGGAAGAGACTTGACCTCATTGGTATACTTCGTATAATACAAATCATCCAAGGAGGCCGGGCAATGAGCTACATTGATCCCAAATCAGTCCTTTCGCCCAAAACCGTCATTTCAAACCTTGAAGTGATGTTCGACACTGGCCCGCAGGAAGGTGGTTGGTCAGTAGCGTCATTCGAATGGAATGGCAAGCCCGCAGTCGGCATTCGCTGGAATGGCGACCCTAGCACCCGCGGGATTGGGACACCTCAAGCGCGTGGTGTACCGACATGGTTTGTCGTCCCCGAAGAGCTTGAAGAGGCGGTTCTGGCCGGAGCGCGAGCGTTGTCGAACGGCAGCGACCCGCGCTTAATCGCCGGATACCAACAAATGGCTAAAGATAGCAAGCGTGAAGCTGAGGCGCAGGAATGGTCAGAGGGGCTGATCGCCGATGCAGAACGCTAAGAGAGGCGAGGTGTGGTGGGTTTCGTTTGATCCATCACTAGGCGGGGAAATCCGCAAAACCCGCCCCGCCGTAATCGTCAGCAACAACGCGGCCAACGCCGTCCTGAACCGAATCGTCGTGGTGCCAATTAGCAGCCAAACCGCGAAGCTCTATCCGGCCGAAGCGTTGGTCACGCTCAACGGTGAGCATCGGAAGGCAATGGCAGATCAGATAATGACCGCTTCGAAGGAGAGGCTCGGGTCGAAGCTAGGCGGGCTGGCCGGTAACGACATGCGCGCTATCGAAGAGGCCATTCTCCTGCATCTCGGCATTCGACGAAGATAGGAACCTCCATGAGAGACGTTGTGGTTGCATCCTCCGTCCGCACCGCGGTCGGCAAAGCCTACAAAGGCACCCTGCGCGCCACCCGGCCCGATGATCTCGCGGCCGTCGCCATCAAGGGCGCGCTTGAACGCGTGCCCCAACTCAATTCCAAGGAGATCGAAGACGTGGTCCTCGGCTGCGCCATGCCCGAGGCCGAGCAAGGGATGAACGTGGCCCGCATCGCCTCCCTGCGCGCCGGCCTGCCGGTCGAGTGCGCGGCCATGACCATCAACCGCTTTTGCTCGTCCGGGCTGCAGGCTATCGCCATCGTGGCCGACCGCATCGCGGCCGGAGCGTACGAGGTGGCAGTCGCCGGCGGCACTGAGTCCATGACCATGATCCCCATGGGCGGTCACAAGGTCTCGGCCAATCCCTGGCTGGTGGACAACTATCCCGACGCTTATCTCTCGATGGGGCTCACCGCCGAGCGGCTGGCCAAGCGCTTCGGCATTAGCCGCGAGCAGGCCGACGAGTTCTCGCTGCACTCGCATCAGAAGGCCATCGCCGCCATCCAGGCGGGCAAATTCGACGACGAGATCGTGCCCGTACCCGTCAGCTTCACCACGCCGAACGGCTCGAAGCCCAAGCGCATCGAGATCGTCTTCAAAGTGGACGAAGGCCCGCGCGCCGACACTACGCTCGAAGCCCTAGCAGCCCTGAAGCCCGCTTTCCATGTGCATGGCACGGTGACCGCCGGCAGTTCCTCGCAGATGTCAGACGGCGCGGCCGCCGCCGTGCTGATGTCGGCCGAGAGGGCCAAGGCGCTGGGCATCAAGCCGCTGGCGCGCTTCGTCGCCTTCGCCACCGCCGGCTATAAGCCGGAAGAGATGGGACTCGGCCCGGTTTTCGCCATCCCCAAGGCGCTGAAGATGGCCGGCTTGAAGCTCGAGGACATCGACGTGATCGAGCTGAACGAAGCATTCGCCGCGCAGTCGCTCGCGGTCATTAAGGAAGGCGGTCTCGACCCGGCCAAGGTCAACCCGAACGGCGGCGCGATCGCTCTCGGACATCCGCTGGGCTGCACCGGCGCCAAGCTGACGGCCACCGTGATTCGCGAACTCAAGCGCCGGAATGGCCGCTTCGGACTGGTGACGATGTGCGTGGGCGGCGGCATGGGCGCAGCGGGGATCTTCGAAAACATCTCTTAACCACAGAGGACACAGAGGAAGACATTTCTACATCGGATGTGGCGGCGATATGGGCACACCCACACCTCCCGCAATGCGAGGCTATCACTTCACCCAAAGTCGCGGCTAGAATACCGCCATATGCCGGTACACACACTGACCGCCGTCCTGCACCGAGAAGGCAGCGTCTACGTCGCCGAGTGCCCAGAAGTAGGCACCGTCAGCCAGGGCGCCACCGTCGAAGATGCTGTAGCCAATCTGAAGGAAGCCACGGAGCTGTACCTGGAGGAATTTCCCTTGCCCGACGTCGGTCATCCGGTGATGACTCCGTTCGAGGCAAAGTATGCCTAAGCTGCCGCAGGTCTCCGGCGCGGAAGCGATACGCGCACTCGAGCGCCTGGGGTTTGTTCGGGTCCGACAGCGAGGCAGTCACGTCATTCTGAAGAAGCGGGCCCCTGCTGGCGACGTTGGTTGTCGTTCCACTGCACCCGGAACTGGCGCCTGGGACACTGCGAGGCATTCTCAAACTGGCCCGCGTGGATGCAGACGACTTTAAGAAACACCTGTAGCTCGAACTTGCGTTCTCGCCGCTTACCGTCGCGGCATCAAATTGGACGATGTAAGGCAGTCGAACGGCGCCGGTTCTGCATCAATACAGGAAGGCCGGGCTTCCGCCGGCTGGTACAATCCCAAATCTGAGAGCCACGATGAACCAACCGCGGAAGTTCAGGCGTTTGGCGGGCGTGAGCGACCCCGAGCGCAACGAGGGCAGCGGGAGCCCGCCGGAGCCTGCCCCGAGCGCAGCCGATGGGAAATTCCGAGCGCAGCGAGGGATCTCATTGGTCCTTTTCGCCCTTCTCGCCTGCTGCGCCCTACTGGCGCCGTCGCGCCTGCGTGCCGAGGAGCGCGGTCCTTCCACCGCCGAAGAGCGCGCCAAAGTCATCGACCTGACCCACAAACTCGAAACCGACCCCCTGAATCCGCAGGCGGACGAGTGGCGCGTGTGGCTGGCGAAATGGATCGACGAGGTGCCGGACGTGGTGGTGCCCGTCTGTCCCGGTCTGCTGCCGCAACTGCTGCGCAGCGACCGCAACTACGCTCACGAACTCGCCATGCAAGTGGTCTATTCCAGCGCCGCTTTCATCGTCGAGCACCCAAAAGAACAGGTGGACCAGCAGGCCGTGTTCCAGGCCGGCGTGGATGGCGCGCTCAAGGCCTATCAGGCCATCCTCAAGGCAAAGCCGCGGGCGCGCTGGTACTTCCTCGACAGCCTCATTCAGATGCGCGACAAGGGCGAGCTGAAGGAATATCTGCGCAAGCAGATCGACGACAACTGCGTCTCGGGATTGCCGGCGTAGGAAGCAGTCAGCACTCAACAATCAGCACTCAGCAAAAGCAGAGAATCCGTAGCACCCGATCCTGGGTTTTGGCTGATTGCTGAACGCTGACTGCTGACTGGTGACTGCTAGCTCCGCCACCTCAACGTCACCGGCCCGCTGATCGGGTGCTGCATCGGCTCTCCGGTGCGGCGGGATTCCAAATACGCGGACTTCAGCGCGAAATACCACTTTGCCGGGCGGTCGGCGTCGTCAATCAGCATGAGGCTGGGATTGTGCTTCAGGCCTTCGGCCTGGATCTCCATGGTGCGCTGGTCCTGGCCCATGAACTTCTCTCCGAAGAAGCGGAAGATTGGAAGCACGAAGGGCACGTGGCGGAAGAGGTTCCACGCGGCCACCACGTCGATGCGGCAGCGCTCGGCGGTGATGGGCGTCACCGTGGTCATGCTGGAGAACCAGTATTTGCCGGCGTGGATTTGCTCGTAGCGGCGGTTGGGCAGCACGAAATCGATGGTCGTCGTAATGCCCTCGGCCTTGGCATACATCCGCAGCAGCTTGTAGGGCGCGCTGTTCGAGGACGGCGTGTGCGCGCTCATGCGGAAACCCATGGGAACGGGCTCGAACGCCTTGCGCTTCTCGTGGATGCTGTGCCGCGTACGCCACCACCACGCCTGGTGGACGAAGGGCCCGTGCGCCGGGTCCATCAGCCCGATGATGCCATGGTCCACGTGACAGGGCAGTTCGGCCGAGAGATGGGTGATGGTGTAGCGATCGCTGAAGGTGGGCAGCCGCGGCGCTTCTTCGCGCGGCTCGGCGCTCGAGCCCCGCTCCGGCACGTAGACCCAGAAGTATCCGTCGCGTTCGCGGCAGGGGAACGCGCTGGCATAGATCTTGCTGACGTCGAGCTTGTCGTCGGGCAGGAGCGAGGGAATCTCGCGGCACTGGCCGCTCACCGGCTCGAACTTCCAGCCGTGGTATGAACATTCCAGGTGCTGCCCGTCGAACCAGCCGCGGGAAAGCGGCATGCCGCGGTGCGGACAACTGTCGCGCGCCGCGAAGCAGCGGCCTTCGGCATCGCGTCCCAGCACCAGGGGAATGCCCAGCAGCATGGCGGTTTGCAGCTTGCGTCCGCGCACGCGTTCGGCGCGCAGGGCGGGATACCAGAAGCCGCGCAGCAGGCCGTCGTCAGAATTAGCCGGGTCAGGCATGAGCCGAAACATTATAGGGGCTGCCACAGACGCCGGCATGGGGCGGGAGCCGCCGGTTGTACTTCTTCTCACTGCGTCGCTATACTTTCGACTGAGGGCTCCCGTATGCCGCTATCCGCGATGATTGTTGACGACGAGCAACTCGCCCGCGACGAGCTTGCCTATCTGCTGAAGGGCGTGGGCGACATCGACGTAGTGGCCCAGGGCAAGAATGGCGTGGAAGCCGTCAATCTCATCAAGGAACACAATCCCGACGTGGTCTTCCTCGACGTGCAGATGCCTGGCCTGGACGGCTTCGGCGTGATCAAGAAGCTCATCGACCGGCGCGTTCCCCTGCCGCAGATCGTCTTCGCCACCGCCTACGAGCAGTACGCCATCAAAGCCTTCGAGGTGAATGCCGTTGATTATCTGCTGAAGCCGTTCGACAAGAAGCGGGTGGCGCAGTCGGTGCAGAAGGCGCGCAAGAACCTGCAAACCGAAGGCCCGTCTTCCGACAAGATCGAGACCCTGGTGCGAATGCTGGAATCGCAGAAGCCGCAGAACTCCAAGGTGCTGCTCAAGTCCACGGGCCGGCTGTTCCTGGTGGACCAGAAGGACATATGCTTCGCCTCTATCGAAGACGGCGTCATCACCGTGGTGACCGCCGGCGGCATGGAGGGCCAGTCGAACTGCCGCACGCTGGAAGAACTGCTGGAGTCGCTCGATCCCAACCTGTTCTGGCGCGCGCACCGCTCGTTCCTGGTGAACATCAACCGCATCAAGGAAGTCGTGCCCTGGTTTAAGAGTTCCTACCAGGTGCGCATGGACGACCGCAAGCAAACGGAAGTGCCCGTCAGCCGGGCCCAGACCAAGAGGTTGAGAGAACTGTTCAAGCTGTAGGACGCAGGAGGCAGGATGCAGGAGGCAGGAAAACCGGCGGCACTTTGGCTCCTGCGTCCTGCTCCCTGCATCCTGCCCCCAAGCCTATGAAAGCTTACGTTTACGTCACGCTGAAGAAGACCGTCCTCGATCCCCAGGGCAAGACCATCCAGGGGGCGCTCCGGAAGATGGGCTACATGGGGGTGGACGACGTCCGCCAGGGCAAATTCTTCGAGCTTACGCTCGATGGCGGCCTGGACCGCGCCGGCGCCGAGGCCGAGATCGCCCGCATCGCGCGCGAGGTGCTCACCAATCCGGTGATCGAGGAATTCCGCTATTCGCTCGAGGAGTAATCGCCGCTATCGATTTTTTAGCACCAAAGTAACCGCTCCAGCTATCTACATTTGTAACGACTTGGTAGATAATCAAGCCAGACTCTCCACCCCATTTCCCCCAGCGCCGGTGGTGGTAACTTTCCAGCAAGAGGTGATCGCACGTGTGTGGCATTGTCGGATACGTTGGTAAGAAGCGGGTTGTACCCGTCATCCTGGACGGGCTGAAGCGGCTAGAATACCGCGGTTACGACTCCGCCGGGATCGCCGTGGCGGGCAATGGTAACGGGCTGCAGATCCGCCGCGCCGAAGGCAAGCTGCGCAACCTGGAGGAGGCTATCCGCCTCAAGCCGCTGGACGGCACCTACGGCATCGGCCACACCCGCTGGGCTACGCACGGGCGTCCCACCGAGGAAAACGCCCACCCGCATCGCGATTGCACCGGCAAGATCGTGGTGGTGCACAACGGCATTGTCGAGAACTATCTCTCGCTCAAGAAGCGGCTCATCGAAGAAAAGCACAAGTTCTCCACCGAGACCGACACCGAGGTCATCGCCCACCTGATCGAGAAGCATCACTTCGCCACCAGCAACGGCCGGCCGGTGTCGCTGGAAGAAGCCGTCCGCAGGACAGTGAAAGAGCTGACGGGCGTGTTCGCGCTGGCGGTGATTGCCGTGGATGAACCCAACAAGATCGTGGCCGCGCGCAATGGCCCTCCGGCGGTCATCGGCTTGGGTAAGGACGAGTACTTCGTCGCCTCCGACGTGCCCGCGATCCTCTACCACACCCGCGACCTGTTCTTCCTGGCCGACGGCGACCTGGCCGTGATTACACCCTCGGGTGTTCAGCTCACCGACTTCGACGGCCAGCCCGTCGCGCGCCAGGTGCAGCACATCACCTGGGACCCCATCATGGCGGAGAAGGGCGGCTTCAAGCATTTCATGCTCAAAGAGATCTACGAGCAGCCGCGCGCCGTCCGCGACACCACCCTGGGGCGGGTTTCGCTCGATTCCGGCAAGGTCTTTCTCGACGAGATGGAGATCAGCGAGGCTGAGTTCCGCAACCTGACCAAGGTTGACATTGCCGCTTGCGGCACCAGTTGGCACGCCGCCCAAGCGGGCAAATTCATGATCGAGAAGCTGGCGCGGGTGCCGGTCGAGGTTGATTACGCGAGCGAATTCCGCTATCGCGATCCCATCATCACGCCCACCTCCCTGACCATGCTCATCACCCAGTCGGGCGAGACCGCCGACACCATCGCCGCCCAGCGCGAGGCCAAAGCCAAGGGCGCGAAGACGCTGGCCATCTGCAACGTGGTCGGCTCCATGGTGACCCGCGAGGCCTCGGGCACCATCTACACCCATGCCGGGCCGGAGATCGGCGTGGCCTCCACCAAGGCCTTCACCGCCCAGCTTACGGCCCTGTTCCTGTTCGCGGTCTATCTCGGACGCCTGCGCGAGGCGCTGACTATCGACCAGGCCAAGTGCCTGCTCACCGAACTGACCCTCATCCCCGGCAAGCTGGAATCGATCCTCGGCCACGACGAGATCTGCGAAGACCTGGCCAAGGAATACTCGCGGGTGCAGGACTTCCTGTTCCTCGGCCGCGGGATCCACTACCCCATCGCGCTCGAAGGCGCGCTGAAGCTGAAGGAGATCTCCTACATCCACGCCGAGGGCTATCCCGCCGGCGAGATGAAGCACGGCCCCAACGCCCTGATCGACGAGAACCTGCCGGTGGTGGTGCTCGCTACCTGCGATCGCAACAATCCCGACTCGGTGCAGCGCTACGAGAAGACCATGTCTAACATCAAGGAGGTCAAGGCGCGCTCCGGCAAAGTGATCGCCGTGGCGACCGAGGGAGATGAGGATATCCGGGAGGAGGTGGACCGCGTGCTGTTCGTTCCGCCGACTCCGGAGCTGCTGTTGCCCATCCTGGAGATCGTGCCGCTGCAGTTGCTGGCCTACCACATCGCGGTACGGCGCGGTTGCGACGTGGACCAGCCCCGGAACCTGGCAAAGTCGGTAACCGTAGAGTAGCGCCGGCGTCTCGCCGGCTGTCGCGGAGGGCGTCGCGCCCTCCGCAATTTTTTTTCTGGAATCGCCTCCCAGGGCACAATGTGGGTGCCCGTAAGCCCTCGGGAACTCACCATTTAGACTTCGTAATCCAGTTTCCTGTCCATCCCAATCTCCTTGCAACCAACTGATATGATGGCACATCTATATACTTGACAATAAGTCACTCAAGTCTTAACTTAGCTGCACCATCATGCCTGAGTGACAGCACTTATCAGTAGAAGGGGGTTCACATGGCAAAGATTATCGGCATCGACCTGGGCACCACCAACTCGGTGGTAGCGGTGATGGAAGGCGGCGAGCCCAAGGTCATTCCCAACGAGGAGGGCGGCCGCACCACGCCGTCGGTGGTTGCTTTCACCAAGACTGGGGAACGGCTGGTAGGGCAGGTAGCCAAGCGCCAGGCCATCACCAATCCGGAGAACACGGTTTATTCCATCAAGCGCTTCATGGGGCGCCGTTACGACGAAGTGTCGGAAGAGATGAAGATGGTGCCCTACAAGGTGGAGCGCGAAGGCGACCACGTGGCGATCATGGCCCAGGGCAAGAAGTACACCCCGCCCGAGATCTCGGCGATGATCCTGCAGAAGCTGAAGAAGGCGGCCGAGGACTACCTGGGCGAGAAGGTGACCGAGGCGGTCATCACCGTGCCCGCGTATTTCAACGACGCGCAGCGGCAGGCCACCAAGGACGCCGGCCGCATCGCCGGGCTCGACGTCAAGCGCATCATCAACGAGCCCACGGCGGCCGCTATGGCCTATGGCCTGGACAAGAAGAAGGACGAAACCATCGCCGTGTACGACTTCGGCGGCGGCACCTTCGATATCTCGATCCTGGAGGTCGGCGAAGGCGTGATCGAAGTCAAGGCCACCAACGGCGACACCCACCTGGGCGGCGACAACATTGACCAGCGCATCGTGGACTGGCTGATCGACGAGTTCAAAAAAGACGAAGGATTGGACCTGCGCGCCAAGGGCAACGAGATGGCCCTGCAGCGTCTGCGCGACGCGGCGGAGCGCGCCAAGATCGAGCTCTCCACCACCATGGAGACAGAGATCAACCTGCCTTTCATCACCGCCGACGCCAGCGGCCCCAAGCACCTGGTCAAGAAGCTGACGCGGGCCAAGCTGGAGTCGATGGTGGAAGACATCATCCAGCGTTCAGTCGGGCCCTGCCGGCAGTGTTTGAAGGACGCTGGCATCGACGCCAGTAAGATCGACGAGGTCGTGCTGGTGGGCGGGCAGATCCGCATGCCGCGCATCCAGGCGCTGGTCCGCGAGCTGTTCGGCAAGGAGCCGCACAAGGGCGTCAACCCGGATGAGGTGGTAGCGGTCGGAGCGGCCATCCAGGGCGGCGTGCTCAAGGGCGAGGTCAAGGACCTGCTGCTGCTCGACGTCACCCCGCTGACGCTCTCCATCGAAACGCTGGGCGGCGTGGCCACGCAGATGATCCCGCGCAACACGACGATTCCCACGCGCAAGACGGAGACGTTCTCCACCGCGGCCGACAGCCAGACCTCGGTCGAGGTGCACGTGATGCAGGGCGAGCGGCCCATGGCGCGCGACAACCGCACCCTGGGCAAGTTCCACCTGACCGGCCTCCCGCCGGCTCCGCGCGGCGTGCCCCAGATCGAGGTGACGTTCGACATCGACGCCAACGGCATCCTCAATGTCACCGCCAAGGACATGGCCACCAGCAAGGACCAGAAGATCACCATCACGTCGTCGTCCGGCCTGTCGAAGGAAGAGATCGACCGCATGGCCAAGGACGCCGACGCGCACTCGGATGAAGACAAGAAGCGGCGCGAGGAAATCGAGTCGCGCAACCAGCTCGACTCCCTGGTGTACAGCGTGGAGAAAATGCTGCGCGAGCATGGCGACAAGATCTCCGGCAGCGAGCGTGGCGACGTCGAAAACGCTCTGGCCGACGCCAAGAAGGCGCTTGAGGGCGGCGACAAGGCGGCCATGGACCAAGCCCGCGAGAAACTGACCAGTACCTCGCATAAGCTGGCCGAGGCCATGTACCGCGCCGCGCAACCCGCGGCTGGCCAGGCCGGAACCCAGCCGGGGCCGGAAGCCGGAGCGGGCGCTCCGCGCAGCGGCAACGGCGAAGCCAAGAAGGCCGATGGCGGCGTCATCGACGCCGAGTACGTGGACGTGGAAGATAAAAAGTAAGAACTAGGCGCAGAGACGCAGGCTCTTGGCTTTTGGCTGTTGGCTTTTGGCCAAAAGCTAAGAGCCAAAAGCCAGAAGCGGCGCCTTTGAGATCAACTCGGATTGGGGGGTGAGGCATGATTTGCAGTCAATTGCAGTATCTGCAGCAGAATTTTGCTGCGCTGTTGGCTGCCTCGGACGAACAGGAACAACTGGAGCGGCTGGGGATGGCCTTGGCGGACGACAAAGAGGCGGTGGAGGCCTTCCGCGAGCAACTCCAAGAGCGGCTGACGGCCGTGGAGGCGAGGCTGGCAGCGCACGTTCGGGAGCATGGCTGCGCCAATTAACGTAGGGCCGCCCAGCGACGAGTCGAAGGAACCATGGCCACGGCGACTAGCAAAGATTATTACGCAATCCTCGGTGTGAAGAAGAGCGCTTCCACCGAGGATATCCGTAAGGCTTTTCGCAAGCTGGCCAGGAAATACCATCCCGACGTCAACCCCGGCGACAAGTCCGCGGAAGAAAAGTTCAAGCAGCTCTCCGAAGCTAACGATGTTCTGAGCGATCCCAAGAAGCGCAAGATCTACGACCAAGTCGGCTTCTATTCCGACAACATCGATCCCGCCACCGCCGAGGCCTATGCGCGCGGGGGCGGCGCCGGTGGCTTCGCGGGACAGGGCCGCGGCCAGGGCCAAGGTGTGCCCTTCGATTTCGGCGGTTTCGATTTTTCTGACTTCAGCGAGCCGGGGGGCGGCGGCCGCAAGGGCGGCAGCTTCCGCGACATCTTCTCCGGCATCTTCGGCGGCGGTGGCCGCGGCGGCTTCACCCCCGAGGCCTCGCAGCCCGAACCAGGCACCGATCTCGAATACCAGGTCAACGTCGGTTTTTGGGACGCCATCAAGGGCACGGTGATGCGCCTGAACATCGCCCGCCGCGATCTCTGCACAAACTGCCATGGGCGCGGATTCATCCAGGCCGCGGGCACTTGCCCGGAATGCGGCGGCAAAGGACAGATCACGCAGACCGCCGGCCGCATGAAGTTCAACGTGCAGTGCCCGCGCTGCCACGGGACCGGCAA
>Ga0310038_10002443_pt1 | contig 13656 bp, 13 predicted proteins | sample Sb_taG_6_FD_200461 | JGI IMG/M metagenome (GOLD analysis project Ga0310038, IMG submission 200461) | Peat soil microbial communities from Weissenstadt, Germany - Sb_50d_4_PS metaG (v2) (version 2) | ecosystem: Environmental > Terrestrial > Soil > Wetlands > Peat | place: Germany: Weissenstadt... | reverse complement strand
TCCCGGCGAATCGGCGGGCGCAGTGGGAGAGAAGGGAGTCTCCGAGGGCTTCTCGGCGGAGGACATGATTTTGATTTTACTCGGAAAGTTGTGGTGGGAAGTGGTTAGTGAAAAGTGGTAAGTGGTAAGCGGGAACTTCGTACGCCGACTTTCCACTTATCACTTACCACTATTCCCCCGCCACCGTCATGCCGTCGATGCGCAAGGTGGGAGCAGCGGTCGAGCCGCGGAATTCCAGGTCGGTGCCGATTTCGGAGATATTGTTGAGCATGTCGCGCAGGCTGCCAGCCACGGTGATCTCCTCGACGGGATAAGCGGGCTCGCCGTTTTCGATCCACAGGCCGCTGGCGCCGCGGGAGTAGTCGCCGGTGACCAGATTCACGCCGAAGCCGAGAAACTCGGTAACGTAAAGACCCTGGCGCACGTCGGCGAGGATCTTGTGCGGCGAGCGCGTGCCCGGCTGGAGAAAGAAGTTGCCGGAGCTGATGCCGGGATTGCCGGCCAGTCCGCGGGCGGCGTTGCCGGTGGTCTTGAGGCCGAGCTTGCGCGCGGTGTAGGTGTTCAGCAGATACGATTTCAGGACGCCGCGTTCAATGACCGTGGTGCGCTGCGTGGGCACGCCTTCGTCGTCGAAGGGGCTGGTGCCGAAGCCGCCGGGCATGATGCCGTCGTCGATGACGGTGACGTTCTCGCCCGCAATCTTTTCGCCCAGCTTGCCCGCCAGGAACGACGCGCCGCGATAGATGGCGTCGCCGTTCACCGCCTGCGAAATCGTATCCAGCAGCGAGCGCGCCACCATGGGATCGAAGATGACCGGTACACGCGCCGTCTTGACCTTGCGCGCGCCCAGGCGGCGCAGGGCGCGCTCGGCGGCCACCCGGCCTACGTGCTCCGGCGAATCGAGCTTGCGCAGGGTGCGCGCCACCGAGAACCAGTAATCGCGCTGCATGGGGCTGTCTTCGATCTGCGCTATCGGCACCGCTGCCAGCGAGCAGTACGAACTCTTGTACTCGCCGGCGAATCCCAGCGAGTTCACCATCACTTTATGGTTGTTGGCTGCGTCGAACGAGCCGCCTTCTGAGTTGCGGATGCGCGGATCGGCGCTGAGCGCAGCGGCCTCGGCGCGGCGCGCCCAGGCGATGCGCTCCTCGGTGGGCAGCGAGTACACGTCGTCAAAGTAGAGTTGCAGATCGCCGGAGGCCGACCCCAGCAGCTCCGGCTCCGCCAGCCCGGCGTGCGGGTCTTCGGAGGTGAGCCGCGCCAGCGCCAGCGCGCCTTCGACGAGTTGCCGGAGGCCCTCCGCGGAGAGATCGCTGGTATGCGTGCTGGCGGAGCGCCGGCCAAAGAACACGCGCAGCCCCATGGCGTGCGAGCCCGCTTCCTTCAGGGTCTCGACCTCACCCAGCCGCACGACGGTGGAGAACTCCGAGCCATCGTGCACCACGGCCTCCGCGGCACTGGCGCCGCCGGCCATGGCGCGGCGGACCACGTCGTGGGCGAGTTGCTTGAGATCGGTTTCGAGTTTCGGGCTTCGTTCAGCAGTCAGCATTCAACAACCCCGCAGGGAGTAGGGAGTAGCGAGCAGGGAGTAGGAGCCGGTTTGCTACTCCCTACTCCCCTGCTACCTACTCCCTCACTTGGTTCCGCCCACCGTAATGCGGTCCACTTTCAACGTGGGGATACCGACGCCCACGGGAACGGACTGGCCATCCTTGCCGCAGGTGCCAACGCCTTCATCGAGCGCCAGGTCGTTGCCGACCATGGAGACGCGGGTAAGCACGTCCGGGCCATTGCCGATCAGGCTGCAGCCCTTGAGCGGCGCCGTCACCTGGCCGTCCTCGATCAGGTAAGCCTCGGAGGCGGAGAAGACGAACTTGCCGTTGGTGATGTCCACCTGCCCGCCGCCAAAGTTCTTGGCGAAGATGCCGTATTTCACCGAGCGGAGGATGTCGGCGGGGTCGTCCTGGCCCGCGAGCATGTAAGTGTTGGTCATGCGCGGCATGGGGATGTGCTCAAAGCTCTCGCGGCGGCCGTTGCCGGTGTCGGGAATGCCCATCAGGCGCGACGACAGCTTGTCGCTCAGGTACTGCTTGAGGATGCCTTTCTCGATGAGCACGGTGTTCTGCGTGGGCGAGCCTTCATCGTCCACGTTGAGCGAGCCGCGGCGTGAGGGCAGCGTGCCGTTGTCCACCACCGTGCATTTCTCGCTGGCCACCCGCTTGCCGACCAGGCCGGTAAAGGCGGAGGTGCCTTTGCGGTTGAAGTCCGCTTCGAGGCCGTGGCCGATGGCTTCGTGTAGCAGGATGCCGGGCCAGCCCGGGCCCAGCACGACTTCCATTTCGCCGGCAGGGGTGGGGCGCGCATCGAGCTGAATGATGGCCTGGCGCGCGGCTTCGGTGGCGAAGTGCTCGGGCGTCTTCTCAGTCAGAAAAAAATCGAGAGCGACGCGGCCTCCGCCGCCGGTCGAGCCGCGGGCGGAGTTGCCGTCGGCGCCATTCTTGGCGATGCAGAACACGTTCATGCGCGCCAGCGGCTGGACGTCCGCGGCCATGGAGCCGTCGGAGCCAACCACCAGGATGTGCCGCAGTTCGTCCGCGTAGCTGACGCGCACCTGCGCGATGCGCGGATCGTAGGCGCGGGCGGCGCGGTCGGCGCGCTGCACCAGGTCGAGTTTGGAGGCCATCTCCGCGTCTACCGAGGGCGTGGCCGGATAGAGGCTGCGCATCGCTTCCGGCTTAAAGCCGGCGATGGGCGTCTTCGACGGGCCGCTGGCGATCAGGGCCGCGGTGCGGGCCGCGTGCAGGATGCGCTCCGACGTAAGTTCGCCGGTGTAGGCGTACCCGGTACGCTCGCCGGAGATGACGCGCACGCCGCAGCCGGCAGAGATGCCCTGCGTGGCCGACTTGACCATGGATTCGTCCACGCTGATCGAGGTCGAATACTGGTATTCGAAGTAGAGGTCGGCGAAGTCGCCGCCCGCCGAAAGTGCCGCCGCCAGATATCGTTCCAGGTCCTGCTCGGCAAGGCCGTACCGCTGAAAGAAGAACTTGTTGTTATCCATCTGCAAAATTAGATGCCTGAGGGGAAAAGAAGACCCAAGGCCCAAGATTAACGGCGTGACCCGCCGTTGATTATCACATACTGCCGTGCCGATACCGGGGTTACCTTTGTGGTGGCGGGGGGCGGGCCTCCTGATTTGGTACAAGCATGTCCTTGCGTCACCGTAGCGGGCTCACGCCTATAATCGGCGGGCGATGGACGCCGACGCCCTAACCCGGTCATTGCAGGATTTTCTGGCCGAATCGCCCGAGGCGGTGGTGGTCGAAGGCGGAGAGGTGATCTTCGACTTCACCACGGCGAAGTATGCCTGCCGCGCCGAGCACGGCAAGTGTCTGCTGCACCTGTGGTCGGAGGAACGCAACACCGTGCGCCGCATTCTGGACATCGAAGTCAAGAATGGCGCTATCCGGTTGAGCGTGCAGCGCTTTGGGCAATCGCGGCTGGGCGTCATGGAGATCTGCCGCAACCGCGACCGGCGCACGCCCACGGCTAAGAAAGCGGCGCGCGCCACCTACCAGCGGCTGCTCGGACGCGTGCTTGAGCGCAGCTTTCCCGACTTCACTCCGGGGCGGCTGAGCACCGCCGCCGACCTCGAGCGCTCCTTCGGACCGGTCTACACGCGCGGCGAACTGCGGCGCGGCAACTCCGGCTGTGCGGTCTTGGGCGTGAACGCGCAGGAGACGCAATCCGCCATCGACGCCAGCGTGACCTTCGGCCTGCTGTGGCTCGATGCCTGCCGCAACCAGTCGCGGGCGCTGGTGGAAGGGCTCAAGCTGTTTATCCCGGCAGGCCGGTCGGCCATTGCGCGCGAGCGCATGGCGCTGTTGAACCATCAGGCGGCCAAGTTCGAGCTGTACGAACTGGACGAGCGCGAAGGCTCCATCGAGCCGATGGACTGCCGCGATCGCGGCAACATTGCCACCCGGCTGGTGCGCGCGCCGGATGAGCCGATGGTCCGCTCGCGCTTCGCAGCGGCCATCGCGCGCGTCGCGGAGCTGGCGCCGGAAGCCGAGATCCGCGTGCTCTCCTCGACCGAGCTGGCGTTTCGCCTCTGCGGGCTGGAATTCGCGCGGGCGCAGTTGGTGCAGGCGCCGGGCTTCCGCAACGTGGAAGAGATCGTCTTCGGCGCCGGTCCCTATCAGGGCACGCTGACCGAGGAGAACGCCGCCGAGTTCGCCGGATTCGTGCGCGCCGTCAGAGCAGCGCGGCGTCCGGACGGGCAGCGTTCGAATCCGTTGTGGCGGATGCAGCCGGAGCGCTGGCTGGAGTCGCTGGTGGCGCGCGACGTGAGCGCGCTGGATTCGCGGCTCGATCCCGCCTGCGTGTACTCACAGGTACCAGCGTTCTCGGCGTCCGACCGGGCGATGATCGACGTGCTGACGCTCACCCGCGAGCGACGGCTGGCGGTGGTGGAACTCAAGGCCGACGAGGACATCCACCTGCCGCTGCAGGGCCTCGATTACTGGGCGCGCGTCGAGTGGCACCGCGCCCGCGGCGAGTTCCACAAGTTCGGCTACTTTCCCGGGATCGAGATCGCGCCGGCACCGCCGCTGCTGCTGCTGGTCGCGCCCGCCCTGCGCGTCCACCCCGCCACCGATGCGCTGCTGCGGTATATCGCGCCGGAAATCGAGTGCGAGCTAATGGGGATCAGCGAGAAATGGCGGGAGGGAATTCAGGTGGTGTTCCGGAAAAGACGCACAGAAAAAGCGGCCACGGATTTACACGGATGAATACGGATCGGAAAGCTAAGAGGTGCTTTCTCGCGTTCTCGCCAGCCAGTACTCGCGCGCAGCCGTCGTCAGCGGATCTGCTTCCGCCTTCTCGCCGCGGAAGACGCGCGAGATGCCGCGGACCAGCCGGCGCAGCGGCAGTTCGCCGTGCTCGTCGGCAAAGAAAATCTCTCCGACCTTGACCGAGCGGTAGAACCAACGCTTGAGAATTGCGAGATTCTCCATGATCTCGACCGCGGATGCTCGCGTCGTTGGCTCAACACCGGCCAGCGTCTCCTGGATGCGCGATTCCATCGACTGCGGCTTGCCTTCCCCTTGCTGGACGGGAAAGAGCACCGGCTCGGCCAGAACGCCGCGCTGGAACCGGAACAGCGCGACTGAGCCGGCCTCCGCCGCGGGCTGAACGACCACTCCGGCCAGCAGGTCGAGGCGGCGCACGATCTCCGGCAAACGCGTGGCGGCGGTGATCTTCTCGACACGCGCGTGGAGCGCCGCCGCCTGCTCGAATTCCAGGCCGGCGGAAGCCTGTTCGCGCTGTTCTGAGAGTTCCCGCACCAGCGATTGGCCGCTGCTATCGAGGAAGGCGCGCACGCGGCCAACTTCGTCGCGATATTGCTCCTCGGTGCAGCCCGCAAAACACGGCGCCAGGCACATCTTCATCTCGGAATAAATGCAGCCCGGGTAGGCGGGGTCGGGATGTATCTCAAAATCGCAGCGGCGGATTTTGAACAGGTCGAGCGAGTCGTTCAGGAACTTCTCGGCGGCGGCGCGAGTGGGGAACGGTCCGTAATAGACCGAAGCTCCGCGCAGGCCAGTGATGCGCTGGGTGATGTAGGCGCGCGGCCAGGGATTATCCAGGTTGAACTTCACCAGCGGAGCGAAGCGCAGGCGGAGCCGGTCGCGGTAGCTCTGCGGAAAAACGCGCCGTAGGGTGCGGTAGAGCAGCAGGCCGGATTCGAAGTCCGAGCCGGTGAGCTGATATTCCACGTGCCGCACGCGGCCGCGCAGGTTGAGGCGGCGCATGCGTTCTTCAGGCGCGGAGAGCAAGCGCGTGAGGCGCCGCTTCAGGTTGGTGGTCTTTGAGACGTAGGGCTCGGCTTGAGGATCGGCGGCGCGCAGCAGGAAGACGGCTGGCGCCGCGGGGATGGCGTCGAAGAACTCGGCATCGCGCTCGGGCGTGAACTCAAGCGACAGCACAGGGGAATTTAACCACAGAGGACACAGAGGAGCACGGAGGGATCGGGAGATCGGGTCATCGAATCATCTGGAACCCAAAGAAAAGGCCGCATATCTTTACGATTCGTAGACTTCACGCCGATGCGCGATTCGCGTTACGCTGACGACCTTCGTTGCGTCGCTGATGATGTATACCACACGCCAGTCACCCACGCGGATGCGCCATTGGTCCTTGTAGCCTTTCAGCTTTTTGCATCCTGCGGGCCGCGGGCTGTCCGCCAGCGCCAGAATCTTGCGATCTATGCGGGTGAACAGGTCATCGGCCAGCGCATCCAATTCCTTTTGCGCCGACGGCTTGATTTCGAGAGAGTATTTAACCACGCGAGCGCGTGCGCTTCAGGCGGCGGGCGCGGTATTGCTCGTAAGGAATGCCCTTTTCCTTCCGGCGCGATTCAGAAACCAGGCCGTCCCAGAAGTCCTCCCAAATGGCCCTGTGTTTCTTCAGGTCGATTAGAACACCGACCTTGCGGCCCTTCTCATCGGTCACATACTGGATTCCAGTCATGGGTTCATTTTCCTTCAGGGACGGTGGGTGGTTGCGAATTCTTCTCCTCTTGCCGCTTTTACGAATCATATACCGTTTGTTGAACAAAACGCACCAACTCGGCGACTTCATGGTCGGGCGACGTAGGGCTCGGCTTGAGGATCGTCGGGCCCGGAGCAGGAAGACGGCCGGCGCCGCTGGGATGGCGTCGAAGAACTCGGCATCGCGCTCGGGCAGGAAGTCAAGCGAGCAAAACACAGGAGAATTTAACCACAGAGGGCGCGGAGGGGCACGGAGGAAACTAGGAAGAGACTAAGGAACATCTTCATTGGACACCTCAAGTACATACCGACCAGTTCTTTAAGTTTGCGACGACGGTCACAGCACCCGTAAGTGTTCTGGAAATGGAACAGCTGCTTTTTGGCTATTGTGGTTGTTTGTGGTGGAGCGCACAATTCGCAGATGTCAACTGTGGAGGGCCGTGACCCGGCCATAAAATCTTAGTGGTAGGAGGTGGTCGATGAGCGCCGCGGGAAGTGTTCCAGCGCCCGTTTCACCGGAGTCAGAGGCGGTAAGGCAACGCTACAAGGATGCCTATCTTGTGGCTGGGGCCGTCGGTGGTGTCGGCACTGCGATTAAAGCAGTCGGCATCATTCTAGGCGTGCTGCTTGTGTTGGGCGGGGCATTGGCTGATTCCATCGCTACAATACCCGCACTTTTGTTGGCCATTGTGGTTGGAGTGTTCTTCTTCGTTCTTGGAACGCTCATCTCCGCGCAAGGTCAGGTCTTAAAGGCAGGGCTGGATACAGCGGTAAACACCTCGCCCTTTCTGACCAACGACCAGAGGGCATTGAGCATGTCGCTACCCGTCGCATACAGTAGTGGATCGGAGGCACAGCCTGTAGTCGCTCACGGTTGTCCCAAATGCGGCAGCAAGTCAACGCAAGTGGTGGAGGAACTAGCAGGTGCCGAACGTTGGGCTTGCAACGACTGCGGGCACAAGTGGCGGCAGAGCGTCTAGCATTTACCCGGTTTGGGGCTAAGTGCTCCCAATTTGCCTTCGAGCATGGATTTAGTGCGCGCGCCAAATTTCAGGCGCTTTACCTGAAGCTGGCGCTCTTGACCTGCTGGCGGAAGTCCTTGCCGGTGATTTCGATCTTCTTGCACATCTCGTGCAGGCGCGAGCGCATGCGTTCGGTGATGCGGTCGCCGAGGGTCTCCTCGCGGGCGGCTCTCTTAGCCCTAAACCTGTCAACTGGTTCATCGTCAGGTCTCGTGAGAGCAGGCGGCAGGTCGGGGAAGTTGGTAGTAATCAGCGTGGTGCGCTTGTCGTTGTAACGGGTGTTGAGCACGTGGCTGACGGTATCCCACACCCACTCGGTCGGCTTGACCGCGCCCAGCTCGTCCAGCAGCACTACTTCAGTTTCGAAGATGGGCCGCAGGAGCTGCATCTCCGTGGTCTGAACCGAGGGATTGTAGGAGTTCTGCACCTGCTTGAGCAGGTCGCGGTAGTCGCAGAACAGGCCGGGAACGCCCTTGCGCAGGAGGTCCTTCAGCACGGCGACGGCGAGGTGCGTCTTGCCCACGCCCACCGAGCCCACGATGAGCAGGCCGCGGCCGTCGTTCTCCACCGGATACCCGGCGACGAAGCGCTCGGCAACGAGCTTGGCCCGCTCCAGCCCGCCGTCGGCGCCGGGAAAGTCGGTGCTGAATTCGGAGAACTCGCAGTGCTCATAGCGCGCGGGAATGCGGGCCTGCGAGATCAGGCGCTGGCCGCGGCCGGAGAGAGCGCAATCGCAGCGCGCGACCTGGCGGGCCTTGGGATCGGGCCCAACTTCCTTCCAGCCAGTACCGCCGCAGACGGAGCAAATCGTTTCGGTGGAGTTCACTCGGGACCTCGGAGAAGAGCTTCTCTGGACTGTAGCGCGCGCCGCGCACGGCTGCAACTGGCGTGGGCTGTGGAGAGCTGTGGAAGAAGAAGACGTGGCCGGGTCCCAAAACTGCCACGGAAGCTGTGCAAAAACCGAAATCTCCGGACAAAATTCCCGAAAAGCCGCACTCTACGCGGATTTCCACCGCTCCTTGGCTTGACAAGCCCGATGAACACGGGCTAAAAACGCGATTGACTCTAAGCTGCCTGGAGGCAGACCACATGAATAAGGCTGATATCGTCGACAAGATTGCTGGGGAAGCGGGGATCACCAAGACCCAGGCTTCCACAGCGCTGGATTCGACCGTCAACTGCATCACCACGTCCTTGAAAAAGGGCGACCGCGTGACGCTGGTGGGCTTCGGGACGTTCTCCACGTCTCAACGCAAAGCCCGCACCGGCCGCAATCCCCAAACCGGCAAACCCATCAAGATCGCTGCCAAGCGGGTGGCGAAGTTCACCGCAGGGGCCGAACTCAAGAAGGCAGTTAACCGTAAGTAGTCCCACAAACAGCCTCTGGCCGGCCCCGCGCTCCTTGCTCGAGCCGGGGCTTTCGTGTTGTTGGGGCATCGCGTTATTTGTGATTTCTGATTTGTGATTTGCGACTTGGCGCGGACGAACTGACAATCACAAATCGCCAAACGCAAATCTCCTCGGTTTGCTGCATCCGCGGGCAGTCCTGTAGAATCTATAATTCCGGGAGAGAGGTTGGGACAAGCTATGAAGGCCGGCATTCATCCCATGTACCGCGAGGTGCGGGTCACCTGCGCCTGTGGGAACACGTTCACCACGCGTTCCACGCACAAAAGCGACATCCACCTGGAGATCTGCTCCAATTGCCATCCTTTCTTTACCGGCAAGCAGAAGCTGCTGGATACCGCCGGGCGGATCGAGCGCTTCCGCCGCAAATACGCCAAGACGGAAAAGAAAGCCTAACCCGGCCCAAGCTTCGTCGCTGCAAAAGCCTCCGGCGGCGGGGGCTTTTTTATTTGCGTGCCTCTTCCTCGCGACTGCCGGCTCTTCTCTTCGACACGCCGCTCAATTGCGGCAGGCCCGAAGGGCCGAAACGCAATAGCCCAGGCCGGAAGGCCTGGGTAGCAGATGTACGAATGCGAGCCCCGGAGGGGCGACACTGTCCCGCTTGGGGTTTGCGAGGTGCCGCCCCTTCGGGGCTCAGGGTGTGATTGGGGATGCTTGCCCAGACCTGCCGGTCTGGGCTATTACCTGTCGGCGCTCCGCGCCTCTGTGCCTGCCGAGCATGGGGAGAAAGCAGGGTTACAATACCGTTGTGAACAAGAAGTGGGAGAGTCCGGCCACGCCCGCTGCGCCGCCTCGCGGGGCACGGGTGCCTGAGTCTGTGCGCATCGGTGGGATCGAGATCCGGCCGGCCACGGTGCTGGCTCCTATGTCGGGCGTCACCGACACCGTCTTCCGGCGGTTCATCCGCGAGATGGGCGGCTGCGGGCTGCTGATGACCGAGTTCACCTCGGCTGACGGCCTGCTGCGCGACAAGCGCGTGCTCGGGCGCTACCTGCACTTCTACGACGACGAGCATCCCATCTCGGCGCAGCTCTTTGGCAGCGACCCGCAAGTGCTGGCTGAGGCGGCGCGCATGGTCGAAGGCCTGGGCTTCGACCTGGTGGACCTGAACCTGGGCTGTCCGGCGAAGAAAGTCGTGAAGTGCAACGGCGGCTCGGGCCTGCTGCGCGACCTGCCGCGCATCGTGCAGATATTCGAGACGGTGCGCGCAGCGGTGAAGATTCCGTTCACGGTGAAGTTTCGCGCCGGCTGGAATGACCAGGAGATCGTCTGCGTCGAGCTGGCCCGGCTGGCCGAATCCTGCGGCCTGGCGGCGGTGGCGCTGCATGCCCGCACCCGCGAGCAGGGATACGCGGGCACGGCGCGCTGGGAGTGGATCGCGGCCGTCAAACAAGCCATCCGCATTCCCGTGATCGGCAACGGCGACATCCGCACCCCCGAGGACGCGGCCGCCATGGTGGCGCAGACCGGCTGCAACGCCGTCATGGTGGGGCGCACGGCGGCGTCGAACCCGTGGATCTTCCGCCAGATCGCGCAGTACGAGGCAGGCGGCGGCTACGAGCAGCCGACTGAGGCCGACCGCTATAGCATGATCCGCACCTACTTCCGCATGCTGATCGAGGAGCAGATGCCGGGCGCGGCAGGCAAGATGAAGCAGTTCGCCTCCTGGTTCAGCCACGGCGTCGCGAACGGCGGCCATCTGCGCAAGGCTATCTACGAGGCCCGGACCGAGCTGGAGATCCTGGCACGGGTGGAGGAGTTCTTCGCGCCACTCGCTACCCAGGCGCAGAGTCTTGCCGTCTAAATATTCACCACGGAGACACGGAGGCACAAAGAAGTGACTTGGGCAAAGGTCTTATGGGGGAGTCTTCTGGCCGGCAGCCTGTGCCTGGCCCAGCACGATCCCCAGTCTCACGACCAGCACATGGCCGACGTCAATAAGCACGGCGCCGAAGCCATGGGCTTCGACCAGGACAAGACCACGCACCATTTCCGGTTATACAAGGATGGTGGCGCGGTCGAGGTAGCGGCCAAGGATCCCGCAGATACGTCTAGCATAGGGCAGATCCGCGACCACCTGAAGCAGCAGGCGAAGAATTTCGCGGCGGGTGACTTCGCGGCGCCGCAGCACACCCACGGAGAGATGCCGCCGGGAGTCGACACCATGGCCAGGCTGCGCTCCAAAATAAGGTATGAGTTCCAGTCGACGGAGGGCGGCGGCCGGTTGCGCATCACCACCGCCGACGCGCAGGCTTTGGCCGCCGTGCACGACTTCCTGCGCTTCCAGATCGAAGACCACGCGACCGGCGACAAGACCAGCGTCGAGTAGGCGGTGTCGGCACTAGCAATTGCTCAGCAGCCTGCAAAGCCGTGCGCTGGCGTGAGCATGATTTCCTTCCGCCCTGCCGAATCTCTTTGGTTAACCCCCTCCGGCCGGCCAATGCACCGCCGTGCCTACCCCTGGGGGTTACGCCGTCGCACCCAAGTAGCTATAATCTTCTGTAGGAGTTCGCTTATGAAGCTCATCGGGGGAGACACGTTCCACTGTCCGTCGCAGGCCCGCCCCAACCTCTTCGCGGGTGACTAGTTCCCTCCTCATTATGGTTCTAAAGCGCTTCAACCGAGGCGGAAATCCACGTCCAACGACCCAAAAGAGGAGCATCCCATGGCCACCACCATCGTACCCACCGCCGGTCCTAAGATTCGCACCGCGCTGCCCGGGCCCAACGCCCAGCGCGTGCTCGCCGGGGACCAGACCTATATTTCGCCGTCCTACACTCGCAGCTATCCGCTGGTCGCAAAGCGCGGCCGGGGAGTGGTGATCGAGGACGTGGACGGCAACGAGTTCTTCGACTTCGCCGCCGGCATCGCCGTGGTTTCCACCGGCCACTGCCATCCCGAGGTGGTCAGCGCCATCCAGAAGCAGGCGGCCGAGCTGATCCACATGTCCGGCACAGACTTCTACTACGAGAACATGATTACGCTGGCGGAGCGCCTTTCGCGCATCGCACCCATGCAGGGGCCGCACAAGGTGTACTACGGCAACTCGGGGACCGAGGCGGTCGAAGCGGCCATGAAGCTGGCGCGCTACCACACCAGGCGACAGAACATCATTGCCTTCTACGGCGCGTTCCACGGGCGGACGATGGGCGCTCTCTCGATGACCGCGTCCAAGGTGCAGCAGCGCCGCCGCTTCTTCCCCATGCTGCCGGGCGTCACGCACATACCGTATCCGTATGTGTATCGCCGGCCCGCGGGCACGGAGGCGCGGCAGTATGCCATCGACTGCGCCCGCTTCATCGAGGAGAAGCTGTTCAAGACCACGCTGCCGCCGGAGGAAGTGGCGGCGATCTTCATCGAGCCCATCCAGGGCGAAGGCGGATACGTAGTGGCGCCGCCGGAGTTCATGCAGGAGCTGCGGCTTATTTGCGATCAGCGTGGCATCCTGCTGGTGGCTGACGAGGTGCAGTGTGGCGCCGGGCGCAGCGGCAAATGGTGGGCTATCCAGCACGCGGGCGTCGAGCCGGACATCGTCTGCATCGCCAAGGGAATCGCCTCCGGCATGCCGCTGGGCGTGACCATCGCGCGCGCCGAGATCATGGACTGGGTGCCGGGCTCGCACGCCTCCACTTTCGGAGGCAATCCGGTGTGCAATGCCGCGGCGCTGGCGACCCTCGACGTGCTGGAGCGCGAGGGCGTGCGCAACGCCGAGCGCGTGGGGCGGCACATCATGGACCGGTTGCGCACCTGGCCGGCGCGCCACCCCATGGTCGGCGACGTCCGCGGGCTGGGGCTGATGATCGGCATCGAGATCGTCAAGGACCAGCGTACCCGGGAAACCGCTCACGATGAGCGCGACCAGATCGTGCAACTGGCCTTCGAGCGCGGCGTGCTGTTCCTCGGCGCCGGCGAGAACACCCTGCGCGTGTGCCCGCCGCTGGTGGTCACGCCGGAACAGGCCGACATCGCGCTGGATGTGCTGGAAGAGTGCATCTCGATCGTGGAGAAAAAGTAAGGCAAGAAAAAACGCCACGGATTTGCACGGATGGGCACGGATAATTCTTTTTCAAGAGATCCGTGAAATTCCGTGTGAATCCGTGGCGTTTTTTGTATCGTCCAACGACGGATGACCCACAAGCTCACCGCCCGTGGCTGGCTGGCCCTGCTCCTCAGCGTGGCGCTGTGGGGATCGGGATTCATCGCCATCCGCATGGCGCTGCCGGCATACTCGCCCACGCACCTGGCGCTGCTGCGCTTCCTGGCGGCCTCGGCGACCATCCTGGTTTACGCCCTGGTCGCCGGCGTGCGTCCGCCTGCTCGCAAAGATCTTCCCTATATCTTGATGATGGGCTTTATCAGCATCACCGTCTACCACGTAGCGTTGAACGCCGGTGAGCGGACGGTGACCGGCGGCGCGGCCAGCATGCTGGTGGCCTCAGCGCCGATCTTCTCCGCGCTGCTGGCGCGGGTCGCCCTCGATGAGCGGCTGCGAGCGTGGGGATGGATTGGGATCGCGATCAGCTTCGCCGGCGTCTCGCTCATCGCCATCGGCGAAGGCAGGGGATTGCACTTCAACCGCGGCGCTTTCCTCGTCCTGATAGCGGCCATAGCGACCGGCATCTCGGTGGTTCTGCAAAAGCATTATCTGAAGACCTACAACGTCACCGATTTTTCCA
>Ga0310038_10002442_pt1 | contig 13663 bp, 11 predicted proteins | sample Sb_taG_6_FD_200461 | JGI IMG/M metagenome (GOLD analysis project Ga0310038, IMG submission 200461) | Peat soil microbial communities from Weissenstadt, Germany - Sb_50d_4_PS metaG (v2) (version 2) | ecosystem: Environmental > Terrestrial > Soil > Wetlands > Peat | place: Germany: Weissenstadt... | reverse complement strand
CGGCCCTCGCCATGGTCGTGAATTCTGCGGTGGCGGTCTTGGCGGGACGGCTCCTCGAGCTCCTTCCGCACCGGTGGGTCGAGGCCGTGGTGGCGGCGCTCTTCGCGGGCGGATCGCTCTATCTCCTGCTCGTCAGGGAGGAGGTGGAGACACGCGTGGGCGAGAAGGAGGCCGAGAAGGCCCGCGCCGGACACCGCATCGCTCTGGGAGCCTTCGTCGTCATCGTGCTCGCCGAGCTCGGAGACCTCACCCAGATCCTCACCGCCAATCTCGTGGCCCGGTACCACAGTCCGTTGTCGGTGTTCGTGGGATCCGCCGCCGCGTTGGTCACGGTCATGGGGGTGGGCGTGATCGGAGGCCGGGCCCTGTTGCGGGTCCTGCCCCTGGCCACGATCCGCAGGGTGGCAGGCGTCGTTCTGGCGGGCTTCGCTATCTTCAGCATCGTGCAAGTGGCGACTTCGTGACGAAGAGAAGGAGTGACGTGGAGGGTCGGACCGATGAGCTGTTCGCCCAGGCACGCAGGGCCAAGGGTTTCATGCCTGACGACGAAGGGAACGCCCTGTACCGCGCGGCACGCCGCGCCGGGACCGAAGCCGGGGGCGATGGCACGTTCGTGGAGGTGGGCGCGTGGTGCGGGAAGTCCACCGTGTACCTCGGCGCCGCCGCGGAGACCACGGGGGCAGCACTGTTCAGCATCGACCATCACCACGGTTCGGAGGAGAACCAACCGGGATGGGAACACCACGACGACGAGGTCGTCGACCCCGCCACCGGGCGCATCGACACCCTGCCGTTCTGGCGCCGGACGATCGACGATGCGGGGCTCGGCGGGTGCGTGGTGGGGGTGGTGGGAATCTCGAGCGTGATCGCGTTGCACTGGCGGACCCCGATCGACTTCTGCTTCATCGACGGAGGGCACGGCGAGGAGCCGGCGTGGGCCGACTTCAGGGGTTGGGCCCCCCATGTGGCCGTGGGCCGGTGGCTCGCGATCCACGACGTCTTCCCCGATCCTGCCGACGGGGGGCGCCCGCCCTACGACCTGTGGTGCGCCGCGCTGGCGTCGGGCGAATTCGTCGAGGACGGCGAATGCGGGTCGTTGCGCGTGCTCAGGCGGGCGGGTCCTCCCACCGGGGCTCGGTGAGGTCCAGCCCGTAGGGAAGGGTCTCCCCGCGGAACAGGCCGGCCGCCGGAGTGGCGTTCGACAGCGCGTCGGCCGCCAGGACGATGGCACCGGCGGTGTACGTCGTACGCTCGGAGAACGGAAAGGTCTCCTTCTCCGGATAGACGATCCCGGTCCAGTACGAACCGTCGTCGCGTCGGTGCGCACGCGTCCAGGTGAGCAGCGCCAACGCATGGCTGCGTCGCCCGAGGGCGTCGAGGGCGAGGGCACACTCGGCGGTTTCCGCCGCGGTGACCCACGGACCCGTCGACACGCACCGCACCCCTCGTCCTTCCATGACGAAGGTGCCCCACCAGGCGTCGATCCTCGACGCAGCGGCCTCGCCGGAGAGAGCGCCGGAGAGGACCGGGTAGTACCAGTCCATGGCGAATTCGTGCTTGGGCTCGAACACCCGGGGCGCGTGGGCGATGGCGTGGGCCAGGCGCCCGGCGGCGAGCTCCCAGTCGGGGCGCTCGTTTCCAAGAGCCTCTGCACACGCAACGCCACATCGCAGGGCGTGATAGATCGAGGACGACCCCGTGAGCAGCGGGTAACGCCCGAGGCGACCGTCAGGATCGACGGACCAGAGGATGGCCCCGTCTTCGCGCTGGAAGCGCAAGACGAAGGAAAGGGCCTTGTCGATCACGGGCCACATCGACTGCAGCGCGCAGATGTCCCCCGTGACGAGGAAGTTGTGCCACGCCCCGGTGGCCACGTACGCGCACACATTGGTGTCCAGGCGGGGGTCTTTCACCCCGCAGGCAGCCTGGTAGTAGTTGAACCAGGATCCGTCGGGGAGCTGGGCGTCAGCCAGCCACTGGTAGGCGAGCGTGGCCTCCTTGTGAAGCCCGGCGACGTCCAGCGCCATGGCCGACTCCACGTGGTTCCACGGGTCACAATGCCCACCTTCGAACCACGGGATCATGCCGTCGTGATGTTGCACTGCCGCGATCGATGCTGCGGTCGCCACTACTTCCCGCGCACTGATCACCCCGAGCACCTCGGGGACGGCGGCCACGGCGGGGTGGTCGACGAGCATCGGCTCCACCTCCGTCACCTGGCCCGCGAACGGGGGCGCTCCCTCGGTCCGTGTCATGAAGGCTTCTCCAGGTAGACGACGAGGCTCTTGCCCAGGAACGGATTGAGCAGACGCTCGGCGACCCGCGTGAGCGGCGGGGCACTGGTGATGTCCCAGACAAGGAGCCGGTGATAGGCACGAACGGCGGGGTGGTCGTCGCGCCGTGGCCCCACCCAGCAACGTAGCCACCAGTACGGCGAGTGCAGGGCGTGGGCGTGGTGGCTGGAAAGCGGTCGCAGTCCCACGCGCCGCAGTCGCTCCACGAGCGTGGATCGCCGGTAGATGCGGACATGACCCCCGGGGACGTCGTGGTAGTCGTTCGACAACGCCCAATTCACCGCCTCGGGCCCGAAACGCGGCACGGTGACGGCCATGGTCCCGCCCGGCCGCAGGACCCGCGACAGCTCGGCCATGGCAGAGCTGTCCTCGGGGATGTGTTCGAGAACCTCCGAAGCGATGACGCGGTCGAAGCTGGCGTCGGCGAAAGGAAGATGAAGGGCGTCGCCCTGGACCACGCCCGCCTCGTCGTCGACCCGGACCTCGCCGGCGTCGAGCATGGCGCCGATGGTGTCGCGGACCTGTGTGACCTCGGTCGCCATGGCGTCGAGTGCCACCACCCGCGCCCCGAGCCGGACGGCCTGGAAGGCATGGCGGCCACCACCGCATCCCAGGTCGAGGAGTCGCTCACCGCGGCCCACGCCCAGCCTGCTGTAGTCGACGGTCAACACGGTTGTGTCGCCTCGGCTGCGCTTCGGTCACGACGGTGGTCCTCGAGCAGGAGTCGGTACTGCTCGGCGGTCCCGCGCGCCGTCGCCTCCCATGTGAAGCGCCCGAGCACGCGCCGGCGCCCTCCCTCGCCCAGCCGCGCCGCCAGGGCGTCGTCGTCGAGTATCCGCCCGATACCCGCCGCCAGAGCCCCGGCGTCGTCGGGCGTGACCAACAGAGCCGTCTCGCCGTCGGTGCCCACCACCTCGGGGAGCGCCCCTCCCGTCGTGGCCACCAACGGAACCCCGCACGCCATGGCCTCGATGGCCGGGAGCGAGAAACCCTCGTACAGCGAGGGCACCACTGCGACCTGCGCCTCCCCGTACATGCAGGCGAGCTCGTCGTCGGAGATCCCGGTCACGCAATGCACCGCGCTCGAGAGCCCGAGCCTGTCGATGGTACGGGCCACCCGCCCGCCCTCGTGGGGGCGGCCGATCACGACGAGCTCCACCTCCCGTTCGGTGCGGAGCTTCGCCAGCGCTTCGAGCAAGGGCACGAGCCCCTTCATCGGGACATCGCTCGAAGAGGTCACCATGATCCGCCCGGGCACCCGTGGCCGTTCGGGCCGGGGCCGGAACACGGTGTGGTCCACACCCACGGGGACGACGGTCATCCGGGACGGGTCGACCCCCATCTGAGCCGAGATGTCAATCTTGGATGACTCCGACACGGTGACGACGCGGGGGAGCTGCTGGGCCACTCGCATCTGCATGCCCAGGAACCCGAACCATCGCCTCTGGGTGAGGCGACGGTAGGCGTTCTCGGCATGGGACAGCGCCAGCACGCGGTCCACGGTGATGGGGTGATGAAGGGTGGTGAGCAACGGCCACCCGTCCGCCATCATCCCGAGCAGACCTGATCCCAGGCACTGATTGTCGTGGACCACGTCGAACTCGCCATGTCGTTGGGCCAACAGCCGCCGCACCCGGAGAGAGAAGGTCCTCGGCTCGGGAAACCCGGCCGTGCACATGACGGCGAACTCGAGCAGGTCGATCGACGAACGGAACTCACGGGGATGCGGCACACGGAAGGGGTCGGGGTCCCGGTACAGGTCGAGGCCGGGAACGGGGGTGAATCCCACGCCGTCGTCGAGGACGGGCCAGGGCTGGCCGGCGAAGACCTCCACCGAATGGCCGAGACCCACGAGCTCCCTCGCCAGATGGCGGGTGTAGACGCCTTGGCCGCCGCAGCGGGGGTTCCCCCGGTACACGAGATACGCGATCCGCAGGCCACCAGGCTCGGGAGGGGCCGCGGGGCGCGGCGGGGGAACTTCGAGGTGGGTGCTGCGCTCCCAGGAGGCACGGATCTCGGCCCAGCGCTGCCAGGGGCTTTTAGGCACGCGCGTCGCCCCCGTGGGAGATCATGGCCGATCAGCCTCCCCCGGATGCCTCCTCGGGCGCAAACGGCGACGGAGCCACGACCGGGGCCCGGGGCCCGTCGCCGGGACAGGCGCCCGAGGTCCACCGCGTCGGGAGACAGCCGGATCCACTAGGTTGATGGCGGCTTCACGCACTGCGTCGCTCGAGGAGCGCCAAGGAATGGCCGTCGAGATCCTGCACCTGTCGAGCGTGGTCAGGGGTGCGCTCGTGGACGAGGACGGAGACCGCCTCGGGCGCGTCGAGGACCTCATCGCCCACCTGGGCTACGCGCCGCACCCTCCTGTCACCGGGGCCGTGGTCCGCATCGCCCGTCGCCGGCTCTTCGTCCCCATCTCCCGCATACCCGACCTCCAACCCGGGCAGGTCATGTTCGCGGGCGACACCGTCAGCCTGAAGCGATTCGAGCGACGCCCCGGGGAGGTGCTCCTGTCGAAGGACCTGCGCGCCAGGCACCTCATCAACCTCCAAGGCGCCCGCCTCATCCGCGCCAACGAGATCGAGTTGGCCCGCGTCGACGGACGCTGGGAAGTGGTGGCGGTCGATCCCAGTCCCCGGGTGGCGTTGCGGCATCTCCTGCCGCGCGCCCTGGGACGACGCATCCCGGCCGGCAAGGTCGTCGATTGGGCGAGCATCGAACCCTTCGTGGCCCACGTCCCCACGGCCCGCCTTCATATCCCGTTCCGCAAGCTCGCCCGGCTCCATCCCGCCCAGATCGCGGACCTCGTCGAGGCGGCGTCGCACGAAGAAGGCGAGGAGATCATCGAGGCCGTGGGACAAGACCGCGAGCTCGAGGCCGACGTGTTCGAGGAGCTCGACGCCGAGCACCAGATCGAATTCGTCCGCAGCCGCACCGATGCCGAAGCGGCCCGGCTGCTCGCCACGATGGCGCCCGACGACGCTGCCGACCTCATCGTGGAGCTCGAGCAGGAACACCGCCTGCCTGTGCTCCAGCTCCTGCCCCAGGCCCAGCAGCGCAAGATCCGAGCGCTTCTGAACTACAACCCCGAGACCGCCGGAGGGCTCATGAGCCCCGACTTCCTCTGCCTGGCGGAATCGACCCCGGTCAGCAACGTGCTCGAAGCCCTTCGGACCAGTGCCGCCCCCCCTGAGGCCCTGGCCGTGGTCTTCGCTCGAGGCCACGACGGCCGGGTAACGGGATCGGCGTCGGTGGTGTCATTGGTCCAGGCGTCCCCGACGGCGCCACTGGGATCGGTGGTCCGCCCGAACCCCGCCCACGTCCATCCCGATTGGGACCTCCACGCCGTCACCCGCAAGATGACGGACTTCAACCTGACGGTGGCCCCCGTGATGGACGAGCAGCACCGCATGGTGGGAGTCATCACGGTCGACGACCTCCTGGAGATGCTCCTCCCCACCGGCTGGCGACGCGACTTCGGGATGACCTCGGTCGAAGAGTGAGTGCGGCGCGAGGCGAGGACCGGTCCAGCCGACGACGGTGCTGCGGTCCGAACCCCCGGAAACGAGGGCCAGCAGGTAGCATCATTCTCCGAAGAAGCCGCACCTCAGCCGGATCCCCGGCGAGACAGGGTGCACCGTGAGCAGGATGGCGGCGAATCCGGAGCCCTACCGGATGTCACCGTGTTCTCGGGTGCGGCTCCCAGGGCCGAGCAAAGGAGCAGCGCTGCACGCCGACCCGTCACCTAGACGATTCACGCGCGCACGCCGCCAGGCAAGGTTGACGCCACTGGGCTGACCCGGAGGCCGACCGACGCCAGGGCGTGCGCGCGATCCCTGCACACCCACGACGCCGGCACCGTCGGGAGGTCCCTCATGGCCGGAAAGGCCCTGCACACCGAGAATGCCCATGCCCTCGACGAGGAGCTCGAGGGCGGCATCCAAGGCGCGCTGGGGACCATTCGCGGGCACGACGATTCGCCCCGGCGCTCGTGGCGGGGCCGCCTCCTCACGTTGCTGGCCATCGTCGGGCCGGGGCTCATCGTCATGGTCGGCGACAACGACGCCGGCGGGGTGGCCACCTATGCCCAGGCCGGGCAGAACTACGGGCTGACGCTCCTGTGGACGCTCCCACTGCTCATCCCGGTCCTCATCGTCAACCAGGAAATGGTCGTCCGTCTCGGCGCCGTGTGCGGCGTCGGCCACGCCCGGCTGATCAACGAGCGCTTCGGGCGGTTCTGGGGGGCGTTCTCCGTCGGCGACCTGTTCGTCTTGAACTTCCTCACCATCGTCACCGAGTTCATCGGCGTGAGCCTCGCCCTCGGGTACTTCGGCGTGAGCGCATTCATCTCGGTGCCACTGGCGGCACTCGGGCTCGTGGCCATGACCGCCACCGGCAGCTTCCGTCGCTGGGAGCGGTTCATGCTCGTCTTCATCGTGGCGAACTTCCTCGTGATCCCGCTCGCCGTGTACGCCCACCCCCACGCCGGGTCCGTGTTCGAGCACTTCGTGAAGCCGGGGGTCTCGGGCGGGTTCAACTCCACGTCCATCCTGCTCATCATCGCCATCGTGGGCACGACCGTTGCTCCCTGGCAGCTGTTCTTCCAGCAGTCCAACATCGTCGACAAGCGCATCACCCCGCGCTGGATCAACTACGAGAGGGTCGACACCGTCCTGGGGTCCTTCGTGACGGTCCTCGCCGCCAGCCTGATCGTCATCACGACCGCCTTCGCCTTCGCCCACACCCACGGGTCGGGGAGGTTCACCAACGCCGCCGGCGTCGCCCACGGGCTCGAGCACTATCTCGGCAACGCCACGGGCACGCTGTTCGCCATCGTGCTCCTGAACGCGTCGATCATCGGCGCCGCCGCGGTGACGCTGGCCACCTCGTATGCCTTCGGCGACATCTTCGGGACCCGCCACTCGCTCAACCGCCGGGTCCGCGACGCCAAGTTCTTCTACGCGACCTTCACCGGCATCGTCGCCCTGGCGGCCACGATCGTCTTGATTCCCGGGGCGCCCCTCGGACTCATCACGACCGCCGTGCAGGCGCTCGCAGGGATCCTGCTCCCGAGCGCCACGGTCTTCCTGCTCCTGTTGTGCAACGACAAGGCGGTGCTCGGCCCCTGGGTGAACCGCCCCTGGCTCAACATCCTGTCGACACTCATCATCTCGGTCCTGTTCGTGTTGTCCCTCATCTTGATGACGACGACGGTGTTCCCCCATCTCGATGTCCCCGCCCTTCTCGCCGGGCTGGCGGGCGCGCTGGGCCTGGTGCTCCTCGTGGCGGGAACGCTGTACCTGCGAGCAGTACGCCGGCGCCCCGCCCCTGACCCCGCCGAGCGGGAGCGGCGCGTGACCTGGCGCATGCCGCCTCTGGCCCTCATCGAGCGACCCACGTGGACCCGGGGGCGCACCATCACGATGTACCTCATGTACGGCTACCTCTTCGTGGCCGTGGTCCTGCTCTTGGTGAAAGCGGTGCAGCTGGGTTGAGCCGGGCCGGGTCCGCCACCCGGGCGCGGCTGGCTCGAACGCCCGTCCGGCGGTACGTTCGAGCTTCGTGGACCTGACCTACCCGCCTGAGGCAGAGGCCCTGCGCAACGAGGTCCGGGGCTGGTTGGAGGACAACCTCCCCCAGGGTTGGTTCGAGCCCGGATTCCGGCTCACGGGTGCCGAACGCGAGGCGTTCAACGCCGATTGGACCCGAAAGCTGCGCGAGGGGGGATGGATCTGTGCCTCGTGGCCCAAGGAATACGGGGGCAAGGGTCTCTCGCTCATCGAGCAGGTGGTCCTCAACGAGGAATTCGCCCGTGCGGTGGCCCCCATGCGGGCCGACTTCTTCGGCGACACCCTCGTGGGCCCGACCATCTTGCAATGGGGAACCGAGGAACAAAAGAGAGAGTTCATCCCCAAGATCCTCGACGGCACGATCGCGTGGTGCCAGGGGTTCTCCGAACCCGACGCCGGAAGCGACCTGGCGTCGCTCAAGACGCGTGCCGATCTCGACGGCGACGAATGGGTGATCCAGGGCCAGAAGGTGTGGACGACCCAGGCGCAATTCGCCGACTACATCTTCCTGCTCGCCCGGACCGATCCCGAGGCACCCAAGCACCAGGGAATCTCGTACCTTCTCGTCCCCATGAAGCAGCCCGGGATCGAGGTGCGACCCATCCGGCAGATCGACGGTTCGGCGGAATTCAACGAGGTGTTCTTCACCGGCGCCCGCTGTCCTCGGAAGAACGTGGTGGGGGGCGAGCACAACGGGTGGAAGGTGGCCATGACCACCCTGGGCTTCGAACGGGGTGCGTCCTCCACCACCGGGCACCGGCGCTTCGCGAGGGAGCTCGACAACGTCATCGCCGAAGCCCGGCGGACCGGACGCAGCACCGACCCCGAAGTGCGCCAGGGACTGGCGCGCGCCTGGTCCAAGGTGAAGATCATGCAGATCAACGGCTACCGGTCCCTCACCGATGCACTGCACGGGACCCACGAAGCCGCTGCGCTGGGCGCCACGCACAAGATGTTCTGGTCGGAGTACCACCGTGAGGTGATGAACCTCGCCCTCGACATCCTCGGTCTCGAGGGACAGGTCCTTTCCGGGCCCGACCCCGATCAGACCGAGCTCGTGCGCCCGCGACGCGGGGCGGCGGACTACCCGGTCGACGAATTGCAGGCTTCCTTCTTCTTCAGTCGCTCGGAGACCATTTGGGGCGGCACGGCCGAGATCCAGCGCAACATCGTGGGAGAGCGGGTCCTCGGGCTCCCCAAGGAGCCGAAACCCTCTCACGCCTGACCCGCGCGGCTCAGGCCACCCCGAGCTCGGTTCCGGGTTCCAACTCGTCCACGACCCGAGCCATCGCTTCGACGCGGCGGTGCTCGTGGCGGTGCCGCAGGAGGGTCACCGTCGAAGCCACCAGGGTCGCCACGGCGCCCACCAGGAGAGCCACGCGCGGGCTCGAGGTCTGGGAGATCCAGCCCACCAGCGGCGCGCCGATCGGAGTGGTTCCCAGGAAGCCCATGGCGTACAGCGCCATCACGCGCCCGCGCATGGTCGGCTCCACCTGGAGCTGGATGGTGGAGTTGGCAGTGGCGATGAAGGCGATGGAGAGGGCGCCCATGAACACCAGGAGCACACAGGCGGTGGCCAGCGTCGGTGACAGGGCCACGGCGGCGATCATCACGCTGAAGGCGATACCCACGCCCGTCAGCCGGTGGATGTTGGGCTTCCCGCGATTGGCCACGATCAACCCCCCCACGACGGCTCCCCCGGCCATGAGCGACGTGAGCAGTGCAAATGTCCCTGCCCCTCCGTGAAATGTCTCTTGCGCGAGCAACGGAAGGACCACGGTGAAGTTGTAGGCGAGGAGCCCGACCACGAAGACGAGCATCAGCGGGTCTCGCAGGTTCGGGGTACGCCACGCGTAGCGCACGCCCTCGCGCAGCTGGCCCTTGGCTCGCGCCACGCGCTGGGCGGGGTGGAGATCGGAGCGGTGCATCAACATCAAGGCCACGATGACCGCCACGTAGCTCGCCGCGTTGGCGAGGAAGCAGACGCCCAGGCCGACGGTGGCGATGAGGACGCCTCCGATCGCCGGCCCGATGACCCGGGCGCCGTTCATGACGATGCTGTTCAGGCTCACCGCGTTGGACAGATCGCTCTTGCCCACCATCTCGATGACGAACGTCTGGCGGGCGGGGTTGTCGAACATGTTCACGACCCCGAGACACAACGACAGCAGGTACACCTCCCAGAGGTGCGCGGAACCCGCCGGGCCGTGACCGACGAGCACGAGGAGCCCGAGGACGAGCGCAAGGCACCCCGCCGAGACTTGGGTCGTGACCAACAGCCGCCGCTTGTCGACACGATCGGCGATGAGCCCGCCCCATGCGCCGAAAAGGAGCATGGGCAGGAACTGCAGGGCCAACGTGAGCCCGAGATCGACCCCGCGTTGGCTCTTGGGAGCGAGGTAGTGCACGACGAGCCACGCCAGCGCCACACTTTGCATCCACGTGCCACTCACCGAGATGATCTGCCCGGTGAAGTACAGCCTGTAGTTGCGCGTGCGCAGCGATCGGAAGGTCGTGTCCGCGACACGGCGCAGCCGCGTCATGGCTGTTCCACCAGATGCTCGAGCAGAGCCACGACGTCCCCGAGCGCGGCGCGCTCGTCAGCGGAGAGCCGGCGCAGCCGGCGGACCAGGTAGGCGTTGCGCAACGAACGGCTTCGCGCCAGCGTGCGACGACCTTCGGCAGTCAGCTTCACCCGCACGATGCGCCGGTCGGTCTCCTCCTCCTGGCGCGACACGAGCCCCGCAGCTTCGAGTCCCACCACGATCTTGGTCATGCTGGGGGGCTGCACCTGCTCCGAAGAGGCGAGCTCTCCGAGGGTGGGAGTGCCCAGGCGCTCGACGGTGGCCAGGGCGGAGACCTGCGACGAGGTCACGCCGCCCGCGACCTGCTGCCGGAGCCGGCGGGACATACGCAGGATCGCCAGGCGGAGCCGGGCCGCCATCTCGGCGTCGGAGCCCTCGGGGGCGGGCCATGCCGTGCCCGCACCAGGGTCGGTGCGCGCCCCCGTGCCGGGATCGATGCCGGATCCGGGGGCGGGAGGGCCCTCGGCGCCGGGAGGGTCGTCGGCGATCGTGGTCATCGTTCACCATTCTAATTAGTTTTCCTAAGGAATGGTCCGGCCCGCCCCGGCGGGTAGTCCTCCTCGCCGCCGTAGCATCTGAGGATGCTTCCCGACTACGCCGAATTCCACGAGGCTGCCGGACTGGACTGGTACTCCCTCGACCCCAACCTCCGTGCCCTCCTGGACCGGCACCTCCCCGACCCCGACGAGCGCTCCCTGGCCGAGGAGCACGTGGGCCGGTTCGGCGCCCTGGTGGGCCAGGTCATCGCCCCCCGAGCCGAGGTGACCGACAAGCACGGGCCCGTCCTGCGCCGCTATGACCGTTGGGGGGAGGAGGTGGACGAGGTCGTCCACCATCCGAACTGGACGAAGAACAAGGCCGACCTGGTGCGCAACGGGTTCGTCAGCCTCGAGGCACTGGCCGGTCGCCCCGTTCCCGGCGTGGTGACCGCCTCGGTGTCGTACCTGGTGTCGCAGGCCGAGACGGCGATCTACTGCGGACTCGGCATGACCTCGGGTGCCGCCGACATCGTGGAGCGCTACGCGCCCGCCGCGGCCCGAGACGACCTGCTCGGGCGCCTGCGCAATCTCGATCCCGACCAGGCGTGGGAAGGCGGGATGTTCCTGACCGAGCGTCAGGGCGGGAGCGACGTCGGTGCCAACACCACCCGAGCCGTGCAGGACGGCGACGAGTGGCTGCTCTCGGGAGAGAAGCACTTCTGCTCCAACGTCGACGCCGAGGTGTTCATCGTCCTGGCCCGGCCCGACGGCGCCCCGGCGGGGAGCCGGGGGCTCGCCACCTACATCGTGCCGCGCATCCTCCCCGACGGGAGGGCCAACGGCTTCAGGATCAAGCGCCTCAAGCCCAAACTCGGCACCGTCGGCGTGCCCACCGGCGAGGTGTCACTCGACGGGGCGAGGGCGTGGCTGGCGGGAGGCGCGGGGGCGCTCGACGCCCGCGACGTCACCGATGCGGCACGCGACGGGCGTGGGATCAACCGCATGATGGAGATGGTCAACGGGAGCCGGTTCGGCGTGGCGCTGATGGGTCTGGGCATCCATCGCCGTTCGTTCCTCGAGGCGGCGATCTACGCGGCACGGCGCTCGCAATTCGGGAACCGCATCGACAGCTACCCCCTCGTCCGAGAGACACTCGTGGACATGCTCGTGGACCTCGAGGCGGGGATGGCGGCCACCTACGAGTGCGCGTCGGCGGCGCGCGGCGCACAGGACCCCGAATCGGGCCGCCTCGTCCGGCGCATCCTCGTGCCACTGGCGAAGATGCGGTGCACGCGCATGGCCCTGTGGGCGGCGTCGACGGGCCTCGAGGTCCTGGGCGGCAACGGGTACATGGAGGACTGGCCCATGGCGCGCCAGCTACGGGACGCCCAGTGCCACACCATCTGGGAAGGAGCGGAGAACATCTTGTGCATCGACGTGCGCCGGGCCATGCGCGGCGAGCAGGCGCACCTGGCCCTTCTGGCCCGGGTGGAACAGGCGCTCGAAACGGGCTCGGGCCACAAGGTCCTCGCCGGCGCTCTCGACACGGTCGCCGCATCGCTGCGCGACACCCGGGTGGCGATCTCCTACCTCGAAGGGGCACCCGACGACATGGCGCTGCTTCACGGCCGGAGGTTCGCCGAGCTGCTCGCCGACACCGTGGAGGGTGCCCTGCTCGTCGAGGAAGCGGCGTGGGCCCTCGATCGCGACGGCGACGCCCGCAAGGCGGCCGTCGCCCGACGCTTCGTCGGCCGCCGGCTGGCGACCCCCGAGCTGCGGGGGATCACCGACCCCGATCGCTCGGTCCTCGACCTCTTCGAGCCGCTCGTGCGTTACGGCTCCATCGACGAGTCCGACCTCGCCGCCTGAACCGTTCGCACGCTGCGGCACAATGGGTCATGCCGATCCCAGCCGCACCGGTGGGCCGCCGTGATGTCGCCTCCAGCGTGCTCATCCTGTTCGAGCAGCTCCATGACCAGATCCGTGAGGCGATCACCGGCCTCGACGAGGAGGGCCTCAACTGGTCCCCCGGCGAGGGAGCGAACACGGTCGCCACGATCGTCACCCATGTGCTCGGTTCAGAAGCCGAGGCTCTGCGGTGCGTGGCGGGCGTCGCCTGTGGTCGCGACCGGGAGGGGGAGTTCGCCCGTGGGGCGCGACGAGTGGTCGACGTTCTCGACGCGCTACGCGATGGCGACGAGTTGCTGGCGTCGTTGCAGCCGCACATCGGTGCGCACCACCTGCACAGGGCCTTGGCCTTGCCGACGCTCCCGGTCGACGAGCGTCGGTCGGGCCTTACGTGGCTGGTCGGAAACTACGGTCATGGCCGCGAGCACGTCGGTCAGATGCAGCTGACCAGGCAGCTGTACCGAACCAGATCGACCACCGCCTAGCTCCTAATCGACCGAGCCCGCCCGGGCACCCTCCCAGCTCTCGTCATCCCCACCCCAATTCGTCCAGCCGGGGGTCACCGATCCCGAAGTGGTGGGCGACCTCGTGGATCACGGTCTTGCGCACCATCGCCACGACCTCGGCCTCTGTCGAGCACACCCCACAGATCTCGTCTTGGTAGAGGGTGATGCGGTCCGGCATGACTCCGCTGTAGCTCCCGGGGCCTCGCTTTGTCAGGGGGATGCCCTGGTAGAGCCCGAACAAGGCGCGCCCCTTGGCCCGGTCTTCGACGAGCACGGCGACATTCTCCATCTCCGCGCCGAGCTCATGTGGCAGCGAGT
>Ga0310038_10002440_pt1 | contig 13669 bp, 12 predicted proteins | sample Sb_taG_6_FD_200461 | JGI IMG/M metagenome (GOLD analysis project Ga0310038, IMG submission 200461) | Peat soil microbial communities from Weissenstadt, Germany - Sb_50d_4_PS metaG (v2) (version 2) | ecosystem: Environmental > Terrestrial > Soil > Wetlands > Peat | place: Germany: Weissenstadt... | reverse complement strand
TTTCGCCGCGAAGCGCGGGCGGTGCTGGGGTGGGAGGTACGATGAAGTTTCTCTCAGACCGGGCCCTCGAACGGCTGTGTTCAGGCGGGGAGGAGCCGGACCTTAGCGGGACACACTACCGGCTGTTGGAGCGGGTAGCGCGCGGGGGCATGGGCGTGGTGTATGCGACGGAGGACGTGCGGCTGGGCAGGCGCGTGGCGCTCAAGGTCCTGGATCTCTCCGATGCCACCGGCGAACTGGAGAAACGGCTGATCCGGGAGGCGCAGGTGCTGGCGCGGCTGGAACATCCGGGGATCGTGCCAGTACACGACGTGGGCAAGTTGAGCGATGGAAGAGTGTTCTATGCCATGAAGTTTGTGGAAGGCAAGCAACTCGACCAGCACATCATTGCGGTCAAGTTCCTCCCGGAACGGCTACGGGTGTTCTTGCGGATGTGTGACGCGGTGGCGTTCGCGCATGCCCGCGGAGTGTTACACCGCGACCTTAAGCCCGCGAACATTATGGTAGGTCCCTTCGGCGAAGTGTTGGTAATGGACTGGGGCCTGGCGAAGGTTCTACCGGAGGGGGCCGCGACCAAAGAACCCGGCGCACCGGCGGGTGACGCGGAGGTAACGGTCGCGGGGCTGGCGCTGCGGGCGGAGGTGAACGAACCGTCACAAGGCGTGCGAACTGCCCATGGCGCGGTGATGGGCACGCCTGGGTTTATGTCGCCGGAGCAGGCGCGCGGTGACGTGGAGCACGTGGATGCGCGCAGCGACGTCTATTCTCTGGGTGCGATTTTGAAGTTCCTGGTGACGACGCTCGAGGAGTCGGCGGAGCAGAGAAAAGTCGGCGTCCCAAGACCCCTGACCGCGATTTGCGCCAAAGCCACGGCGACCGGGGCTGGCGAGCGATATGCCAACGTGCCAGATCTGGCGGCGGACGTTTCCAGTTATCTCGATGGGCTTCCAGTGAGGGCATACAGGGAGAACGTGCTGGAACGGGCAGAACGGCTTTTTGCCCGCCACCGCGTGGCGATCCTATTGATAACAGCTTACTTATTCATGCGGCTGCTGTCGCTGCTGGTGTTGCGGCGTTAGCGGTTAAAGGATTCTCCAGTTTCGTTGTAAAGAATGTCAAAGGGGAAACAGTTCCCGAACCAAAAGGAGGATTCCTCGATGAACAAGTTAGTGCTGGGTATCCTGCTGGGGGCGATCCTAGGAGCGGTGGACGGGATGACCGCGTGGTTTACACCTGAGGCCAGGGCGCAGCTTGCCGGAATCATTGTGGGGTCCACGATCAAAGGTATCGTTGCCGGCGTGGCCATTGGTTTCTTCGCGCGCAAAGTTAACTCGCTGCCGTTGGGAATTGTGTTCGGGCTGGCGATCGGGTTCCTGCTCGCCTTTCTCGTGGCATACAAGGAGGGTGGCCACTACTTTGCCATCATCCTGCCGGGGAGCATCGTGGGACTGATCGTTGGTTACGCCACCCAGCGGTACGGCGCCGCGGCTGCGGTGACCCGGTAATTGTCAGCCAGGTGGAACTGAGTTTAGGATTCCAGCGTCTGGAGGAAGCCTATGCTGACTGGCGCGCACGTGGTGATCTACACCAAGGATGCGGAGGTGGACCGCGCCTTCTTCCGCGACGTCCTGGGATTTCGCTCCGTCGACGCGGGACACGGCTGGCTGATCTTTGCGCTGCCCGCGGCCGAGGCGGCGTTTCATCCGTCGGATGAAAACAACAAGCACGAAATGTACTTCATGTGCGACAACCTGGATGCGCTGATGGCGTCGCTCGGAAAGAAGGGTGTGCGCTTCGGCGAAATCGCGGAAGAGCAGTGGGGAACGCGAACGCGCATGCTGCTGCCGGGCGGTGGCGAAGTTGGTCTGTACCAGCCCAAGCATCCGGTGACGTTCAGAGGTGCTGCTAAGAAAGGTAAAGGCAGCGCGCGCAAGAAGGGAAAAACAAGCCGCAGGAGGGCTTAGCGGTTTTGTGTCGGCTCGTGAGGTGCGGCGCGCTGGGCAGGGATGTTCTTGACAACCCCGGCCTGCCACGCGTAGAAATAGAGGATTAAATATGTCGCGCTCGACCTCCATTTGCGGATGCATTTCCATCATGGCCATGGCCATGTGTATGCCCGCGAATTGTGGGTCGTGATCGGAGCCAGCGGCAGCAATAATTAACAAGCTCTCAGACGACCCACGATGATTCGTGGGTCGTTTTGTTTTTGCCGGCATCTTTTCGTGACGCCGGACATCATTTCTCAAGGAGAAGATTATGGCCGACGAAGCCACCAGCAATAACCATTACCGACTTGCCACCCTGGCCGTACACGGAGGCCAGCAGCCCGATCCCACCACCGGCGCGCGCGCCGTTCCCATCTACCAGACCACGTCTTATGTCTTCCAAGACGCGGAGCATGCCGCGCGCCTGTTCGCGCTACAACAGTTCGGCAACATCTACACCCGCATCATGAACCCGACGACCGACGTCTTCGAGAAGCGTATTGCGGCACTCGAAGGCGGAGCGGCCGGGCTGGCGCTGGCCTCCGGTCAGGCGGCGGAGACGCTGGCGCTCACCACGCTGGCGGCTGCGGGCGACGAGATCGTTTCCACCACCTCGCTCTACGGCGGCACCTACAACCTGTTCCACTACACGCTGCCGCGCTACGGGATCACGGTGCGCTTCGTGGACGCGGTGGACTATGACGGCTTGCGCCGCGCCATCAACGGCAAGACCAAGGCGCTCTACACCGAAACTATCGGCAATCCCAAGCTGGACATCGTGGACATCGAGCGCCTGGCGGCCATCGCGCACGAACACGGGCTGCCGCTGGTGATTGACAACACCACGCCTTCGCCGGCGCTGTGCCGGCCCATTGAGTTCGGCGCCGACATCGTGGTGCACTCGGCGACCAAGTTCATCGGCGGCCACGGGAACTCGATTGGCGGCGTGATCGTGGACGCAGGCCGCTTCGACTGGAAGAAGTCGGGGCGCTTCCCGCAGTTCGTCGATCCCGACCCCTCGTACCAAGGCGTCTCGTTCACCGAGGCGTTCGGGCCGCTGGCGTTCATCCTCAAGGCACGGGTGCAGGGCCTGCGCGATACCGGCGCGTGCCTTTCGCCGTTCAACGCCTTCCTGCTGCTGCAGGGCGCGGAGACGCTGCACCTGCGCATGCAACGCCACTCGGAGAACGCGCTCACCGTAGCCACGTTTCTCACCAAGCACCCGGATGTGGAGTGGGTGAATTATCCTGGGCTGCCCAAGAGTCCGTGGTACGAGGCGACCCGCAAGTACTTGCCGAACGGGGCGAGCGCGCTGATCACGTTTGGCATTCGTGGCGGTCTGGAGGCCGGGCGCGCGTTCATCAATTCACTGAAGCTGTTCAGCCTGCTGGCCAACATCGGCGATGCCAAGTCGCTGGTCATCCATCCGGCCTCGACCACGCACCAACAGTTGAGCGAGGCCGAGCAGCGTGCGACAGGCACTACGCCGGAACTGGTGCGGCTCTCCATCGGCATCGAGGACGTGAACGACATCATCGCCGATCTTGACCAGGCGCTGACCAAATCACAGAGCGGTGGCCGCAAACCGGCCACGCCTTCGATCGAAGTGGCGCCGGTCGCAGCGGCAGGGAGGTAGTTATGAGCGTAGAACCGACACTGGAAGGCGACTTTACTTTTGCGGCGGATGAGCCGTTTCGCCTGGAATCCGGCGGGGCGCTGCAGCCGGTGACGTTGCGCTACGCGGTCTACGGCAAGCTGCGGGAAGAAGCGATCCTGGTCTGTCACGCGCTCTCGGGCTCGGCGCGCGTAGCCGATTGGTGGCCGGGCATGTTCGGGACGGGGCGTCCGTTCGACACCGATCGCGACTGCGTGATCGGGATCAACGTGCCGGGTTCGTGCTACGGCTCGACCGGCCCGATCTCCATCGAGCCGCGCACCGGCAAGCCCTACGGACCGAACTTCCCGCTGGTGACGATCCGCGACATGGTGCGGGCGCAGGCGCTGCTGCTGGCGCACCTATGCGTGGAGCGGCTAAGCATTGTGATTGGCGGCTCGATCGGCGGGATGCAGGCCTTGCAGTGGGCGGTGGACTTCCCCGAGCAGGTAGGGACCGCGGTCGCCATCGGCGCCACGCCGCTCTCGGCCATGGGCCTGGCGCTCAATCATCTGCAGCGGCAGGTGATCCAGCTCGATCCCGACTGGCGCGGCGGACGCTACGACGCGCAGCCGGCCCGCGGACTGGGGATCGCGCGTTCCCTCGCCATGTGTACCTACAAGTCGGCGGCGCTGTTCCACCAGCGCTTCGCGCGCAAGCCCAACCGCAACGGCGAGGATCCCCTGGCCGCGCTGGAGAACCGCTATGACATCGCCGGCTATCTCGATTACCAGGGCGGAAAACTGGTGGAGCGCTTCGACGCCAACACCTATCTGGTGATCTCGAAGGCCATGGATACCTTCGACCTGGCGCACGGTTATGCCTCGGAGGAGCAGGCGCTCGAGCGGATCCGCGCCAAGGTGCTACTGGTCGGGATCTCGTTGGACTGGCTGTTCCCCGCCGAGGACGTGCGGGCGCTGGCGGCGCGGCTGCGCGCGGCCGGCGTTCACAGTCGGTATCTGGAGCTCGTCTCCGAGCACGGACACGACGGCTTCCTCGCCGACACGCACTTGCTGGCGCCGCTGCTCTCGGGGGCTCTGGCAACCGAGGACCCTAAGCCACGGCGGCAGGTATGGCGTGCCGCCGTGAATTACCCGGCGGGAAGGGAGATCTGAGCGTTTGGTCGCGATTCAGTTTGCCTTTTCGGTCTCGATCAGAATCATGTTCCAGGAGACCGGCCCTTCGCTGATCATTCTTTGACCGATGAAGCGTGCGGTGAGGCCCACCTCTCGCAAGGACTGTTCCGCCTTCCCGAGGGCCGCTTCATCCACCGTGAGAATTGCAATTCGCGTGTGGGGCGGTGGAATTTTAAGCTTCAGGTAAGGCGTCTCAGCCCTGGCTCCGAGCAAGGGGAAGCTCTCGCTCACCAGCCGGCGCTGCCACAAAAAGGTGGAAGCTACCGAGCGATGCAGATGGCCTAAGCGTGCCTGCACGTCATACCAGAAGAACAGTTGGCCGCTGGGATCGATTTGCTGCACCGCGCGAACGCTGTCCACCACCGTGAGAAAAGCCTGCTTCTGCAGCGCGGGATCATCGGGCTCGCCAGCCCGGCCCCAGGTTCTGGTGCCGGTGGCAAGGTTCAGAGTACCGCAAGCAGCACAGACGAGCAGGACGGCGAGCGCGCTGGTATATCGCACCCGCCGAGCCAGCAAGGCCACTCCAGCCGTCCCTAGGAACGCCGGCCCTAACCAACGATGCTGCTGGATGAGCGCCATAGATCCAGAATGCAATGGCACAACGAACGGCAACAGCAGGATGATGGCGGCGCCACAGCAGAGCGCGGCAAATTGCCGGCGGCTGAGACGCTCCAGGACCGGGGCAAGCTGCGCCCCCAGCGCCAGGAACATTGCCGGAATGAGCAAGCTGGTGTAATAGGGCAACTCCAAGACGGGCTGGCCCGACACTTGCCACAGCAGCATGATTAAAGCGCTAAGCACGAAATATGCCTGCCAGAGCAGCCGGAAACCACCGGGCCGAGTTGGCCGCCAGCCTCGCACATTCACAAAAAGGAAGGCGCCCAGCAGTGTCAAGGTGGGAAACAGCAACCAGCCGGCGCCCGTGATCCAGCCTAAGGACCAGTTCATCCACAAGTTCCCCTTCCCGACGAGCTTTCCCCCCGCACTCAGTGAAGGCAGAATAAAGAACAGCGGCGCCGCTTTGAGAATCAGATTGATAACGGCGAAGAACAGGGTTAACGCCAAAAATCCGTACGCGAAAAGGCGGACGCTGGAAGCCAGCACATCCCTGCCGTATTCACGCTTGGCAAAGTGATAATAAAGGGCGAAGAGTGGTGCGAAACTGATCAGGAAGAACTGGCAATAGATCGCCAGTCCAAAGACGGCGCCGCTCACGAACAGCCAGGGCCGCGGGCGCTCGGCCTTGGCGGCGTGGGTCAGCGCACAAAGAGTCGACAGAACATAGGTGAGGGCCGCCCCATCCACGTAATTCCAGCCGATCGCCCACAGGAAATAGGAGTAACAGCCCATCAGGAGGGCCGCCAGCAAAGCGGCCCGCCGGCTCACCGTGTTCTTCAGGATCAGATACAGGGACACCACCGCAATCCAGTAAAAAGCCACGTGGAGAATGTAGGTAGCAGCGAGCGGCGGAAAGGAGCGATACGCGAGGAATCCTGGCAGAATCCAGGAAATGCGGCCGGCGAAGTACCCGCTGCGGATGGTCCGCAGATGCTGGGTCAGATCAAGAAAGTATCCGAAATAAATCCAGGGGTCGATAAACCCTTGTGGGCTGGCGCTATAGGCGAAGAGCCAGGTGTCATCCAGTTTGAGTATCACCAGCGGCAAGGCGAGGATCGGCAGCAAGGCGAAGTCAATGCGGCGCAGCAAACCTTGCCATATGGCGCTCGGGGGTGCGACCCGAGATTTCTCCGCGGGCAACGGCTCGCTCTCGGTAGCCGGGAGAGCGTTGGACAACGACTCGCTCACTCGATGTGTTCCTTAAGTGTGGCAGGAGTTCCGTACGGCGCGCAGAGCCCAACGCGCTTTAGAATATCATGGCTAGAGTTGATCAACTCGTTTCGAAGCGGAATGGAGATGAGTCTACAAGCGAGCCAGCCCGACGATCCGCTGAGGCAGAGCGTTGTTGAGCATCAGGATGAACGCGCTGCGCTCCCGCACCCAGGGGGCAAAGATGAGATCGAAAACGGCGGCGGCGCGTTCTTCATCGCCACTCTCGCATTATTCGCGATGCCGGCTGTTATCGCACTGACCACCTACCCGCACTATTACGAGGATGAGAGCTGGTTGTACCTGGCGGTATTCGAGCGGCTGCGCGGCAATGGATTCAGTTGGGCGGCATTCCACGAAGGCAGCAGTATTTTCTTCACCTTCAATGCAATCGGCTCGGCGCTTTTTGCCCTGTCACCATTTTCGGCAGAAGCGACCGTGCGTGGGATCAGCTTTCTGTTTGGGATGTGCTGCCTGGTCGGGATTTATGTTCTCGCCCGCCGCATCGCGGGCGCGAGCGCATATATCGCGCCCGTCGTACTCACCCTTGCGCCGTGGTTTGTCAAGATCCGCTTCGGGCGTATGGATTGCGTCGCACTCGCTTTCGCGATCTGGGCCTTGGTCGCGGCAACGCGTGGCTTCCCGCTCCTGGCGGGCGTTCTCTCTGGCCTCGCGGGCAGCATCCATCCGATATTTATCTGGGTAGGAATAGTGTGCATCGTTTTACTTGCCCAAGCGGGACGCTGGCCAGATCTCTGGCATTACGTGATCGGGGCGCTGGTCGGAATTTTGCCGCAATTTGCCTGGATCGGAAGTCACATGGCTGACTTTCGATCGATTGCGGCGCATTACTTCGTTACCTCCAGCGTTGGGCATGGATGGCTTGCCTGGCTGGCGTCGCTGGCCGGCGAATGGAGGCGGTACGCCAGCGTTGCGGCTGGGGTTCCCACACTTGTTCTCCTGCCATTCTTGATCAGGGCCATCTTGCGGGTGCGGGGTCGTGAGCGCGCTGTGCTCATTACTCTGACAGTCGCACCATTGCTCAGTCTCGCGGTCCTTGTGCAAGGCAAGAATCCGTATTATTACCTGGTATACGCACTTCCGGCGCTCGCCGTGGTTTCGGCGGCAGGCGTCCGGGGACTGCCGAACCGTCCGACCAAGCTCGTGTGTATAGTGGCGCTGTGCTGTAGCGGCATCTTTCACATGTACAAAGCGAAGAAAGCTGCTGGTCTGCCTACAGTGACCCGATCGGTGGAGCTCCTCGCGGCCCGAATTCCTCCCCATGCGGCCGTCTTCTCCCCGCTTGTCTATGGCGGTTTGATTGTTCGCCGCCCCGACCTGCAATTTTTCTCGTTTCATTCGCTTTCGAGGCGCGACGGCTGGCATCTTCCGCCTTGCAACGATATACCGGCGATGATCCGCTCCTTGCTCGTAGAAGACCCCCGGCGGACATCGCACACGGGGGGAGAAGATCGCGACAGTGTATTCTTTGTCCTGGGGCCGGGGCGGAGTGAAGATGCGTTTCTGTGGTACTTAAGGTTGATCTATGTTGATGCGACACCTGCCGATCTGCACTGCATTGTGGGTTCGCAGCAGCCGGTCGCCATCCAGGTCTGCGGCACCGATCCAAACAAGTGTGTGAACCTTTATCTTGTCCAGCGTACTTTGCGATGAGGATAAGTTGATCTGGTCGCGGGCTGCAGGTAGTCCGCGGGTCTGGATCAGGCAGTTTTTCGTGCAGGGTTAGGCATTTCGCTAAAGCAAGGCCAGATGGAAAACGAAGTGAGCCGCGGTACGATGAGTTCTTCTTCGAATGACATCGAAGAGGTGCGCCAATACTGGGACCGGCGTCCGTGCAACATACGGCACTCGCCGCAGCCGGTGGGCACGCGCGCCTATTTCGACGAGGTTGAGGCGCGCAAGTATTTCGTCGAGCCGCACATTCCTCGCTTCGCCGAGTTCGAGCGCTGGCGCGGAAAGAAGGTGCTGGAGATCGGTTGCGGCATCGGCACCGATACCGTCAACTTCGCGCGCCACGGCGCCGAAGTCACGGCCGTGGACCTGTCCGCCAATTCGCTGGAGATCGCACGCCAGCGGGTCGAGGTCTACGGACTACAGGAGCGGGTGCGGTTCCTTAGCGGCAACGCGGAAGAGCTGACCTCGTTCGTGCCCAAGCAGACCTACGACCTGATCTATTCCTTCGGGGTCATCCATCACACGCCGCATCCCGAGCGCGTGCTGGCGGAGGCGCGGCAGTATGCGGCCGCGGGCTCAACGTTGAAGCTCATGGTCTATCACCGCTACTCGTGGAAGGTGCTGTGGATCGTGCTGGGCCACGGCCGAGGACAGTTCTGGCGCACGGCGGAACTGGTGGCCCGGCACTCGGAAGCGCAGACCGGATGCCCGGTGACCTACACCTACTCGCGGCGCGAAGCCCGTCGGCTGTTGGAGTCGCGCGGCTTTCGCGTCACCGATCTTTTCGTGGACCACATCTTCCCGTACCGCATCGCCGATTACGTCAAGTACCGCTACGTCAAAGCCTGGCCGTGGAGCTGGTTGCCGCAACCGGCGTTCCGCTGGCTGGAGAAGCGATTCGGATGGCACCTTTGCCTGACGGCGGAGGCCGGCTGATGTCTGCGAAAGTGTGCGTCATCGGCCTGGGGAAACTTGGCGCTCCGCTGGCGGCGTGCATGGCGGCGCGCGGCGTAACCGTGATCGGCGTGGACGCGGACCAGCGCAAGGTGGACGCCATCAACCACGGCAAGCCTCCGGTTCCCGAGCCGGGTCTGGCTGAACTGCTGGCTAAGGTCGATGGCCGGCTGACCGCGGTCGAGCAGATCGGGCCAGCGGTGGCGCAGGCGGACATCACCTTCATCGTGGTCTCGACCCCCAGCGAGCCGGGCGGCGGCTTTTCGCTGAAATACGTCGAGCCGATATGCCGGGAGATCGGGCAAGCGCTCGCGTCGAAAGAGGACTACCACGTGGTCTCGCTCACCAGCACGGTGATGCCGGGATCGACGGGAAGCTGTGTCCGCAGCCTTCTCGAGCAGGCCAGCGGCAAGCGTTGCGGCCCAGATTTCGGCCTGTGCTACAGCCCCGAGTTCATCGCGCTGGGCAGCGTGATCCGCGACTTCCTGAATCCGGACATGCTGCTGATCGGGGAATCCGACCGCCGCGCCGGGGACGCGCTGGAGGCGCTCTACCGGCAAGTCTGTGAGAACCAGCCGGCGGTGGCGCGCATGAATTGGGTCAACGCCGAGGTCACCAAGCTGGCGGTCAACACTTACGTGACCACCAAGATCAGCTTCGCCAACATGCTGGCGCGCATCAGCGAGCGCCTGCCGGGAGCGGACGTGGACGTCATCACCTCCGCGCTCGGACTGGACACCCGCATCGGCGGCAAGTACTTAAAGGGCGCCATCAGCTACGGTGGCCCCTGCTTTCCGCGCGACAACCTGGCGATGGCCGCGCTGGCGCGCCAGGTGGGAACCTCGCCAGAGCTGGCCCAGAGCGTGGACCACTTCAATCGCTGGCAGGTCGAATGGCTTGCTGATTTTGTGCAGCAACATACTCAGGGACCGGTGGGCGTGCTCGGGCTTACGTATAAGCCGGGTACGGACGTGGTGGATGAAGCCGTCGGCTTGCTGCTGGCGCGGGAACTCGCTCAGCGCGGCGTGGCGGTGATCGCTTATGATCCGGTGGGGGAAGAAAATTCCGCGCGGGTGCTGGGCGACAAGGTGCGGTTCGCGCCGCGGGCGGAAGAGTGCATCGCCGAGGCGGATTTGGTGGTGATCACTACGCCGTGGCGCGAGTTCGCGTCGATTCCCGGGGAGCAGTGGGCGCGCAAAGGCACCCCACGTATCGTAGTGGATTGCTGGCGCCTGCTGAAGCACCTGGAGCGGCAGCCGGGTGTGCGTTATCTTGTGTTGGGAGCGTGCGAAAAGCCTCCGACGAAATGACTGGAAACAACTCTAAAAGCGCCTCCCTGACCATCTTTGGCCTGCCCAAGCCTTTTCGCGGCCACACCGAGACTATCCAGCGCAACGCCATCCAGAGCTGGACCGAGCTCAAGCCGGCGCCCGAGATCCTGCTGCTCGGCGACGACGCAGGCACGGCGGAGATCGCTCAGGAATTCGGTTTGCGGCACATCCCGTCCATCCGCCGCAACGAGTTCGGTACGCCCCTGATGGGCGATCTTTTTCAGCAGGCGCGGTTGGCGGCCGCGCACGACACGCTCTGCTACGTGAATTCCGACATCATCCTGCTGGCCGATTTCCCGCAGGCGGTGGAGCGCATCGCTCGCTTCCGCGATAAGTTCCTGATGGTGGGCCGCCGGCTGGACCTCGACCTCGCCGAGCCGCTGCGATTCGACGCCAACGGCTGGGAAGCCTCCCTGCGCAGCCGCGCTCTGAGCCAGGGCACAATGAACATCGCCCGCTCGATCGACTACTTCGTCTTCCCGCGCAACCTCTACCCGCCCTTGCCGGAGATGGCCCTGGGACGCTTCTGGTGGGACAACTGGCTCATCTGGAAGGCGCACGCCGTCGGCGCCGCAGTGGTAGACGCAACCCCGGTAGTGCTGGCCATCCATCAGAACCACGAGTACTCGCACTATGCCGGCGGCCGCGAGGCGATGCTTGAGGGCGAGGAAGCCACGCGCAACTGCCGCCTTGGTTGCGAGACCAATCCGGCTGACTTCGAAAACGGCCTCTACTGGCGCTACTTCTACACCATCGACGATGCGACGCACGTGCTCACGCGCGACGGTATCAAGCCAACCCGTCGCCACACCTGGAAGATGGTGAAGCGGACGCTGGGAAACCCCCGCAGCTTGCCCGCGCTGATCCGGCAGACGCTGGTGGGAACGCGCTAGCGGAACGCTTCAAGTTTCGATGCTACGTTTTACGGTCCACCGTCAGCGCTTTTCGGCCGGGCGGTGGTTCTTTTCCTCCTCGCTCGTCTGGTTCTTGTCCTCAGCGGGCGGGTTGGTTTCGCCACTGGGCCTTTTGTACACATCGAAGAAGCGCTTGATCGCGCTCTTGACCGCGTCTCGGGTGCGTTCGGGAGCGGCGCCCCGGCGTTTCCAGAACAGGCTTACGCGGTCGGCGACGCCGAGGTTGGCGAAGTAGAAGATGCCGTCCACCTGCTCGATGGCCACCCGCCGTCCGATCCTGAGCGCGCGGGTTTCCTTGCCGTGGCAGAAGATGCGCGCGCCGCCGGGCAGTTCCACCACCGCGATGTGCAGAGGCGGCTTGAACCCCTCGGGAACGACCGTCAGCGTGGTGTAGGAGAGCACCGAGCCGTAGCCGGAAATCTCCACCGGGGTCATCTCCACCGGGTGTCGGGGGCAGACGCGTGCCGGCGGCGCGACCACCCATCCGCAATCCGGACAGCGGGAGGCTGCGATCGTTTCCATCACGCCACCTGCTCCACCAGGGTGACCCAGTTGTTGGTCGCCATGCCACCGATCGAGTGAGCCAGGCCTACGGTTGCCTTCACCTGGCGCCCCACGGCACGGCCGGTGAGCTGCCACACCAGTTCGACCACCTGCGCCAGGCCGGTGGCGGCCAGGGCATGACCGCGGGCGTTCAATCCGCCCGAGGGGTTCACCGGCAGGCGCCCTTCGAGCGTCAGCTCACCGTTCTGGATGGCCCTGGTGGCCCTGCCCGGCGGAAACAGCCCAGTGTCTTCCAGCGCCAGGATCTCGAACGGAGCGAAGGCATCGTGGATCTCAGCCACCTGCACGCGCTCGGGTCCGAAGTCGGCCATCTTGAAGGCGGCTATGGCTGCGTCCTGCGTAGCGCGGAAGCCGGTGAGCGAGCTGCGATAGCGAATCGCCAGGTAATCGCTGCCCTGGCCCATGCCCGCCAGCTTGAGTCCGGTGGGGTCGGAGGTGAGCACGACTGCCCCGGCGCCGTCGGAAATAGGACAGCAGTGCTGCAACCGCAGCGGGTCGGCGATCAGGCGGCTGCCCATCACTTCCTCCAGCGTCACCGGCTGCTGGAAATGCGCGTACGGATTGCGCGCGCCATGGGCGTGGTTCTTGACCGCGACGCGCGCCATATCCATTTCGGTAAAGAGGCCCTTGGCCAGCGCGGCTCGGGTCACAAGACCGGCCAGCGCCGGCATGGTGGCGCCGTAGGAGCGCTCGTGGGGGTCGATGACGCGGCTGATAATCTCAGAAACGCGCGGGGTGGAAACGTGCGTCATCTTCTCGCCGCCCACCACCAGCACGTGGTTGTGGAAACCGGAGGCGATCAGAGCGAATCCGGCATAAAGCGCCGCCGCACCGGACGAGGTGGCAGTCTCAACGCGCAGGCCGGGAACGTGCGACAGCCCGATGTAGGTGCCGATGTGGGAGGCGAGGTTACCCTCGCCCACGAACTCCTCCGGGTCCATGGCAGTGACCACCAGGCCGTCGGGCTGGCGATTGGCCTCGCGCAGCGCCTCCAGCGCGGCGTCGGCCATCAAGTCCTCCAAGGTTTCAGACCGCCGACCGAAGCGGGTCATGGCCGCAGCCGCGATCCAGACGTCTCTCATGTTCTCCGACCCCGTCCCGTCGCGATGGTAGCAGCAGGGCTCGTACCCCTCCCCGCTCAATCTATAGATGGCATGAAGTGGGAATACGACTTGTAAATGGTGGATGAATTCCACTAGCTGGGCAACGTGCCTGAGGTTCATTGGTAAGGCGTCATGGGTTTCGAGCTAAGAGTAGCCGAGGGGAGTGGGTTCCAAGGACAGGTGGTAATCGCCTTCCAGCCGCGCCCCCGTTCGAGCTGCGAACAAGCGCATTCATTGGACAAAGCTTTGCCATGAGCGGTTGCGGCATTCGGTCGGTATCGGGTGGGTGAGCGCGCCAGGAATCGAACGGGAGACGTTTTCCGTGGCGGTTAAGCCGCATTCATCTATTTCTTCCCCGCAGGTCGGGAAAGCAATTCGCCACCGCAGTTGGGGCACTGGTGGTTCATAGCCTCGGTGCAGCGCGAACAAAAGGTACAGTTGCGCCTGCAGATGAAGGCCGCGGCGTTCGGGGGCAGGGGCGCGTTGCACTTCTCGCATTCCTGTCT
>Ga0310038_10002434_pt1 | contig 13683 bp, 13 predicted proteins | sample Sb_taG_6_FD_200461 | JGI IMG/M metagenome (GOLD analysis project Ga0310038, IMG submission 200461) | Peat soil microbial communities from Weissenstadt, Germany - Sb_50d_4_PS metaG (v2) (version 2) | ecosystem: Environmental > Terrestrial > Soil > Wetlands > Peat | place: Germany: Weissenstadt... | reverse complement strand
CTCCTCGCCGTTGTAAGCGCCGCCGTAATTCTCATCGATCGAATCGAGTTCGGTGCCGCTTCCTGAGATGCCGCCAGCGCTATCGATGTTGAGTATGCCCCCGACCCACGTAGGACCGCCGAACTGATCCCCGCCATACATGGAGATGGCAAATCCGCCTGAAGGCGCGGCAGCGCTGGTTTGCAGTTCAAGCGTGCCGCTGCCGGGCGAGCCGTAGAGTTGCGCGACAAAACCCAGAGCTCCGGAAGCAAGGACGCCATTCAGCGTTTCTCCGCCACCCCCATTTGTAATGAGCTGGATTTGAAGATTGCTGTCGGGAGTGGTGGCGTAGGTTCCGCCGCTAATCGGTCCCGACAGATAGGAGTAAGGGTAGAGATCGCCGTAACCGTCCATCGAATAGGCGATGGAATCCTGCTCGCCGGCGGTGATCGTTCCATTCTGGGCGACAAAGACACCTGTAGTGAAGGTCGCCGACATACCGGAAGGCCCGGACAACTGGAAAACATAGGTGCCATTGGCCAGCGTTGGCGCTGCCGCGGTAATCACGATGCTTGCCGATACCGATTTGGTCGTGTCGGTAGCGGATGTTGCTATCACGGTCACGGTATTGCCCGGCGGGATTGCCGTTGGCGCGGTGTACGTCGATGGCACTCCGCTGGCCGTTAAGGCTGGGCTAAACGATCCGCAGGGCGAGGCTCCGCAGGTGACTGTCCAATTCACCTGGGGATTCGCCGTCACGTCGTTTGTGATCTGCGCGCGCATGGACATCGAAGAACCCACCTGCATTGAGGCCGGCGGAGCGCCAGAGAACGTGACGGAAATCGGAATGGGAGGCACGATTTTGATGACGGCCGAGGCCGAGAGCGAAGGATCGGCAACCGAGGTTGCCGTCACAGTCACTGTTCCTCCGGAAGGGATCGCTGGAGGGGCAGTGAATAGGATCGCGCCGCCCTCATCGCTCGGCTTCAACGTGCCGCAAGCGCCCGGGCTCGCGCAACTGATCGCGTACGTGACCGCACTGTTCTCTAGCGCGGTTGGAACTTGAATTGGATAAATCGTGGCCGCATCAATCGTGGCCGATGCATTTACAGCCAGCGACGACGGCGGCGTGGAGACAAAGATCACTGAGGTCGGCTGCGGCGTCTCGTTGATAGGTGGCAAGCTTGCGAGTCCGCACCCTGCCAAGCCGGCGATCATTCCCATGGCAACAAAAGAAAGATATACAGTGCGCCCAAACATGACCAACACCCCACTCAAAAGCGGTGAGAGGCACGCGTGCAGCTCTATTCTTTGCAGTATCTATGCCTCTAGTTGGGTTATAAGGTTGACGAAAGGAAGGGATTCCAATCGGCGCTGGCGCAGCCAATGGTTCCGCGAAGAGCCCCAAATCGCGCACCTCCGCACCCCTCTTCCTCTTAGATGCCAAAACGTTCCAAATAGTGAGACACTCATGGCGATATTCTGTTTTGCCGGTCACGGGGGTTGGTTCGGGCTGCGTCCGGTTCGCCCAGCCTTGCCGACCTCACCAACTGCCGCATACACTGGTACCTCTTCTCAACTCAAGAGGATGCGAGATGCTTGACTTCCTTCGACGGCGGCTCGATGAACTCGTCACCATCCTGTTTCTGTCGCTGGTTCTTGTCGTCACCATTCTGCGCCCGCCCGTTTTTGCCACGCAGGGCGGGCTTACGCTCGCACGCATCATTCTCTGGGGCGCCGGTATTTTGCTCGCAATTCTCCTGGTTACTTCGCGCCTCAGCAGTTTGGCGCAGAGTGCGCTCGGTATCGTGCTGAAGATCGGACCGATGGTCGTCGCCATCGTCGGCTACGTGAGCCTCAAGCTATTGCACGCCGAGGACATCACGGCATGGCTTGGGATCCTGCCCAAGGATCACCAGATGATGGTGGCTGACGCGGCGCTTTTCGGCAAGACTCCTTATCTATGGTTCGCGCAGTGGGGACTCGACGGGAATCTGCTGCAGCGGGTCATGGCCAGCTTCTATGCTTTTTATCCCTTCACGCCGCTCATCGCGCTGGCCTGGTTTCTTTGGAAGCGCGATCGCGCGCAGTTTTCTCTCATCCGGCGCACGCTGCTCATTTCGCTCTATTGCGGTTACTGCTGCTACATTCTGATTCCTGTCGCCGGCCCGCTTTCACTCACAAAGCTGTCGCCGTTTTTCATCCAGTCCACGACCACTTACAAGTTCCTGACCGACAATTTCCGTTACCGCTTTGACTGCTTCCCCAGCCTTCACACCGCAAATCCATGGCTTCTGTTATGGCTATGCCGGAACAAGCTGCCGCGCACGGTGGTGGGCGGGGGAGCGATGGTCTGCCTCGTCATCACCCTCTCCACGATGGCGCTGCGACTGCACTACGGAGTAGATGTCCTGGCGGGACTGGCCTGGGCCTGGCTGATGTTGTTCACCGGCCGCGCTACTCTTCCCCAGGAAGAGACATTCGCGGTGAAAGACGCGCGTGCTGTGGAACTCGCCTCCTAGAGCGGTGTTCGGTTGCTTAGAGCATCAGGCGGTTGCTTGGCGCTGCCACACAGCCGCGTCAAAGCTGTGTGTACAAGTGTAGCCTTCGTCGTAGTAGAGGCGAATGGCCTCGGGATTGGCCTCAGTGACGGTGAGAGAAATCTCTGAAGCGCCCAGGCGGATAAAGCTGGACGCAGCCTGCGCGAGAAGCATGCGAGCCAGACCACGACGGCGAAAGGCAGGGTGAACGCAAACCTGTGTCAGGTGCCCGCTTAGCGTGCTGACGCGCGAGCCCAGCACCAGGGCAGCCAGCTCGCGGCTGTCGCGCTCGACCACCACGAACGATGCCGCCGGAGCAAACGTACCGCACCCTGCGTAGTGAACGATGTTGTTGAGGAAGCGCATGGAGCCATGCGCGGAGCGGTACTGGTCGTTGATCAGGCCGTCAGGATGGCCGCGGTAAGCATCGCAGATGAGGCGCGCGGCCGGCGCCAAATCCGCTTCGCGCCACGGCCGCAGCTCAAGATTCGGAGGCAGATCCGGGCGAGCCGAGCTCGATCGGCCCTGCAACGGCTGCACCAGATAGAGCCTGCGAAAAATCTCAAATCCAGTGGCGCGAAAGATTTCGGCGAACTTGCCAGCGGAATGCAGAAGCAATTGCGACTCGATGCGGTCGACGTGCGGCGAATTGAGCAAGAGCTCGAAGAGGTGGCGGAGCAGTGTTTCTTCTATACAACAGGCAGGACCCAATTCGCCGGACGCAGCGTTTGCGGCGCCAGGGAGGGCGAAGACATCGCCGATGACAGCTTTATTTTCTTCATAGACGCAGAACACATAGCCCATGACGCGGCCCGACTCGAGCGCGGCAAAACCGGGCAGCATGTGGTTGTCGAGATACTGCATCAGCAGCCGGGCTGAAGCGTGATAGTCCCAATGCAACCGCTGCTCCCAGAGTTCGCCCTCGCCTTCAAGCACAGGACGAAGTGCCGGAGCCGCAAAGTGCCGCAGATCGAGAATCTCGACGGACCCACTCAAGAGCTGCATTCCCCTCTCATTGCGCAATTCCGAAAGGCATTGCTCTACGCCAATTGAAAGGCCGCATCAGCGGCTGCCAACGAGGTAGATTTCCAGCCCCTGCTCCGGCCAACGAAACAACGGCTCGTAACGCCGACCTTCAAGATACTCCTCAAGCGCGGCCTGGGTCTCAAGATCGGCCCCATGCTTGCCTTGCACGCGTGCCACGAGGACATGCTGCTCGTCGGGCACGCCACTTTCTTCGTAATTCACGACTTCACGGTTGCGATAGAACGAGAGCCCATACTCGATGTCGCGGCGAACGCGAAAGACTGCTACGGTTTCGTCCGCGGGCACCAGGCTACCGAGTTGTTCTGCGAGCGGCCGCGCGGAATATGTGCGATCAAGTAAATGAATGACGCGCTTGGAAGCGGGGATGCCAGGAATCCCGAACGCCGGCCCCGCGCCGTAAATAAAGAGCACGAGTACAACCAGAATTCCGCAGGTCGCCGTACGAAGCCGGATGACTCCAAATCCCCTGGTCACAACGAGAATCAGGAGCGCCGCTCCGACGCCTGCCATCGAGGCGGCAGTTAACGCGTGAGCGGGCGGCATTTGCGCACCGTGTACAACGAACCAGGGGAGGAGAAGCACGACCAAGGCGGTAACGCCGCAAACCACAGCATGGCCGAGCAGGATCCAACGGTTGAGCCCGGGCTGGCGGCGACGGAAAAGATAATCTCCGGTCAGGATGGTGATGGGAGGAATGGCGGGAAGAATGTAGCCGGGGAGCTTGGATTGGGAGAACGAGAAAAAGACGATGGGGATCAGCGACCAGAGCACCAGAAACTCGGGAAATGCGTCACCGGGGGGGGTGGGCAGCGGTTTCCCCGCCCTGGAGTGGCGCAGACGCCACTCGGCCACGGATGTCATGATGCCATCGATCAATGCGCGGATCGCAATCACCGCCCAAGGCATGAGCGCGAGCACCGCGACCACGAAGTAGTACCAGAATGGCTGCGCATGCTGATAGCGATCGGTGGCGAAGCGCTGGAGGTTGTGTTCGAGAAAGAATTCGCGGAAGAAGGTTGGATTCTGATGCTGCACAGCAATGAACCACGGCAGCACCATGGCAAAGTAGAGAACGACGCCCGGCCACCAAAGCGACCGAGGCAAGATGCGCCACTCCTTGCGAAGGAAGGCGAAGGCGACGATAATCAGCGCGGCCAGGAGCGGCGCAACCGGACCCTTTGCGAGCGTAGCCAGTCCTGTAAAAAAGTAAATGTCGTAGAGCCAGAATTTGGAGTTGGTTTCATACCACGCATACCAGCCCAGTAGCCCAATAGACAGTGGCGCAGCCATCTGCATGTCGGTGGAGGCGCCGCGCGAGAAGGCCATGATCCCGACGCAGGCCACGGTGATGAGCGCTGCGTCAAGATGACCGCCTGGCCGGAATCTTTTCATGTGCAGGTAGATGAGACCGACCATGATGAAGGCGAAGCTGGCCGAAGGCAGACGCGCGGCCCAGTCGTGAACGCCGAAGTCCTGAAACACAAACATCGCGCGCCAGTAATAGAGCGCAGGCTTCTCAAGCCAAGGCCGGCCATAAAGGTAAGGCGTGACGCAGGCGCTCAACCGCCCACTGAGCGTATGCGCGGAGTCAAAGCGCACGAGCATTTCGTGGGCGATTTGCGCGTAGCGCGGCTCATCGGCGCCCACCAGCCCCAGGCCATCGCCGCCCACCAATGGAGTGGTCCCGTAAACAAGGAAGAAAACACTAAAGCAAAGAAAAACCAAAGCCTCGCTGACCGTAGCCCAGCGGGGCATGCGCCATCGCGGATGCAGCAATGAATCCTTTGGCGAAGGTTCCACCGGAATTTCCATCCGTGGCAGTTCTCCAAGAAGTGTGCGGCAGCCTTGTTTGCGCAGGACGAACGTCATGATTTGTGCAGTGACGGACGCGGATCGAAGCATGCCTGCCGCCTTCCGTGCCGTATGATGGCCCGGAGATCCCTCTGCGCAGTAACAGGGTCAAGGCTAACAGATTCGAGTGCAATCTCAAGCAGACTCAGCCGGAGCGGGCGGTCGGATTGTCCGCGGCATTGCGCAATTCCGAGAGAATCTCTTCAAGAGCGCGCGGCAACGGCCCGTCGAGTGTGCACCCAGCGGCGTTTTCGTGACCACCGCCCCCCAACCGCGCAGCGACCGCGGCCACATTCACCTCGCCCCTGCTGCGCAGGCTCAACCGGATAAGGCCTTCGGGCAGCTCTCGCAGGAAGACCGCGACGTCAACGCCGGCAATGCCCAGCGCAATATTCACGATCCCTTCGCAGTCCTCTTCCGCGGCGCAGCTCCGCACCATGTCCTGGTGCGTGACCCATAACCAGGCGAGTCTCCCCTTGCGCTTCAACCTGCGGAGGGCCATGCCCAGTAGCAGAAGTTTCGACGGCGACACGGAAAAGTACACTTCGTGGGCGATGGCGACGGGATTCGCTCCCGCCGCAACCAACTCCCGCGCCAGCGCGAAGGTGGATGCGCGCACTGCGCCATAGAGGAAGCCGCCCGTGTCGGTGAGCAGCGTTGTGTAAAGACAGGTCGCCATTTCCGGAGTGAGTTTCGCGCCGGCGGCCAGCGCCAGCCGGTATACCATCTCGCCTACGCTCACTGCGCTGTGATCAATCCAATTCAGGGCCGCAAATGCCTGTCCAGTGACATGGTGATCGATATTGATCAGGAACAACTGTTCGAGGCCGCGCAGGCGGGTGCGCTCCACGCCATCACATTCCAGCAGAATGGCAGCGTCATAACGGCCATCAACTCGCAATAGGGTTTGGACGGCATCAGCGCCCGGGAGCTTGCGGTAGACGGCCGGAATCCGGTCCGCTGTTACGAGATCTGCGCGCTTGCCCATCTGCTCGATGAGCGTTCCGAGGGAGAGCATCGATCCAATCGCGTCGCCATCGGGCCGAGAGTGCGAGCAGACAAGGAAACGCTCACCGTCGCGCAAGACGCGAAGAATCGCAGCGACGGGGTCGTCCTGCGCTGCAGCATAGGTGCGCGATTCCGCGCCTTCCATTCCGGCGACCAATGCTTTGGCTCCGGGTTTGGCGGAAGTGCGGCGCATTGCATCAGCTAATGGAAGCGCCATGTTCCGAGTGAGGCTTGGTCTGTGCGGGGCCCTGTTGCATTTCATCCCCGCGAGCCTCTCCTGCTTTGCCCGCGGCGGCTTGCTTTTTGCGCGACCGGCTCATCAGTTCATCAATGCGCGCCTGAAAACGGCCGGACCGATCGGCGAGAAAGGTCAAGTCGGGGATGTAGCGCGTCCCCATCCGCTCCTTCAGTCCGTGGCGGATGTAGCCCTTTGCTGCGTCGAGGCCGGCGATGGTGTTGGCTTCGGCCCTGGCGATGTCTTTTGCGGCGCTGTCGAGCGCCACATAGACACGCGCCGATTTGCCGCCGGGGTTCAATGCAACTTCGCTCACATAACAAAAATCAATGCGCGGATCGGAGAGCTCGCCCTCGATCATGGCGCCGATCTCCACCCGCAGGGTTTCGGCCACGCGGTCCTGATGATGCTTTCTTGCCCTGTGTTCCGGCATGGCTCCTCCTCGACGAAATAAACCCCTTAGGATACCAGAGCGGTTGCCTGAAAGCCCGCGGAGGAATCGCGATTGCCACTCTCCGGGGATGACGTGTGCGCTGAGGGGCGCGGATCAGGCTGAGAAATCGACGGCAACCACTTCATGAAGCGCGATCGAAGGCATCTCAAGAGAAACTGTATTGCCTTCAGTGCGATACGCGAGATCTTTCCCTGCGGTGAGCAGGTGAATACGCTGGATACGACGATTGGCTGGTACACGCAGCGAAATCTTTTGTTCGGAGATGGAAACGATCTCGCGCACCGGGCCTTTGAGCATCATGGGGTTGGTGAGATTGACAAGATGAAGCGTCATTGAATCTTTCTGTTCCCACACAGCAACATCGAGAATGCCCTTGCCTTCGACTGTCACAAGAGGCGGTTCGTTCGTTGCCCAGTCGACGGCGTTGCGCAGAAGCTTGCTGTGATCGGTGTTCAGCATGTCCCAGAACGTGCGGTCGATATCGCCCGGGAAGTAGACGACTCGGCCGGCGCCCACCTGCTGCAGATACACGCCGGGGCGGTGCGGCGAGCCAGGGCGAACATAAACCGATTCCATCGGCAAATCCGGGTAGGACGGCACGATGTGCAGAGGAGCGAACCGGCTCTCGTCGGCGGGAGTCACATCGACCTGGTTGACGGCATTGATGATGCGCCCGGAATCCTCGAATCCGTGCAGCAATGGGTGGTAGGCGTTGGTTGTCGGATCCTTCGCCAGGTCGAGGTACGAGTTGCGCATCATTTCTTCGACCTTGCCAGCGTAAGACGCGCCAAAAAGCGAGGCCAAAGCGAAATCTTTCCTGCGTACTCCCCACTCGTCGTAAAGCGAAGTTTCATAGGATGCGACCAACCCGCCGCCCTGCTCGACAAATGCGCGGAGGCTGGCGCACTGCGCATCAGAGAGCGCGGCGATATTGGGCAGGATCAGGGTGCGGAATGGGGCGAGATGGTCTTTGTCGAGGCAACGGTCGTGCACCATTTCGAAGGGAACGCGCGATTCGACAAGGGCTTCGTAGAATCCCAGGGCCGGTTCTTCAATCTTCTCGCGGGCTTGCTCACCGCCGTAAAACCAAGCGCTCTGCTGCGAGTACACAAGGCCAACACGCGCCAGCGGGCGAAGGTTCCGGAAATACTTTTCGTTAGCATAGTGCCAGTCAAAGATCTCTTTCACGACGGGAAGCCAGCGCCGGTCGATCGGCTTCGCATTGAACTTGATGAACCACGGGCGCAGCCCCTGCGCCATGCCGTCGGCGACCCACATGCGGATCTCGTCGCCGTTCTGCACCGAGTCCTTCCATCGATGCTCATCCTCGATGCCCACGCTGAACATACCGGCAATGGCTTTGTTGCCCATGGTGGCGCGATACTCCTTGCCGTTTTTGCCGTTGGCCCAGGGAGCCATCAATCCGCGCCGGCCCTGGCGGTCGGCGACCAGGGTGGGTGCAAGCTCGTTGATTGTTTTCATGTCGAGCTCGCTCAGGGCGCCGCCGCCGGCGTTGGCGATGTAACACGCATCGGGATTGATCGCACGGATCTTTTCGTTCCACAGGCGCCACAGGTCAAAGAGACGTTGCTGCCGCCAGAGGATGTATTGTTTTCGCGCGGGATCCTGCGGATTGCTGGTGCGCGGCAGGTCGAGGTCTGCAGCCGCGCGGAAATTTTCGCGGCAGTGGCGGCAGTAGCACATGCCGCTGCCGGCCCACCGGTTGGTAAAGATCGCATCGGGCTTGTACTTGCGCATGATCTCTTCATGCACGCTGGTCATGAACTCGAAGTTGTAGGGACCGAGTGCGCAGGTTTCCCAATACTGCGGATCGGACGGGTGGCGGACGGGTTGGCCGCCGGCGTCGACCCTGATCCAGTCCGGGTGCGCATCATAGACCTTCTGCCAGCAGGCGTGGGCGTCGGTTCGAGCCACGATGTTCATGCCCATGGCGCGGCAGCCGGCCATGAGATCGCCGAACGCATCGCGATTTCCCAGCCACGCGCTACGCTTTTGCAGCGGAAGCTCAGTGGGGTAGAACGCAACGACGCCGCCCGCGGTGAGACAAGCTGCGTCGGCGTGAACGGAGCGGAAATAATCGAGCCAGAATTGAGGATCGTAGTTGCCGGGATCGTCCTCGACGAAGGCAAGCTGAGCCCAGCGCATGGGCCGGTCGTACCAGCTCGTCGCAACGGTTGGCGCCTGCGCGGACTGGGCGGCGAGGCCTTCAGAAAAAAGGGCGCGTGCGGGAAGAACACATGCGGTTGCGGCCAGTGCCGAACCTTTGACAAATTCTCTGCGGCTGCTCATGATGCGCCTCCCGTGACTCAGCCATTTCATCACGACAAGCCGATCCAGGGAAATACGACGGGAATTTGGGCTTGAGAAACGAGTTGCGTCAACAGACTCGGAGGCGGATCAAGCGCCGAATTGGCGCAGATGATGGTCGAGGTGCTTGTACATGAGGATCGACCATTCGTCCGGCGTCAATGGCCCGAAGAAAGCATGCGGATGATCGGTGCAACCTGAAGGTCCAGTCGCGCCGAACCGGTCGATCAAACCACTCAATCGCTGCCGCTCGGATTCAAAATCCATGTCGCCGGCAATCATGAGCTCTTTTGCTGTGGGCGAATTACGCCGCATCGGTTCCTCATCGCGAAAGGCGACGCGCTTCACTGCCGACCCTATGATGCGGCCCATCAGGGCCCGTGGAGGGCGAATCTTCCCTGCTGCCATCTCGATTCCCGCCGAGCAGTGCGCCAGCATCTGCGCGGGGCTCATCTTGCCCCATTGGCGCGCACTGTCGGACTTTAGCTGGCTGAGCCGCGCCTTGATTTCATCAACGTGCTCGGCTTGAAACAGGTTTCTTGCACTCACGCGGTTTTCCTCCTTGCATTTGAAGACGACAATCGTTGAGCCTGGCTTGATCGGTTGGTTCGCTGTGCGATCATCCGTTCGCAGCGCGCTCGAGTTCCGCGATGTCGAGCTTCTTCATCTTCATCATGGCCTGCATGGCCTTGGGATGCTTGAGGAGCTCAGGCATGCGCGCGGGCACGATCTGCCACGAGAGGCCGAATTTGTCCTTCAGCCAGCCACATTGACTCTCGCTACCGCCGGCGGCGGTGAGCTTGGACCAGTAGTGGTCCACTTCCTGCTGCGTATCGCAGCGGACGACGAACGAGATGGCTTCAGTGAATTTGAATATCGGGCCGCCATTGAGCGCGGTGAAGCGCAGGCCGTCAAGCTCGAAGGAGACGGTGAGCACCATTCCCCTTGGGCCGCTGGGCGTATCGCTCGTGCTCCTGAACTCGCTGAGCTTGCGTGAGTTGGGGAAGATGCTGCAATAGAACTCGACGGCCTCTTCGGCGTTTTTGTCGAACCAGAGAAAGGGTGTAATGCGAGAAGAAGTTGGGAGTGTGTGCATGAGTACCGCCTGGTTGTTTGATGTTCGCCCGCGCGGAACGAGAAAGCGGCAGGCAACATATTCCTAGCATTTGTAGGTTGCAAAATGCAAGTTAATTGCGTACCATGCTTTCGTGGTCAGGGGCTCCAAATCCAGACACCGTTCCGGATGTCCGGTGAGCATCTCGCTCGAACTGTTGGGCGACCGCTGGACGTTGTTGCTGGTTCGGGACATGATGGTGCGCGGGTATCGCACGTTTCGCGAGTTCCAGCGCTCCGGCGAAGGGATTGCCACGAATATTCTCGCTGATCGGCTGCAGAAGCTCGAAGCCGGCGGGATTGTTCAGCGCGAGCCGGCGGCGGAAGACGGCCGCAGCACCCATTACCGATTGACGGCGAAGGGAATTGCCCTAGCCCCTGTTCTTCTCGAATTGCTAATCTGGGGCGGGCATCATGAAGTGACGGATGCGCCGTGCGCGGCAATCGACCAAATGGAGCAAAACCGCGCAGCCGTCATTGCGGAGGCCTATCGCCGCTGGGAGCAGCGCGACCCAACGCCGCTGATTCCACCGTTTACCAGCAATTCGAGACTCGGCCCGAAATCCAATTCCCCGAAAGGAAAATTGAAGCGATGAAAGTGAATACGTATTTGAACTTCCCCGGCAACTGTCAGGAAGCAATGAGTTTCTACGAGAAACACCTGGGCGCAAAGGTCCTGATGAAATCGACGTTTGCTGAGATGGGCGGACCGAATGGACCGCAGCACCTGCCTCCGGGTCTTGACCGGAATGGAATTCTGCACGCTCGCTTTACGCTTGGCGACACAGTGATCATGGCCAGCGACGGGCCGAAGGCTGAACCGATGCGCAGCGCATACATCTCGCTCTCGGTCGACAGCAACGAAGAAGCGGAGAGGATTTACAAGGTGCTCGCTGAGGGCGGCGAGGTCTTTATGCCGATGGGCGAGCAATTCTTCGCGCACCGCTTTGGGCAGTTCCGCGACAAGTTCGGCATCAATTGGATGGTCATTCACGAGAAGCCCATGCAACGGCCGGCGTGAAGTTCAAGTCCGGCGCGTGATTGAAAAGAAGGCCAAGGGCTGCTACCCTCATCTGTCCCGCTGAAGCGGGAGGAGAGCAGGCACGACCATGGCCTTCAAGTTTCAGGGCTTCGATTTCCTACATTTCGATGGGAGCCTGACGGAAGAGGAACTCCTCGTCCGGCGCACGGCCCGCGACTTTGTTGACGCGAATCTTATTCCGATCATTGAAGACTGTTTTCGTGAAGGGCGCTTTCCGCGTGAACTGGTTCCGGTGATGGGGGAACTGGGATTTTATGGCGCCAACATCGACGGATACGGCTGCGCCGGCATGTCGAATGTGGAGTATGGCCTGGTGATGCAGGAACTGGAGCGCGGCGACTCCGGTTTGCGCAGTTTTGTCAGCGTGCAGTCGGCCCTGGTGATGTACCCCATTTTTACCTTCGGCAGCGATGAGCAAAAGAACACCTGGCTGCCGGCGATGGCAACAGGGGAGAAGCTCGGCTGCTTCGGGCTCACCGAACCGGGATTCGGATCGAATCCCGCTGGGATGACCACGCGCGCGCGCAAATCGGGAAACGAGTACATTCTGAACGGCGAAAAAATGTGGATCACGTCAGGCACGATTGCCGATGTGGCGGTTGTCTGGGCAAAGCTTGACGGAGCCAGCAGCGAAGACGGCGAGGCCGACAGTGTTCTCGGCTTCCTTGTGGAGACGGATCGGCCGGGATTCAGCGCGAGCGACATTCATGGCAAATGGTCGCTGCGCGCATCGGTCACCAGCAGTCTTTCGCTCGAGGATGTGCGCGTACCCGAAGCCAACCTGCTGCCTGGAGCGAAGGGACTGAAAAGCGCATTGATGTGCCTGAACCAGGCCCGTTACGGCATCGGATGGGGCGCCATCGGCGCAGCCATGGACTGCTACGCGACAGCTCTGACCTACGCGAAAACGAGAAAGCAGTTCCGCAATCAGCCCATTGCCAGTCATCAACTGGTGCAGGAGAAGCTGGTGTGGATGGCAAGTGAGATTTCGAAGGCGCAGTTGCTTTCACTGCATGTGGGCCGGCTGAAGGACGCCGGGAAAGCGGGACACCAGCATATTTCGATGGCCAAGCGAAACAACGTGTGGATGGCGCTCGAATGCGCGCGGCTGTCACGCGACATCCTGGGCGCGAACGGCGTGACCGAGGATTACCCGATCATGCGGCACATGATGAATCTGGAGTCAGTGAAGACGTACGAGGGCACGCACGACATTCACACGCTGGTTATAGGGCAGAGCCTGACGGGGATTGGCGCTTACTGAGGGCCGTTCGTCAACCGCGGACGAAATTCTTCATCGACAATATAATGTGGGAGGCGCATAGTCATATCCATGCGAAAAATATCCCTGCGCTTCCGCTTTAATTCTCTGTTTTCTGTAGCATTTTTGCCCCCCGCGTTTTTCTCGACGGTATTTTCTGCCACTGCACAAGAGCCGTCGACTGCGCCGATTGTGCTGCACGCGTCGCGGCTGCTCGAGGTGGACACCGGAAAACATGCTGCAGCCGGGCGAGATCCTGGTTGAGGGCGAGCGGATCAAGGCGGTAGGCACGACGGTGGATCATCCGCAGGGCGCGAAGGTAATCGACCTTGGCGATACCACGCTGCTACCGGGACTGATCGATGCGCACGTGCATTTATTTCTGCATCCCGGCGCGGAGGACTTGCAGACGGTAGAAGAGTCGGTGCCGTGGCGCACGATCCTGGCCGAGCAAGCGGCCAAGGCCGACCTGATGGCCGGATTCACCGCAGAGCGCGACATGGGCACCGAGGGTGCAGGCTCAGCCGACACCGCCGTGCGCAACGCCATCAACCAGGGGCTTATTCCGGGCCCAAGGCTGCGCGTCAGCGGCAACGCGATCGACATATTGGGCGGGCACGAGGACGCTAACCGGTTCAATCCCGCGCAGCACGTGTTGTCAAACGCTGATTACGCAAACACCGCCGCTGAGATCGTCTCCGTGATGCGCGAGCAGCACAAGGAGGGTTCTGACTTCGCGAAGGTTTACGAGACCGGGCCGGACCGGATGGTGCCTGCGGGCAGTCCGCCTTGCATGGGCGATCCGATCTGCGCGCAAATCGAGAC
>Ga0310038_10002431_pt1 | contig 13692 bp, 11 predicted proteins | sample Sb_taG_6_FD_200461 | JGI IMG/M metagenome (GOLD analysis project Ga0310038, IMG submission 200461) | Peat soil microbial communities from Weissenstadt, Germany - Sb_50d_4_PS metaG (v2) (version 2) | ecosystem: Environmental > Terrestrial > Soil > Wetlands > Peat | place: Germany: Weissenstadt... | reverse complement strand
CAAACGGTGAAGTTGTTCGGAGGCGACAAACCGAAACCCGTCGTGCTGACGATCAACAACATGCACACGGTGGAACACTACGGCAACATCATTACCTACCTGCGGCTGAAGAACATCGTTCCGCCAAGCAGCGAGCCGCGGTCCCAGCCACAGCCGAAGCACTAAGGTGCCTTTGGGCCGGCCGCTGGCCGGGGAGGGGAAAACCGCAGAGGACGCCGTGGACGCGGAGACGCGGAGGCCCGTAGGGCCGAGATAAATTAGCCCAGGGCGGAAGCCCTGGGTAAGCGATAAAAATGCACCCGAGTCCCGTTAGGGACGGCACCTGCTTTGAAGGGGCGCAGCTTTAGCTGCGCCGTTGCAGTCCTCTTCTTGATTTGTCATCCCGAGTGACGCGCGACGTGAGCTTGCGAACGGAGCGCGAGTCGAGGGATCTGGAGTTGCATGCCCACCGTAGACCGCCGAGACGCAGAGGACGCAGAGGCCCGTAGGGCCGAAATAAGTTAGCCCAGGACTTCCAGTCCTGGGTAGGCGAGAAAATGGACCCGAGCGAGCGCGAGGGAGCTTCGCGACTGAGCGCGAGCGTGCGGATGGGCGCGGATAAAGGAAAGCCGCCGAGGACGCCGAGGTTGAGGCGTTTAGCGGGCGCGATCTACCCTTGGCCACGTTCGCCAAGGGTGGGGTAGTTCGGCCCCTTGCTTTTCGCAGTGGGTGTTCTACCCTTGGTCGACTTTGCCAAGGAGCGTTCAGTGCGTCTTTCCTCGATTGAAATAAAGAACTTCCGGTCGTGCGCTGTAACCCAAGTCGACTTCAGCGACTACACGTGTCTTGTCGGGCCAAATGGGGCCGGGAAGTCCAACATACTGTGCGCCCTCAACATCTTCTTTCGGAGTTCGGAAGAGGTCGGAGTTGACCCGGCCTTTCTTCAGGACGAGGACTTCCACAAGAAGCGCACAGAGGAGCCAATAAACGTCACGGTCACCTTCGGCGACCTGGAGCAGGCGGCGTTGGAGGACTTCTCCGACTATGTCCGTCACGGGCGGCTTGTAATCTCCGCAGTCGCCAGGTTCGACGCCGCGACCCGCCGCGCCGAGGTCAAGCAGTACGGCCAGCGCCTGGTGGTACCGGAATTTAGGGAGTACTTCGGCGGCCTCGCCGACAAGATGAAGAAGGCTGAGCTGCAGGGGATTTATGAGCGGATCCGCAAGCAGTATGCCGATTTAGCCCAACCGACCACGATAGACTCGATGACAGGCTCATTGCGAGACTATGAGGCGAGTCACCCCGAACTCTGCAAATTGGTATCAAGCGAAGACCAATTCTACGGGTTCTCCAAGGGTGCGAATCGACTCGCAAAGTACGTTCAGTGGGTATACGTTCCCGCCGTGAAAGACGCGACGACGGAGCAGGCCGAGGCCAGGAATACTGCACTCGGTAAGCTCCTTGCCCGTACGGTGCGGTTAAAAACAAGGTTCGAGGAAACACTTCGTGAGATCCGCGCAAATGCCCTTGAGGATTACGAGCAACTCCTCGAACAGAACCAAGGGGCTCTAAACGATCTTTCGAAGTCGCTCCAGAACCGCATTGCGGAATGGGCCCACCCCGATGCATTCATAAGCGTGGAGTGGCATAGCGACCCAGACAAATCAGTTGACATTAGGGAACCATTTGCGCAGGTGGTCGCCGGAGAGCATGACTTCACCGGTGATCTCTGCAGGTTCGGGCACGGGCTGCGTCGGTCCTACCTGCTGGCTCTGCTGCAGGAACTCGCCGCCACCCCAGCGGCTGGGCCGATACCCCGCCTAATCCTCGCCTGTGAAGAGCCAGAATTGTACCAACACCCTCCTCAGGCAAAGCACCTCGCAGAAGTCTTCAAGAAGCTTGGCGGGGCGGACTCACAAGTAATCGTGTGTACGCATAGCCCGTACTTTGTTTCGGGGGAGGGTTTTGAGGATGTCAGAATGGTGCGTAAAGACCTTCCGCACTGTGAGACGCAGGTTTCCCACTCGTCCTACGCTGATCTTGTTAAGGACTGGGCGGAGGTTACCGGCGAAAATCCGAGGAAGCCGGAAGGGGTCCTTGCTAAAGTTCATCAGGAGCTTCAGCCACAACTCAACGAGATGTTCTTCGCAAGTTTCTTGATACTGGTTGAGGGCCTGGAAGATGTCGCATACATTACTACCTACATGCACCTAACAGATAGGTGGGAGGAGTATCGGCGCCGCGGCTGCCATCTTGTCGCGACCGGTGGAAAAAGCCACATGATTCCTGCCGTGTTGCTAGCCCAGCGCATGAACATCCCCACCTACTTTGTCTTCGATTCCGACGCCGACAAGCCGGACAGGAGTGGCAGCCGACAGAAGCATGTGAGAGACAACACGGCACTGCTGAGGCTGGCTGGTGTGGCGGACCCCGATCCATTGCCGAGGGCTACCTTTTGGGGAACGAAGGCGGTGATGTGGAGCTCCGAAATCGGAGCCGTTGTTGAGAGCGAAGTTGGCGAAGAAGCGTGGCTCCGCTGCAAGGAAGCTGCTGACGCCGACTACGGCCAACCCGGCGGCCTTCAGAAGAACAGCCTGGGCATTGCCACTACGCTTGCGTACGCATGGAAGGATGGGAAACGCTCCCCGTCCCTCGAACGCCTCTGCTCCGAGATAATCGGGCTTGCCAGCCCAGCCCCGGCTATCATTCCAAAAATGGCCGCAAGTACGGAGCAGTCCGGTCTGCCTTTGTCGTAAGCCTTACCGGTGATCCCGCAGGTCACTTGCTTTTGGCTCGCCCGGCGCCGGAGCTTTTTGTCGGCCTCCCAATCGGAACGACCTTCTGGGCGCCCTCCTTCCTCTTTTCGCGCTGCTCATGTGTAGCTTCTCGGGTTTCTACCTTGCGGGCAACGTAGGCGTTCCACCACCTATCCGGAATCTTCCTGCTGTCGCGGAGCCGTTGAACTGCCGTGGTCGGATGCACGATGGCAACGTACCTGAACCGTTGATTGCCTACCTCCACGGTTTTGATGAACCCGTTATCCTCAAGAATCTTCATCCGTTCCTGCCACGTCCGAACAGCGCGTCGCCCCTCATACCCGGCGGCGAATGCGTGATCTGCCTCATGGCCCATCTCGATTACGCCTTCACCGCGCTGACGGCTAATCAGGTCCAGGTAAACTGACGAGGGATCCTTCTTCTGGCTCACCGCCTTTGAGGAAAGCAGGCCCAGGATCAGTGGAAGCGTGCGAGGTGCAGGAAACCAGCCAACCTCCTTCTCGCCGGTCCAAAGATCCTCGTCAGGCCAGTATTGCTTCCGAAGTTCTTCCCGACGTGCTGCAACACCCGATTTTTCCGCCATACCACGCCCTTTCGAAGTCGGCCACGCCGCGAAGCGCGCTTTCGCGGCTTGAACCTTCGCAGGTCGGCAACCCGTACGATGGGAGTCCGCGCTGCGGATGGTTCAATTATGGCGAGCGTCATCGGCCGGATCAACAACTTAGATTTGCCGGAATGGGCAAGCATTCGCCATTCAGCGCTGCCAGGCCAGTCCGGAGAACTCTGCCGCGCGGTCTCAGCGAGCATTCGTGCAATTAATCGCGCGATCACCGGACCTCGACCCCGCCAAAGCAGCATTGTAGCTGCTCAGACGACATGCGGGATCTAGAATCCCGGTGTCCATGTGTCCTCGGGTGTCGGGGGTATCGAGAGTATCCGGTGTGTCGCAGTAGGGGATAGATAAGGGGGGCAGCGATTCTGGCGATTCGCTCTGATCCGACCTGGCGGGCGGAGAACGCCCACGCTCGCGCTCAGTCGCGAGACCTCCCTCGCGCTCGCTGCGATATTGGGCTTAGCCTACCCAGGACTTCCGTGAGTGCGTGAAAACGCCATCACGGTCTCACGTTTGTTTCATGTTCCAATTCTTCTCCCTGTTTCGGGTGGTCCCCACCCTACTGGTCTGGTTAAACCATCGCGTACAGCCGGGTCAGGTTGTAGGCCAGGGTGGCGAGGGTGAACTCCGCCGCCACCTGGGCCAGACCACGAGTGCGGAATTGCCGCATGCCGCGCTGTTGTTTCAAGGTCCCGAACACCGGTTCCACAATGGCCTTCCTGCGTTGATATATTCGCCGTCCCGCTGGGCTGCGCAACTTCTGTCGCATCGCCCATAGGTAAGGGCTGGTGGGTGGCGGCGATGGATCCCGCACCGGCTCGCCTCGATTCAGCCAGCGTGCTAGGTTGGGGTCGGGCACGAATGCCTCCACCCCACGTTCCGCCAACTGCTCCAGATTCGTGTTCGCATAGAAGCCAGCGTCGGCCAGCACGCGGCGCGGCTTTTGCCGACAACGGCGGGCGACCTCATCCACCAGGGGCACCAGCGAGTGCGCATCGTGCGCGTTCTGCGTCACCCGCTGCGCCAGGATCAAATGATCTTCGCTGACCGCGATCTCGGCGGTGTAGCCCACCACAAACCCCTCGCGGGTGCGCAGCAGACGGGCCTCAGGATCGGTGCGCGGTAGTCTGGCGGTGCCGCTCTTGCGCAGCTTCTCCAGCCGCCGCGGTAGGGTGGCCAGCCGCTGCTGCAACGGTTCCATCGCCGGCTGTGGCAGCTGGGCGCCCGCACCTTCGTCGTGCTCGTCCTGATTGCACTGTTGCTGCCAGCGCCGCACCTGCCGTCGCAGCCGCGCCCGCTCGTTGCGCAGACGTTGTTCGCTATCGATGCGGTCGCCGGAAGCCGAGGCCCGGATGCGGGTCGAGTCCACGGCCACCGTGCCCACCTTGCCCAGCTTCCACCTCTGGCCCAGCTCCAGCACCTGCGTGAAGGCGTCGTTCAGCGCCTGCCCATGCCGCCGCCGGAACGCACTCAGGGCCCAGTTGTCCGGCTTGGCTCCTCCCGCCAGATAGCGCAGCGCCAAGTCCTCACGCAGGCGCTGCTCCAACCGCCGTGCCGACGTGATTCCCAGCGCATACGCGTACAACCACACCTTCAGCATCAGCTCGGGCGCATACAGTGCCCCACCTTCCTCGCTGTACTCCTGTTCAAACCCGCTCAAATCCAACCACTCCACTAGCTCGTGCACGAAGAAGCACAGGTGATTGTTCCCCAGCTCGTCCTTCACACTGGGCGGCAATAGATACGCCTGATCGGGGCTGTAGGGCAGAAATCGCGTCATGTCTCTTTCTGCCTCACTTCCCCTGTACATTACAAGTTAGTTCTCGCGCACTCACTAGAGCGCTCCATTCTTCATTCGCTTTGTCGCAGGGCTGAAGCCCTGCGCTTCCACCGCGAATTGCAGATCCCTCGATCCGCGGCTATCCGTGTGAATCCGTGGCAGGCTTCTAACCCCAGGCGCGACACAGTCGCGCCCTCCGCTGCGTTATCATCTTTGGCGGAGATCCCAGCCTGCGCCCGCCTCTCATCTCGCTGGACAACGTAACCGTCCTCCGCGGCGGCCGCGAGGCGCTCACCAGCGTCTCCATGCGCATCGACGCGGGCGAGCACGTCTGCATCCTCGGCCCCAACGGCTGCGGCAAATCGACGCTCATCAAGACCATCGCTCGCGAATGTTATCCCGTGGCGCGCGATGGTTCAGCGATGTCGATTTGCGGCCGCGAGCGCTGGAACATCTTTGAGCTACGGATGCTGCTGGGGATCGTCTCGCCCGACTTGCTGGCCTCCTGCACCGGCGACGCCACCGGGCGCGACGTCGTGCTCTCGGGGTTCTTCAGCAGCACGCGGATTTTTGAGCACCATCAAGTCCGGCCGGAGCTGATCGAGCGCACCGACTCGATCCTGGCGCGGCTGGGAGCGGCGCATCTCGCCGGCCGGCCGGTGGCGGAGATGTCCTCCGGCGAAGCCAAGCGCATCCTGATCGCGCGCGCCCTGGTCCACGCTCCGCAGACCCTGCTCTTCGATGAACCCAGTAACACCCTCGACATCGCCGCGCAATACCAGTTGCGGGAAACCATGCGGCAACTGGCGCGCGAGGGCATCGGGATTCTGCTCGTCACTCATCACCTCGCCGACATCATTCCCGAAATCGAGCGCGTGATCCTGCTGCGCCAGGGCCGCATCCTGGCCGACGGCGCCAAGGAGGCGGTGCTGACCCACGAGCGGCTCAGCGAGCTGTTCGGCGTCCCGGTCACCATCACCCGCGACGACGGCTATTTTCATCTGCGGTAGTTACAACCCCGATCACCCGATTCTTGCGCTATCCTTCCCCTGCTATGTCCACGCTCGTCGAATGTGTTCCCAATTTTTCCGAAGGCCGTGACCGGGCCAAGGTGGACGCCATCATCGAAGCCATGAAGGCGCCGGGCGTCTACCTGCTCGACCGCGAGATGGATGCCGACCACAACCGTTGCGTCATCACCCTGGTGGGCGAGCGCGAGGCCATTGCCGAGGCTGCCATCCGCGGCGTGGGCCGCGCCGCCGAACTCATCGACCTCACCCAGCACCAGGGCGCGCACCCGCGCATGGGCGCCGCCGACGTCATTCCCTTCGTGCCTATCGAGGGCGTGGCGCTCGAGGATTGCGTCGCCATCGCCCGCCACGTCGGGGAAGAAATCTGGAAGCGATACCAGATCCCGGTCTATCTCTACGAGGCCGCGGCCGCCACGCCTGAGCGCCAGAACCTGGAAAACATCCGTCGCGGACAATTTGAAGGGTTACGCGAAGAAATTGCCACCAACCCTGCCCGCCGTCCTGACTTCGGCGAGCCTCGCATCCATCCCACCGCAGGCGCGACCGTGGTGGGCGCGCGCAGGTTCCTCATTGCCTACAACATCTATCTGAACACCGCCGAGGTCGAGATCGCGCAAAAGATCGCCAAGGCGGTGCGCTTCTCAAATGGCGGGCTGCGCTACGTCAAGGCGGCCGGCTTCCCCGTGCGCGGGCTGGCGCAGGTCTCGATGAACCTGACGGATTTCGAGCAGACGCCCATCGCGCGCGTTTTCGAATACGTCCGCCGGGAAGCCGCGCGCTATGGGGTGATGCCGGCGTTCAGCGAGATCGTGGGGCTGATCCCGAAAAAGGCTCTGGAGATGGCCTCGGAGTGGTTCTTGCAGATCGAGAACTTCGATTCTTCGCTGATCCTGGAGAACCGGCTGCAGGCGATCATGGGCGGCAAGATGGCGGTGGGCGGACTGCGCGCCGGGGTCGAGCCGTTCGTCGAGCAGCTCGCTGCGCCCACGGCCACGCCGGGCGGGGGCAGCGCTGCGGCGGCGGTCGGCGCCATGGCCGCGGCGCTCGCGTCGATGGTCGCGGGCCTGTCGCGCGGCAAGAAGAATTACCGGCAATACGAGCGCGAGCTGAGCGATGCCATCGCCCGATTGAGTACGCTGCGCGAGGAATTCAAGGCCGCCATCGACGCCGACGCGGCTTCCTATGAAGCCGTCATGAAGGCCTACAAAGCCAAGTCCGAGAGCGATGGCGCGATTGCCGAAGCTCTCAAGGGCGCGACCAGCGTGCCCCTGGGCGTGGCCGAGCGGGCAAGGGAAGTGGCGCGCATCGCCGAAGCGCTCAAGTCCATCACCAATCCCAAGATGGCCTCGGACCTCGCCGTGGCCGCCGCTCTCGCCCACGCCGCGTTAACCGGCGCGCTGGCCAACGTCGAAATCAATCTGGAAGATTTGAAGGACGCGGCGTTCGTGGGCGAGGTGCGGAAAAAGATGGCAGCGCTGCAGGTTTAGTGTGCTTCTCAGCGCTCGGGTACACGGTTTGACAGATGGGGGTTTCTTGACCTTATAATTTGCGCCTCAAGAAATCTGCGGAAACAAAATTGGAGGCCTCACATGCGCATTGACCGTTATACGAAGACGATCCTCACACTCATCGCTTTGCTTCTTGCGGTGATCGTACTGAGACCAATCCTTCAACCCCAGGCCGCCATGGCGGGCGGACCCTACGGCAGTATCCAATTCTCGTATAGCGGGGGGAACCACGCGTTCTTCGATACCCGCAGTGGCGACGTTTGGGAATATGGCGACGGTGGCCACTTTAAAGACCACTACAAAGTCCACGAATTCGGTAAGGATCACGATCACGGGCGTTAAAAGGAATGGGGCCGGAAACCCCAGGTGCCCGGCCCGTAGATTGTCCGCTGCGCCGAGCCAGTACAAGCGCGCGACCAGCGTGCCCCTGGGCGTGGCCGAGCGGGCCAGGGAAGTGGCGCGCATCGCCGAAGCGCTCAAGCCCATCACTAATCCGAAGATGGCGTCGGACCTTGCCGTGGAAGCCGCTCTAGCCCAGGCCGCGCTGATCGGCGCGCTGGCCAATGTCGAGATCAATCTGAAAGACTTGAAAGATGCGGCGTTCGTGGGCGAGGTGCGGAAAAGACGGCGGCGCTGCAACGCTAGTTGGGCACCAGTCGAGGCCAAAAACACCGCCCACCCACAGATTTTCCCCATTCGGCCTTCCCCGGCCCCCAAGCGCCGAACTAGGCTTTGACAACCCGGCCTGCCCGTCCTAGAATACATACAGAACTAAATTAGTACGGTATAGGCTGTAAGCCGCCGCCGGGAGCCAAACCGATGTTCAGGCTGAACAAAATGACCGATTACGGCATCGTCCTGATGACCTCGATTGCCCAGCACCCTGAGCTGCAAAATGCGCGGGACTTGGCGGCGGCGAGCCAGGTTCCGCTGCCCACCGTCTCCAAGCTCTTGAAGGCGCTTTCGCACGTCGGCTTGCTGGTTTCGCATCGCGGCTCGAAGGGCGGTTACAGCCTGTCGCGCAGCCCCAAGCAGATTTCCGTGGCCGAGATCATCGACGCCCTGGAAGGCCCCATCGGCTTCACCGAGTGCAGCGTCACCGCCGGCAGTTGCGACCTCGAGCCCTCCTGCGTGGTGCGGCGCAATTCCAAGGTCATCAGCTTGGCGCTGCTGGGCGCGCTGGAGAACCTTACCCTGGGCGACCTGATGCAGCCCATGGAACTGGCCGGCCTGAAGCCGCGCAGAGACATGGTTTCTACCATTCAATTGATCAGCGGGGGAGTGCAATGAACACACCAGCCAACGCCATTCAGGACTTCGCCAACCAGGAGTACAAGTGGGGATTCATCACCGACATCGAGGAAGACCGCATCCCCAAGGGCCTGAATGAGGACGTAATCCGTCTTATTTCGCAGAAGAAGCGCGAGCCCCAGTTCATGCTGGACTGGCGGCTGAAGGCTTATCGCCATTGGGCCAAGCTGGAGCAGTCCGAGGCCGAGCCCAAGTGGGCCAATGTTCACTACGAGCCTATTAACTATCAGGACATCGTTTACTACTCGGCGCCCAAGCAGAAGCCCAACCTGAAGAGCCTGGACGAGCTCGATCCGGAAATCCTGCGCACCTACGAGAAGCTGGGCATCCCGTTGGGAGAGCAGAAGCGGCTGGCCGGGGTCGCGGTGGACGCGGTGTTCGACAGCGTCTCTGTGGCCACCACTTTCAAAGAGAAGCTGGCCGAGGCGGGCGTGATCTTCTGCTCGTTCTCCGAGGCAGTCGAGAAGCATCCCGAGCTGGTGAAGAAATACCTCGGCTCGGTGGTCCCTTACAGCGACAACTTCTTCGCGGCGCTGAACGCGGCCGTTTTCAGCGACGGTTCGTTCGTCTTCGTGCCCAAGGGCGTGCGCTGTCCCATGGAGCTCTCGACGTACTTCCGCATCAACGCCGCCGAGACCGGGCAGTTCGAGCGCACCCTGATCGTGGCCGAAGAGGGCGCTTCCGTCAGCTACCTCGAAGGCTGCACCGCGCCAATCCGCGACACCAACCAGTTGCACGCGGCGGTGGTGGAACTGGTGGCGCTCGACAACGCGCAGATCAAGTACTCGACGGTGCAGAACTGGTACCCCGGCGACAAGGAAGGCCGCGGCGGCATCTTCAACTTCGTCACCAAGCGCGGGCTGTGCGCGGGCGTGAACTCGAAGATTTCCTGGACGCAGGTCGAGACCGGCTCGGCCATCACCTGGAAGTATCCGAGCTGCATCCTGAAGGGCGACAACTCGGTGGGCGAGTTCTACTCGGTGGCGCTGACCAACAACTATCAGCAGGCCGATACCGGCACCAAGATGATCCACATCGGGCGCAACACGCGTTCGACCGTGGTGGCCAAGGGCATCTCCGCCGGGCACGGGCAGAACACCTACCGCGGCATGGTGAAGATCCAGAAGAGCGCGGTGGGCGCGCGCAATTACACGCAATGCGATTCGCTGCTGATTGGCGACAAGTGCGGCGCGCATACCTTCCCTTACATCGAGGTGAAGAACGCCAGCGCGCGAATGGAGCACGAGGCCTCGACCTCGAAGATCGGCGAAGACCAGATGTTTTACCTGCGGCAGCGCGGCCTGAAGACGGAAGACGCGGTGTCGATGATCGTCAACGGCTTCTGCAAGCGCGTCTTCCGGGAGCTGCCCATGGAGTTCGCAGTGGAGGCGCAGAAGCTGCTGAGCGTGAGCCTGGAAGGCAGCGTGGGCTAAACGGGAGGGCACGACTTCAGTCGTGCCGAAACGGTTTTGTATCAGGGCGCGGCTTCAGCCGCGCCGTAAAGCGGTTCGTATCAGGGCACGACTTTAGTCGTGCCGAAAGGATCGCATAAATAGAAGGGGCTTTAGCCCCTGGACACATAGAGGAAAGCAAACGAAATGAGTCTCCTCGAAATCAAGAACCTGCACGTCAAGGTAGAGAATCACGAGATCCTCAAGGGCATCAACCTGGTGGTCAACCCCGGCGAGGTACACTCCATCATGGGGCCGAACGGCTCCGGCAAGAGCACGCTGGCGCAGGTGCTGGCGCGGCGCGAGACCTTCGTCGTCACCGCCGGAGAAGTGCTCTACAACGGCAAAGACCTGCTGGCCATGAAGCCGGAAGAGGCCGCCTGCGAGGGCGTCTTCCTGGCCTTCCAGTATCCGGTGGAGGTCCCCGGGATCTCGAACGCCTACTTCCTGCGCTCGGCCGTCAACGCCGTGCGCAAGTACCACGGCGAAGAGGAAATGGACGCCATGGACTTCATCCCTTATTACAAGGAGCGGATGAAGCTGCTGGAGATGGACGAGCGCTTCATGAACCGCTCGGTCAACGAAGGCTTCTCGGGCGGGGAGAAGAAGCGCAACGAGATCGTGCAGATGGCGGTGCTCGAGCCGAAGCTCGCGATTCTCGATGAGACCGACTCCGGCCTCGACATCGACGCGCTCAAGATCGTGGCCAAGGGCGTGAACGCCATGCGCTCGCCCAATCGCGCCATGGTCGTGGTCACACACTACCAGCGCCTCTTGAACTACATCGTGCCCGATTTCGTGCACGTGCTGGTGGATGGACGCATCGTCAAGTCGGGCGGCCCCGAGCTGGCGCTCGAACTCGAAGACAAGGGCTACGCCGGGGTCGAAGGCGAAACGGTGAGGGCGTAAGGCGATGTCGCTGACCATCACAACTCCGGAACTGCAGGGCTACCTCGAAGGCTTCACGCGCTTCGAGAAGAGCGCGCCGGGCCACGATCTCGGCTGGCTGCGCACGCTGCGTCAGGAAGGCTTCGCGCGCTTCTCCGAGCTTGGCTTCCCCACCACGCACGACGAAGACTGGCGCTTCACCAACATCTCGCCCATCTCGCGCACCGCGTTCCAATTGGCCGACGGGGCAGGGAAGATCAACTCGCGCGATCTCGATCCGTTTCGCATTCCCGGCGCGGCTTGCCAGTTGGTGTTCATCAACGGCCGCTATTCGCCCGAGCTTTCGTCGCTGGGCAAGCTGCCCAAGGGCGTCCGCGTGAGCAGCCTGGCGGAGGCGATCAAGAACGATGCCGCCAGCCTGGAAGCACACCTCGGACGCTATGCGAGTTTCGATCGCGATACCTTCATCGCGCTCAACACTGCGTTTCTCTCGGATGGCGGATACGTTTACGTCCCGCGCGGAGTCGTAGTCGAAGCTCCGATTTGCCTGCTCTACGTCTCCACCGGCAACGGCGCGCCGGCGATGGCACATCCGCGCAACCTGATCTTGGCAGAGGATCACAGCCAGGTCACGGTGGTCGAGGACTACATCTCGGTAAACAGCGGTGTGATGTTCTCCAACGTCGTGACCGAGCTTTATGCCGGTCAGGACGCGGTGGTTGCGCACTACATGATCGAGCGCGAAGACACGCAGGCGCTGAACGTCTCCACGCTGCGCATCGAGCAGCAACGCAACGCCAACGTCGAATCGCACTCGCTGCTGCTGGGCGGTGCGCTGGTCCGCAACAATGTGCATCCGGTGCTGGCGGGCGAGGGCGGCGAGTGCCTGATCAACGGTCTCTTCATCGGCAAGGGTCGGCAGCACATGGACAATTACATGCTGGTCGAGCACGCCCAGCCGCACTGCAACAGCCGCCAGTTCTACAACGGCATTCTGGACGAGCAGGCGCACGGCGTCTTCCACGGGCGCATCATCGTGCACAAGGACGCGCAGAAGACCGACGCCAAGCAGACCAACCGCAACCTGCTGCTCTCGGACGAGGCGCAGATCGACACCAAGCCGCAGCTCGAGATCTACGCCGACGACGTGAAGTGCACGCACGGCGCGACGATCGGGCAAGTCGAGGAGAACGCGCTCTTCTATCTGCGCTCGCGCGGCCTGGACGAAATCGCGGCGCGGCGCCTGCTGCTCTACGCCTTTGCCAGCGAATGCCTGGAGCGCATGCGGACCGGCCCGGTACGGAATTACCTCGAAGCCCTGACCCCGAGCTGGCTGCCCGAGGGCACGGCCGTGGTCGAGGCCGCGGGCGCGGCGGTCCAGCGGAATTGGGAGGAACTCGGATGAGCAGCGCAACCCATGTCGTTACCGGCAGTCTCCCGCCGGTGGCAGGCCGGCGGAGCATCTTCGATGTCGAGAAGGTGCGCCGCGAATTTCCCATCCTGCACCAGAAGGTGAATGGCAAGCCGCTGGTGTATCTGGATAACGCCGCCACCTCGCAAAAGCCCGAGTCCGTGCTGCGCGCCCTCGACAAGTATTACCGCGAGTACAACTCCAACATCCACCGCGGCGTGCACTACCTCTCGGAGCGGGCGACGCAGGCGTACGAGCAGGGGCGCGCGGCCGCGCAGCGCTTCATTAACGCCGGCGATCCCAGCGAAGTGATCTTCGTCCGCGGCACCACCGAGGCCATCAACCTGGTGGCGCAGACCTGGGGCCGCAAGCACGTGGGTGCGGGCGATGAAATCATCATCTCCGCCATGGAACACCACTCCGGCATCGTGCCCTGGCAGATGCTGTGCGAAGAGAAGGGCGCGAAGCTGCGCGTCATCCCCATCAACGATCAAGGCGAGCTGCTGCTGGAGGAATACGAGAAGCTGCTTGGGCCGAAGACGAAGTTCGTTTCGCTGGCGCACGTTTCCAACGCGCTGGGAACCATCAATCCCGTCGGTCGGATCATCGAGATGGCCCACCGGCGTGGCGTGCCGGTGCTGCTCGACGGCGCGCAGGCCGCGCCGCACGTCAAAGTGGACGTGCGCGCGCTGGACTGCGACTTCTACGCCTTCTCCAGCCACAAGCTCTACGGGCCGACCGGCGTGGGCGTGCTCTACGGGAAGGCCAAGCTGCTGGACGCGATGCCACCGTACCAGGGCGGCGGCGACATGATCAGCTCCGTCACCTTCGAGAAGACGACGTACAACAAGCTGCCGTACAAGTTCGAAGCGGGCATGCCCAACATCGCCGGCGGCATCGGCCTGGGCGCGGCCATTCAATATCTGAATCAATTCGATTGGGA
>Ga0310038_10002429_pt1 | contig 13695 bp, 7 predicted proteins | sample Sb_taG_6_FD_200461 | JGI IMG/M metagenome (GOLD analysis project Ga0310038, IMG submission 200461) | Peat soil microbial communities from Weissenstadt, Germany - Sb_50d_4_PS metaG (v2) (version 2) | ecosystem: Environmental > Terrestrial > Soil > Wetlands > Peat | place: Germany: Weissenstadt... | reverse complement strand
CCGATGTTCATTTGCACGGCATCGAAACGCTGATGCTTGCCGGAGGTATTTTCGGCCGCCTCGCTTATGAAGCGCTGGCTCAGCACGATCGCTAGCAGCTCGGTCATGGTCGGTGGCTGTCTCCGGCCGGGCGGGAAAGCCACGCGGGTGACCAGCGACTGGATATTCAGGACCCGTGTGCGGTCAGCCTCATCGGCCGCCACCCGCCGCTCGGCTGCGGCGTCATCTTGTGTCTCGATGACGGCTTCAGCGCGTCGAATCTTCCGCAGGATCCGGTCCTCTGCGGGATCAGGGTCCTCGGCCAGGTGCCTGAGCAGCAGGCTGATCTTGTCGTCGAGGTCCGCTGATACCTCGGCGCCCTCGTCGAACCGGCTCCGGAAATGCTGATCTGCCACTTCGATAGCGGTATTGGCCTCGTGCCGCTTCCGGAGAAGCTCCCAGGTCGGGCTGGATTGAGCGAGGGTAGGGAATTGTTCGGCGTAGTTGCCTGCTGCTGCCAAGCTCAGCAGATTCCGCTCCCATTGCCCTATTTCCTCGGCTTTGGCATCAACGTTTCTGGCCACGTCGTTATACCAGCGCCGCATAGTTCGCGCCAGCTGTGGCGCAGAGTCGGCCCCAAGCGTCCCTCCGGCGACGGCCTCGATGACGACGGCGAAGTCCGTCGGCAAGTCGTTTGATTTGAGCTCGCCCAGGTAGGTGCCGATCCACTCCCGCATATCCTCGGTACGTGCCTGATGGCGCAGCAGGAGTGTCATGAACAGCGCGGCCTTGCTGCGGTTGAGAGCCAGCGCGGAGTTGACCGAGTCGAAATAGCGATCCTTGTCGTTGTCAAGCCAGGCGGCGACCGCGAGGATGGCAGGAGCCAGCCAGTATCGCGGCGTCCGGATCGTGAGCCGTTCGGTCACGTCCAGGATAACCGAACGGCTTATGAACCCGCTGTCTACGATGTAGATAATTCCCGCCGAGAGTTCGCGTACCTCTTTGTAACGACCGAATTCCTGCTCCAATTCATGTTTGGCCTCGGCGAGCTCGTTGTAAGCATTCTGGACGATGCGGTCACGCCGGTATTCGGTAACGAACTTGTTCACCGTATGCTGCAGCTCATCGATGGCGCCCATGACGCTGGTCTCAAGTCCGTCGACTCGCCTGCCGAGGCGGGAGACCGATGTCTCCAGGTCCGAAACCCGTCCTTCGAGTGCCGATACGGCTTCGCTATCCACGCCATTCCCTCCGGGATTTGTCATCGCTACCCCCATGTCACTGAGTAGTTCCGTGCTGGGTCGGCGGCTGGCGGGACAGCCCGAGCGAATACCAGAGAAGCCCGGCGGCATCACCATCCTGGCGGATGGTACCGTCGGCGAAGACCGCGGCCCAGCGTCCCCGCTGCGGCAGGAGCACTAGCTCCGCTGAGCCCGTGGCCAGGTCCCAGATGCGCGCTGTCCCATCTCGGCCGGCTGTCGCGAGCCGCCGTCCGCCCGGGCCGAAACACATCGCGGTGATCCCGTGCACATGGCCGGGCCAGGCGCGGGTCTGAGTCCAGCTGGACGGCTCACGGAACCGGACGACACCGTCGGTGCCTCCGATCACAAGAGTGCCATCGGCGGGGCTGAAGGCAAGAACCCTGGCGCGGCACTCCCACCCGCTGAGACATAGCAGATGACTCCCACGATCGGGATCCCAGATCCTGATCGTGCCATCGGCTCCCGCAGTCGCCAGCCGGCCGGACGACGGGCTGAAGGCAACCGCGTACACGGCCCCTTTGTGCCCGACCAGGGTGTGGAGCAGGACGTCCGCGGCGGCATCCCAGACCCGGACGGCTCCATCCGCCCCGGCGGCGGCAAGACGGCGCCCGGTGTGGTCATACGCGATTCCCCTGGTACGCTGCGCGCTCTCCGGCAGCGCAGCGCAGGCGCTTCCGTCCTCGGTCCGCCATACCCGCACAGCATCGCCCGCGACCGCTACGCGGGATCCGTCTGGGCTGAAGACCACGGCGGACGTGAGTTCGGGGCACTGGCGTGTCCACGCCTCGATTAGGGCCGAGGACCGTTCGGCAATATCGCCGACCGTCACGCGGCCATCCTCGCGGCATACCGCCACCCGCCGCCCGCCCGGAGCACCGGCCACCGCGCCGATACCGTAGCCAGAGGCGCCGGCGGACCGCAGGGTCTGCAATCGTGCATCCCAGAGGTGCAGCACGCCATCGGTGCCGCCGATGATGAGCAACTCGCCGGACGGGCCGAAAGCGACACCGTTGAGGATGGTGTCAGATCCCTGGAGACGCTGCCGGGCGCCTGGATCGCCGATCCGGAACGTGTGTATGCGCCCGCTGCCATCATCGATCACCGCACCCCGGCCGCTGACGGCGCTCACAGCGGCGGCCCGGACGTAACCGCGCTCGACCACCGGCCGCTTGTCTCCATCCCCTGCCCTGAGACGGCCGTCGGCGCCGATGCTGACCCAGTGTCCCTCCGGGGCATTCCACGCCAGGGCAAGCACACCGCCGTCATGGTCGTGATGGGCAGACCGCCAGCGGTGCCCATCCGGCCCGAGATCCCAGACCCGTAGCTCGCCATCGGCGCCGCCGATGGCGAGCTGGCCGCCTGCCGCATCGAACGCGATCGCGGTGGCCTCCTCCCCGTACGGCGGTTCGGCGAGGAGTATCGCCTTGTTCGGGGAACCCACATCCCACACCCGAAGCTTGCTACCATCGCCGCCTGCGGCGAGCTGACCAGCGGCCGGGTCGAAAGCCAGCGCTGTCACTGCGCAGTGAGCCAGCCTCAGCGCCGAAACGGGTTCCCCGCTTCTGGGATCCCAGAGCCGGACGACCCCGTCGGTATCGCCGGTGGCCAGCCGGATCCCGCTGTGATCGAGAGCCACGGCCTGCACGCCGCCAACATGTCCGCAGAACTGGCCGCGGAGTGCTGCCCGCTCCACGTCCCAGATCCGGGCGCAGCCGTCGTCTCCGCCGACCGCGAGCTGATTACCCGGGCCAGCCGCCATCGCAAGCACATGCGCCTCAGCCGACCAGGACCGTACCGGCAGGCCAGAAGCAACGTCCCACAGCGTGATTGTGCCGTCGCCGTCGGCCGAGGCCAGCCAGCGCCCAGACGGATCGAACGCGAGCAGGGACCACGACCCGGACGACGGCGCGACCTGCAGCTGCGGCGGGGGGAGAGCTGCCCGCGAAGGGCTGGTTCCCACGGCGGGGCGCTGGGGGCGGATGGGGCCCCGCTCGCTTATGGCTTGCGGGGCAGAGCGTACCTCCGGGCTCGGCTCCAGCGGATCGCGCTGCTTTGCTGCTATGCGTGGATCCTGGCGCATACGCTGGGCCTGAGCGTGCTTGCGGCTGACACTGCTCTCGCCGTCTTCAGCAGATGCCGGGTACGGCGATCTGGTCTTCTCATGAGACGCGGTTTGACCGGTTGCGGAAGTGCGGACGGCCAGGACCGCCTCTAGCCTCGCGGCAACGACGTCGGCGTCGGCTGGCCGGTCACCAGGGTCCTTGGCGAGCATGTTCAACACGATGCTGTCCAGTTCGCGGGGAATGTCCGGGCGGAGCGTACGGGGGCTGACGGGCGGCATATTCATGTGCTGGTTCATGATCGCCCGTTGGCCGCCAGCCGAGAACGGCGGTCGGCCGGTCAGCAGCTCATACAGCACGCAGCCCAGCGAGTACAGGTCGCTGCGCTCGTCGATCTCCGCACCTTCGCACTGTTCGGGGGACATGTATTGGGCCGTGCCGAGGACGTAACCGCCCGAGGTCAGGCCGTCGGGCGCGTCGGCGATCCGTGCGATCCCGAAGTCGCAGATCTTCAGCCCGCCTCTGTCCTGCAGGAACAGGTTGGCGGGCTTCAGGTCCCGGTGGATGATGCGGTCGGCGTGGGCGGCCTGGAGGGCCTTGGCGGCCTGGATGATCAGCGAGACCGCCATGCCGACGGGCAGCTGCCGACGAGGCGCCTGATCCAGCATGTCAGCCAGGTTCTGGCCGGCCAGCAACTCCATCACGATGTACGGCACGCCGTCGTACGTGCCGAAGTCGTAGACCACGGTGATTCCGGGATGCTGCAGCCGCGCCGCGATTTGTGCTTCGCGCTCGAACCTTCGGGGATCAGCGAGCCGGTCTTGCATCACCTTGATCGCCACCGGCCGCCGGAGCTGCCGGTCGGTGCCCTGCCACACGTCGCCCATGCCGCCGGACTCCAGGACCTTCTCCAGGACGAATCGCCCAGCGAGCTCGGTCCCAACCTCCACTCACGACCCCCCAGTCTGATCGTGATCGGCTTGCCACCCATTTTCGCGGCAGTTCTATTTCACACTCTACTTTCGTAGTCATGCCGCGCTTTCTCCCAGGCCAGGCGGATGACGTGGATTACCTCGGGTATGGCCTGGCCTGGGCCAGACGCCCGAGATCGGGAGACGATGAGGACGCGGCACGGCTTGGCGAGCATGTCAGCGGTCGACGGCTGGGACTTGGTCGTGTACCCGGGCGCGCGGGCGCGGTGATGTCCCACGTCGCCGGGGGCGTGCCAGGTCGTGGCGATGGCCCGGCAGGCGAACTGGAACGGGACGGTGCACTCTACGGCGCGGTTGGGGCCTGCCCGGTCCCGAAGGCCTACCAGGCGTCTTCGATTACGACCCCTATGCCCCATCTGACTGAGTCAGTGCGATTGACTGGCGAATACGCGGCGAAGCCTCGACGCTCGACGCATCGCTGCAGGTCACTGTATATGTGCCAGCGGTCTGTAAAACCGTCGGCCGGGCTCGGTCACGGCGCGGTACAATGCCCGGAGCAATGTTACGGACAGTAGCAGGATGGGGCGACGCAATCACCTCCGGGCGTGGAACGGTTCGTGGAACGGCGCGTCAGATAACCCCAGCGCGGCGAGTGCCGTCAGTGCGATAACCGGCGTCATCGGTGCAGCCAGGGCGTGCGCGGGCAGAGGTCAAGCCCCTCGTAATGCGTAGGTCATCGGTTCGATTCCGATAGGCGGCTCGGCATATCTGCAGGTCAGAGACGCATTTTCTTTAGTCCGGCGTTGTCGCGAACCAGAACCCGTGGAACGGGTGACTCGTTCCACGAAAGCAGAATTCTCGATCGCCAACGGGCGACCGTCGGGCACGCAGAGTAAATACCGAAGATCTTCTGCGTGTGCGAAGCGGCTCATACCGGCGCTCTACGACCGATGGCAAGGACGGGCTGATGCGGCGCCCTAGGCTGGAAACGCGCCCCACACCCGTGATCGGCAGGGGTCGGCGTGGACGACCGTCCGGGACCGGGAGAAGGCTGGCGGGGGGTCTTGACCTATGGCCCGTTCGCCCGGTCAGCGGGCGGCTATCCTGGGAGCATGCCAGAGACGCCGCGTACTCTCACTGCGGCGCTGCACCGCGAAGAGGACTAGTACATCGCGCAGTGCCTGGAGGTTGACGTGGCCAGCCAGGGTCACACGATTGACGAGGCCCTGGCGACCCTTGCCGAGGCCGTCGAGCTGTACCTGGAAGAGGTAGACGATCCGGCCGACCACATCACCGTGAAGCCGCTGCCGGACCGGAACAGGATTGAACGCAAACCGGGTGGATGTGAGTCGCCCGGGTCAGTGGGAGGCGGCTGCCAGCTGCGGCGGCCAGGGCTGGCCGAGTGCGCCGGCGCTGGTGAAGATCGCAGAAGCCTGGAGTCGGGGCTAGGGCCGGACAGCCGTGGACGGGCCGCAGGCGGACTTGCGGCATGCCGGGTGTTTCCGCAGGGGGGCGATCGGCACCGACGTCGCCCGCCACGTCGACGGGTGGCCCGAACTTCTACCACCAGGCCACCGTCTGCTCGATCAACTGCGCCCGCGCCGCGCACGCCGACGAGCACCGCACCCTGACCCCATCGCGGGAGACGACCCCAAGAGCGAGCAGCCTCAGCCCTGCCAAGATCAAAGATTTGCGGTCGCCGGGACAGCTACACAAGCGCGGGGCCTTCTACGAGGAGTTCCTCGCGGCTGCGTGACCTCTTCGGGGGTCGCCCGGATCCGGCCTGCACCGTCGCCGGAAGTCATGATCCTTGCGCGGCCGGTCGTGCATCGGTGAGAGCTTCGAGTTCGGCGGCCACGCCGATGGTCTCGGCCGCCCCGATCCGCTGGAAGATCTCCTGCGCCTGCCGCAGGCCGGCCGCCGCGTCGGCGGTACGGCCAGCGGCCAGGGCGCAGCGGGCCAGGCCGGCCAGCGCATGGGCCTCATCCCAGGAGCTGTCGATCTGGCGGGCCAGGTCCAGGGCCTGCCGGTGACACACCCTGGCCCTGTCCGCGTCGCCGCGGACCCGGTGCAGCGTCCCCACCTCGTTGAGCGCCTCGACCTCACCCCCCCGGTTGCCGAGGTCGCGGTAGATGCCCAGCGCCTCCTCCAGGGCCCCGGCCGCGCCCGGATAGTCCCCGGTCAGCCGCCGCACGCCCCCCAGCTCGTTGAGGGCGTTGGCCTCACCCAGGCGCTCGCCCCGGTCGCGGTAGATGCCCAGCGCCGCCTCCACGGCGTCGGCCGCGCCCCGATAGTCTCCGGTCGCCTGCTGCACGGCCCCCAGCTCGGTGAGGGCGTCGGCCTCACCCAGCCGGTCGCCGAGGTCGCGGCAGATGCCCAGCGCCTCCTCCTCCTGGGCGTCGGCCGCGCCCGGATAGTCCCCGGTCTGCCTCCGCGTGAGCCCCAGGTCGTTGAGGGCGTTGGCCTGACCCAGCCGGTCGCCGAGGTCGCGGTAGATGCCCAGCGCCTCCTCCTGGACTTCGGCCGCGCCCGGATAGTCGTCCCCGGTGAGGTACCGCACGACCCCCAGGTCGTTGAGGGCGTTGGCCTGGCCGAGCCGGTCGCCGAGGTCGCGGTAGATGCCCAGCGCCTCCTCCAGGTCCCGGGCCGCGCCCGGATAGTCCCCGGTCAGCCGCCGCACTACTCCCAGGTCGTTGAGGGCGTTGGCCTCACCCAGCCGGTCGCCGAGGTGTCGTGCGGCCTGTACGGCGGTGGTGTGGCGGGTGATGGCGTCGGTCCAGGGGCCGTCATATCGCAGGAGAGCAGCCATGGCGGCGGTGAGGGCGACGACCCGGGCATGCTGGCCGGTGCGGGTGGCCTGGTCCAGGCAGGCGAGCAGGTTGGCGCGTTCGGCCCGTGCCCAGGACAGTGCCCGCGTCTGGTCAGGCAGGTCGGGGACCGCGGACGATGGTGAGGTGAGGGCGGCCGGGGCAGGCCTGGTCCGGGACTGGCGGGCCAGGCGGGCCTCAGCCGTGAGGGCGGCGGTGTGCTGGTAGTAATCCAGCAGCCGGGCAGCGGCCTGGTCCCGGTCACTGTCCGGGTCAAGGCGCTCGGCGAGGGCACGGGCATGCTCGCGGATCAGGTCGTGCAGCCGGTACCGGCTGCGGGCCGGCTCGGTGAGCAGGTACTGGTCGTACAGGGCCTCCAGCCGGCGGCGGGCCGCGGGCAGGCCGGTGCCGTCCAGGGCGGCGGCCGCGTAGGCGTCGACGTCGGCGCCGGGATGCAGCCCGAGCCGCCGGAACAGCCGCTGCTGATCCGGGGCCAGGTCCTCATAGGACAGGTCGAACGCGGCGGCGACCGACAGGTTCTCCGTCGCCATCAGCTCCAGCCGGTCCACCGCCGCCGCCAGCTCGGCCGCCCGCCCGGCCGCCGACCAGGCGGGATGATGGTGCAGCTGGCGGGCCACCATCCCGATCGCCAGCGGCAGGTACCCGCACAGCCGGGTGATCTCGGCGACCGCCGGATCGGCCGGGCCGAGCCCGGGCCGGGCGGCCAGCTGGACCAGCAAGCCGGCCGCCTCACCGGGCGGCAGGGTATCCAGGCTGATCGTCCTCGCGTCGTCCAGCGCGCTGAGGTGGCGCCGGCTGGTGACCAGCACCAGGCTCCCCCCGGTCCCGGGCAGCAGCGGCCGGACCTGCTCACTGCTGGCCGCGTCATCGAGCACTAGCAGCAGCTGCCGGCCCGCCAGCCGGTCCCGCCACAGCGCCATCCGCGCCTCCACCCCGGGCGGGATCTGCGCGGCGGGAACCCCGGCGGTCAGCAGCAGGCTGGCCAGCGCGTCACCCGGATCGACCGGCCGCTGCCCGGGCGTGTGCCCGTGCAGGGGCAGGAAGATCTGCCCGGCCGGGAACCGGCCGGCGAGCCGGTGCGCGGCGTGCACCGCGAACGCGGTCTTGCCGACCCCGGCCATCCCCCCGATCGCATGAATGCCGACCACCCCGCCCGAGCCCGCCGCGGCATCGACCAGCTCGGCCAGCTCGTGCTGCCGCCCGGTGAACGAGGCGAGGTCACGGGGCAGCGTCCGCGCTGCCGCCGCGGCCCCGCCAGGCACGGTGCGCAGCGGCGGGAACTCGGCTTGCAGGCCCGCCGCCGCCAGCTGGAAGATCTGCTCTGGACCTGCCAGATCCTTCAGCCGGTGCACACCCAGGTCCGTCAGCGCCGCGCCCGGCGGAAGAGCGTCACGCACCAAGGCGGCCGACGTCTGCGACAGCAAGACCTGGCCCCCATGACCGAGGGCTGCCACCCGGGCGGCGCGATGCACATCCAGGCCCACCAGGCCCGTGGCCGTCTTCGACGCCTCACCGGTATGCACACCCATCCGCACCCGGACGTGCTCCCCGGCGGGCCACGCACGTGCCTCCAGGGCCTGCTGCATCTCCGTCACCGCCGCCACGCACGCCGCCGGTGAGGAGAACACGGCGAAGAACGCGTCCCCTTGCGTATCCACTTCCCTGCCGCCGTGAGCGGCAAGCCCCGACCGGATGATCGAGTGGTGGCCGGCAAGGACCTGCGCGTAGCCGCCCTGCCCCACCCGCCGGAGCAGAGCCGTCGAGCCCTCGATGTCGGTAAAGAGAAACGTCAGAGTCTCCACAGGCACAGCGTAGAAGGCCGGCCAGGGACCGCAGCTGACAGCGGCAGCCACCCAGCGAAACCACTCACCGGCCGGCTCCAGCCCTGCCCGGCTCACAGATCCCTGCACGGCCGGACACTGATCGCTATCGCCTCGGGACGCCACAATGGGAAGTCCGGGGCGGCTTACCAAACAAGCGCCCGAAGTCTGCTTCCCCGCCCGGCTTTCGCGGCGTCCGTTGCGAGAGATGCTGCAATCGCGGCGAACTGGTCCAGGGCCGCCTGCTGGCCGAGGACCCGCACACGCCAGCGGCGGCACGCGAGCCGTTCAGCCGTCACGCGCAGGGCATGTACTGGCCGCCTGACCCGGAATTGCTGCTTGAAACTTGCAAGATCCAGAGTCGGGATCCCTGTTAGTACCAGCCCTCGAGGTTAGGCGGCGATAGGACACCGGCACCAGCTAGCGGATGCGCCACCCGCTTGATGTTGACCAGGTTGGTGTAAGTCACGTTGTCGGTCGTCGAGGTGCGGCCGTAAGTCCCGCAGCCAAGCGTGAAGGAAGGCGTCAGTCCGTTGCCGAGGCCGATGCAACCTTGCGCACCGGGACCGTTGACCAGGACCCGGCTGACTGGCATCTGTTCCGCAAAGGACAACTGCAGCCGCTTGCTGCGCGTGTGGATGATCGCCGTATGGCCGGAGCCGCCGTTGCCGAGGATCTGCAGGCAAAGCCGGATGCCGTCGTCTTCACCCTCGGCAGTGAACAGCGACAGGAGCGGGGCGAGCTTTTCCTTGCCGTATGGACCCGACGCGGCCTCGCGTGGCACGGGAGCGACGAGCAGACGAGTACCGGCCGGAACCTCGATGCCTGCCCGGGCGGCGATAGACGTGGCAGCCTGTCCGAACACGGCGCGACGCAGACGCCCATCCCGATCGTCGAAGGCGACCCGCGCCACGCGATCACATTCCGCGGCGTTGAGCACGGCCGCGCCGGCCCTCCGCAGCGCGCCGACGAAAGAGTCGCGCACAGACCGGTCGACGACCAGGTTGTTCTCCGAGCCGCAGATGATGCCGTGATCAAATGCCTTACTGGCCACCACTATCCGGGCCGCTGCCTCGACGTCGGCATCCGCGCAGACCCAGGCCGGCGCGTTCCCCGGCCCGACTCCGATCGCGGGCGTACCCGAGCTGTAAGCGGCTTTGACCATGGCCGTCCCGCCAGTGGCCAGGATCATCGACACGCCGGGGTGGCGCATCAGCGCTGCGGTGACCCGGCGGGTGGGGCGCCGCGGGACACTTTGGACGAGATCGACCGACGCTCCGTGTCGTCCCAGGACCTGGCGGAGCAGGTCCACGGTCATGGCCCCGACGTTTGCCGCGTCCCGGTGGCAGCTCACGATGAGCGCGTCCCGCGCCTTGATGCAGATCAAGACCTTGAACACGAGCGTCGCCACCGGGTTGGTCATCGGAATAAGTCCCAGAACGACCCCCATGGGATCGGCGATCTCCGTCAGCGCCTCCCGCTCGTCGCTGCCGACGACACCCACGCCCGGCTTTCCGACCAGTGACTGCGCCACATCCAGGCTCGCGAACCGATTCTTGTCCGCCTTGTCGGGCACGCAGCCGATGCCTGTCTCAGCAACCGTCGCCGCGGCAAGCTCATCCGCATGGCCCGCGATCTCTGTGGCTAGCGCAGTGATAAGGCCATCTACCTTGCCCTCATGCCAGCTGGCGATGCTTGCCCGGGCCGCAACCGACCGTGCGACAAGCGCATCCAGAGCTGGATCCGGCTCGCCCATGAAGATGAACTCCTCAAGGTCCTTGGAGAAGACGCGGGCCTTCTCCGCAGCAGTGCGCGACAGCCAGCGCAACATCTTGACCCCTGTCGCTGGATCGCTGTCGCACAATTCACGCAGTGCATCGGCGGACAGGCGCCGGGCGACGACGTCACTGTGCGCATAGGCGCTCGCGGACCGGGGACTATCATCGAGCAGGCCAAGTTCACCGCAGACTGTGCCAGGCCCCATGAACGACACGACGCCATCGCTGTCGAAGTCTGGCCTTTCAACCTCCACGCGCACCTCGCCCGAGACAATGAAGTAGCACGCGTCGCCTGGGCTGCCCTCGTGCATGAGGCAGGTCCCCTGACGGAACTGCACCGTTTCGAGATGCGACTCAAGTCCTGAGATCTCGGTCACTTCGAAGCTGCGGTGCCTGGGCTCTGCGCTCATGCCGACCCTCCTCCGGCCGCGGCGAGGCTAAGCCGACTCTAACCTGGATTCCTGACGGCGGGAATTGAGGTTAGGCCCACGGGTCCAATCATCGATTGGCCGCGCTGACATAGCGATCTGTTGCCAGTGAGCCGGAATGGCCAACGATCAATCGTCGGGGCTCGTTGCTGTCCGGCAGATGTCAAGACCGCGCTTGACACCGCGATGCTGGAGGCCCGCTGCCTGTCGCACCTGGGTGATGCTGATCGCTTCATGCCAGCCTGGGAGGCCGGGGCCGGCGAGACCATCAATGGCTGCCCCAGAATACTTCTTCTCGTGCACCTGGCCGGCCTAGGACCCTGGGTGACCGCCGGGAGCTGGCCCTGGCGCTCCCTACCGTATTTGCCGATCAACTGGCCCGCTCGCCAGGTATTCGGACCGCGATCTTGTCAGGGCTTGGACTTGATGCCGAGCCGCAGACATCACGGGGTGAGCCGCGGCCGCGCGCAACAAGGCATGACTATTTATGACGGTGACCTGGGTATCAAAGAGTCCAGCAGCGGCCCGCCTTTCGGCGCGTCGAACAGCCAGGTGTCCGGCGCCTTGCCCGCGCTCTAGCGATCCACGACCGGTAGCAGCTCCTGGACCAGCGGAACAGTGCGTGCCCGTTTGTTCTTCAGCGTGTCCACGTACAGCGCGCCGCCGCCGCCGCCGGCCAGCACCGCACGCTGCAACCGCAGGCCAGGGCCAGGAGCCCATATCCGGTCACCGACCTGGAGGCCTGACAGCTCACCCCATCGCAGTCCGGCCAGCGCCATGACTGGCACTACATCGCGGTAGCGGCCCTTGCATGCCTCCGTCAGTGAGTGAACCTCGGCGAGGGTAAGCGCCTGCCCTTCGCGGCGCGCCTGGCCGCTGGTCGGGTTCCGCGCTGCCGCCGCGACGTTGTGCTGCACGCGCTCGTCCGCCACAGCGAAGGCCAGGATGGACCGCAGCGTGGCCAGAGCACGAGTTGCGGTGGACGGCGCCAGGCTGCGGGCCACCAGGGAGCCGACCCAGCTCGACACCTCCGCCGCGGTGATCGACGCCACCGGCGAGTTGCCGAAACGCGGCTGCACGTAGTTCCGCCATGCCGCCTCATCGGTCTCGCGTGTCCGGCGCTTGACCGAGCCGCGCGAACCCAGCCAGTCCGCCGCCACGACCTCGACCGGTCTCAGCCGCCTCGACTGTGCCGCGTTGCCGAATTCAGCCTTTCTTTAGATCAAGGCGGCGCCGCTGCGCGGCACCGCGTCCGGCGCTCCCCGCGCCGGGCTCTGGCCTTGAGGAGGCCCCGCCCGGCGCGTCCGCGCCGTCCCAGCCTTAGCGGTCGTGCTGATCTGACCGGCTCACTCGTCGCGCACATTGCTACGCCGCGTGGCCCTCTGCACGGCGTAGCATTGGCCTAGCGAACGCTCGGCCAGGTGCGGCTGTCCGTGGCCCGGGAGTTCGGAGGCGCCGCTGCTGGCCGGGCTTGCCAAGGTCCAGGGAAAACCAGGAGGGTGGCTATGGCGCAGACGATGACGTTCTGGATCGGGGCCGACGCCAGTTGCACCGATGGAGCCTGCGGTCAGGTGAGCCGCATAATCGTCAACCCGGTCACCCGGGAGGTCACTCATCTCGCAGTCGACCCCAAGCACCGGCAGGGCCCGGGACGGCTTGTTCCTGTTGACCTCGTAGACGCTACGACGGGCCAGATCCGGCTTCGCTGCCCCCTAGCCGAGTTCCAGACGCTCCGGCTCGCCCAGGAGACCGAGGGCGGGCCGGACCTCGACCCCACCGGGCATGGGCACCCAGACAACGCCCCTAACAAGATGAACTGGGTGGTTGTGGGCGGGAGTGTGATCATGCAGCCCGGCGGCCGGGGCGAACCGGAAGCCCCGCAGCAGGTCACCGTCGACTACGTCCCGGAGGGCGAGGTAGAGGTACACCGCGAACTGACCGTCCGTGCGACCGACGGCGACATAGGGCAAGTCCAGGGGCTGGTCGTGGAACCTGGCGGCAACCATGTAACCCATGTGCTCCTCCAGGAGGGGCACATGCGGGGCCGCAAGGAAGTGGCTATCCCGATCGGCGCCGTGACCAAGATCGGGACTCTCCTGATCCATCTCAGCCTCACCAAACACCAGGTGAAAGACCTGCCGCCCGTGGACATTGATCACCCAGCGAGGTAGACCTGCACGGGGACACCCCGTACCCCGGTCCGACGGTGACCACCTGGTCCGCGACGACGCCGAGTCAGGTGCAAGGGGACTCCCCGTTCCCGGCGCTGACACGGAAGAGGTCAGATCCGGGGATGGCCCGCTCAGTGTCCGGGAGTGCCCCTCCACCGTCAAGGGCACCCGAAGATCATTTCAAACCCGCTCCGCAGAAATGATCTTCAGGACCCACCCTTGAACGTCGGAGCCTCTGCACCCCCTCCGGTCAGAGACCAAGGGCCAGGCAGGAGCCTGCCCGGACCGGACGCGGGCCATCCCCTGCAAGGTGCGGGTCAGTCAGGAAGGAGGAGGTGGCCGTGCCCGTTGCGTGCCCGATCAGGCAGCCAACCGTGGGTACTGGCAGTCACTCACGGATACCTCCATATGCCCGCTGACCTGCGTACGGACAGGTC
>Ga0310038_10002427_pt1 | contig 13697 bp, 16 predicted proteins | sample Sb_taG_6_FD_200461 | JGI IMG/M metagenome (GOLD analysis project Ga0310038, IMG submission 200461) | Peat soil microbial communities from Weissenstadt, Germany - Sb_50d_4_PS metaG (v2) (version 2) | ecosystem: Environmental > Terrestrial > Soil > Wetlands > Peat | place: Germany: Weissenstadt... | reverse complement strand
TGATCGGCGGTTTTCAGGGTGCTGAGGTTGGCCGAGTATTGGTTCTGCGCAGACATCAGCGCCACGATTTCCGTGCTGAGGTCCACGGTGTCCAAGCCGGCTCCGTCGGGAGAATCCGCCCCCGCACCGGCCAGCCTGGTGGCGGCGTTCTGCAGTTGAACTTGCGCCTGGTCCAACCCCTGAAGGGCTATCGCTGAGAGGTCCATATCGTCCTCTATCGGCAGCACCCGTTACTGACTTTAGTCGCCGTTTTTCTGGAGAAGAATTTTGGTTGGGACCAGCCGGCGAACCACAATGTTTTCAGCAAGTTGCAGTGAACGGTGGGATCAGGAAAACGACTGAGCCGAATCGTTATTTCGGCGGCACTTTTAACAGTCTTTACGCACCGCTTTGGAATCTAATATGAAGATGACGGACAAATTTCTTAAACGCTATCTTTTTGCCAGTGACTTCGACCAGACCCTCAGCTTCAACGACTCTGGCTTTGTGCTCAGCGAACTGCTGGGGATCCCGGTAGAAGAATTCAAACGCAAGGCTACCGGCATGGCCCTGCTGAACCTGGTCCAGCAAGGCGCTGAGCTGGCCTATCTGCTGCTGCATGATCCGCAATTCCGGAGCGTTCGCCGCGAGCATCTGCTGGCAGCCGGGAAGAGGATTCCCCTGAAGCAGAATATTGATCTGCTCTACAAGATCCTGGGCAGCGGCATCGACGGATACCACTTCGATTTCTACGTGCTCTCGGCGGCGCCGGTGGAACTGGTGCAGTCCGCGCTCGAAGGTATTCTTCCCGCGGATCACATCTTTGGGACCGAGTTCAAGTACAACTCTGGCGGCGAGATCGAGGCCATCACTCGCGTCACGGCCGGGTACGGCAAGGTTGCCCGTCTCGACCAACTGCAAGCCGATCTGCAGATCGGCCCCGACCATCTTATTTATGCCGGCGATGGCAGCTCCGATCTCCATGCCATGCTGCACGTGAACGGTCTCGACGGGCTGACCATCGCTGTCTCGGAGAGCCGGGACGTTACGCAGGTCGCCAAGCGCACCGTACTGAGCTCGAACGCGCTGGCCATGCTGGTTCCGATCCTGGAGAAGGTGGTGGGCTGGCAGCAGCCGCAGATCCGCGATTTCTTCGAGTCGCACGGATTTCTGGTCCAGGAGTGGGCCAAAGTCCGGACTGACTGGCTAACCCTGCGGCCCGCCGAAGCCGATGCCGGACTGGCGGAAAGCGCGACGGCCTGAGCAACCATGACCATGCTTAATTCGATCGGATGGGTGGCGACCGCGGTATTTGCCAGTTCCTATTTTTTTCGGGGGGCAGCGACCCTGCGGAAGATTCAAGCCGGAGCGGCTCTCCTCTGGGTGGTTTACGGCTTCCTCATCGGCGCCATGCCGGTGGTGGTGGCGAATGTGATTGTCGCCGCGGCTGCGGTCTACTCTTCGGTCACGGCCCAGCGGAGAGCGCGATTGGCTCAGTTGGAATCCGAGTAGCCTCGCGGACCTTCGGCTGCGCTCACTTCTCGCTTCTGTCCGCCGCGCCTTCCGCGCGGAAGTTTTCGCCCAGAATGTTGGCGACGGAATTCAAGTCCCGAGCCAGAGCCACGCGCCAGCGTCCCACGGAGCTCCGCGCCGAGTCGTCCATCGTCTTCTCGAAGCTCTGGAGAGTCTTCGAAACATCGCTTTTCACCGATTCGGAAACCGAGACTTCGATCTCGTCCTGGATGCTCTTCAGCCGTGACGTAGCCTCATCGAGTTGATGTCTCACATCCTTGGCGCTGCGCGCGACCGAGTCCTCGAAGATCGAATTGGCGGCGCTCTGGAGCTGGCTGTGGACCGCGGCTACGGAGCGCTGCGCCGAGTCGTCCATCGTCTTCTCGAAGCTCTGGAGAGACTTCGAGACATCGCTTTTCACCGCTTCGGAAACCGAGACTTCGATCTCGTTCTGGAGGCTCTTCAGCCGTGCCGTGGCCTCATCGAGTTGATGTCCCACGTCCTTGGCGTTGCGCGCGGTCAGATTCTCGAATATCGAATCGGCGGCACTCTGGAGTTGGGCGCGGGCGGCGGACACGGTCTCGGTAGCCATCTTCATCAGACGGGTGTTGAGGCCGGACTCCAGGCGATGGGCGGTTTCGTCCAGTTCCGCCATGCGGCGGCCCAGTTCGGTGAGTTGCTCCTGCAGGCGGGAGGATTCCACGCCAGCCTCGGCTTGCACGGCTTCCAGCTCGCGGCGGTGCGCTTCGCGTTCCTCTCCCAGACGCTGCAGCAGGGCCTCGAGGAACTCCCCTCCCCGCTGCTCCAGACGGCCGCCCGCGGCCGACGCCTGCTGCTCGAACTGCTCGCTGGCGGCGCGGAGCTGCTGCCGCAGCTCATCCGTGGTGTGCTCCGACAAAGCCAGCGCGTGCTGCTCGACGGCTTGCATTTGTTCTCCAACCCACTGCCGAAACTCCTCCTGGGCCTCGGTGATCTTCAGCTCGATGGCGGACTGCGCCGCGCCCAGCAGCTTTTCCGCGTGCTCGCGGGTTTGCCGCAGGGATTGCGCGCTCAGGTCCTCCCGCACGCGCATCCACAACTTCTCTTCGACCTCGGGGGGGATATGCGTCAGCGAAACCTCGAACCGATTGCGCTCTCTCTGCAGGGTCATTCTTTCTGCCAGGTCCGCCAGTTCCGCTTGCAACGGCTCAACCATCTCGGCGACCAAGGCCCGCAGCATGGGCATCTTGGGCATGGCGCCGTTGTTGCCGGGGAACGTCATGTGCGGCTCGGCGGAGGGCATGTCCGTCAATCGCATCCAATCCTCAGGACAGGAGCTCAGTCCCCAGAAGTTCCCCGGGAGATCGAGGCCAGCGGCCAGCCTCCAGCCCTTCTGGTTGGAGCCGATGGGCTGGCAGTCCACCACCCGGGCCGTGGTCTGGCGGCCATCCGTGACCTTAAATTGCAGCAGGACCCCGGTTTCCAGCTTGATGGGCGAACGCATCGCGCAGCCGTGGGCGCTGACCACCAGGGTCTCGCAGACTTCAAAGAACTGGGCCGCCGGCTCCAGGCTGGTGATGGTAATGGGCATGGTCATGGGCACCCGCGAACTGCGCCGTAAGGTGCCAGCTAGGTTTGAACTGTGCATCGGTAACCTCGTGGTGACGAGTACGCACCCGCCAGGCCGACGAACGTTCCGGAGCCTGTGCTCTATAGGCTAACCCAGGGGGGCCAGATCGGGTCGTCCCAGAAGTGCTGTTATGCCTGTGCGATGGGACACTGGGGCGGTTGCGGCCCTCGGTAATGGGGGCGTATGCCTTATACTCTCCGGTTCGCCTTATGAGCTTGATTCTGGGTTGATTGAAGGAGGAACGGATGCGTGGCAACGAGAAGGTGATCGAGCAGTTGAACGCGGCGCTGAGCGCCGAACTGACGGCCATCGTGCAATACATGGTGCAGGCCGAGTTGTGCGACAACTGGGGCTACAAGCGCCTGGGCGCTCTGACCAAGAAGCGCGCCATCGAGGAGATGCACCACGCCGAGGGGCTTATCGAGCGGATTGTGTTCCTCGACAGCAATCCCGAGGTGAAGGTGGCGCTGCGGCCCCAGATCGGCGCCAACGTCAAAGAGCACCTGGAGATCGACCTGAAAGACGAGGTCGAGGCCTCCGAGCAATACAACAACGCGGTCAAGATTTGCGTCGCCGCGGCCGACGACGGCTCGCGGACGCTGTTCGAAAAAATGATCCAGGACGAGGAACACCACGTGGACTTCCTCGAAGCCCAGCTTCAGGCCATCAAGGATATGGGGATCGCCAACTACCTCTCCGAGCAATTGAAGGACGGGAAGTAGCCGGGCCGGGCCTTTTAGCCAGCAACCCCAGGCGGCGTGGGCGGCGGGGATCTGGGTTGTCATCGATGAGGCACACCAGAATATTTTCTTGGACCTAAAGAGCGGTCAAGAGGCGGTCCATGCTGATGTGCTAAATGAAGCGCCTTCCGATCTGACCAGTGGGCACTATTTTGTGAGGTACTTGCCGGATGGGGAGTATCTGCTGACCGTTTTCCAAGGGATTTTGATAATCTTCGTCTGTACGAGTCGGATAGCGGGAGGCTGGTAGAATCTATCCATACAGATGGCCTGGTTGGTCAGATCGTGCTGTTACCGAATGAAAGCGTCCTAGCGTCCAGGACCGACCCACCCGGCATCTTCTCAAAAAAGGCGTGCATCGAAAAATGGAACTTCGGTAGCGGGAAGCTTACGGGGCAGTTCTGTGATCAAGGCCGAAATGTGGTGTTTGATCTTGGAGTATCCCTGGCATCGGCCCGCATAGTCGGCTGCGCCTATCATTTACGTAAGGACTTGGAAGGCCACGTCAACGTCGTATCAGGTAGGGTGGACGTGTGGGACATGAATTCGGGCGACTTTGTTGCGCGCTCAGAGGAGATGCCACGTAGACTCCTTGGGCCTATTCAGATAAGCCCGGACGGCTCGTGGGTCATGGTGGGTCAAATCCTTTTTCAGCTCAGTACGCGGGCTTGAGCCTTAGCCGCCTGGATTCGCCTATCCTTCCGGTTATCCTTTCTTGGCACAATCATTTCAATAACTTACATCGAGTGCCTGGCCCCGCCCGCGCCGGCCTTTAAAAAAATTCCCAGGACCGCGAATCCTTTTGCACCATTCCCGCTCCTCCCAAGTAGGAGCAATTGGCTTGTGAATGGAACGATCAGCGCTGACGATCTGAAGAAGCTTGCCGGGAGGCGAGGCGAAGCTCAATGGGTGGATGTCCGCACGGCTTCCGAATACGCGGCCGGCCATGTGCCGGGTGCGATCAATATCCCGATGGAACAGATCGAGGCGCGGCTCGCCGATCTTAGTACGGACTGCCCGATTGTGCTGATCTGCCAGAGCGGCGTGCGCGCTCGGCTGGCGGCTGCTCTGCTGGAACCGCGCCGCACCGACGTGACCGTTCTCGACGGGGGTACCAGTGCCTGGGTGAGCGCCGGCTTCCCGGTGGTTGTCAATTCCGCGACGCGCTGGGGGCTGGAACGCCAAGTGCGCCTCGTTGCCGGATTGCTGGTGGTGATCGGCGCCGTGCTCGCGTTGACGGTTAATCCGCATTGGGTGTACCTCTCCGGGTTTGTCGGCCTGGGGCTGGCGTTCGCGGGGCTCACCAACATTTGTGCTATGGCCTCGCTGTTGTGCAAGATGCCGTGGAACCGCTCCCGCAGGCTCAGGCCTGCCGCAACCAGCGTCCCGGGCCAGACCTGTTCTTTGAGAAATGTTTCGTCGGCCGGGGGCGACAGTGAAACAATCGTGTCGTGAACTTCGAGGCGCTGGCCAACGAGCACAAGGATGCCGTCTACCGGCAGATGATACGGGTCTGCGGAACCCGGGAAGATGCCGAGGATGTCCTGGTCGAAGCCTTGCTGAAGGCCTACCGCCATCTGGATCAGTTGCGGGATTCGGTGGCCTTTCGATCCTGGCTGGCGCAGATCGCCAAGCGCGTCTGCTGGCGGCTGAAGGAACGAGAATCCTTGATGCCGCTGTTGCAGCTTTCCGCGCTGGAAGACGAGGGCAAGCAGATTCCCGGCAACGATCTGCCCATCGAGGCGCAATTAGCTGCCCAGCAGATGGCGGAACTGCTGGCCGAAGCCGTGGACAGTCTGCCGCCGTCGAATCGCCGGGTTTACCAATTGCGCGACGTGGAGGAATTGTCCGGCAGCGAAGTGGCGCAGAAGCTCGGGATCTCGCTAGCGGCCATGAAATCCCGCCTGCATCGCGCCCGGGAACTCCTGCGGCAACACCTGGACGCCGCGCTCGCTGGAAAAGTCCAGAACCGAGCATAAATAACGTAGGAGGCCATCATGGAAGTCACAGTGGAACATCTGGGAGCCGTACAGTTCGAGATCAAAGCACGGCAACACACCATTGCCTGCGACCAGCCGCCGGAGAATGGCGGCTTTGACGAGGGGATGACCCCGCCCGAACTATTGCTGGCGGCGTTGGGCTCCTGCGCTGGATTCTATGCCGCGCAGTACCTGCGCAAGCACAAGCTGGCAAACGAGGGAACGCGGGTGCGCGTCTCGGCGGAGAAGCTCAAAAACCCGGCGCGGATGGACAACTTCAACATCGAGGTTGAGATGCCCGTGGAACTTGATGACCAACACAGAAAAGGGGTGGAGCAAGCGGTGCACCATTGTTTGATCCACAACACCTTGCTGCATCCTCCGCAGATCGCATTGCAGGTCAAGAGCGCGGCAGTGGCAAAGCGGTAAAAACGCCGCAGCTCAGGACTCTCCCACTTGGATGGTCTGCTGCTTGTCGGGTTTCTGCGCCCAATTCCGAACCGTGGGCGCGACTTCATCCGCCGTCATGGGTGTGGCTTTCCGCCATGACATGTATCTGGCGAAGCCTTCCTCGAACTCCCGGGGCGCTTGCTCGGCAGAGACCGGCTTCATCACGCCGGAGCGCCAGCGCCGCTCCTCGATGAACTGCCGGACCAGGTCGCCGGCAGGCGCCTTGCCGGCGCGGATTGTCGTCAGCCAAGCCGGCTGGTTCTGTCCGGTGGAGGGCAGGGTAGTGAGGGTGGTGCTGGTGCCATCCTGGTAGCGGGTGGCCAGCTCGATCCAAATGCCGGCCTTGGGATGCTCGTAGACGTGCGCGGCCACGCAATCTTCGGGCTTGGCGAGGATGGCCACCTTGACCCCGGGCATGTTGTCCACCGAGTAGGCTCCGGCATCGGTGAATCCGGCCGCGTGCAGCGACGAGATGATTTGCTCGACGCTCGAATCCTGCCAGTCCGGACTTGAGATGCGGCTCAGCGTGATCCGGTCGGGCTGAGCCGCGACCGCCTTCTCGCCAATGTCTTGCAGCGCGCCCCGGCCGGCGCCGCTCAGCAGGAACCACGCCAGCAGCCGCTTGCCGAAGAGCTTCCAGATCACGAGTAACGCCACCAGGGTGAGGAACATCCACATGCGCTTGGTCTCCCTTGCGATTAGGAAGACTTTGCGGCATCGGCAGGCGCGCCACAAGGTAACTTGGGTTCTGGGCCGGCTGGTGTGCCCTGGCTGGCGCGCGAGCCGCGGGCCGTCAAGCGGCCGATTGCGCTGCTTCCCGCGGCCGATCGGTCCTGAGCCAGAACCAGCGCAGCCGTAACGCCGATCTTATCCAGTAGGCCGCAAGCTGGCTGCTGCGCAGCCGCAGCGCCACCGCAGCGGCCGAGGGCTGAACTCTCAATATGCTGACCAGTATGAAGGCGGCACGGTCCTTGAACGGCAGCGACAGCAAGTTCTCGGCCAGTCCGAATGACCCCGCTCCCCAGCGCTGACTGCAATGAGTCTTGGCGAGGTCGGCGGCAAAACGCAGCAGGGCAACCGGGACGCGGGAGCGGTTGCGCAAGGCCACGGAATCCGCACCGCGAAAATACAAAGTGAAAGTTTCCTGCGTGAGCCACTCTGCTTTTTCCTCGTCTCCGCAAACCAGGACACAGAAGGCAAAGACCTGGGAGCTCCAGCGCTCATAAAAATCGAAAAAAACGTCCACCTGTCGCGGACCTGACAGTACATCTGTCCCGAGTGACAAAACATCGCCTCCTTTCCACCAATCTTCCGTGCCAATCTTCATTGTTTCCTCCAGCCGGTTCCGCAGCCGGTATACCCAGATTGGTGTCAGGCACGAAGCCGGGTACGCCGGCTCGGCAAATGCTCTAGTGCGCGTCGTGATCCCAGTCGCGGTCGTCGTGCCACTGGTGTGCGTGAGCATCCCACCATGCATGATTTTCGTTCCAGCAATGTTCTCGCTCGCCGGCCAGGTCGCGCCGCCTGTCCCTCGCCTGGGGGCTGTTCTCGCCATGTTTGCGGATCGCCTCATCGAGTCTGGCCTCCGCCTTTTCAATTCGCTGCTGGCATTTTGCTCGATTATCCGCATGTGCAGGTGGCGCCGCGGCAACAAAACAGCAGCACGCTCAACACTGTGGCAGCAACCGCCGTTCTTCCGAATCCTGCGCTCTTCATCGATTCCTCCTGTCACGATCCGTGACACTGGTTGTTGTGGTGGTTGTTTTCCGGCTCGGTCCTCGTCAGCTACCTGGCGCACCATCCGGAACCGGCAGGTCGCGATCTACGCGGAGCACCAGCCCGGTGCGCGAAGGTAGCTCGACATCCTTGCCCTTGGCACCCAGCACGTAGCCTCCGCCGACGATGGCGCCGATGGCTAGGCCTTTCAGCGGACCACCGAAGATCAGCCCGGCGATTGTGCCCACCCCCGACCCGATGCCCACATCCTTGGCCACGTCCTTGCCGCTGGTTCCGGCCTTCACCTGGCCTTCCTCGTCAACCTTGGGCGCGCCCTTGGTGCTGTGCACCGAAACCAGGGTAGCGGTCACGGGTATGGCCTCACCGTTGGCCAGGCGAAACTCCCGGAAGCGCAAGTCCAGATGCCCCTTGCCGCGCAGCGCCGGCACCAGCCTGCCGCGCTCGATCTGGACCACTTCGCCCTCGATCCTCGAGCCCGCGGGGACCACCACTTCTCCATCGGCCGCTCGTATGGGCTGCACCACCGTCGCGGTGAAGCGGTCACCCACGCGCGAAATGCGGGAGGAGAGCGGCGTGTCCAGCGCGGCTCGGATCTCCGTGCCCAGCGGAATGTCACGCTCACGGGAGGGCGGCTCCGGCCGAGCGTTCAGGGCCGGCTGGTCGGACTGCGTCCCCGCCGGCTCGGGATTGGGACTCTGCATGGCCGGCGCCTGCTCCTGGTCATTGTTGTTCGGGTTGTTGGACTGGGGCGGAGTCTGCGCCAAAGCCAGCGTCGCCACCGCGACAGCAACAGCGTCAAGGTCACCGCTTTACGCATACCTGTTTCCTCCTTCCGGATCATTAGCCCCGCACACTACTCCCGCCGTGGACAAAGGGCGGGAAGTGAAGGCGGGAGCCGCGCGGTCTGCCGCGCCAAACTGTTGCAGCAAAACCGCTAGCTCGCAATTTCCGAGTGCACCAACTGGTCGCGATACAAGCCGCGCTCGGGTAAGTAAGTACGCTCATATGTGAGGCGAAACCAAACCTCACACTTGAGAGCGATACTCCATAGAAAACGCGTCTCTGTGTAGTAGGTCGGATTCATGGCCCACATCCTTTCGCAGAATTCATTTGCATTTTGCGTGCCGCCGCGCGGAACCGCTGATAACCGCAACCGCGGCAATGGCATAGTCCGCGTTGAGGCGCGGGCAAGGATGGGCGGTGGCCAAGGAACTTTTTACCTGTTTACCACTCGCTAACTGGGACAGAAATGCAGGGCTACCAGCTCCGTGCGAGTAGCTTTTTCATAGCGTGAAGAAATGAGATCGCGGCCAGTGAGGCGCCGCACGAAATAACTGCCTGTTTCCCCAATCAGATTCGGTGGTCATTGCCGGTTGCGCGGGAAATGGCATCTGGCCTGCATTTCGTCAGAATCTTGTGGCAGGTTCAAATTTACAGACGGACTGGCCACGGAGAGGAAGACACCATGTCCGGGTATGATTCTCCCCAGAAGACATCTGAGCATGATTCTCCCCCGAAGACCGGCGGCGGTATGACAACGGTGTGGAAGGTGATAGCTGGCGTGGGCGGCGTCTATGTGCTGGCTTCGCTGTTTCTGATGTTCGAGGCGCGCGCGCGCATCGGCAACTTAGAGGCGGGTCAAACCGCCACCGCGGCCACCCTGGATAAGTTCGGCCAGCACCTCGAATCCACGGATTCGACCATGCGGGCTTCTACCGACGCCCTGGCCCAGAAGCTGGGCATGACAGAAAAGGAGCTCGACGACCGCACCGCACAACTGCAGCAGCAACAGAAAGCCTCGGTATCCCAACTGGAGAAGGAGCAGAAAGAGCAGATCGAGGGCGTGAAGACCGAGGTGGGCAGCGTGAGAACCGAGGTGGGCAGCGTGAGGACCGATGTCGACGCTACCAGGTCAGACCTGCAGGGAACCAAGGACCAGCTCCAGCAAACCGTCGGCGACCTGGGTATGCAGAGCGGTCTGATCGCGCGCACGCGGGAGGACCTGGAGACGCTGAAGCGCCGCGGCGAGCGTAACTACTACGAATTCACCCTGATGAAAGGCCAAGGCCCGGAGCGGGTCTCCACCGTCAGCTTGCAACTCAAGAATGCGGACCCCAAACGCGGCAAGTACACTCTCAATGTGGTGGCGGACGATCGTGTCATCGAGAAGAAAGACCGCACCATGTTTGAGCCCCTGCAGTTTTACACCGGGCGTGACCGGCGGCTCTACGAGCTGGTCATCTTCACGGTTGACAAGGGCAAGGTCAGCGGCTACGTGAGCACTCCCAAAGAGATGGTAGCGCAGGTGCAATAGGAGAGCGTGCGCCGAACGAGAGAGTCGAGCAGTTCACGGTGGCCGGCCTTTTCCCCTGGCAGGGCCGGGAACTGCTCGACGTGTCTTTGTGCCGCCCCCTCGCACACCTGAAATTTTCCGGTGGTAACCGCGAGTGGCCGGCGGTGCATCTGGCCGGTGTGCCGTCCGGGTGCTACCAGCATGGCCTTGCCGGGCCGGCCGATTCGCCGTTTGCCCTACAGTCGTTCCCACCACTTCACATGGGAACGCGTTTAGACCGGTCCCGCAGCCGGTGTACCCAGGTTCGTGCACGAAGCCGGGTACGCCGGCTCGGCAAATGCTCTAGTGAGCGTCGTGATCCCAGTCGCGGTCGGTGTGCCACTGGTGTGCGTGGCCGTCCCACCATCCATGCTGTTCGCGCCAGCAACGCTCGCGCTCGGCGTTCAGGTCGCGCCGCCGGTCATTCGCCTGGGGGCTGCGCTCGCCATGTTTGCGAATTGCCTCATCGAGTCTGGCCTCCGCCTTTTCAATTCGCTGCTGGCACCTTTCCCTCTCGCCAGCATGTGCAGGTGGCACCGCGGCAACAAACAGCAGCACGCTCAACACTGCGGCAGCAACCGCCGACTTTCCGAATCTTGCGTTGTGCATCGATCTCTCCTTGTCGTGATCTGTGCTAGCCTCGCACTACTCCCGCCGGTGAACGAAGAGCGGGAAGTGGAAGCGGGAGCAGCGCGGAATTATCTCACATCACTGGTGCGTGTTCCCCGCCGCAGGTGGTCTGGCCAGAACCAGCAAACCGTCGGCGACCTGGCATACAGAGCGGTCTGATCGCGAACCAACAGAGCCAGTCAAGCCTTCTTAAGCATCCGCACCAGGAGAACGAGCACAACCGCTCCCAGTATCGCGACCAGGATGCTGGGGATGAGACCACCACTGGTGGAGAAGCCCAGCATGCGCATGATCCAGCCGCCGACCATGCCCCCCACAATGCCAAGCACGATATCCATGAGCGTTCCATACCCGGAACCCTTCATGATCTTGCCGGTGGCCCAGCCGGCAATGAGTCCCACGATAATCACCCAAATCAGCCAGAACATGTGACTTCCTCCTTACCGCCGGCCTGAAAGCGGCCCGCAGGCGTTCTGCCCAGCAACTCGGGAAATCGCGAGGCGCGGCAGAGTAGTTTCCGGGGCGCCCGGCTGTCAACAGGGATCTCCGTTTTGGAAGGAACGGCGCCCTGCGTAACAAAATTACGCGCTGTGCCTGTCTTTCTTTCCGGGCCGGGTAGCACTGTTGTAATCTGCGCCGCTTCGTCAAACCGCGTGAAAATACCCGAGTGATGCGGCTCCGCACGAAGTGCGCGGTGTTCCTGCTGCTGCTTTGTGGGTTGGCCCCAGACTGGCTGTCCGCACAGCAGGCGGTTCGGAACCGCGACAACCCAGCCCCGGCCTCACGCACCGCTCGCGGGAGCGAGAGCCGGCATCAAGATCCGGCGGCGGTTCGGCTGCTGAGCCTGGACGAGGGCTTGTCGGTTCTCGGCGCCGCCCTGGAATCCCGTGTTCACCTGGGCGCCAAGTCGGATTGCTCGCACCTCGTCCATGCCATCTACGAGCGTGCCGGCTTCCCCTACCCGTATGTCAGCTCCTCGGACCTGTACGCCGGCATCAGCGAATTTCGCCGGGTCGCGCGTCCGCAGCCCGGCGACCTGGTGGCCTGGCCCGGACATGTGGGGATCGCCATCAGTCCGGTGCAGCACTCCTTTTATAGTGCGCTGCATTCCGGGCTAGGCGTGGAGAAGTACGACGACCCTTATTGGAGAGCGCGCGGACGGGCCCGCTTTTATCGTTATGTCAAAGCAGCCCCGGGGACGGTTCAGGCCGCCAACGCCCGCACTGCGCGCCTGTCGCCCGCAACGTTTGGGAGCGCGGAATCACGCGGCGACCAGGAAAAATCCGGGATAAGAATGCCCGCATCCGAGCCGCCCGAAGTCCACGCGGTGATTCCCACCGTGGCGGTCATAGATTCAGCGCGGCCCAGCACCGGCGAAATCACAGAGGCGCTGTCACAGGCATTCAGCGATACCGCGGAAGCGCTCGGCGGGCAAGACGTGTTGGCGCTGCCTCATCCTCTGATCGTATTTGATCAGTTGGAAGTCGAACAGGTGCGCATCGAACGCGGCGAGGGGTGGGCCGAGATCAGGATCAGGCATCCTTTGCCGGTCGCGGGAGGGCAGGTGAAGCACGGCAAACCGCCGGAACGGCAGCGGTGGCTGCTGCGTCATCGGGATCAGAACGGTTGGGAGCTGGTGCTTCCGCAGGGAGAGATTTACCTTCCGAGAGATGCCGCCGTGCGACTCCTGGCGCACCAGCTTACGGACATCGCCGATAATCCGGAAGCGCCCAGTGGCGGGCGCCAGAAAGCACAGCTAGCCCGCCTCCTCAATGCGCTTCTCCAATGACCGCATCCGAATGCTAGGCCGCCAATTCCCCCGGCGACATCTCGTCCACGTAGCACCACATCCACGATTCGCCCGGCTCGATGGAGCGTATCAAGGGATGGCGGGATGACTTGAAGTGCTTGGTGGCGTGCTTGTTTTTCGAGGAATCGCAGCAGCCCACGTGTCCGCAGGACAGGCAGAGCCGCAGGTGGACCCAGGTATCACCCAATTTCACACACTCTTCGCACACATGCTTATCAGTGGTTGTGAACCGGATCTGATCGGTGTGTTTGCATTTCATCGGCTACCTCCGTTGCCGCCGGTGGGCAGTTGAACCTAGATTTCCGCTAACGCGCGGTGAACCAAATGGACGGCGATCGCCCCCTCGCCGACGGCGGAAGCCACACGCTTCACATTGCCCGAGCGAACGTCGCCGACCGCGAACACTCCGGGAAGACTGGTTTCCAGCATTTGTGGAAGCCGGCTGAGGGGCCAGGCGGCGGTTGGTGCGAAGCCGGCAGCCGCATCCAGATCCCGTCCGGTAAGGATGAAACCTTTGTCATCGAGGGCAAGGCAGCCTTTCAGCCACTCGGTTCGCGGGGACGCGCCGGTCATCAGGAACACGTGCCGAATTTCATGGGTTGAAGTTTCGCCGGTGGCGCCATCGCGCCAAGTGACGCGTTCGAGCCTGGTGTCACCCTCCAAATCCACGATCTCGGTCCGGTAATGCAGTTCGATGGCAGGGTTCTCCGTGATGCGCTGGATCAAATATCGCGACATGGTGTCCGCCAACCCTCCGGAGCGCACCAGCATGTATACCTTGTGCGCGGTCTGCGAGAGGAACACAGCGGCTTGTCCGGCGGAGTTGCCTCCGCCGACCACGATGACGTCTTCATCGCCGCACAGTTGCGACTCGATGTAGGTCGCGCCGTAGTAGATTCCCTGGCCTTCGAACTTCTTC
>Ga0310038_10002421_pt1 | contig 13716 bp, 13 predicted proteins | sample Sb_taG_6_FD_200461 | JGI IMG/M metagenome (GOLD analysis project Ga0310038, IMG submission 200461) | Peat soil microbial communities from Weissenstadt, Germany - Sb_50d_4_PS metaG (v2) (version 2) | ecosystem: Environmental > Terrestrial > Soil > Wetlands > Peat | place: Germany: Weissenstadt... | reverse complement strand
CTGCTGGGCCTGGCGCTCTACTTCAGTTGGGTGTGCGCGATGGGGACGGGCCTGGTGAAGGACGACCTGCCGTCGGGGGTGCCGACGGCCATCAAGCGGCGGATCGTAATCGCGCAGGCGCTCTATGCGGTCGGGGCGCTGCTGTGCGTGGTCAACACGTATTGGAGCATCGCGTTCATCGTCCTGGTGCAGATCAACTACGCGGTTGCGCCGCGCTGGCGCCGGACGTGATTTGCACCCTTCCTGCTACAATTCCGCCGGGCTTTCCCCTAGAATCCATTGAACTTCTGCCGGCTTTTGTCCGTACCGATCCACAGACGTCGCGAGCCGGGGTTCGAAGGAGTGCCGGTTGGAAGACACTCAAGCCGTGGCTGCACTGGTGGAACGCTGCCTGGGCGGCGATGCCGCGGCTTGGGAGGAGATCGTGCGCCTGTACCATCGGCGCATCTACAACGTCAGCTACCGCTTCGCGGGCTCGGCGGAGGACGCTGAGGACCTCACCCAGGAGGTCTTCATCAAGATGTACCGCACCCTGAAAAGCTACGATGGTTCCAAAGGCGCCTTGATTACCTGGGTCACCACCATCGCCCGCAACCTGCTGGTGGACCACTTCCGGCGCAGCAAGCACGACCGCGTGACCGACTCGCTGGAATCGGCGCCGGCCGGCGACCATGATGCCCTCACCCTGGGCGAGCAGCTTCCCGATCTGGGTCCCAGCCCCGATGCGGGCGTCCAGGCCCAGGAGACGCAGCGGACCGTCCACCAGGCCCTGCAGAAGCTCTCCCCCGAACTGCGGGAGGCGGTGATCCTGCGCGACTTACAGGACCTGGAATACCGGGAAATCGCCCATGTCCTCAGGGTCCCGGAAGGCACTGTAAAGTCACGAATTAACCGGGGACGCGCGGAACTTGCGCGCCACCTTTCTCGTACCTATAGGCAGGTGAGCTAATGTACGGCGAACACCAAGGCGGAATGGATTGCACGCAGTTTGAGGCCCTGCTTTCCGAGGCTCTGGATGGCACGCTCAACGAGCCGGTTCTGGCCGGTCTCCGGGCCCATGCCGCGGTCTGCGCGGATTGCGGCCCCACGCTGGCGGCTGCCCAGGCCGGGATGAGCTGGCTGAAGTCGCTGCCGCAAGTAGAGCCTCCGCGCAACCTGGTGCATAACATTCTGATCGCCACCAGCGGCGCCGAAGCCGTCGCGCCCCTACGCCAGGCCGGCCACACCAGTCGGTGGCGGGACCGTCTGCGCGAGTGGACGCGGCCGGCGTTCTCCGCCGTACGGCAGCCGCGGTTCGCTCTCTCCCTGGGGATGGCTTTCTTCTCGGTTACGGTGCTGCTGAACGCCGCGGGGCTGCACCTTTCCAGCCTGCGGCCTGCTGACCTGCGTCCCAGCGCGATCCAGGAAAACCTGACGCGCACCTACAATGAAACCACCGCCCGGGCGGTAAAGTATTACGAGAACATACGGCTGGTGTACGAGATCGAGTCGCGCGTGCGCGAGCTCCGCAACGCCACCCGGGAGGAAGACCAGCAGGAACAGCGCAAGCAGGAACCGGAGAAGCCTAAAGACCGTAAGTACCGCGACGACAATACCAGCGGGAATCCCGACCAGAATCAGGATCGCTACAGCCGCCGCGACGAGCCGGTGGTGCTGGCGGGCCGCTCGCTGGATCATCCCGCGAATCCCATATCCGACAGGAGAGACGCATGAACTGCGCCGTCCACAATCAAACTCCCGCCGTGGCCTACTGCCGCACCTGCGGCAAGGCGCTCTGCGAGCAGTGCAAGCGCGATGTGCGCGGGGTGATCTACTGCGAAGACTGCCTGGCGTCGCGGGTGGAGGGCACGCTCCCTCCCGCTGTGGCGGCTGCAGTCCCGCCTGGCGCCGTTTCCGCGGCCGGCGCGCCCAGCGGCGGGCCGAATCCTGTTGCAGCTACGTTTCTCGGGTTTATCCCCGGCGTGGGCGCCATCTATAACGGCCAGGTGGTCAAAGGCCTGATCCATGTCCTGGTCTTTGCTGGGCTGATAGCGCTGTCCGAACACACGGAGTTCTTTGGCGTTCTTGTGGCCTTCTTCTACTGCTACATGGTTTGGGACGCCTACGCGACGGCCAAGGCCATTCAGGAACGCCGTTCCTTGCCCGATCCGTTTGGGCTGGGCGCGAACCTGCCGGCCGCGGAAACCACCGCCCCGGCCAGCCCGGGACCGGGGAGCGGCGATCTCGTCAGACACGGCCAGCACGTGCCCACCGCCGCCATCGTGCTCATCGGGCTCGGGGTCATCTTCCTGCTCGACAACATCGGTATTCTCCACTGGCACTGGATGGCGCGCATGTGGCCGATCATCCTGATCGCCATTGGGGTGTGGTTGTTCGCACGCCGCACGGGGAGGGTGTGATGAACGGCTATCGCCGCAATCGCGGCTGTGCCTGCGCTCGCTGCCGCTGTAGCGGCTACATGGGTCCCATCGTGCTCGTCACTCTGGGCGTGCTATTCCTGGTGGCCGAGTTCTACCCACGCCTCAGCTTTTGGAGCACGACTTGGCCCATTTTTCTAATCGTGCTCGGGATCGCCCTGTTGTGGCAACGCAGAGCGCCCACGACCGGGCATGTGGACGTCTGGCAAGTCGGTCCCGGCGCTCCCCCGCCCGGCGGTCCCAATCCTGGCGGCTGTGGGCAACCGCCGTCCGATGGACAGCAGGTGACTCATGGCTAGCCCAACCACTCCCACCGCACCCCCGCCGCCACCGCCGGTGATGTACCGGCCGCGGCGGGCGTTCGCCGGACCCGTGGTGCTCATCGTGTTCGGTGTTCTGTTCCTGCTCGGCAACCTTGGCTACGTGAGCTGGGGACGGCTGGGTTATCTGTTTTCTCGCTACTGGCCGGTGCTGATCATCCTGTGGGGCCTGGTCAAACTGGCGGAGCACTTCGACGCGCAGCGCCAAGGCTACCGTCCGCGCGGCATCGGCTTCGGCGGCGTGATGTTTCTGATCTTCCTGGTGGTGATGGGATTGTGTGCGAGGACGGCCTGGCATTATCGCGGGGTGATCGGCGACGAGATTCAGATCGACGACGCGCCCGGCTTCACCCTCTTCGGCACTCCCTATAACTACACGGATGAGTTGCAGCAGCCGTTCCCCGCCGGCGCCAGCCTGCGCGTGGTCTCCGACCGCGGCGAGGTGCACCTGATTCCCTGGGACCAGAACACCATCAAGGTCGGGGTCCAGAAGAAGGTCGTTGCCGAATCGCAGAGCGACGCTGACAAAACGAACGCCGCCACCAGGCCCACCATCACCGTCGCCGGCGACCAGGTGACGGTAAACGCCAACACCGCCTCCGGCAATCACCGCGTCGACACGAATCTGGAGATCTACCTGCCGCGCAAAGCCGCGGCCGATATCGCCACCGCGCGGGGCAAGGTGGAAGTGCATGACCGCACCGGCGATCTCAAAATCAGCAACAGCCATGGCGACGTGGATCTCGGCGGCATCCAGGGCAACGTCAGCATCAACCTGCGAGGCGGGTCGGTGCGGGTGGAAAACATCCACGGCGACCTGACCCTCGACGGCCGGGTGAACGACGTGTCCATCGAGAACGTCCAAGGCAGCGTGCGCCTGACCGGCGATTACTTCGGGACCACGCGCCTGGCGAAAATCGCCAACTCCGTTCACTTCCTGTCCTCGCGCACCGATCTGGAGATGGCCAAGCTCGACGGCGACCTGGTGCTGGATTCCGGCGACCTGCGGGTTAGTTCGCTGGCCGGCCCCACGCGTGTGATCACCCGCTCCAAGGACATACGCCTGGACAATTTCACCGGCAACGTCCATATCGAGGACAACAACTCCGAGATCGAGCTGACGCCGGGCAAGCTGCCGCTGGGCAACATCCAGATCGCCAACCACCGCGGACGCATCCATCTGGTGCTGCCGGCGAACGCCGCCTTCCAGCTTGAGGCGCACACCACGCAAGGAGAGATCTCGTCCGATTTCTCCGGCGTGAACGTGGAGAGCCACGCCCGCGGCGCGCAGGCTACGGGCGCCATCGGCGGCGGTGGCCCGCAGATCCAGCTCTCCACCGATCGCGGCGACATCGAGATCCGCAAGGGATAAAACGCCACGGATTTGCGCGGATGCTCACGGATGAACTGAAATCCGTGGCGATCCGTGCTAATCCGTGGCCGCTTTTTGTTTCAGCCTGGCAGTAATGATGGCTTCCGCGCGCGCCATCACCTCGTCGATGGTCATCCCCGTGGAATCGATGATCACGGCGTCGGGCGCGGGCGCCAACGGTGAAGCGGCGCGGGTGCGGTCGCGCCGGTCGCGCTCGCGCAATTCGGCGATGACCGCCTCGGGCGGCAATTTCGCCTCCGGAGTCTGGCGGAAACGGCGGTCGCCGCGCACCTCGGGCGCCGCGTCCAGGAAGATCTTGACCTCGGCTTCGGGAAAAACTTTCGTCCCGATATCGCGGCCTTCCATGATGATCCCGCCCTGGGCGCCCATCTCGCGCTGGCGGGCGACCATCCACTCGCGCACCCGGGGATGCACCGAGAGCTTCGATGCGGCGTCGGTCACGTCGGGCTCGCGGATGCGCTCCGAGACGTCGCTGCCGTCGAGCAGCACTCGGTTGCCGTCGTTTTCCGGCCGCAGCTCGATGCGCGACCCTTCGGCGAGCGCGAGCAGAACGCCTTCATCGCCGACCGCGACCCCGCAGGCGAGCGCCTTCAGCGCCAGCGCGCGATACATCGCCCCGCTCTCCAGGTTGACGTAACCGAGCTTCTGCGCCAGCCGCGCCGCCAGCGTGCTCTTGCCTGCCCCCGCGGGTCCGTCGATCGCGATCACCAGCTTGCGCATACTCATGCGCGGCGCCGCGAAGTGCGCGGGCGTTCCGTCGTCCTCGCCGGAGCCAACTGGACCAGCGTGCGATTTCCGACGTGCACGAACTCCAGCTCGCGCGCCGCCAGCAACGCGTTCAGCGCTTCCTTCACCTTGGAGCGCGCGATCAGCGGGGAGAAACAGTCGCCGATCTCTTTCTCGTCGGCGGCGATCACACAATCCAGGTACTTGGAGAGCAGCGCCGAGAGCGCCGCCGCCACCGCGAGGTGCATGCCCTCGTTTACCGCCTCGGGAGACCAGCGGTAGAGCACGTCCCAGGAGGAGCCGTCGCGCGGGTTGTAATCCACGCGCGCGATACGCAGCCGCGCCGCCAGCTCGGAGAGCGCGCGGTCGATCGCCGCCTCCGACAGGTCGCCACCAAGCGTCTCGGCCAAGCGCCGCTTGGTGACCGGGCCGGCGCGCTGGATGCCGCCCAGCACGTCCTGCGCCAGCGGCGAGAGCGAACGGTCCGCGCGCGGCTCCTGGCGCGGATTGCGGTCCCCGGCCAGAGCGTAGAAGTAGGGGAACACCGACGCGGCGACCAGCAAATTATTCTCTCCGAAGACGCTGGCTTCGTAGGCGGAGCGCTCGCGCAGCAGGCGCACGGCCAGTTCGGTAGCCTCGTGGGCGCGCGGATCGGCGAACGCGTGTTGCCGCGTTGGAAGGTTGTCGTCGCCTCCCGTCCATGCGCCGATGAACATCGGCAAGACGATCTCCGGGCCGCCGCGCATACCCGGATCCTGCGCAGAGATGGGATACATCAGGCAGAAGCCCACCGACTCCAGGAACTCACGCGCGTCTTCGATGGTGCGCACCGGGCGCCCGTCGAGGCGCCACCTGTGCCGGCGAAGTTCGTGGAGTTCGGGGTCGGTCATGAGATTTGCGATTTCTGATTTGTGATTTCTGATTTCGTTGAATGCTCGCGCGAACAATCACAAATCGCAAATCTCAAATCACAAATCTCAAATGCGCTTAAACGCCTTCTGGATCTCCCTCACAGAATACCGCAGCAGCACCGGGCGGCCGTGCGGACAGGACATGGGACACTCCGTCCGCGCCAGCTCCTTGAGCAGCCATTCCATCTTGTTCTTCTCCAGCGGCGTGTTCACCTTGATGGCGGCGTGGCAGGCGATGGAAGCGGCGATCCGGGCCCGCACCTGTTCCAGGTTGATGGCCTGCGACTCGCGGTCCACCTGGTCGAGCAGTTCGTGCAGCATGCGCTCGACGTCGGAAGCGTCGACGCCCGCGGGCGAGGCCTTCACCGCGATGGTGTGCGAGCCGAAGGGCTCCACCTCGAAGCCGTTGCGGCGCAGCTCGTCGGAGATCTCGCTGAAAACGGCCTGCTGGCCGGGCGTAAGCTCCACGATCAGCGGCATGAGGAGCTGCTGGGTCTCGACCCGCTCGGCGGCCCGCTGGCGCAGCACGCGCTCGAACAGCACGCGCTCGTGCGCCACGTGCTGGTCGATGATCCACAGGCCCTCGCCGTTCACCGCCAGGATGAACGAGTCGCGCAATTGGCCGAGCGGCGAGAGCGAGGCCAGGGATGTGCTGTCACCGTTCTCGTGGGCGGCATCGATAATTCCGCCACACTCTCCACCCATTGTCATCCCGAGCGCTGCGCGAGGCGAGTTAGCGAGCTGAGCGTGAGTCGAGGGACCCTGCGTTTCCGTCCTGCCCAGCACACTTACCGCGGCGTTCGCCGTGATCTCTATTCCGTCCCCGAATCGAAAGTTCTCATTGCGCGGCGGCACAGCCTGAGGTTCGAGCCGGAAGCCCGCCTCCGCCACGGCTGCCTGCGTGGCGATGTGCGGCGTGATCATGGGCGAGAGCGCCTGCGCGGAGGTGGGCTGGGCGTGGATCTCGGTGGTGAAGTGCGGCACCGGACGCGTTTTCATCAGCGCGGCGCGCACAGTATCGCGCACGAAGTCGTGCACGAATCCCTGCTGGCGGAAGCGAACTTCAGTCTTCGACGGGTGAACGTTCACGTCCACCTCGCCCGCGGGCAATTCCAGGAATAGCAGCACCACTGGGAAGACCGTGGGCGGCAGAATGTTGCGGTAGGCCTCCGTCAACGCGTGGTGCATGAAGCGGTCGCGGATCAGGCGGCCGTTCACAAACACGAAAATGGAGTTGCGATTGAGTTTCTGTATCTCCGGCCGCGAGACGAAGCCGGTCGCCCGGACCTCGCCCGGCTCGGGCCGCTGGTAGTCTTCGCTGCGTCTCCACGGCGGCGGCTCGGGAAGGCCAATGTGTTCGAGGCGCGCTGCCGCCGCGATGGGCAGAAGTTGGTCGAGCGTCTCCTTGCCGAATATTTGGTAGATGCGCTCCGACCGCGATGCCACGGGCGCGGCGATGAGCATGGCGTTGGTGGCCGAGTGCAGCTCGAAGTGCTTGTCGGGATGCGCCAGCGCGTAGTGTGTTACCAGCGAAGCGATGTGCGACAGCTCGGTGGATTCCGCCTTCAGGAATTTCTTGCGCGCGGGCGTGTTGAAGAACAGGTCGCGGACCGTGATGGACGTCCCCGCGGGCAGCCCGGCTTCTTCGACCTTGAGGATCTTGCCGCCGGCGATCTCGACCACAGTGCCGCTCGGCTCTTCGGGGGCACGGCTCTCAAGCCTCAGTCGCGAGACCGACGCGATCGACGGCAGGGCTTCGCCGCGGAAGCCAAGGGTGGCCACGTTGAGCAGGTCCTCAGCATCGCGAATCTTGGAAGTAGCGTGGCGCTCGAATGCCAGCAGGGCGTCGTCGCGGACCATGCCGCAGCCGTCGTCGGTGATCTGGATAAGCTTCTTGCCGCCCGCCGCCACCTGCACGCGTATGCGGCGTGCGCCCGCATCCAGCGCGTTCTCGAGCAGCTCCTTCACCACCGACGCCGGACGCTCGACCACCTCGCCCGCGGCGATCTTGTTGGCCACATGCTCGGGAAGGACGTGGATTCTGCCCATGGGAGAATTTGATTGTAGCCGGAGAGGGAAGATAATGGCGGCGATAAGACTGGAAATGGCGGGCAGTTAGGGCAGGATTTCCACAGTCGTTCCGTTATCGACAAGTCGCCAGATTTCTTCGATTTCAGAGTCCGTAACGGCAATGCACCCATCAGTCCAATCTTTGGCACGGTGGGCAGCACCCACCCAGCCCATTCCGTTGGGCAGGCCATGAATGAAGATGTCGCCTCCAGGTGGGACGCCCAGCTTGCGCGCGTGGTCTCTGTCGGTGGCACTGGGATATGAGATGTGCAAAGAGCGGTGAAACGCACTGTTCGCGTTTCTGCTGTCAATCACGTAGATGCCTTCGGGTGTGCGATGGTCTCCCTGGCGGGTCTTTGCACCGACGGGCTCGCCACCAAGCGCTACTTTGTAGCTCCGAAGAATCTTACCTTGCCGCATCAACTCCAGCGTGCGGTCCTTCTTGTGCACGATGATGCGATCGGCCTTGAGATCGCGGTCCAGGCTCGGCCAAGCGAGGTGTGCGACAGAAGCACATACGAAGAGTGTGAGCCAAATCCTTATCGCCGCTGGCCGCGTCACGGGTTCACTCCGCCTTCTTCTTTACCTCGATCCCCAACTCGCGCAACTGGGCGTTGCTGACAGGGGTGGGAGCATCGACCATCAGGTCCACAGCTTTGGCGGTCTTGGGGAAGGGGATGACTTCTCGCAAGCTGTCGGCGCCGGCCAGCAGCATCACGATGCGGTCAAGACCGAGAGCGATGCCGCCGTGTGGAGGCGTGCCATACTCCAGCGCCTCGAGGAAAAAGCCGAAGCGGGCGAGGGCTTCGTCATCGCTCATGCCGAGGGCGCGGAAGATCTTTTTCTGAATGTCTTGCCGGTGGATACGGATCGAGCCTGATCCCAGCTCGGTGCCATTGAGCACCACGTCGTAAGCGAGAGCGCGCACGGCCGCCGGATCGCTCTCCAACTTTTCCATATCCTGCTCGTGCGGCGAGGTGAAGGGATGGTGCGCCGCTGCCCAGCGCTTCTCCTGCTCGTCCCACTCGAACATGGGGAAATCGGTCACCCAGAGAAACTGGAAATCCTTCTTGTCCTTGAAAGCGCCGTGCTTTTCGGCATACTTCTGTGCCAGCGCCAGGCGCAGCCCGCCCGCGGCGGTACACACGGCGAAATCGTGCTGCCTGACCTCGGGCGGAGTGGTCGCTTCTGCCGGATGCGCACCCGGCTTGCTGTCGCCCGCAACCAGCACGATCAAGTCCTCCGGCCGCACGCCGGTCGTCGCGCGGATTTTCCTGGCCGCGTCGGGGAATGACTTTTCCAAGCGCTTGAAATCCTCGAAGACCTTCGCGCGCTGCTTGTCGCCGAGCATGGTCTTGATCTCATCGCGTTGGTGGCGGGAGAGCTCGCCCACGCTCGGAATGACAATCGCGACCACCGGCAAGCCGGCGTTGATGTTGAGCTTCTCGAGATCGGCGGCGGTGAAGGCCGAGCGCACGTCGGCCATGGCGGGCAGACGCATGTCGGGCTTGTCGCTGCCGTAGAGGCGAATGGCCTGGTCGTAGGTCATGCGCGGGAACGGCGTTTTGATCTCGGTCCCCGCCGCCTTGAACGCCGCCCCCAGAAAGCCCTCGACCACTTCGAACACGCGCTCGGGCTGTGGGAAGCTCATCTCCAGGTCGATCTGGGTGAACTCGGGCTGGCGGTCGGCGCGCAGGTCCTCGTCGCGGAAGCAGCGCACGATCTGGAAATACTTGTCGCAGCCCGCGATCATCAGGATCTGCTTGAACAGTTGTGGCGATTGCGGCAGAGCGTAGAACTTGCCCGGCTGCACCCGGCTGGGCACCAGGTAATCGCGCGCGCCCTCGGGGGTAGAGCGCGTCATGAACGGCGTCTCGATCTCGAAAAAGCCTTGCCCGGCGAGGTAATCGCGGATGGCCATGGCGACCCGGTGGCGCAGCTCGATGTTGGCCTGCATGGGCGGGCGGCGCAGGTCGATGTAGCGGTACTGGAGGCGCACCTCTTCGTTGGGCAGCACCGATTCGCTAGGCAGGAACGGCGGCGTCTTCGATTCGTTCAGGATCTTCAGCTCGTCGGCGACGATCTCAATCTCGCCGGTCTCGATGTTGGGGTTGATGGTGTCGGCATCGCGCCGCTTGCACTTGCCGATTACCGCGATCACGTACTCCGAGCGCAGCGTGGCCGCTTTCTCGTGCGCGGCCGGATTGCGTTCGGCGTTGAAGACCACCTGGGTGATGCCGGTGCGGTCGCGCACGTCGACGAAGATCAGGCTGCCCAGGTCGCGGCGCCGGTTCACCCATCCCATCAGCACCACGCGCTCGCCGGCATCGGGCGCGCGCAGCTCACCGCAGGTGTGGGTGCGCCGCAGATCGCCTAGGAAGTCGAGAGCCATCAGAAACCAGTTTCAAGTTTCACGTTTAGAGTTTCAAGCTGCGAGTGTAATCGAACCACCTATGGCGAGTCTCATTTCAGAGCGTGGTCCGTATCCGGTGCGCCAGCTCTGGGCGCGGCACCGTCACCTGCTCGCCGGTGGCCAGGTTCTTCAGCGCGAAGGCGTCCACCTTCACTTCATTCTCTCCGACGATGACGGCGTAGCGCGCACCGATCTTGCTGGCGGTCTCGAGGGATTTCTTCAGGCGGAAGCTTTCGTCGCCCAGTTCGACCACCACTCCCTGCTTGCGGAGTTCACGGGCCAGCCTGGCGGCTTCGCGATCCATGCCCGCTCCTAGCGGTGCGAGATAAGCATCGGGCGGATGCGACAGCGCTTCCGCCGTCTGGCCGAGCGCCAGCACCAGGCGGTCTTCGCCTATTGCGAAGCCGATCCCGGGGGCCTTGGGACCGCCGAGAGATTCGGAGAGCCCGTCATAACGGCCGCCGCCGAGGATCGCGTTCTGCGCGCCCAAGGCCCCGTGGGTGAACTCGAAAGCCGTCCGCGTGTAGTAATCGAGGCCGCGCACCATGCGCGAGTTGATGACGTACGGCACTCCGACGGCCGCGAGCAGGTCCTGCACCGCCTGGAAATGCTGGCGGCAGCTCTCGTCGAGGTAGTCGAGCATGCGCGGCAGCTTCTCGATGATGGGCTGGTCCTCGGGAACCTTGCAATCGAGCACGCGTAGCGGGTTGGTGACGGCGCGCCGCCGGCAGTCCTCGCACATCTTGTCGATGTCTCTCGCGAGCGCCGCGCGCAGCGCTTCGTTGTACTTCGGACGATCGTTGGCGCAGCCGACCGAATTCAGCTCCAGCGTCCAGCCGGTGATCCCGATGCGCTCGAGAAACGTGGCCAGCATTTCGAGCAGCTCGGCATCGACCGACGGCGACTCGCTGCCCGCGGTCGGCGGCCCGATAACCTCGGCATCGATCTGGAAGAACTGGCGATAGCGGCCTTTCTGCGGGCGTTCGCGGCGGAACATCGGCCCCATCATATAGAGCCTTTGCAATAAGCCGCTGCGGTTCAGGTCGTGCTCAATATAAGCCCGGACGATGCCGGCAGTAGCTTCCGGACGAAGGGTGAGGGATTGCGTCTTCTCGCTGGCAGCGCGGCCGCCGTCCTCCCAGGTGAACATCTCCTTGGAAACGATATCTGTCTCTTCGCCCACCGAGCGCGCGAACAGTTGCGTTTGTTCAAAGATTGGCGTACGGATCTCGCGGAAGTTATAGAGGCGGAAGACGTCGCGGGCGGCTGTCTCGACGAAGTTCCACAGCGCGGTATCGGGCGGCAGCAGGTCGCGCGTCCCGCGGACAGCCTTGATCATGCGCCCACCTGCACCCGGCGCGCGTTCGACTCGGGATAGGGATACTCCATGTGGCGCGCGGTGTTGCGGGCCACGGGCTCGCCGAAGCAGCGGGCGACCACGCGCAGCGCCAGGTCAATGCCGGCAGAGATGCCGGCGGAGGTAAGGATGTTTCCTTCTTCGACCACGTGCTGGTCGTTCACGACGGTGATCTTGGGAAAGCGCTCGCGCAGCGTGGCCAGGGCGTCCCAGTGCGTGGTGGCGCGGTGCCCGTCGAGCAGGCCGGCCTGGCCGAGCAGAAGCGAGCCGGTGCAAACCGAGGTCACCAGCTCGACCTTCTTTGCACGTTGGCGGATCCAGTCGATAATGCGCGTGACATTCATCTGGTCGCGCGTGCCCCAGCCGCCCGGGACGAGCAGGATGTCGAGCGACGGGCAGGCGATGGTGGTGCAATCGGGCAGCACGCGCATGCCGCCGGCTGCGGAGACGGGCTCGGCGGTATCGGCGATCAGCACGACGCGAAACGGTGAGGGCTGCTCCCTGCGCTTGGCCTCGTTCAGGCGCGTGACCGAGAACACTTCGAACGGTCCGCAGAAGTCCAGGACTTCGACTTCCGGGAAGATCAGGATTCCGACCGTCTTTTGCTGGATGGCTGCCATCAGTGTCCGCCGCGCTCGCGCAGGTACTGGTCTTTATAACCCAGATAATTCTTGGCGTAGCGCAGGATGAGTTCGAGGTCAGGCTTGCCGAGCGCTTTGCGGAATTTGCCGGGCACACCCATCCACAGCGAGTTGGGCGCCACCACGGTGCGCTCGGGGATGACGGTGCCGGCGGCGATGATGGAGCCGGCGCCGATGATGGCGCCGTTCAGGACGACCGAACCCATGCCGATCAGGCACTTGTCTTCCACCGTGCAGCCGTGCAGCGTGACCGAGTGCCCGACCGTCACCCAGTCGCCCACCGTCACCTTGAACTCGCCCAGCATGCCGTGCAGCACGGAGAGATCCTGGATGTTGGAGTGGCTGCCGATGCGGATGGAGTTGACGTCGCCGCGCAACACGCAGTTCATCCAGATGCTCGCGTGCTCGCCGAGCGTCACGTCGCCGATCAGTTGCGCCGAGTCGTCCACGTAAGCCGTGGCCGGCACGTGCGGCAGGATTCCCTTGTAAGGACGGATCATTGGGCTCTCGGGAAAATGTAGAAGGTATCACGCGCGCGAAGAAGCGGCAACGAACCGATCGGGAGATCGGGCCATCGGGTCACCGGGTGATTGATTGATCGAATAGCCCGCGCCAAGGGGTGTAACTCACGGCCCTGCCGGAGGAGACGCCGGCGCTACGACCTTTGTTCTGATTTCAGAACAAGCGGGGGAAGAAATCGGCCCCCACTGTCAGTCCCATCTCCCGCCGAATCTGCGCCCTAGCGCTCGTCTGTTCCGTTTTCCGAAAAACATTCCTCACTCACAGACGCTTTCTTGCAGGGAGCGTATCAGGGGCCGTTCGGCGACGAGTTCTCAGCATTCAGCACGCAGCACTCAGGAACTGCTTTGGCTGACTGCTGAGTGCTGAGTGCTGATTGCTGACTGCTCTCAAGGAGTCGTCCCATGCGAAGCTCCTCCCTCGTTCTGCTGCTCATGGTGTTGCTCGTGGCGGCTGTGCTCCGCGCGCAGGACGCTTCCACCGGCGCTCTGCGCGGGACTGTGACGGATGCGAGCGGGGCGCGGGTTGCGGGAGCGGAAGTCCGGGTGATCAGCGCACAAACTGGCGTCGAGCGCACGATTGCCACCACGCAAGAGGGTTCATTCGTCTTTGAAATGCTGCCGCCCGGAGAGTACGGAGTGCAGGTAAGCGCTCCGGCGATGGCAACATTGCGACGTTACGGCATACGGGTGGAAGTCGGCGGCGCGGTCGAACTGGCGTTGGCGCTGGAGGTGGCGGGATCGCGGGAGACGGTGACCGTCTCCGGCGCCGCGCCGGTAGCCGAGACGCTGCCCGCCGCGGTTTCCAGCGTGCTCGACGAGCGCGCCATCAGCGAGCTGCCGCTGAACGGGCGGCGCTTCAGCGACCTGGCCCTGCTCACTCCCGGCGTCACCCAGGACCCGCGCAGCCTGACCTCGGCCACCAACGGCGACCTGGCTTTCGGCGGCAT
>Ga0310038_10002419_pt1 | contig 13719 bp, 16 predicted proteins | sample Sb_taG_6_FD_200461 | JGI IMG/M metagenome (GOLD analysis project Ga0310038, IMG submission 200461) | Peat soil microbial communities from Weissenstadt, Germany - Sb_50d_4_PS metaG (v2) (version 2) | ecosystem: Environmental > Terrestrial > Soil > Wetlands > Peat | place: Germany: Weissenstadt... | reverse complement strand
GTTGCGACGCGATGGATTCGCCGGACGGCAAACCGCTTATGAGGTGTTGCACATGCCGCGTTGAGAAATGCGGAGCCGAATCCCTGACAATAGTCCCCGGTTCGCGACGGACTCGCGGCGGCGATGGAAGCCGCGGCGACGGCGGATGCCGGCGCCGGCTGCGTTAGGCCGATCGGCAATGCCCATGCGCTGATGCGCGTCAGCGAACCAACTGCGGTTGCGATAACGACGATGCCGATCAGCGCGTACGCCACTGTGGCCGAGGTTTTCCGCCGGCGGGCCGGCCGATCCAAGCGTTTAACCTCGCTCGGGGACGGCAACCTGGCAATCCCCTGACCACGACGCGGCAAGGCCAAGCGGCCTCTGGTGTTGACCTGTAGGTTCTGCGGCTGCGGCGAATGACCGTGCCAAGCGCGCCATTCTACCGGTTGAATATTTATCGGCGTGCCGAAGTCGCAGTTGATCCAGTCGCCGGCGTTGGTCTGCCGGCAGGGGAATTCGAGAGTCGAGATCGCTTTTCCTACGCGAATGCGAAGCTCAACGCCGCGATTGCAAGGCGCCGTGGAGATCGGATGCCAAGGGTGCGAACGAAGGTGTAAAGCAAACGCCATAGCGCAACTCGTCGGCTTGGCTCGCGACGCATGCGTTGATGAAAGCGCGCCAACGCGATGCCGCACGCGGCTCGGATATCATTGCGGCAAGCGTAGGGGGGCACCGGCGATCGCTCTACTCTACGCAGGTTAGAGTGCACGACCGAAAGGGATAGGACACCCGATACGAAGGTTTAGGGCCCCCCGACGCAGCGAAAACGGCGGCTCAAATGCCGGCGCGAAAGCGCGTCATGACGACAATGATCGCCACCTGCATCAGTCCTTGCATGGCGACGGCGTAAAAGTACCAGCGCATCCAAGAGCTGATTTTGGTCATATCCGGCTCGGGCTTCTGCAGCTGGAGGCAGACGTAGACGTTGACCGGCGTCAGGAAACCGAGGCCTTGGATCGTCATCAATGTGACCAGGATCAGCGAGGCGGCCACCCACCAATAAGCCGGCCAATCGAGCGCGGTGTAGCCCAATTGGACGGCCAGAAACCAACCCGTCGTGCCGGAAATGATCGACACGGTCGGCATCAGGAACAGCGTGCGCGGCGTCAGCCGCCCGACGATTTCACGGCGCACCGAAAGATCGACGCGGCGCAGGATCGGGCCGAGCACGAACCCCATGAACAAATCGACGCCGGTCCACAACAGGCTCGAGAATACATGGACGAAGTCGAGCAGCCAGATATTGCCGGCGACGATGACGGCGATCATGGCGGCGATCGCGGCCAGCGCCCATGGCAGATAGCGCCAGCGGATCAGTCCTTGCGATGTTTCGGCCGTGACGACCGTCATCCGATTTCCTTCAGTCCGTTCACATACTGCTTGAAGCGGCGGACGTAAATGTCTGCGGCGCCGGCGATCGACTTGATCGCAGCCTCGTCGAGCGTGCGGATGGCGCGCGCCGGCGAGCCGACGATCAGCGAATTGTCCGGAAAAGTCTTGCCCTCGGTGACCAGGGCGCCGGCGCCGACCAGGGAGTTTACACCGATGCGCGCGCCGTTGAGCATGATCGCGCCCATGCCGATCAGCGAATTGGCGCCTATGGTGCAGCCGTGCAGGATCACATTGTGGCCGATCACGCAATTTTGCCCGATGGTGAGCGGGAAACCGGGATCGGTATGCAGTGTCGCGTTGTCCTGGATCTGCGAGCGCTCGCCGAGCTCGATCCATTCATTGTCGCCGCGCAGCACCGCGCCGAACCAGACGCTGCTGTCGAGCTGCAATCGCACCCTGCCGATCATGGTGGCGTTCGGCGCCACCCAATAGCGGCCGGCTTCCGGAAATTCCGGTCTTTGGCCGTCGAGTTCGTAGATCATGAGTTGGTCCATTCCCCTTGCCAGGGAACGGATATCAGACGTGGAGCAGCGCTTGAAGCGCGAGCACGACCACGGTTCCGGACATCAGGCTCCACAGCCCGGCGATCACGGTCGCCACCATGACGAGGTCGGTGCGGCGTTTCTCGAGTCGGCGGCCGCGCAGCGTGTTGCGCATGATGATGTAGGGCGCCGAGAACATCAGCAGCGGAATGGCGGCAAAGCGCGCCGCAACCGGGCCGACTTCGAGTTGGCGAAAGCTCGGGAAATGCTTGGCGAACAGCCGATAGCCGCTGGCGCAGAATCCGGCGGCGGCAAAGCCCCAGGCCAGCGCGAAAAACGACTCGATAGCCTCCGGCGTGATCGCCTGCGGCATGGCTGTGAACATTCCGGCCTCATTTCGAAGGAGCATGATCTTTTGCGAAAACCGATAGCCACCCTCGGATCAAGTCCGAGGGCAGGCTTTTTCGGGATCATGCTCTGGCCGGAAATTCATCGCAGAGGACGCCGCGGGCCGCCATGGCTTGCTTAAGGAAGGGTTAACGCGCGTGCCGTAGTCAATGGCAAACCGCCAAAAAGGGCCACGAATCATGACGGCTCACGTCCTCCCCCAACGCAAAATCCGCCGGCCCGCGCGCGGCAGGCTGCTGCTGCCGTTCGCCTGCCTTGCTGCGCTGGTGCTCGCCGCGGGGATTGTCGTCTCGTACATGCTGTGGCCGACTTGGCCGAGCGCACCGGTCCCGCTCGATGGGCCGGCAATGCCGATCACCGTCGCCAATGTGCTGTTCGACGTGCCGCCGGCGGCGATCCGTGCCGCGGTACAGCGCCATCCGGGACCCCACGAGCGGGTCGACCTCGCCTTCCTATGGCCGTCACTGACGCCGCCGCAGCCGGATGCCAAAGGCGCCGACCAGCCGGCGGCCGAGAATAACGGCGATGCGGCGGCGAAACCGCTCGACACGTCCCAGCGGCTGTTCGTGACCATCGCCGGACTGGGCACCGTGCTGCCGCCCGCCGAGCGGCTGCGCATCATCTATCCGCGCTACATCGAAGCGGAAGCCGCCGCCGGCCCGGACGGCCTCGCCATCGTGCCGTTCCGCGCCGGCACGCCTTACGAGGGCGAGGACCTGGTTTACGTCGCGACCAACCCCGAGCAGTTCTTCGCCCGCTGCACGCGCCAGGTCGGCACCGTGCGCGGCACCTGCCTGCATGAGCGGCTCATCGACAGCGCCGAGGTCACGCTGCGCTTTCCCCGCACCTGGCTCGACGATTGGCGCGGCGTTGCCGCCGGCGCCGACCGGCTGATGGCGCAATTGCATCCGCAGAAAAAATGACGGTGCGGCGGCTCAGGCCAAATCCATATCCAAAATCGGCATTTCGAGAATATAGGACTTCTGCCGTCCCTTCTCGTCGTCGACGAACAACACGCCGATGAACTCGTCGCCGAGATAGGCTTCGAGCGAATCCCTTTTCTTCGGCCGCGGCACCACGCGAATGCCCTCGTTGTCGAATTTACGCCTGAGGTAGGTATTGAGGACCTTGAGCTGGTCGATATCGCTCACTTGTCCCAAATCTATTTCCATACGGAAATTATAGGAGCGATCCTCGTCCTCATCGTCGACGTTGAGATCGCCCAGCCTCTCCTCGCCGATATAAACCTCGGCCAGATTGTCCTTGCGCGGCTGCGGCACCACGCGGATGCGCGAATTGCCGAACAGTCTTTTGAGATAAGCGTCGAGCTTTCTGACTTCTTGAACGTCCACTGCGTGCCTCCGATCAAAGCCGCATAGCACGCAGCGGCACTGACAACAATCGCCACAACAACTCGATCTTGTCCGTCAAATCCCGTCGTGAAAGATCTGATCCATGGTGCGCGCCGGCTCAGGGCAACCGGCCTGGCCGATCACCTTGGCCGGAACGCCCGCAACAGTCACATTGTTCGGCACCGGTTTTGTCACGACCGAGCCCGCGGCGATGCGGGCGCAATGGCCGACCTCGATATTGCCGAGGATTTTTGCGCCGGCGCCGATCATGACGCCGTAGCGGATTTTGGGGTGACGGTCCTCCCATTCCTTGCCGGTGCCGCCCAGGGTCACGTCGTGCAGGATCGACACGTCGTCGCCGATTTCCGCGGTCTCGCCGACCACGAGGCCGGTGGCGTGGTCGAGGAAAATGCCGCGGCCGATTTTCGCCGCGGGGTGGATGTCGCACTGGAACACCGCGGACGCGCGGCTCTGCAGATACAGCGCGAAATCGCGCCGGCCCTTGTGCCAAAGCCAGTGCATCAGCCGGTGGGTCTGGATGGCATGAAAACCCTTGTAATAGAGCACCGGCTCGATCAGCCGGTGGGTCGCCGGATCGCGGTCGACGGTCGCCATCAGATCGGCGCGGAACGCCTCGGCGAGCGCCGGAACATCCTTGAGCGCATCGGCATAGGCCTGCCGGATCAGTTCGCCCGACAGCGCCGGATGGTCGAGCCGCTCGGCCAGCCGATAGACCACGGCCGTCTCGAGCGTGTCGTGATGCAGAATGGTCGAATAGATGAAGGTCGTGAGCTCCGGCTCGCGCCGCGCGCTCTCTTCCGCCTCGCGGCGGATGCGCGCCCATACCGGATCGACGGTATCGAGGGCCGGCTTGGCCTGATGCTGCGCCATCGGATCGTCTCCCGCTCAACGGCGAAAACGCCGCCTTCTATCATATTGGGTAGAGCTTTCGCCAAAGCCAAGGGTGGTCAAATTATAGGCCATTGGCCTGAAAACAGGGCCAGCGGCCGATAAACTAGGTCATTGGCTGAGTAATTTCTCATTTTATGGCCGTTCGGCGAGGAATTTCAGGACCCCGGCCTTAAACACCCGGTCGCCGACCGCCAGCATGTGATCGCGGTCGGGGATCGAAAGCGCCTGCGCACCGGGGATGAGGGCTGCGAGCTCCTCCGGCGAGCCGGCAACCAAATCCTTGGTGCCGGTAGCGACCAGAACCGGCACGGCCATGCGGACCAGCGCGTCGCGCTCGAGCGGCTGGCGCGAGCCGCGCATGCAGGCCGCCAGCGCCCGCAAATCGGATTTGGTCTGTTCGGCGAAGGCGCGGAACGCATAGCCGGTGGGATCGGTCACCGCCGCGAGCGACGTTGCCTCGAGCGCTTGCGCAATCACGTCGGGCTGCAACCCCACGCCGCCGACGAGGCGACCGCCGACGCCGCCGAGCACGGCGGAACGCACATGGTCGGGGTTGGCGACCGCGAGGAAGGCCGTATTCCGCGCGCCCATGGAGTAGCCAATGACGTCGGCGCGCGGCAGGCCGAGATGATCGATCAGGGCGCGCACGTCGTCGGCCATGATGGCGCTGTGATAGGCGGCCGGATCGTAGAGTTTCGTCGAGGCGCCATGGCCGCGATTGTCGAGCGCAATGACCCTGCGCCCTGCCCGCTGCAGCGTCGACACCCAGCCCGGCGCGACCCAGTTCACCTCCTTGTTGGAGGCAAAGCCGTGCACCAGCACGATCGGCTCACCTTCGCCCTCGTCGAAGAAGGCGATCTCCACACCGTCATGGTCAAAGCTCGGCATCGCCCGACCTTACGGCGCAATCGGCCATGCAGGAAAGTCTGGTGCCATGACCGGCAGATCGGACTAGGCTGGCGGCAACGATAAAATTCACGGGAGGATGACGATGCAACGCATTCTGCTTGCCGGCTTGGCCGCGGTTTTGGTCTGCGCGAGCGGCGCCGCCGAGGCGCAGGTTTCCGACGACGTGGTCAAGATCGGCGTACTCACCGACATGTCGGGGCCGGCTTCGACCCCGACCGGTCCGGGCTCGGTGGCGGCAGCCGAAATGGCGGTGGCGGATTTCGGCGGCACTGTGTTGGGCAAGCCGATCACGGTGATTTCCGCCGACCATCAGCTCAAACCCGATGTCGCCGCCGGCATCGCGCGCGAGTGGTACGACCGCGACCAGGTCGACCTGATCGTCGACGTGCCGGTTTCCGCCGTCGGGCTTGCGGTGCAGGGCGTCGCCAACGAAAAGAAAAAGCTGTTCATCACCCATTCGACCGGCACCGCCGATTTCCACGGCAAGTTCTGCTCGCCCTATACGATGCAATGGGTGTTCGACACCCACGCGCTCGCCGTCGGCACCGCGCAAGAAGTCGTCAAGCGCGGCGGCACCAGCTGGTTCTTTCTCACCGCCGATTACGCCTTCGGTTATTCGCTCGAGAAAGACGCCTCCGATGTGATCAAAGCCAACGGCGGCACCGTGGTCGGCGCGGTCCGGCACCCGTTCCGCACGCCCGATCTGTCGTCGTTCATTCTTCAGGCGCAGGCGTCGAAAGCGAAAATCATCGGGTTGGCCAGCGGTCCGCCCGATAACGTCAACGCCATAAAGCTCGGCGGCGAGTTCGGTCTTTTCGCCGGCGGCCAGCAGATGGCGGGCCTTCTGGTCCTGATCACCGACATCGACGGGCTCGGGCTGAAGACCGCGCAGGGCCTGGTGCTGACGACGTCGTTCTATTGGGACATGGACGACAAGACCCGCGAATGGTCGAAGCGCTTCTTCGCCAAAATGGGCCGCATGCCGACCATGTGGCAGGCCGGCGTCTATTCGTCGGTCATGCACTATCTCAAAGCCATCAAGGCCGCGGGCACCGATGATCCGCTCAAGGTCGCGGCTAAAATGCGCGAGATGCCGGTCGAGGACTTTTTCTCACGTAACGGCAAGCTGCGCGAGGACGGGTTGATGGTGCACGATCTCGTCCTGGTGCAGGTGAAGAAGCCGGACGAGTCGAAATATCCGTGGGACTATTACCAGATCCTCGCGCATATCCCCGGCGATCAGGCGTTTGGGCCGCCCAATCCGGCTTGCCCCTTGGTCAAAGGCTGATCGTCGCAAGCGGCGGCGCCCGCCGTGGGCGAGAGGCAATTCGCCAACTCCGCCGCGCGTAAAACCGCGGCTGATTTCGACGTGAGGAAACTCACGCCGGAATTTCTTGAAAATCCCTATCCGACCTACCACGCGCTGCGCCAGTTCGACCCCGTTCACCTGATGCCGGATGGGTCGTATTTCCTGACGCGCTACGACGACTGTCTTGCCGTCTACCGCGATAGCGCGACGTGGAGCTCGGACAAGAAACTCGACTTCCGGCCGAATTTTTCCGACAGCCTGCTCTACGAACATCACACCACGAGCCTGGTGTTCAACGATCCGCCCTATCACACCCGGGTGCGCAAGCTCTTGGCGCCCGCTTTCACGCCGCGGGCGCTGCGTGAATTGCAGGCGCGGATCGAGCTTTTGGTCGATCGCCTGCTGGAAGCTGCGGCCGAACGTGGCGAGATCGACCTGATTGCGGATTTCGCCGCCGCCATTCCGATCCAGCTCATCGGCGACATGCTCGGCATCCCGCAAGGCGAGCGCGAGCCGTTGCGTGGCTGGTCGCTCGCCATCCTGGGCGCGCTGGAGCCGGTATTAAGCCGCGAGCAATTCGACACCGGCGTGTGCGCGGTGGCGGAGTTCAAGGACTATTTGAGCGACATCATTGCGCGCCGGCAAAAAAGCGACGCCAACGATCCGGCGGAAATTTTATCGAATCTCATCGCCGGCACCGACCTGATGGCGACCGACGCCAAAGGCGAACGCCTTGCAAAACTCGAGCTCATCCACAATTGCATTTTTCTGCTCAACGCCGGGCACGAGACCACCACCAACCTTATCGGCAATGCCGTCGATCTGCTCATCCGCCATCCCGACGTCATGAGCGACCTGCGCCGTCATGCGCAGACAATCGAGACGGCGGTCGAAGAATTTTTGCGCATGGAAAGCTCGAACCAGCTCGGCAACCGCAGAGCCATCAAAGACATGGTGCTCGGTGGCGTCAAAATGGCGGCCGGAACCTACGTGCATATCGGCATCGGCGCCGCCAATCGCGACCCGGCGCAATTCGCCGAGCCCGATTGTCTCGACATTCGCCGGGAGCCGAACCGCCATCTCGCCTTCGGCACCGGCATCCACGCCTGCGCCGGCATGTCGCTCGCCCGCATGGAGGCGCAAGTCGCGATCGGCCGGCTGCTGCAGCGGTTTAGCCGGATCGAGCCGGCGGGCGCCTTTACGAGAAGCGGCCGCGCGCGTTTTCGCGGCTTCAAGTCTTATCCGGTGCAACTCAGCGCGCTGTGATCGCCAGCAATTGCAGTTCGGTCTGCTTGACGCGGCGCACCTTGCGCCAGCGAATGTAGCGCAGCGTCATGCGCTCGACCGCGGCTTTGCACGACGAGGCAAAGCCGAGCAGCATGAAGGCCGCCCAGAACAGCCACATCGCCAGATCGAGCGCGCTCGCCGTGAGCACGATGGCGGCGCGGCCGAGAAGCTTTATGATGGCGCGGGTTTTGGTGCCCTTGGCGGCGGCGAGCCGCGCCAGACGCGACACGTCTTGCGGACCCTCGGCAACTTTCAGGCTGTCCAATGCCGCTTGCGTGCCGGCCTTGGTCTCGACGCGGCCGACATTGCCGACCAGTTCGACAAGGCCGCCGGCCTCTTCGACCTTGACCGCTTCGCGCGCGATGCGCACCGCCAGCACCGGATTGAGGCGGCCGGTGCGGCGCGCCGCCTTGACCAGCGTCAGGCCGAGCCGCGCCGGCGCCGCGACGCCGGCCGAAACATAGGTGGCCGCGGTGATCGCGATGCCGACGCCGGCAAGGCCGAGAATCCAGGGATCGGCCGGCTTGCCGGTCAGGTAGCGCGTGCCCTCGCGGGCGGCGTCGCGGATATCGCCGAAAACGAAGAGATCGCCGACCGCGGTGCCGGCGAGGCTCGCGGCATCGACCGGCTCGCCGGTCCAAAGCCCCTGCACAAATCGTCCCGCGGTGCCGGCAACCGAGTCGGCTTTCGCCTGCGCCTGCTTGACCTCGTCAGCGAGCGCCGGATCGATGGCCACGCTGCGATCGGCGGCAAGCTCGACAAAGCTTTGCGCCAGATCATTGTCGCCCGCGGCGAGCGCCGCATGGATTTCACGCTCCGCGACGGCCCGGTCGAAAACGCGATCGAGCGCTTGGTCGCTGATCTGGGCCGGATCATCCACCGCAAGCCGCGCCCGTGCCTCGACGCCGGCGCGAATGACCGCAAATGCGGCACCTGCAAACAGGACGGCGCCCAGAACCGCAAAGGCGGGATGACACAGCACGGCAATGAATCGTTTTCGGCCCAAGGCGTGAATCATGGCGCGAATATAGTCTTTCCAATACGCCGCCGCATTGCCGGCCATTTGCGGCTTTTTTGGCGACGAAACGGCGTAGCCATCGATAGCTAGGAATCGCATCGCCGGGCGGCTATGGTGCCGGCCGAAACCAAGCCGTTGAGACCATGACGGACAGCATCGTTCCCCACTTCCACAACGACCTCGGCGTGCCAGTGATCGACATCGGCGCCCGGGAATTCATGTGTGTCGGCGCGCTGCCGCCGTTCGACCATCCCCATGTGTTCTGCGACATGGGCGACGACGCCGAATATATCTGCCCGTATTGCTCGACGCTCTACCGCCACGATCCGACGCTCAAGCCGAATGCGGCGCGGCCGGCGGCATGCACATTGCCCGGCACGGAAAACTAAAACCACCGGGGAGCGTGTGCCCTGCCCGCCTCCCGCACCGTCATCGTCGCCGGCGCCGGCATCGCCGGGCTCACCGCGGCGCTGGCGCTGGCCCGCAACGGTTTTCGCGCGGTCGTGCTGGAACAGGCCGAGCGGCTTGAAGAAACCGGGGCCGGCATTCAGCTCTCGCCCAATGCGACCCGCACGTTGATCGATCTCGGCCTCGGCGAGCGGCTGCGGCCGCATGTGGTCGCGCCGCTGGCGTTGCGGGTGCTCAACGCCAAGAACGCCCGCGAAATCGTGCGCATGCCGCTCGGCGCCGATGCTGAGCAACGCTACGGCGCGCCATACTGGTCGATCCATCGCGGCGACTTGCAAGCGGCGCTGAGCTCAGCTGTCGCTGAAAATCTCGACATCAGCCTGCGGCTCGGCTCGCGCGTGGACGATTTCGTCGCCCATGACAACGGCATCACCGTCTCGGCGCACGACCGCGGCGGCATCTGGCACGAGCGCGGCGACGCGGTCATCGGCGCCGACGGGCTGTGGTCGGTCATGCGCGCGCGCATGGGTTTTCGCGAGCCGCCGCGCTTTGCCGGGCGCACCGCCTGGCGGGCGCTCGTGCCGGCGAAGCAGGCGCCGCCAGATTTCCGCGCGCCGCTGGTCCATCTGTGGCTCGGGCGCGAAGCCCATATCGTGCACTACCCGGTCAAAGGCGGCGCCCTCATCAACATCGTCGTCATCGTCAATGACGAATGGAACGCGCCCGGGTGGAGCGCCACGGCAAGCCGCGACGAACTGTTGCCGCGCTTGTCGGTCGAGCGCGTGGCGCCGCAAATACTCGGCTTGATCAACCAGCCGCAGGCCTGGCTGAAATGGGCGCTGTTCGACCGCCGGCCGTTGTTGAACTGGTCGCAAGGCGCGGTGGCGCTGATTGGGGACGCTGCCCATCCGATGCTGCCCTATCTGGCCCAAGGCGCGGCGATGGCGATCGAGGACGCCGCCGTGGCGGCGCAATGTCTCGCCCAAATGCCGGACGACGCCACCGCAGCGCTGCGCGCCTATTGCGCGGTGCGGCGCGCGCGGGCCTGGAAAGTGCAGCGGCTCGCGGCCCGCAATGGGCAGCGCTATCATCTGGCGGGCCTGCATGCCGCGCTGCGCAACAGCGCAATGCGCGTGATGGGCGGCGCGCGGCTGTTACATCATTACGATTGGCTCTATGATTGGCGCCCGCCCGCAACGCTATCGATCACCTGATGCTGTTTCCCACCACCATCGCCGGCAGCCTGCCAAAACCCGCCTGGCTCGCGGAGCCGAACAAATTATGGGCGCCGTGGCGCCTGCAAGGTGAAGAGCTCGCCAGCGCCAAGGACGACGCCACGCTGCTCGCCATCAAACTGCAGGAGGACGCCGGCATCGACATCGTCGGCGACGGCGAGCAGGCGCGCCAGCATTTCGTCCACGGCTTTCTCGAGGCCATCGACGGCATCGATTTCAACAAGCGCGTCGAAATGGGCATCCGCAACGACCGCTACAAGGCGATGTGCCCGACCGTAGTCGGCGAATTGAAACTGCGCCACCGCGTCCATGCGCGCGAGGCGCGGCTCGCCCGCGCCCACACCACGCGCAAGCTCAAATTCACCTTGCCCGGTCCGATGACCATCGTCGACACGATCGCGGATGCGCATTACGGCGACCGGGTAAAAATGGCGATGGCGTTTGCGGCGCTGCTCAACGAAGAGGTCCGCGGGCTCGCCGCCGACGGCGTCGACGTGATCCAGTTCGACGAGCCGGCGTTCAACGTCTACATGGACGCCGCCGCCGGCTGGGGTATCGAGGCGCTGCACCGCGCCATCGACGGCGTCGATTGCACCAGCGCAGTGCATATCTGCTACGGCTACGGCATTCCCGCCAATATCGAGTGGAAGGCGACGCTCGGCGCCGAATGGCGCCAATACGAGAAATTTTTTCCGGCATTGGCGAAAAGCCGCATCGACCAGGTTTCGCTCGAATGCATCAATTCGCACGTGCCAATGAGCGTGCTGAAGCTCCTCGACGGCAAGGATGTGCTGGTCGGCGCCATCGATGTCGCCACCGACCGCATCGAAACGCCCGAGGAAGTCGCCGCCGTGATCGGCAAAGCGGCAGAATATGTTCCTGCGCAAAAAATCATCGCCTGCACAAACTGCGGCATGGCGCCGATGCGCCGCGAAATCGCCGCATTGAAGCTTGAAGCACTCGGCCGCGGCGCCGCCTTGGCGCGAGAAAAACACGGTTGAGTCTGCTGTTACCGTAGCAACATCCTACCATCGCCAATCCTACCATCGCGATGACAAGCGACGACGTTGCCCGCCACAGCGGACAGACGATGGCTTGGCATCGCCGTCAATCCGGCGACGGGTAGGATTTTGTTAAAGTTTTGCCGATTGATTGGAAGTGGAAAAGTGCGAAGGGAAGCGAAAATGCAGGTGCCGTTCGTAACGACAGTCTCATTTGCCGATCGCGACGGCACGGCCATTCATCTGCAATACGGTGTATCCGCCGGCAACGAGCGCGAGGCGCGCAGCGAGCTCGAGCGCCGGCTGATCAATCAAGAGCTTTTCAATTATTCGATTTTGGAAATCCGGCGGGCGACGTCCACCGAAGCCGCGTCCCTCGACCTGCCCGCCGGCACCATCAAGCTGTTGAACTAAGGCGCGGACTCATTATCCGCGCGCAGCATTGCTGCCGATTTCGAGCCCGACAGCGGAAGGGACCATGACTTTGGTGCATCACGGCACCTGCAGCGCTCTTCCATTATTATAAACGGTATACATTCACCGCATCGGCAATAACGACGTCAGCCCGAACGATTGCTTGGGCAGGCTGCCGCTCAGCCATCCCAGGGTAACGGCCCTTGCGCGGCGGCGTCGCGCAACTCCCGCAAGACAACAGAGGCAATGACGAACGTATTCGCGTCGGACCGGCGTTGCATCACAATTCGGGCCTGCAGAATTCCGGCCCTTGGCGATGAGCCTGGGATACAATGTGCAATCGCAAAGTCGGGAGCGAGAGGTCGAGAGCTGTGGCTAGAATTCGCGTTATTCTGCACGGCAAGGCGGCTGGCAACGCTGGTCTGAGAGCGGGCGTTCACAAGCTGCGGCAAGACGGTCACTCCGCGCAGGTGCGCGTCACGTGGGAACCCGGAGATGCCGCACGCATGACGGCCGAGGCAATTGCCGAGACGGGCGGCGACAAAATCGACTGCATCGTCGCGGGCGGCGGCGACGGTACAATCAACGAGGTATTTGGCGCCGCCTATACGATTGGTCTGCCAGGAGAGTGTTGTCTTGGCGTCCTCCCCTTGGGCACCGCCAACGATTTTGCTCATGCGACGGGCGTACCGCTACAGGATCTTACGGCCGCCTTGCAACTCGCGGCCAGCGGCTCGCCCCGATGGATCGATTTAGGCCTCCTCAACGGCAAGCCATTCGTAAACCTCGTCTCCGGCGGTTTCGGCTCGCGCGTCACGGTGGAAACGGACCCGGAGCTCAAGCGGCGATTGGGGGGAATGGCCTACGTGCTCACCGGCATCTCGCGTTTTGCAGAACTCGCAGCGAACCGCGGCAGCTTTCGTGCGGAAGGCTTCTCGTGGGAGGGACGTTTCGTGGCCATTGCGATCGGTAATGGCCGGCAGGCTGGAGGTGGCGTGCTGCTGTGCCCGGACGCGCTGATTGATGACGGTCTGCTGGATTTGATGATCCTGCCCGAACTGGATCGCGCCGCACGCCTGGACGCCTTCTCCCACTTGCTGCGGGAAGGTGCGGCGGCCATTCGCGCCGAACAGGTCACGACACGAAGTTCCTGGATCGAATTCGAATCGGATGACGATCTAAACGTAAACCTGGATGGTGAACCGGCGCTCTTGAAGCGGTTTCGAGTCGAGTGTCGCCAGCGCGTGCTGCCGGTGTGTCTCGGCGAAAGTCCGCTCGTCTCCAATCATCTCAGGCGCGCGTGACACAATCCGGCTCGTTCTGCCGATATTCAGGTCGGCAGACCATTCACAGCTGTTGCATGCATTCCTTCAGATCGTGCGCAGGCCAAGCGCCAGAGCGATCCAAGCGCAACCGTAGAAGATCAGATCAATCCCAACGAAGAGGCCGATCACCCAAAGTCCCGATGCCGGCCACCCGGCAAGAACCAACAGCCCCAGCACGAGCGTAATGACGCCGTCTGCGACCTGCCAGCCCCATCCCGGCAGCGC
>Ga0310038_10002418_pt1 | contig 13722 bp, 16 predicted proteins | sample Sb_taG_6_FD_200461 | JGI IMG/M metagenome (GOLD analysis project Ga0310038, IMG submission 200461) | Peat soil microbial communities from Weissenstadt, Germany - Sb_50d_4_PS metaG (v2) (version 2) | ecosystem: Environmental > Terrestrial > Soil > Wetlands > Peat | place: Germany: Weissenstadt... | reverse complement strand
GTTCGGGCGCCCGCTCCCCGCGGTCGGGTTCGCGCTCAACGTCGAGCGGCTGCACATCGCGCTGACGAGCGAGGAGCAGGGTAGGGGGAGGCTGACGTGAGGACGACGCCGCCGGAGGCTGACGCGAGCACGACGCCGGGGGGGTCCCCGTGACCCCGCTGCGCATCGCGGTCCCGCGAGGGGCTCTGTTCGACGAGACGCTCGACCTGCTCGACCGGCTCGGGCTCGATACGCGCGAGGTACGCGACAACGACCGAAAGCTGTTGTTCGAGGACGCCGGCATCATCACAATGCGGCCCTCCGACGTTCCCACCTACGTGGAGGCTGGCGCCGCCGACCTCGGGATCACCGGCAAGGACGTGCTCATGGAGCAGTTCGAGCGGGAGCTGTACGAGCTCGTCGACCTCGACTACGGACACTGCACGATGGTGCTCGCGACCGTGGCCGGCGAGGACCCCGCGGCCGAGGCGCTCCGGCGGCTCGGCGTGGTCCGGATAGCCACCAAGTACCCGCGGATCGCCACGCGCCACTTCCTCGAGACCGGCCGGCAGGCGGAGATCGTCGAGGTCAAGGGGTCGGTCGAGCTGGCGCCGCTGACCGGGCTGGCGGAGGGCATCGTGGATCTCACCGCCAGCGGTACGACATTGCGTGAGAACGGGCTAGTCGTCCGGGAGGAGATTGCGCGCAGCACCGCGCGGCTGATCGCCAACCCGGTGGCGCACAAGCTCAAGGCGCGGGCGATCGACGCGCTGCTGGAGCGGATCGATGCGGTGTGAACGGCTTGCGCTGGGGGGCGACGACGCCGCAGGCGTCGCCGCTGACATCCGCAAGCTCGTGCCGCCCCCGGAGTCGGTGCGCGACGGGGTGGCGCTGATCATCGCCACCGTGCGCGCGGGCGGTGACCGGGCCGTCCGCGACTACTCCCGAACGCTCGACACCGGCGGGCGGGAACCGCGGGCGCTGCTCGTCTCAGACGACGAGCTCGACGCAGCTGCAGCACAGCTCGACCCTCGAGTCCGCCACGGGATCGAGCGCGCGATCGAGAACGTCGAGGCGGTGGCGGCCAGGCGCGATGCCGGGCCGTCGCGAGTGACCCAGCTCGGCGACAACCGCGTCATCCACCGCCACGCCGCCGTCGAGCGCGCCGCGATCTACGTTCCGGGCGGGAGGGCCCCGTATCCGAGCACAGTCGTGATGGGTGCCGTGCCCGCGAGACTTGCCGGGGTCGGACGGATCGCCGTCTGTTCTCCGCCGCGCGAGGACGGAGACCTCGACCCGGTGGTGCTGGCGGCGTGCCGGCTCGCCGGCGTGCACGCCGTCTACCGCATCGGGGGCGCCCACGCGATCGCGGCGCTCGCCTACGGAACCGAGTCCGTCCCCGCCGTGGACGTGATCGTCGGGCCCGGGAACCTGTACGTGCAGGAGGCCAAGCGCCAGGTGTTCGGGCAGGTGGGCATCGACGGCTTCGCCGGCCCGAGCGACCTGCTCGTGGTCGTCACCGGCGACGTCGACCCCGAGCCGCTCGCACTAGATCTGTTGGCGCAGGCCGAGCATGGCCCCGGGACGCTCGTGGTCGCGGCCTCCGATGCGCCCGAGGTCCTCGACGCGTTCGAGGAGCGCCTTACGCAAGGGGCCGACACGGGCGCAATCGCGTGTCTGGTGGCCTCCGCCGGCCCAGAGCACCTCCTCGCGCTCGCGCAGGCGTTCGCCCCCGAGCACCTCCAGCTGGTCGGGGCCGAGGCCGAGGCGCTGGCCGATCGCGTCACCCGGGCCGGGTGCGTGTTCGTCGGCGCCGGCGCCGGCACCGCGTTCGGCGACTACATCGCCGGCTCCAATCACATCCTGCCCACGAACGGCGCCGCTCGCTTCGCCTCCGGCGTCACGCCCGAGCACTTCCTGCGCCGCTTCAGCGAGGTCCGCATCGGGGCGCCGGCGGAGCTCGCGCGCGCGGCGGCGCCGCTGGCGCGGGCCGAGGGCTTCGAGTTGCACGCGCGGTCGATGGAGGCACGCATTCGGGAGAATGGGAGGCGATGACCCGCATCGGCCTGATCGAACGGAAGACCGCTGAGACCGAGATAAAGGTGAGCCTCGCGCTCGACGGCCACGGCGCCGGCGAGCGCGACACCGGCGTCGGCTTCTTCGACCACATGCTCGATCTCTTGGCCCGGCACGGCCGCCTCGACCTGGGCGTCGAGGCGCGCGGCGATCTCGAGACCGGCGCCCACCACACCGTCGAGGACGTCGGGATCTGCATCGGCCAGGCGCTCGACGAGGCGCTCGGCGACCGCTCCGGCATCGCGCGCTACGGGCAAGCCACGATCCCGATGGACGAGGCCCGCGCGTCGTGCGCGATCGACGTCTCCGGGCGTGGCCTGTGCGCGTTCGAGGCGGCGCTCCCGCCCGGTGCGATCGGCAACTTCGACCACGAGCTGGTCGAGGAGTTCTTTCGCGCGCTGGCGCTGAACGCAAAGCTGACCCTGCACCTCACGGTCGAGCGCGGCACGAACGCCCATCACGTGATCGAGGCGTCGTTCAAGGCGGCCGCGCGGGCGCTCCGGGCGGCGGTCGCGCTCGATGCGAGCGAGCTCGGCGTCCCGAGCACGAAGGGGACGCTGACATGAAGGGGAGGCTGACATGAGCCGCATCGGCGTGATCGACTACGGGATGGGGAACCGCCGCTCGGTGGAGAAGGCGCTCGAGCACGTCGGCGCCGGCGTGTCGCTCACAAGCGATCATCACGAGCTGGAACGGTGCGACGGGCTGGTGCTGCCGGGCGTGGGGGCGTTTCCGAAGGCGATGCGCAACCTGCGCGAGCTCGGCCTGGTGGAGTTGATCCAGTCGCGCGTCGAGCAGGGCGCGCCGTTGCTGGGGATCTGCCTGGGGATGCAGCTGCTGTTCGAGCACTCCGACGAGCTGGCGCCGACACACGGACTCGGGCTGATCCCCGGCGAAGTCACGCGGCTGGAAGCGGGAAGCCTTCGCATCCCGCACATCGGCTGGAATGAAGTCCGCTTCGAGCGCGCCTCGAGCCTGACGGCGGAGCTGCCGCAATCGGGTTGTCCCTTCTACCACGTGCATTCGTTCGCGGCGCGGCCGAGCGAACCCGACACCGTTATCGGCACGACGGAGTACGGCGAACGGTTCGCCACGGTCGTCGGCCGCGGCTCGGTGTTCGGCGTCCAGTTCCACCCCGAGAAATCCTCGCGGCACGGGCTGAGCATGCTCCACAGCTTCGTGGAAGTATGCGTGGGTCTCGCCGGCGCGCGCGCATGATCCTGCTCCCGGCCATCGACATCCTCGAGGGCAAGGCCGTGCGGCTAACCAGGGGCGAGTTCGACCAGCGGACCGTCTACGACGCAGATCCGCTCGACGCCGCGCGGCGCTGGGTGCAGGACGGCGCGCGTCGATTGCACGTAGTCGATCTCGACGGCGCGCGCAGCGGCGCCCCCGTGAACCTCGAGCACGTCCGGCGGATTACATCCGGGCTGGAGGTACCGGTCCAGGTGGGCGGCGGCTTGAGAACGATCGAGTCCGTTCGCGAGGTGATGCGGGCGGGGGCCACGCGCGTCGTGATCGGGACCGCCGCTTACACCGACATCGACTTCCTCGACGAAGCGGTCGCCGAGTTCGAGGATCACGTGGTTGTCTCAATCGACGCACGCGCCGGCAAGCTCGCCGGTGCCGGCTGGACCGAGCAGACCGAGATCCCGATCGACGCGGTGATCGAACAGCTGGGCGCTCGCGGGGTGCAGCGGTACGTCTACTCGAGCATCGACCGCGACGGCACGCTCGAGGGTCCCGACCTCGACGGCGCCCGCCGCGTCGCCGAGGCCGTGCGCGGCACCTACGCGTACTCGGGAGGCGTCTCCACGTTGGAGGACCTGCGCGCGCTGGTCGAGCTCCGGCAGGTCAACCTCCGCGCGGTGATCGTCGGCAAGGCCCTGTACGAGGGGCGATTCACGGTCGCCGAGGCGCAGGCGGTGCTCGACGAGTGATGCACTACAAGCGCGTGATCCCCTGCCTCGACGTCGACGGCGGTCGCGTGGTCAAGGGCGTCGGGTTCGTCGACCTGCGCGATGCCGGCGACCCGGTGGAGCTGGCCTGCCGCTACGACGCCGCCGGCGCGGATGAGCTCGTATTCCTCGACATCACCGCGACGTCCGACAAGCGCGAGACGGTCGTCGACCTGGCGCGGCGCACCGCCGACGACGTGTTCGTACCGTTCACGATCGGCGGGGGAATCCGTTCGGTCGACGACGCACAGGCCGTGCTCGACGCCGGCGCCGACAAGGTCTCGATCAACTCGGCGGCGCTGGCGCGACCGGAGCTGATCGACGAGCTCGCGGCCACGTTCGGGGCCCAGTGCGTGGTGCTCGCGATCGATGCCAAGGCTCGCGGGGACTCGGGCTGGGAGGCGTTCGTCGCCGGGGGCCGGAGCCCGACCGGCCGCGACGCCGTCGAGTGGGCCCGCGAGGGAGTCGAGCGCGGGGCGGGGGAGATCCTCCTGACCAGCATGGACCGCGACGGTACGAACTCCGGCTACGACCTCGGGCTCACCTCAGCGGTCTCCGGCGTGGTGGGCGTCCCGGTGATCGCGTCCGGCGGCGCGGGAGCGCTCGAGCACCTGAGCGACGCGCTCGGCGCCGGGGCCGACGCCGTGCTGTGCGCCTCGATCTTCCACTACGGGCAGCACACGGTGGCGGAGGTCAAGGCATCGCTCGCCCGCGACGGAGTATCGGTACGGCCGGTCGATTAGGGGCCTCGCTGCGGAATCCGGCCCAGCCAGCACGTCGTTCGTCGGCGCGTGGGCCGGATTCCCTTAAGGCAATTCGGCTCCGCCACGTCATGAGGCGCACATGAGCGGGCGGGCGTGCAGGCGAAGCGGGGGCGCGGAATCCCGCGGCCTCACTCGGCGAACCTTCAGATGTTTATGTCGGCCCGGTTGAAGGCGACCGCGTTACGCGGCCTCTTCCACGTAACCGGCGGCGGCGCATGCATCGCAATATGCAGCAGGCGGAACGCGGGGCTCATAACAGCCAGGGCGGCAGCAAGTCGAGGACCGCTTGGGCCGACCACGACCGATGCGGGCTGCCGCGGCATCCTTCAGCTCCTCGCGCATGCGATCGAGCTCTGCCGCGTGCTCCTCGCAGAACCTACGGCCCGGCAGGGTCGGCTCCTGGCAATGACTTCCACTACGACAACGCATAGACCAGAGAGGATAGCAAGAAGCGCTCGAACGCACGTTCCATGCGATCTTCATTGCACGGCATGTGCGGGGATTTTGTGAGCGCGGACGACCGCTGTATGCACTTTTTGTGAGTGCGCTACGAGCGCTATGTAGCGATTACGTTAGCGCGATCTGCTCAGCGGTGATTGGGGAGCATCTGGTACAGCATCGTGTACCCGCTCAAGTAGATCGTGCTGTTGTCGGCCACGACCGGATTGAACGCGCCGTCGGGGAACGAGAACACCTGCTGGCCGGTGCGTACGTCGAGGCCGGCGGTGGTCTTCGTGCCGAGGTCCGAGTAGTAGACGACGTTGCCGACGATCGTGGCCGACCCCGAGATCTTGCCGCCCGCCGGGTGCTTCCATCTGATCGTGCCCGACTTGGCGTCGAAGGCGTAGAAGTTGCCGTCATAGGACCCGAGGTAGATCGTGGGGCCGAGCCCCGGGGTGTTGTCGACCGCGGCCGACGCGTACACGTACGCGCCCGTGCCGGTGGCCCACGCGAGCTTGCCGGTCTTGGCCGCGAACGAGTAGACGCGCCCGTCGGTGTTGCCCATGTAGACGCGTCCGAACGCCACCGCGGGCGTCGAGTAGAAGTTGCCCGAGCCGAACCCGAAGTCGGCGCCGGCGGTGTTCACGGCCCAGACCTGGTGCCCGGTGGCGGCGTTCACCGCGTAGGCGCGCCCGGAGTAATCGCCGAAGTACACGATGCCGTTCGAGATCGCCGGGCCGCCCTTGACGGCGGCACTCGCGTGGTAGGTCCAGTTGGTGTGTCCCGTCGCCGCGTTGAGCGAGTACACGTTCCCGGCCTGGTCTCCGAAGTACACCGAGTCGCCGACCGCGATCGGCGAGGACTCGGTGCCGGCCGGGATGACCTTCGACCAGACGATCCGGCCGGTCTTCATCGACAGCGCGAGGAACCCCCCGTCGCCGGGGGAGTGGCCGTGCGCGGACAGCACCGAGACGAACAGCAGACCCTGCTTGACCCCCAGCGCCGGCGAGGCGGCCGCGAGCGTGCCGACCTTGGTCTCCCACAGCTTGTGGCCAGTCTTGCCGTCGAGCTCCTTCGCCGAGCCGTCGTCGTCCATCACATAGAGGCCATTCCCATAGATCACCGGCGGGAATTCGAGCAGCGCGTAGTCCTGGAAGCGCCAGCCGATGTGCAGCGGCGGCTCGGGGACGTTGCCGGCAGTGAAGGCGCGCGTGCGCCCGGCGTCGTAGCCGTACCACGGCCACACGAAGTTGTCGATCGCGGCCTTCTTCTTGGGCGGCGCGGCCGCCACCGTGGTCGGCGCCGTGAACTCGACGTTGGGATGGGAGACGTTGTGCGGCGAATGGGCGAGGACGAACGCCACCGCGCCTACGACCGCGACCAACAGGACCACGACGGCCGCGAGCCCATACCGCAGCCACCGTCGCGAACCGGGACTCGGCATGCCTCAGCATGCTAGCCACCGGTCTCCCGGAAACATCCCCGCGAACAGTCTCCGGGCGGCGCTTGGGAAGAAACTATGACTATGTCCGAGTTTCTTCCCGAGCTGCTCGAGCAGGCGATCGCCCTCCCGGCGGCGCGACCGCTGATCTCGCGGGTGCCGGACGGGATCACGCTCTACCTCGTTGGCGGAGCGGTGCGAGACCTGTTGCTCGGGGGCGCTCCGTTCGACCTCGATCTGGTGGTCGAGGGCGACGCGGCCGCCCTCGCGACCTCGCTGGGAGGAGATGTCCGGATCCACGACCGGTTTGGGACCTCGACCGTGACGCTCGACGGGTTCACGTACGACATCGCTCGCACCCGCCGCGAGGCGTACGCGCAGCCGGGCGCGCTCCCCGACGTGGAGCCGGCGTCGCTGGCGGAGGACCTCAAGCGGCGGGATTTCACGGTCAACGCGATCGCGCTCGCGCTCGCCGGCGACGCCGCCGGCGAGCTCAGCGCGGTGACGGCAGCACTCGAGGATCTCGCCGCGCGCCGGTTGCGTGTGCTCCACGACCGCAGCTTCATCGACGACCCCACGCGGCTGCTCAGGCTGGTCCGCTACGTCACCCGGCTTGGGTTCGAGATCGAGCCGCACACCCGCGCGCACGCGGACGAAGCGATCTCGGGCGGAGCGCTTCGTACGGTCAGCGGACCGCGGGTCGGCGCGGAGCTGCGCTTGCTCGCGCGCGAGCCTGACCCCGTCCGGGCGCTGCGCGGGCTGGGCGAGCTCGGCCTCGACGCCGCGATCCATCCTGGCTTCGGCCTCGACGACGAGGACCTGGCCCGGCGCGCGCTGGCGCTCCTGCCGGCCGACGGGCGGCGGGACCGGCTGGCGCTGGCGGTGGCCGCGCGAGGGGTGCCGGGCCCGGAGCTCGCCACGTTGCTCGACACGCTCGCGTTCGAGGCCGAGGACCGCGACGTGATCGTGGCCGCCGCGACCCGCGTCGGGGAGGTCGCGAGCGCCCTTCGTGCGGCAAGCGCGCCGTCGGAGATCGCGGCCGCGGTGAGCGGGGCGCCGCCGGAGGTGGTGGCGCTGGCGGGTGCGCTCGGCGCCGAGCCCCAGGCGCGCGACTGGCTCGAGCAATTGCGCCACGTCCGGCTGGAGATCGACGGCCGCGACCTGCTCGCCGCCGGCGTGCCCGAAGGCCCGGCGATCGGGCGCGGACTGCGTGCGGCGCTCGGCGCCAAGCTCGATCGGCGGGCGTCCGGACGCGAGCAGGAGCTCGCCGAAGCGCTCGACGCGGTGGGCGCGTCCGAGTAGCCGGTGTCACCTGTTGCTACAAAAAGCGTGATGAGATTGCCGGCGCCGTTCTATGCCTGGGACGAGCACGTGGGCATCGACCTGTCCGGCGCGCGGGCGGTGTTCACGACCCGCCGCGGCGGGTTCTCCGAAGGCCCGTTCGCGAGCCTCAACCTCGGCCGCCTGACCGATGACCGTCCCGACGCGGTGCGGCATAACCGGGCCAGGCTTCAGGCGCTCGTCGGGGCGAGGCCGGCTCACATCCGGCAGGTCCACGGGACGGCCGTGCGGACGGTCACCGACACGACCGACCCGTTCGTCGCGCCTCTACCCGAGGAGGGAATCGAGCTGCCCGAGGCCGATGGCCAGGCGACCCGCCTGCGCGGCGTGGCGCCGATGGTCCTAACCGCGGACTGCGTGCCGATCGCCCTCGCCGGCGGCGGGCGGCCCAGTGCGACGGGCGGCACCGCGGTGGCGATGCTGCACGCCGGCTGGCGCGGTCTCGCCGCCGGGATCGTGACCGAGGGCGTACGCGCGGTCCGCGAGCTCGGCGCCGACGGCCCGCTCGAGGCGGCGATCGGCCCCGGCGCGGGCCGCTGCTGCTACGAGGTCGGCGAGGAGGTGCACCACGTGTTCGCCGCTCATGGCGACCGGGTTCGGCACGGGCGGAACATCGACCTCAAGGCGATCGCGCGCGACCAGCTCGAGCAGGCCGGCGTTCAGACCGTGCACGACGTCGAGCTGTGCACGATCTGCTCGGACGCGGCCCTGTTCTTCTCCCATCGCCGCGACCGCGGCGTCACCGGGCGGCAGGCCGGGTTGGTGTGGTTGAGCTGATCCGGGGTCTTCGGGCCAACGAGGTCAGGGCGAACCTCGAGCGGGTCCGGGGGGAGATCGCCGCCGTCGGACGCGACCCGTTCGAGGTGCAGATCCTCGCCGCGGTCAAGTACGTGCCGGTCGAGGAGCTCGAGGTGCTCGCCCAGGCCGGGGTCGAGCTCGTCGGCGAGAACCGCGCTCAGGATCTGGTGGTCAAGGCGGAGGCCTGTCCGGGCGCGTTCACCTGGGACTTCATCGGCCATCTCCAGAGCCGCAAGGTCCGCCAGCTCCTCCCGTACGTCCGGTACATCGAATCGGTCGGCAGCGAGTCGGCGCTCGAGCAGCTCGGGCGCCACGGAACGCCCGCCACCGAGATCCTGATCGAGGTCAACGTCGCCGGCGAGGCCGGCAAGAGCGGGATCGCCCCGTCGGAGCTGCCGGCATACCTCGAGCGCTCCCCGGTGACGGTCGCGGGGCTGATGACGATGCCGCCGCTCGCACCGGCGCCGGAGGCGAGCCGCGAGCATTTCGCGGCGCTGCGCGAGCTCGCCGCCGAGCACGGCCTGCGCCACCTTTCGATGGGAACCAGCCAGGACTATCTGATCGCGGTGCAGGAGGGCGCAACGATTGTGCGACTCGGCACGAGCCTGTACCGATCCGGCGCGTCATAATCACAGCAGGGAATTACGCGCTCCCACCGAAACATCGATTCCGAGATGGCCTTACGAGATACCTGGCACCGCACGCTCATGTACTTCGGGCTGGCGGATGACGAGGACTACGAGGAAGACGTCGAGCCGTACAACGAACCGGAGGCGGAGGCCCAGGACGCGTATCGCGATCGCCCGAATGTACGGCGCCTCAGTTCGCGGCGCCGGCGGGACGAGTTCGACGACATCTTCGCCGACGATCCCGAGGCCGACCGGCGCACGTCGTCGCTCCGGCCCGTTAGCGGAGCCCGCGGAAACGGGCGCGGAGGAGCCGATCGGGTCCATTTCGTCGAGCCCAAGAACTTCAACGAGGTCCAGGACGTTGCCGACAAGTTCAAGGACTCGATCCCGGTGATCCTCAACCTGCAGAAGACCGATCACGACCTCTCCAAGCGCCTCATCGACTTCTCGAGCGGGCTTACCTACGCGCTCGACGGAGGTATGCAGCGGATCGCCGACAAGGTGTTCCTGCTCACTCCGCGCAACGTCGAGGTGTCGGCGGAAGAGCGAGCCAGGCTGCTCGAGAAGGGTTTCTTCAACCAGAGCTGAACCCTGGCGCGCTCGCGTGCGGTCGCGGCATCGGGCGATCGGGCTCAGCACCGGTAGATTTCCTCACATGCACGTCGGACTGATCGGCGCTGGCAACATGGCGCGTGCGCTCGCACGCGGCTGGGGTGAGCCGGTGCTCGTCTCCGACGGCGGCTCGGGCAGGGCGAAGCAGCTGGCCGAGGAGCTCGGAGGCGAGGCGCTCGTCTCGAACGTCGACGTCGCCGACCGGGCCGATCTCGTCGTGCTCTGTCACAAGCCGGCGCAATTCGAGAAGGTCGCCGCGGAGCTCCGCGGACACGCGAAGGCGGTCGCGTCGGTCGTCGGCGGCGTGGATACGTCGGCGTTGCACGACGCCTACGGCGTCCCCGTGTTCCGATTCATGCCGAACACCCCAGTCGAGGTCCGCCGCGGCGTCATGTGCTACTCGCCCGAGCCCGACATCGACCCGCGGCTCGAAGCCGACGTGCTCGAGCTGTTCGGGCGGCTCGGCACCGTGGTCAAGGTCCCGGAGAGGCTGATGAGCGCGGCCGGCGCGGTGATGGGGGTCGGGCCCGCCTATCAGGCGCTGCTTGTCGAGGCCCAGGTCGACGCGGCGGTTCGCCACGGCCTCGCGCCGGGGCTCGCAGGCCAGCTCGTCGCCGAGACGATGGCCGGCACCGCCGCGCTGCTCCAGCTACGCGACTACGACACGCTCGCGGTCCGCCGCGAGGTGACCTCGCCCGGCGGGACGACCGCGCGGGGGCTGGCGGCGCTCGAGCGCGGTGGCGTGCGACCGGCGTTTCAGGACGCGTTCGACGCGGTCGTAGGATGGGTCAGATGACCGTGATCGCGGCGCTCACCCGTGGCGACATCGCCAACTACGTGCAGGCGCTGTTCCTCGTCTACATCCTGCTGATCTTCGTGTACATCCTGCTCAACATGATGTTCTCGCTGGGGCTGCGCCCGCCGTACTCCCGGTACATGGACGCCGTCATGAACTTCCTGCGAGACGTCTGCGAGCCCTACCTGAAGATCTTCCGCCGGTTCATCCCGCCGATCGGCATGTTCGACCTCACCCCGATGATCGCGATCATCGTCCTGTACATCGTGCAGTACATCGTGGTCAAGCTGATCAACGGCTGATGCGCGGGATCGTGGTTGCGGGCTGACCGCCCGCGTGAGATGACTCAGACGTCGGCATCGGTCCGGGTCGCGGCCTTCGCGCGGGCCGTAGTGGTTGCGGCCGTCGTGGTGATCCTCGACCAGGTGACCAAGAGCCTCGTCCGGTCCAACATCGAGCTCGGCGATCACGACAAGTTCCTACCGGGTGTGACGCTCGTGCACGATCGGAACACCGGCGTCGCCTTCTCGCTGTTCGCGGGTGGCGGCGCGCTCGTGCTCGTGTTCACGCTGGCGGCGCTCGCGTTGCTGGTCGGGTACCTCGCGATGCGACCCGATCGGCAGCTGTTGTGGCTGCCGACCGGGATGCTGGTTGGCGGCGCGATCGGCAACCTGATCGACCGGATCTCGAGTGGAGGGGTGACCGACTTCATCAAGCTCCCGCACTGGCCGGCGTTCAACGTCGCCGACATGTCGATCACATTCGGCGTCCTGACGCTCCTCTGGGTGCTCGAGGGCAGGCGCGAGCGGTGAGCGCCGGTACGCGCATCGAGCTGCGCGTGCCCGATGCGGCGGCCGGCACGCGGTTGGACCGGTTTCTCGCGGTTCCGCTCGGTTCACGCGCGCGAGCGCAGTCGCTGATCGACTCTGGTCACGTGCGGGTCGACGGCTCGCTCAGGCCCAAGCGCCACCTCGTCCAATCGGGTGAGGCGATCGAGATCCACGATCCCGCCGTTACGCCGGGTGAGGCACTGGCGGAGGAGCCGCAGGCCGACTTCGGCATCGCCTATGAGGACGAGTACCTGCTCGTGGTCGACAAGCCGGCCGGCGTGGTCGTGCATCCGGCGCGCGGTCACTGGGCCGGAACGCTGGCTCAGGCACTCGAGGGGAGGGCGGCCGGCGGCGAGGAGCCGTGGCGGGCCGGGATCGTCCATCGCCTCGATCGCGACACGTCGGGGCTGCTCGTCGTCGCCAAGAACAACGCGGTTCATCGTGCGCTGAAGTCGCTGCTGGCGCGCCGACGGCTGCGACGCGAGTACCTGGCGCTGGTCGACGGCCATCCGTCGGCGCGAACCGGAACGATCGATGCGCCGATCGGGCGCCACCGGCGCGACAGAAAGCTGATGTCGATCGACAGCGACGAGCCCCGCGAGGCGCGCACCCACTTCGAGATCGAGCGGCTGTTCCCGGCCACTTCGCTTCTTCGCGTAGTGCTCGAGACCGGTCGCACGCACCAGATCCGCGTCCACCTGGCGGCGATCGGCCATCCGGTGTGTGGCGACCCGCAGTACGGGACGCCCGGCCAGTTGGGTCTCGACCGCCAGTTTCTGCACGCGGCGCGGCTCGCGTTCGAGCATCCGGTCACGGGCGCGGACGTCGACGTCTCGTCACCGTTGCCCGACGATCTGGTGACGGCGCTTGCGATTGCGGAGCGGGGAGGCTAGGCCAGCGCCGGCGGTGTGCTTCTCAAGGGGTGGTCGGTGCGCGTCTGGCAGCCCTCGGAGAAGGGCGTCCGCGACGGCCGACCGAGGCGTTCAACGCACACGGTTCGGAAGTTCAACGAGATGGGGGCTGCCAGACGTGCACGACCACCACAAAAAGAGGCGGGGCGGCCCGTCCACAGCCGCCCCGCCTAACGTTGCGAACCGAGCCACCGGAGGTAGGGGAAGGGAGGTTCGGCCCGCGCGCGAGCCACCGCTGAAGGTAGGGGAAGCGAATGGCCCGCTACACCTGAAAACGTAGCGGCGCACCAAAACTTGCGTAAACTCAGAACAAGACCGTCCCCGATCCCGTTCGCGTGGATCGCGCCCTGCCTCGACTAAGTGGTCGAGGTCCGCGAGCGTGCGCGAGCGGGCTGAAGTACAAACCAAACACACAAGGGAGTAGACCTAGTGGCTCAGATAGGTATCAAGGAGCTGCTGGAGGCCGGCGTCCATTTCGGCCACCAGACCCGTCGATGGAACCCCAAGATGCGCCGCTTTATCTTCGGCGAGCGCGACGGGAACTACATCATCGACCTCCTCCAGACGCAGGTCCTGCTGGAAGACGCGCGCCAGTTCGCCTCGGACGTGTCCCGTCGCGGCGGGACCGTTCTGTTCGTCGGAACCAAGAAGCAGGCGCGCGACACGATCCGCGAGAACGCGGAATCCGCCGACATGCCGTACGTCAACCACCGCTGGCTCGGCGGCCTGCTGACGAACTTCCAGACGATCTCGCTGCGGATCAAGCGGCTGCACGACCTCGAGCGCTACGAGGCCGAGGGCCAGCTTCAGCTGCTGCCCACGCGCGAGCGGATGTCCGCCCAGGCGGACCTCGAGAAGCTGCGCGCGAACCTCGGTGGCGTCAAGAACATGCAGCGCGTGCCCGACGCGGTGTTCGTGATCGACCTGAAGACCGAGGCGATCGCGGTCCGCGAGGCGCAGCGGCTGCGGATCCCGATCATCGGGCTCGTCGACACAAACTGCGATCCCGACGGGATCGACTTCGTGGTCCCGGGCAACGACGATGCGATCCGCTCGTGCGCGCTGATCAGCAGGGCGATCGGCGACGTCGTCACGCAGGGCCACAACGTGTTCCGCGAGGAGGAGGAGCGCGCGCGGCTCGAGCGC
>Ga0310038_10002416_pt1 | contig 13734 bp, 13 predicted proteins | sample Sb_taG_6_FD_200461 | JGI IMG/M metagenome (GOLD analysis project Ga0310038, IMG submission 200461) | Peat soil microbial communities from Weissenstadt, Germany - Sb_50d_4_PS metaG (v2) (version 2) | ecosystem: Environmental > Terrestrial > Soil > Wetlands > Peat | place: Germany: Weissenstadt... | reverse complement strand
GAGCGCACCGGCGACGGCGACGGTGCCGAGCCCGCACAGCGCCCACCGCGCCAGCGCCCCGGCGGTCCGGCGCCAGGAGCGCGGCCCCCTGCCGCCGAGGCGGCCGGCCGTCTCAAGCGTCGGCCCGAGCGTCCACAGTGCCGTGAAGAGGCCGGCGTAAAACGTGAACTGCGGATGCGTCCCCAGGGCGATCAGGCCGAAGGCCGTGCCTGCCCCGAGCACCGGCAGCAGGCCGCCGCGGCGGATCGCCCGCTCCAGCCCGAGCAGGACGAGGGGGAGCCAGGCCAGTGGCGTCAGGTTGGAGTGGCCGGCCGAGAGCAGGTGCAGGAGCCACTTGCCCGCGAACATGTACCCGGCCGCCGCGACCAGCGCTCCGCCCTGCCCGAGCCCGTCAGCGCGGGCGTAGGCGTACATACACCAACCGGCGAGGACGACGTGCAGCACGACCAGCCAGCTCATGGCGCAGCCGACGTACCGGTCCGGCAGCCAGTAGAGGGGGACGTGCGGGGGATAGAACGCGCACACCTGAATGTCGTGGACGAACGGCAGGCCGGAGTAGTGATCGGGGCACCACAGCGGCAGCTCGCCGGTCTCCTGCCAGGAGCGCACTAGGAAACGCTTGAGGGGGACGTACTGGGCCACAAAGTCGGTGTGGGGAGCGTAAAGGGTCCGCGTCGGGTGCAGCGCCAACTCGGCGAAGAAGGCCAGGCCGAGGGCAGCGATGATCGCGGGGGGGACGTAGCGCGGCAACATCGCGAAGGCTCTCCGGGGCGGTGGGTACTATACCGTCCCGTTGTGGGCGGGTGCTTCGGGAGGGGGAGCTGGGGCAGCGCCTGCGCGGTGGGGCTGGACTTCGCCGACGATATAGGCCGGCCTTCCCTTGGACTCGATGAAGATGCGGCGAATGTACTCGCCGATGACCCCTAGGCTGAGCATCTGGACGGCGCTCATGAACAGGACCACGACGACCGTGCTGGCCCAACCTTGCGGCGCGGTGTGATACCAAAGCGCGTCGCCCAGCACCCAGACCGCCAGGCCAATCGCCAGGCTGATCGACGCGAAGCCGCAGTAGGTCACCAGGCGCAGGGGGTAGCTGCTGAAGCTGACCAGGCCGTCGGCCGCCAGGCCTGCCAGGGTTCGGAACGAGTATTTCGGGTCGCCGGCGTGGCGGGCGGCCCGGTCGTAGCACAGGCCGACCTGGCGGAAGCCGACAAAAGTGCGCAGGCCACGGACGAAGCGCAGGCGCTCGGGCAGGTGCTTGAGCACGTCAACGACCTTGCGGTCCATCAGGCAGAAGTCGCCGCTGTCGAGTGGGATGTCGAGGTCGCTGATAGCGCGCAGCAGGCGATAGAAGCTCCAGTAGCCCGCCCGCTTGAAGAGATTCTCTTTGCGGTTCTGCCGCACGGCGTACACGACGTCGTGCCCCTCGCGCCACTTGTCGATGAACTCCCCGAGGACCTCCGGCGGGTCCTGCAAGTCGCCGTCCATGACCACGACTCCGCGGCCGCGGGCGTGGTCGAGCCCGGCGCACACCGCGGGCTGGTGGCCGAAGTTGCGGCTCAGGTGAATGACCGTCACCCGCGCGTCCCGCGCGTAGAGGCCGTTGAGCAACTCGGCCGTCCGGTCCCGGCTACCGTCGTTGACGAACACCAGCTCGTAGTCGTGCAAGAGCCCCCCCAGGGCCGCCGAGAGCCGGCGGTGGAGTTCGGGAATGTTTTCCTCTTCGTTGTACAGCGGCACGACGACGCTGATCTGGGGGACCACGGCTTCCATCGACAGCCTCGAACAGGCTTGTTCCTCAACCAAGCATACCCCACGCCGCCGCGGACTTCACGCGCCGTCTTGCCCCCGGCGGGCGGCGTGGTACAGCCGCGGCAGCGTCAGGCGGTGGTCCCCCTGGATAGAGTAGCCCTCGCCGCCGTCCGCCACGGTCCGCAGGCACCCTGCGGCTCACCCCTCGATCCCCAGCTCGGTCGCGATCGGCTCCAGGTCCGCCAGCAGCGCGGCCGGCGTCGCGTAGCGGTCTTCCTGGCGGCGGGCGACCATCTTGAGCACGACCTTCTCCATCGCTGCGGAGACGTCGGCGTTGATCGTACTCGGCCGCGGCACCCGGGCCGAGCCCTGGAGCTGCTCCAGGACCTCTTCGGCCGTGTCGCCGACGAACGGCGGCCGGCCGGTGAGCAGGGCGTACACCACCGCCCCGAGGCCGTAGACGTCGGACAGCTCGTCCACGAACGCGTCGGCCTCGGCCTGCTCCGGCGCCAGGTAGCCCAGTTCGCCCATCGGGCGGTGCTCCAGGACGGCCCGCCCGAGCTGGCTCCCTTCCAGGACGGCGCCCAGCATCAGGTCGGCCAACTTGGCGGCCCGGTCGCTGCGTTGGATGAGGATGTTCCCCGGCGTGACCTTGCCGTGGCGCAGTCGGTGCTGGCGGGCGAAGTCGAGGGCCCGGCCGACCTGGAGCGCGACCCGGCACGCTCGCTGCTCGTCGAACTGCCCACTCTCCGCCAGCCGCCGGATCACTCGGGTCAGGCTCACCCCCTCGACGTACTCGCGCGCCACCCAGGTGTACGTCGTGGTCTTGCCCGCGCCGTACAGGCCCACCAGGTTGGGGTGCCGCAGGGGGAGGATCCCCTTCATCACGGCGGCGAAGCGCTGCAGTTCCTGATTGCCTTGAGGGAACTGCGGCGAAAACACCTTCAGGGCCAGCGTCTGACCGGTCTTCATGTCCTCGGCGCGGAAGACCACGCCGCAACGGCCGCGGCCGAGCACGTCGCCGAGCTTGTAGTGGCCGAACGTCTGCCCGGAGAGCTGCGCTAGCTTCTCCCGCCACACGTGCAGCAGGCGAACCGGCTCGGAGACGCCCGCCGGCAACGGCTCGACTTCGTCCTCGGCGGCGTCGCCCTCGACGTCCTCGGGCTCCTCCACCACGGTCAACTCGACGGGCTCGTCGTCCTCTGCGGCGCCGGCGGCCGGTTTGTCCGCCTTGGCGAATTTCTCGCCCGGCTCGGTCATCTCGAGGCGCATGTGCGAGTTGCCGATGCGCAGGACGTCGCCCGCGCCCATCTCATGCCGCCGGATGTTCTTGCCGTTGACTTGCGTGCCGTGGTTGTCGTCGTCCACGACCTCGACCTTGTCTCCGAACATCTTCAGGCGGCAGTGGGCCTTGGCGATGTAGAAGTCGTGCAGGATGATGTCGGCGTACTTGCGGTCCTTGCCCAGGGTGATGGTCCCCGATTCGGGCAGCATGAACGCCTGGCCCTGGTCGCCGCCATCGACGACGAGCAGCCGTTTCTCGCGGCGCCCCTGCGGCCCCCCCTGGGCCGTCGCCGCCGCGCCGGGCGCCGCGGGCTCCGCGTCCACGGGCAAAAGCCCGGGCTCCTCGGCGGGCGCGGCCGCGGCGTCGGCCTGGAGGCAGACCTGAGCGCTATCGGCCCGGACCACCTGGCCCGTCTGCATCTCCTGGGCGGCGCCGGGCCCGCTCGGCTCGTCGTTCCGCACGGTGAGGTGATCCCCTTCCACTTCGAGCACGCAGTGGACGTGAACCACCCGCAGCTGCTGCAGCACGGTGGCGGCGTCCGCACGGGGACCGCCGATGGTCACCATGTCCCCCTCGATCAGGAGGACGAACTGATTGGGGTCATCGCTGCTGATGACGAGTCGTCGCTTTGCCATACGCGATCTCCCGGGAGAGGGTTGCCTGGGGAGCCGCCGGCCGTCGTGGTCGCGGAATGCGTGTGCGAGTCACTAAATGGGATATGACCGACAGTTTGACCGACGGACGACCCGCTGTCAAGAGGGGGCGGCGGAAACTCCAGCGCGGCGGCGAGACCTCAGAGGCCAGCCCCTGCGGCCGCACCGCTGGGCCAGGGGAACATTGACCACGCTGGACCCAGTCAACGGCATGGGTTCGGAGGACGCAAACGGCAAGCCCCCATGCGTGCGAGGCGACCGATGGCAGAAGACTCCCTGGTCCCCGCCGAGCGCATCGAGAAGGCCATTCTGGTGATCCGTGGCCATAAAGTCATGCTGGACAGTGACTTGGCGGAGCTGTACGCTGTACGGCGTGACGACTTTCAACCTGAACAAGGCAGTGAAACGCAACCGAACCCGCTTCCCCGACGATTTCCTGTTCCAGCTGACGAAGGAAGAGGCGGAGGCTTTGAGATTCCAAAGTGGAATCTCAAAGCCCGCGGGGCGCGGCGGACGCCGCTATCTCCCTTATGCCTTCACCGAGCAAGGGGTGGCCATGCTCTCCAGCGTTCTGCACAGTGAGCGCGCCATCGAGGTCAACATCGCCATCATGCGGGCGTTCGTGAGGCTGCGGGAGATCCTTGCCACCCACAAGGATCTGGCCCGCAAGCTGGAAGAACTCGAACGGAAGCTCGGCCAGCACGACGAGAACTTCCAGATCGTCTTCGAGGCCATCCGCCAGCTGATGGCCCCGCAGCCGCAGCCTGAAAAGAAGGGACGAATCGGCTTCGCCCGGGAGTGACCGTCCGGCCGGATCATGACTGGCTTATCGGGGATGACCTGGCCATCGAGGTCATCAGCGCCGGGTGGGGTGTGTCGCTCTTTTCCCTCGCCGCCGTCCCCGCTCGTCACACGACCCACGGTCCGGCCGCCGGCCAGGTCTTCGGGAATGTCTCTCCCGCCGCGGCCGCCTGGGCCACCGGCATCAGAAACTCGCGCAGCACGCCGGCCACGTCCCGGAGGCTCCCCCCGCTCGCGTCCAGCCGGCTCCTGGACACGAACGCTTTCCACTGCTTCACCTTGTCGGCGTGCTCGCAGAACGCCGCCGTCAGCGCCAGCGGCGGCACGGCCGGCAGAGGGGTCTGTCGGCGCTCGAACGTGGCCCGCAACGCCTGGCCGAGCAGCGGGCCGCCGAAGGAACAGTGTCGGGCGATCACCCACAGGTCATAGAAGTCTTTCATCCGGCTGTTCGTCAGGCCCAGGGCGACCATCGCCTGGAACTTCTCGGCGACGACCGTTTCCCACGGGTACGCCAGCAGCGCCGGGGCGGGCAGGTCCAGCAAGGTCGGGTAGGCGATTTCCGCGGGGGCCGGCGTGACGGCGTCCCCGAACCCGACATCGACCTGCACCGGGATGCGGGCGTTCTCCAGGCGCGCCTCGCCGTGGACGCGGATGCCGCCGTAGAGCTGGTCCTCGCGAATACGCTCGCCGCGCACCGCCTCGGCCGGGAACTGGAGGCCGTCGTCTTCGACCGGCTGGGAGCAGACGGCCCGGAAGACCGCCTCGAAGCGCTCGACGCTGTTCTCGCCGCGGCCGAGCAGGTCGAGGTCGTGCGTCGGGCGATGATATTGCCCCAGCCGGAGCGGGAACAACATCGCCCCCTTGAGGATGAATACCCGGCCGTGTGCCGAGCGGCTCAGCCGGTACAACAGCCGTTCGAGGCAGTAGCGCGTCAGTACCAGCTGAAAGTCGTCCCCCCGCGTCGTGGCGATGTTGCGAAGCCGCGCACGGACGGAAGCGGCCATGTTCCTTGGTTTCTCCTTCATACGAGCGACTCCAGGTAGGGCCGCATGACGTTGGCCACCCGGCAGACGGCGGCGGCCTGCCATAGCTCGTCCATCGTGGCCCGCCGCTGCCGCCAGCAGTCGCGCAGCGCCTCCAGCGCCACGTCCAGACCGATCTTGTGGCGATACTTGAAGCAGTCGGCCACGGTGCGTGCGGGGCTGGTGACGCGCACCGTCACCCCATGAATCCGGTGTTCCTCGACACCTTCGACGAGGGCGGCCCTGGCAAACCGCAGGACGCGCAGCGGGGGGTATTCGACGCGCGGCTGCCAGTCCTTGCCGCCGATGGCCAGCCAGACCTCAAAAGGGCTTTGCGTCGTCAGTCCGTGGAAGCGCAGCGCCGAGAGCAGACAGAGCACGCCGCGGGGCACGCGCTTGCAGGCTTCCAGAAGGGTTTCCTTCTCGGTCAGGTCGGCATCGGCGGCGATGTAGAGGCCACGGCTGACCCGACGGACCAGGCCGCGCTGTTGTAGCCGGCGCAGGTGCTCGCGCGGCAGGCCCAGCGCTTTCAGGTCGCGCGGCCGTAGTACCCCCGCGCGACGGACCGCCTCCAGCACTTGATCTTGTTGTAGCCCGGCCATTGCGTGCGCTTGTGTCAATACATCGGTAGATATCAATAACTACCGCGTGATTGTAACACGCGCACAGAATCAGGTCCAGAGCGACTGGGCCCCCGGCCTGTCGCCGACCTGATGCGGTCTGGAGACGAAATAATTCACAAGCCCTCTGAAAACAGCAATTTCGGTAAAGTGTCCCTCCGGTTCTCCCCGTAACCTTGCTACGGTCCTCGACAACAGCGACCGCCACCGGCATACTACATACTGGGATCGCACAACCTGTGCGCGCCTCCTTGTACGGAGATTGCCCAACCATGCCCCCTGTCCATGACGAATCCGAATACGTCACCCGGCGGCGGCGGATCGACCCGCTACTCAAGGCCCAGGGCTGGACCATCGTTCCTTTCGACCCCACCAAGCCCCTCACTACCTGCACCGCCCACGCCATCACCGAGTACGAGACCGCCAACGGCCCGGCCGACTACGCCCTCTTCGTCGATGGGCGCCCCCTCGGCATCGTCGAGGCCAAGAAGGTCAGCCTCGGCCCCCAGAACGTCCTCACCCAGGCCGAGCGCTACGCCCGTGGCGTCACCGATAGCCCCTTCGACTTCCGCGGCTATCGCGTCCCGTTCCTCTACTCAACCAACGGCGAGGTCCTTTGGTTCCAGGACGCCCGCCACGTCCTCAACCGCTCGCGCCGGGTCAGCGGCTTCCACACGCCGGCTGCACTCCAGGAGATGCGCGCGCGCGACTTCGAGGCCGATTGCGCCGCCCTCGCCGCTCTGCCCAACGACCATCCCCGCCTCCGCCCCTACCAGCGCGAGGCCAACACCGCCACCGAGGCCGCCATCGCCGCCCATAAGCGCCTCATGCTCCTCGCGATGGCCACCGGCACCGGCAAGACGTTCACCCTCGTCAACCAGGTGTACCGGCTGATGAAGTCCCGCGTCGGCCGCCGCATCCTCTTCCTGGTGGACCGCCGCGCCCTCGCCGCCCAGGCCGTCCGCGCCTTCGCCTCCTTCGAGCCCGAGCCCGGCCTGAAGTTCGACAAGATTTACGAGGTCTACAGCCAGCGCTTCCAGACGTCCGACTTCGGCGACGACGACAAGTTCGATCCCCAGGTGCTCCCCGCCTCGTACCTCACTGACCCGCAGCCCAAGCACGCCTTCGTCTACGTCTGCACCATCCAGCGCATGGCGATCAACCTGTTCGGCCGCGGCGTCGTCTGGTCCGGTGAGGCCGACGACATTGACGACGACGCCGATCACGTCGAGAACCTGCCCATTCACGCCTTCGACGTCATCATCGCCGACGAGTGCCACCGCGGTTACACCACGGCGGAGCAGTCCGCCTGGCGCAACACCCTCGACCACTTCGACGCGATCAAGATCGGTCTGACCGCCACCCCCGCCGCCCACACCAAGGCTTACTTCAACGACGTCGTCTTCCGCTACGAATCCGCCCGCGCCGTCCGCGAAGGCTACCTGGTCGATTACGACGTGGTGACGGTCAAATCCGACGTGCGCATGGAGGGCGTCTTCCTGCAGGAAGGCGAGAGCGTGCAGGTCGTGGACCCCGAAACCGGCCTGGAGCAGCTCGACCAGCTCGAAGACGAACGCGCCTTCGAGTCCGCCGAAATCGAGCGCCAGGTCACCTCGCCCGACAGCAACCGCAAAATCCTGCAAGAGGTCAGGAAGTACGCCGAACAGCACGAGGCCCGTTACGGCCGCTTCCCCAAGACGCTGATCTTCGCCGCCAATGACCTGCCGCACACCTCGCACGCCGACCAACTCGTCGCGCTGGCCGTGGAGGTCTTCGGCAGGGGTCAGTCGTTCGTCCGCAAGATCACCGCCCGGGTGGACCGACCGCTCCAGGCCATCCGCGAGTTCCGCAACCGGCCCAACCCCGGCATTGTCATTTCCGTGGACCTGATGAGCACCGGCGTGGACATCCCCGACCTGGAGTTCATCGTCTTCCTGCGTCCGGTCAAGTCCCGCATCCTTTTCGAGCAGATGCTCGGCCGCGGCACGCGCCTGGGCGAGAAGCACCCGGACAAGTCGCACTTCGTCGTCTTCGACTGCTTCGATGGCACCCTGTTGCGCTACTTCCGCAACGCCACGGCCATCACCGCCGAGCCGCCCGAGCAGCCTAACCGCACCATCAAGCAGGTGATCGACGACATCTGGGCCAACCGCGACCGCGATTACAACATCCGCTGTCTGGTCAAGCGGTTGCAGCGCATCGACAAGGAGATGGACGGCTCGGCCCGCGAATTGTTCGCCGCCCACGGCATCGCCGACGGCGACCTCGCCAAGTATGCCGCCGCCCTGCCCGGCCGTCTGCGCCAGGACTTCACCGGCTCCATGAAGCTGCTGCGCGACCCCGCCTTTCAGGACCTGCTCGTCAAGTACCCGCGCCGCAAGCGCACCTTCCTGAAAGCGGTCGAGAACCAGGACACCGTCTCCTCGGAGTACCACATCCGCGACGCGACCGGCAAGGAGTACAAGCCGGAGGATTACCTCCAGGCGTTCGCGCGCTTCGTCCACGACAACCCGGCCCAGGTCGAGGCCATCGGCATCCTGCTGCACCGCCCGAAGGACTGGGGCACCGTCGCCCTGTCCGAGCTGCGGGACAAGCTGAAGGCCGCCCCGGAGCGGTTCACCGTGGACACCTTGCAGACGGCCCATCTGGCGCGGTATGACAAGGCCCTCGTGGACATCATCTCGATGGTCAAGCACGCCGCCGACCAGCAGGCGCCGCTGCTGACCGCCGAGGAACGGGTCCGGCGCGCCTTCGCCCAGGTCCGCGCCGGCCGCAACTTCACCCCGGAGCAGGAGGCGTGGCTGGACCGCATCCGCGCCCATCTGATCGAGAACCTGACCATCGACCGTGAGGACTTCGAGGCGATGCCGGTCCTGGAAAACGCGGGCGGGTGGGGCCGGGCGAGCCGCGCCTTCGACGGCACGCTCGAAGAATTGATCGAGGACTTGAACGAGGCGGTGGCCGCCTGAGTGCCACCGGACCAGGATGAAGCCGCACATCACGGAAGTGACCGAGTTGCCCAGCGACCCTCTTGGCGGGGCCACGGGGGAGAAGCGCCGGTTTCGCGTGGAATTCCTCGGCAAGACGGGGAACGCCGATTTCCCGTACACCGTCGCCAACGAGGTCGTGGCCACCCACCTGGGCATCGCGCTGGGGCTGAACCTGCCGTCCGTCCTGACGCACCGTATAGGGGGGACGACCTGCGTGCTGATTCAGATGGTCGGCCGCGACCCGCAGATGCAGCAGCCGCCACCGGCCACGAGCCGGGTCCTGGCCGAGTACGTCAAGAATCACCCGGACGAGGTGCATGGTGCCATCGTCTTCGATTTGTTCGTGGCCAACAACGACCGCGCCCTGGGGCCGGAGCGCCGCAACCTGCTGCTCGACAGCGATGGCCGGTTGCTCCTCTACGACCAGGGCAATGCCTGCTTCTACCGGCCGCGCCCCGGGGCCGGCATTCGGGCCGGGATTCCGCGCCTCGACGCCGTCGAGGCCGAACTACCGGCCTTGTTCGACATGGACCACAAGCGTAATCATGACCGTGAGTTCCTGACCGACTGGAGTCTGGTGGAGCGCTGGTGCCAACGAATCGCCTCGCTGCCCGATTTTCTGATCGAGGGCGCGCTCGGCCGCGTTCCCGCGGACGACAGCCCGCCCTCACCGGCGGAGCGGAGCAGCCTGCGGGACTTCTTGATAAAACGTAAGGGATACTTGTTCGACCACATCCTTCGTTGGCAGAGCCACTTTCCCGGCCTGTCCCCGAGAGGCGGATGAAGACGATGCAAAACTACTTGTACACCCTGGTCCGCTACGTGCCGGACTTCGAGCGAATGGAACCGATCAACGTCGGCGTGATCCTGCAGGGGATGGGGCGGCTCGACGCTTGCCTGAGTCGGCACGCGGCCAAGCGAAAGGACATCGACACCCAGGTCTTCCAGCAGTGGCGCAAGTTCTTCCTCGACGAGATTCGCGGCGACGCGACCCCCCTGTTCCAGCCCGAGAAAACGTCGCCGCAGTTCTTGACCTACCTCCAGCAGCTCTGCGAAGGGGCCGTGCTCCTCAGCCGGCCGCTGGCGCTCGAAGTCGCGCCGTCGCGCGGCTTCGATGACGTATTGCGGGACCTGTATAACCGCCTCGTCGCGCCGCCTGAAACCACGTCGCCGGCCGCCGCCCGCCGGCCGACCGGCCGCTTCCGGCAGCTCACCGAGGCCCGGCACTTCCTCCGCCGGGGCCTGAAAAAACACGCGCACGTCATGAGCAACGAGAGGCCCCTCTGGATGGCTTACCGCCAGCTAGCAAACAGGCAACATATCGCGATCGACAAGGTCGAGGTCGATAGGGAGATCGGGGCGACCGCTAACGAAATCGAGCGCATGCCGCTCATCATCGACCGGCTCCCGGAGTTTCTGCGTGCTGGCCGCGAGCTGCCGACCAGCTACTACCTGGTGGCTGACGAGTTGAAACAGCCCTTCAGCGATCAGTCGCAGGCCGAATTCCAGGCGATGCGCGACGAGCTGGAAGCCGCCGTCGAGAAGGTTAAGAACGCCGGCGGCCGAATTGTGCGCAGTCTTTCCGAGGCCGAGCGCCTGGCCGACGAAGTGGACCACGCCCTCCCCGAACTGGAAGCCTCCGCCACCCAAGATTGAGGGAACCTGCCGTGTTCGACGTCGTCCAGAAACTGTGGGGCTTCTGCCACACGTTGCGTCACGACGGCATCGACTACGGCGACTACATCGAGCAGATCACCTTCCTGCTCTTCCTGAAGATGGCCGACGAGCGCGCCGTGGTCCTGCCGAAGGGCTGCGACTGGCCCGCCCTCCGCGACCTGAGCGGCACCGGCCTCATCGACGCCTACACCGACATCCTCCGCCGGCTGTCCAAGGAGCGCGGCATCCTGGGCGACATCTTCACCGAGGCCCAGTGCCGCTTCAACAAGCCGGTCAACCTCAAGCAGCTCATCACCCGGTCGATGAGACCGAGTGGACCGCCCTCGAAAAGGACATCAAGGCCGAGGCTTACGAGGGCCTCCTGGAGAAGGCCGCCAGCGAGGGCAAGAAGGGGGCCGGCCAGTACTTCACGCCGCGCGTGCTGATCCAGTCCGTGGTCCGCTGCATGAAGCCCGACCCGCGGGCGCATCCCGAGTTCAGCGTCTGCGACCCGGCCTGCGGCACCGGCGGCTTCCTCGTCGCCGCCTACGAGTGGTTCAACGGCCTGGTCAAGGGGGCGATGGACCGCGACCTGGCCAAGCGCGTCCGCCGGGCCACCTACTTCGGCCAGGAGCTGGTCGCCCGGCCGCGGCGGCTGGCCCTGATGAACCTGTTCCTGCACAACATCGAGCCGAGCATCCCGCTGGGCGACACCATCTACGACCCGCCCGGCCCGCGCCGCTTCGACGTAATCCTGACCAACCCGCCCTTCGGCACCCGCGGCGCCAACCAGGCGCCCGTCCGCGATGACTTCACGGTCGCCACCTCGAACAAGCAGCTCAACTTCCTCCAGCACGTCCTGACCGTGCTGCGGCCCGGCGGCCGGGCGGCCGTCGTCTTGCCGGACAACTGCCTCTTCGCCGACCAGGCTGGCGACGTGTTCCGCATCCTGTGCGAGGACTGCGACCTGCACACCGTCCTCCGCCTGCCCCGCGGCACCTTCACCCCGTACAGCCAGGGCGTCAAGGCCAACGTCGTCTTCTTCACCAAGGGGGCGCCGACCGAAACCGTCTGGGTCTACGACGCCCGCACCAACGTCCCCGGCATCACCAAGAAGGACCGGCCGCTGGCGGCGGCACACTTCGCCGACTTCGAGAAGTGCTACGGCAAGGACCCGAATGGCCGCGCGAAGCGGCGCCCGGAGGATTCGGAACAGGACCGGTGGCGGGCGTTCGAGATCGGCGAGGTGCGGGGGCGCGAGTTCAAGCTCGATAGCTTCAAGTGGCTGAAGGAGGAGTCGCTGGAAGACGCGGACGACTTGCCGGAGCCCGCGGAGTTGGCGACGGATGCTATCGCGGAACTGGAGGGGGCAGTGAAGGAGCTGAATGCAGTTCTCACGCTCCTGGAGAACGGGTACAATGGAGCGAACTCTCGGAGGCCGATACCATGAACGCCATTCGCATTCGCAAGACCATCGATTCGGAAACGCTGCACTTGCCGGAGCTAAGGCCGCTGATCGGACGGACCGTCGAGATTACTGTCGAGGAGCAACTGCCTGCCGTTCGCGACGAGTTTTACGCCGAGGCCGCACGCCTTCCGGAAACCGAGGAAGCCTTCGAGGCGCAAAAGGCGATCTTCCGGACTTGGCGGGGCGACCCGCGTTTCGAGGCGTATTGGTTCGTGCTTGACGAGCTGCTGAGCCGAACCTTCGACCACGTTCGCAAGTGGGCGGCCATCCGGGCCCAATTGCCTCTCGACGATTACGATTACGACGCCATCCGCGATCAAGATGCATGCGACCTTGAGGACGCCCACCGGCGCTGGTCATGATCCTTCTTGATTCCACCGTGGTGATCGATTACACGCGCGGCAAGGACCCAAAGCTGCATTTGCTGTTTAGCAGCTTGAAGCTGGGAGTTTGCGGTATCGTGCGCTCGGAGGTGCTCACTGGCTGGCGCACCGCTGCCGATCGTGCGAAATTGATCGCCATACTGAACGGTCTCACGCAAGTTTCCACTCCGGATTCAGTTTGGGATACAGTTGGCGACAACCTCGCCGAGCTGCGGCGGCACGGGTTGACGGTCCCGGTTCCCGATGCGGTGATTGCCACGCTGGGAATGAACCTCAATATCGAGGTCTGGAGCCGCGACCCGCATTTTGCGGCCATGCAACGAATCCTACCGACGCTCAAGCTGTTCCAGGAGCCGCCGTGATGACGACTTCCGAAATGGCCCTGAAGGAGTTGAACGACGTGCTGGCGATGCTGGGGAACAGACGGGAATAACACCACGAAACACACGAAATACACGAAAAAAAGAATGGATCGGGTCTTCTTTCGTGTGTTTCGTGTGTTTCGTGGTGTGATGATTTCTTGATGGCAAGGGGAGGTGGGCGGTGAGCGCGGACACGGACGAACTGCCGGAAGGGTGGGTGTCTGTCCACCTCGGCGAACTGGTGTCGCCTTCGAGCGAGAAAGTTGAACCCGGCGAGAGTCCGAATGCTCGATACCTCAGCTTGGAGCACATCGAGCCGCACACCGGCCGCATTATCGACCACGGCCACGGATCGGATGTCAAGAGCACGAAAACTGTCTTCCGCACTGGTGACGTCCTTTACGGCAAGCTGCGGCCCTATTTGAACAAAGTCACCGTCGCCGAGTTTGACGGCATCTGTTCGACAGACATCCTCGTCTTTTCGTAGCGGCCGTGGATCGACAGTCGCTTCCTGATGCGCTTTCTCTCCACGCCCGGAGTCGTCGAGTTTGCCAATCACAACTCGACAGGTGTTCAACTCCCACGAATCGGCTTTGGCCAACTCTCGACCATTGACATTCCACTTCCCCCGTTGGTCAGGGTCAACGCATACTTTACCAAGGCGAAATCGGGGGTAAGCATGGCATTTCGGCCAGCGTCGGCACAACAGCTTGTAGGAAAGCAACTTGCGTTCATCCCACAG
>Ga0310038_10002412_pt1 | contig 13741 bp, 15 predicted proteins | sample Sb_taG_6_FD_200461 | JGI IMG/M metagenome (GOLD analysis project Ga0310038, IMG submission 200461) | Peat soil microbial communities from Weissenstadt, Germany - Sb_50d_4_PS metaG (v2) (version 2) | ecosystem: Environmental > Terrestrial > Soil > Wetlands > Peat | place: Germany: Weissenstadt... | reverse complement strand
GGCCGCTGAAGTCGCTCGCCGACATGCTCAAGGGCAAGCAGGGCCGCTTCCGGCAGAACCTGCTCGGCAAGCGCGTCGACTATTCCGGCCGTTCGGTGATCGTGGTCGGCCCGGAATTGAAGCTGCATCAGTGCGGCCTGCCGAAGAAGATGGCGCTCGAGCTGTTCAAGCCGTTCATCTATTCGCGGCTCGACGCCAAGGGCCTGTCGACCACGGTGAAGCAGGCCAAGAAGCTCGTCGAAAAGGAGAAGCCCGAGGTTTGGGATATCCTCGACGAGGTGATCCGCGAGCATCCGGTGCTGCTCAACCGCGCGCCGACCTTGCACCGCCTCGGCATCCAGGCGTTCGAACCGGTGCTGATCGAAGGCAAGGCGATCCAGCTGCATCCGCTGGTCTGCGCGGCGTTCAACGCCGATTTCGACGGCGACCAGATGGCGGTGCACGTGCCGTTGTCGCTCGAGGCGCAGCTCGAAGCGCGCGTGCTGATGATGTCGACCAACAACATCCTGCATCCGGCGAACGGCCAGCCCATCATCGTGCCGTCGCAGGACATCGTGCTCGGCCTCTACTACCTCTCGATTATGCGCGACGGCGGCACCGACAAGCCGAAAGCGTTCGGCAACATCGCCGAGATCGATCTCGCCCTGCACGAGAAGGTCGTCAGCCTGCACTCGAAGATCAGATACCGCTGGGACGGCATCGGCGAGGATGGCAAGCCGGTTACGCGCTGGTACGACACCACGCCCGGCCGCGTCATTCTCGGTGAAGTGCTGCCGAAGCGGTCGAAAACGCCCTTCGACATCGCCAACAAGCTGATGACGAAGCGCGAAATCTCGTCGATGATCGACACCGTCTATCGTCACTGCGGCCAGAAGGAGACGGTGATCTTCTGCGACCGCGTCATGGCGCTCGGCTTCCACCATGCGTTCAAGGCCGGCATCTCGTTCGGCAAGGACGACATGGTGGTGCCGCACTCCAAGAAGGCGACCGTCGAAAAGACGCGCGACCTCGTCAAGGAGTTCGAGCAGCAATACAACGACGGCCTGATCACCCAGGGCGAGAAATATAACAAGGTGGTCGATGCCTGGTCGAAGTGCACCGAAACCATCGCCGAAGCGATGATGAAGGAGATCTCGGCGTCGCGGCCGGCGACGGAGAAGGGCCAGGAAGCCCAGGTCAACTCGATCTTCATGATGGCGCATTCCGGCGCGCGCGGCTCGCCGGCGCAGATGCGTCAGCTCGCCGGCATGCGCGGCCTGATGGCGAAGCCGAGTGGCGAGATCATCGAGAGCCCGATCATCTCCAACTTCAAGGAAGGCCTCTCGGTGCTCGAGTACTTCAACTCGACCCACGGCGCCCGCAAGGGTCTTGCCGACACCGCGTTGAAGACGGCGAACTCCGGCTATCTGACGCGGCGCCTGGTCGACGTGGCGCAGGACTGCATCATCACCGATGTGGACTGCGGCACGACGCGCGGCATCAAGGTGCGGGCGATCATCGATGCCGGCACCGTCGTCGCTTCGCTGGCAAGCCGCATCCTCGGCCGCACCACGGCTGAGGACGTGCGCGACCCGTCGGGCAACGACATCCTGGTGCCGAACGCGACCTTGCTCGAGGAGCCGCATGTCGAGAAGCTGGTCAATGCCGGCGTGCAGGAGATCAAGATCCGCTCCGTGCTTACCTGCGAGACCGGCAGCGGCGTCTGCGGCCTGTGCTACGGGCGCGATCTCGCCCGCGGCACCCCGGTCAATATGGGCGAGGCGGTGGGCGTCATCGCCGCCCAGTCGATCGGCGAGCCGGGCACCCAGCTCACCATGCGCACGTTCCACATCGGCGGCGCGGCGCAGATCTCCGAGCAGTCGTTCGTCGAGTCGAACTTCGAAGGCACCATCAAGGTCAAGAACCGCAATGTCGCCAAGAATTCGGACGGCGACTTGATCGCGATGAGCCGCAACCTCATCGTTGCCGTCACCGATCCCGACGGCACCGAGCGCGCCGTGCACCGTATTACCTACGGCGCGCGGCTCAAGGTCGACGAAGGCGATCACATCAAGCGCGGCCAGCGCATCGCCGAGTGGGACCCGTATACCCGGCCGATCCTCACCGAAGTCGAGGGCACGGTCGGCTACGAGGACCTGGTCGAAGGTCAGTCGTTGACCGAGACGCTCGACGAATCGACCGGCATCGCCAAGCGTGTGGTCATCGATTGGCGCTCGGGCTCCGCCCGCGGCCAGCAGGACCTGCGCCCGGCGCTGGTGATCAAGGGCAAGGACGGCAAGATCCTCAAGCTCAGCCGCGGCGGCGACGCCCGCTCGCTCTTGGCCGTGGACGCCATCATCTCGGTCGATCCCGGCGTGCATGTCGGCGCTGGCGACGTCATCGCCCGTATCCCGACCGAAAGCGCCAAGACGCGCGACATCACCGGCGGTCTGCCGCGGGTGGCGGAGCTGTTCGAGGCGCGGCGGCCGAAGGAATCGGCGGTGATCGCCGAGATTTCCGGCACGGTGCGGTTCGGCCGCGACTACAAGAACAAGCGGCGTATCACCATCGAGCCGGCCGGCAAGGATGAGGAGCCCAGGGAGTATCTGGTCCCCAAGGGCAAGCACATCCATCTGCAGGACGGCGATCTCATCGAGAAGGGCGATTACATCGTCGAAGGCAACCCGGCGCCGCACGACATCCTGGCGATCAAAGGCGTCGAGGAGCTGGCCGGCTACCTGGTCAACGAGATCCAGGACGTCTACCGGCTGCAGGGCGTCGCGATCAACGACAAGCACATCGAAGTGATCGTGCGGCAGATGCTGCAGAAGGTCGAGATCGAGGATTCCGGCGAGACCGACCTGATCCAAGGCGAGCAGGTCGACAAGACCGAGTTCGACGAGGTCAATGCCCGGTTCGGGGCCGAAGGCAAGAAGCCAGCGACCGCGCATCCGGTGCTGCTCGGCATCACCAAGGCCTCGCTGCAGACCCGCTCGTTCATCTCGGCGGCGTCGTTCCAGGAGACCACGCGGGTGCTCACCGAGGCGGCGGTCAACGGCAAGGCCGATACGCTCGATGGGCTCAAGGAGAACGTCATCGTCGGCCGGCTGATCCCGGCCGGCACCGGCGCGATGATGAATAGGATCCGCGAAGTCGCCGTCAAACGCGACGCGCTCATTCTCGCCGAGCGCGAGAAAGAGGCGGCGCTGCGGGCCGAAGCCGCCGCGGAGCCCGCGGCACTGCCGGCGGCGGAGTAACTGCTCCGTCATCGAGCGGGCTCACAACTCGACCGAAGGGCCGCCACGTTGGCGGCCCTTTCGTATAATGGCGGCAAGGCAAACATGTCGGACGCAAACCAGATCAAAATCCTCTCCGGGGGCGCCATGAAATCGCTCATGGTCGAAGTCGTGCCGCTGTTCGAGCGCGCGTGCGGCGGCAAAGTCGAAATCAAGTTCGCGCTGACCTCAGTGCTGAAGAAAGAGATCGAGGACGGCGCCGTCTTCGACATCGCGCTGTTGCCGCGGCCGGAGCTCGATGCGCTGGTCAAGGCCGGCAAGGTCGCCGCCGGCACGCCAACCGACATCACGCGATCCGCGGTCGGCCTTGCAGTCCGCGCCGGTGCGGCGAAGCCCGATATCGGCACGGTCGCGGCGCTCAGACAGACGCTGCAGCGGGCGCGGACCATCGGCTACAGCGACGGCCCGAGCGGCGCCTATATCGCGGATTTGCTGGTCCGCCTCGGCATCGCCGACGAGATGAGGCCGAAGACCAGGCTGACCAGCCGCCCGGTGGCGGAGATCGTCGCCGAGGGCGAGGCCGAGGTCGGCATGCAGCAGATCGTTGCCATCCTGCCGGTAAAGGGGGCCGAACTGGTCGGCCCGCTGCCGGGCGAATTGCAGAACATTATTGTCTACGCCGCCGGCATCTCTTCCCGCAGCGGGCAGAGTGGGGCGGCGCGTGCCTTGGTCGCCTTCATGGCCACGCCCGAGGTGGTGCGCATGATCCGCGCCAAGGGCATGGAGCCCGGCTGATTTCGACCCGCAAATGGCGCAGATGTGCTTGCGCCATCGCGCTTTCATGCCCATATCGGCTTGACTTGGAGCGGTAGCGCCGATACATACCGCCCACTTTACGGCAGGCGGTGAGCTTCGCCAGTCGGAACGGCCCTGCCGGGTCCCCGTATAAGCTATTGAAAGTTAAACGCTTTCCTAGCTCCGAATCTATTCTTCGGTAGACGGGCATTCGGCGCGACGCCTCGACGAAGGAAGCTCAAACGCTGCCTCTGGCTTCGGAAGTCAGATTATCGGGGCATGACCGCGCTTAACGGCGTGGTCCTCTGCGAACACCAAGCGCCCTTCCGCCTCGGGAAGCGGATGGCGCGATTTGGTTTTGCGCGAATGGATTCGCGTCAAAGCCGGGCAATGAGTTTAGGCAAGGGGGCGTAAGCCCCGTCTGGAGCGAAGACGCGCATGCCGACGATCAACCAGCTCATTCGCAAGCCGCGGGTGACGCAGCACGCGAAGAAGAAGGTGCCGGCGTTGCAGCAGAGCCCGCAGAAGCGCGGCGTCTGCACTCGCGTCTATACGACGACGCCGAAGAAGCCGAACTCGGCGCTGCGCAAAGTCGCCAAGGTGCGCCTGACCAACGGCTTCGAAGTCATCGGCTATATCCCGGGCGAGGGTCATAACCTCCAGGAGCATTCGGTGGTGATGATTCGCGGCGGCCGCGTCAAAGATCTGCCCGGCGTGCGCTATCACATCCTGCGCGGTGTGCTCGACACGCAAGGCGTAAAAAACCGCAAGCAGCGGCGATCGAAGTACGGAGCGAAGCGGCCCAAGTGATTTTTGGGTCGTTTTGCGTCTTAAGGAACGGAAAGACTGAGGAACTAACGAGATGTCCCGCCGTCACAGGGCCGATAAGCGCGAGATCCAGCCGGACCCGAAATTCGGGAACGTGGTGGTCACGAAATTCATGAATTCGGTGATGCATGCCGGCAAGAAGTCGGCGGCGGAGACGATCGTCTATGGCGCGCTCGACATCATCGAGGGCAAGACCCGGCAGAGCCCGGTCGCCGTGTTCCAGCAGGCGCTCGACAATGTCATGCCGTCGATCGAAGTGCGCTCGCGCCGCGTCGGCGGCGCCACCTACCAGGTGCCGGTCGAAGTGCGCACCTCGCGGCGTCAGGCGCTCGGCATCCGCTGGATCATCTCGGCGGCGCGCGAGCGCAACGAAAAAACAATGACCGAGCGGCTGTCCGCAGAACTGCTCGACGCATCGAATAACAGGGGAAACGCCGTTAAGAAGCGCGAAGACACGCACCGGATGGCCGAAGCCAACCGCGCGTTCTCGCACTATCGCTGGTAAAGCGCAGCGACAGCGAAGGACCCCAAGAAAATGCCCCGCACGCACCCGATCGAGGACTATCGCAACTTCGGCATCATGGCTCACATCGATGCCGGCAAAACGACGACAACCGAGCGCGTCCTCTATTATACCGGCAAGAGCCACAAGATGGGCGAGGTGCACGACGGCGCCGCCACCATGGATTTCATGGAGCAGGAGCAGGAGCGCGGCATCACCATCACGTCGGCCGCGACCACCGCGCTGTGGAACGGCAGGCGGCTCAACATCATCGACACGCCCGGCCACGTCGACTTCACCATCGAGGTCGAGCGCTCATTGCGCGTGCTCGACGGCGCGGTGTGCGTGCTCGATTCCAACCAGGGCGTGGAGCCGCAGACCGAGACGGTATGGCGGCAGGGCGACCGCTATAACGTGCCGCGCATCGTGTTCTGCAACAAGATGGACAAGGTCGGCGCGGACTATTTCCAGTGCCTCAAGGACATCGTCGATCGTCTCGGCGCCAAGCCGGTGGCGCTGCAGCTGCCGATCGGGGCCGAGGCCGGATTCAAGGGCATCATCGATCTGGTGCGCATGGTCGGCGTGGTGTGGGACGAAGAGACGCTCGGCGCCAAATATCACGACATCGAAATCCCGGCCGAGCTGTTGGATCAGGCCAAGGAATATCGCGAGAAGCTGGTCGAAGCCGCCGTCGAGCTCGATGACGACGCCATGACCGCGTATCTCGAGGGCAAGGAGCCCGACGAGGCGACGCTCAAGAGCCTCGTGCGCAAGGCGACCATTGCCAGCAAGTTCTTTCCGGTGTTTTGCGGCTCGGCCTTCAAGAACAAGGGCGTGCAGCCGCTGCTCGACGCCGTAGTCGATTACCTGCCGTCGCCGGTCGACGTGCCGCCGGTGAAGGGTATCGATCTCAAGGGCAACGAGGTCGAGCGCAAGGCGCTGGACAGCGAGCCGATGGCGCTGCTCGCGTTCAAGATCATGGACGATCCGTTCGTCGGCACCATCACCTTCTGCCGCATCTATTCGGGCAAGCTCGAAAGCGGCACCGGCGTGATGAACTCGACCAAGGAACGCAAAGAGCGCGTCGGCCGCATGCTGCTGATGCACGCCAACAACCGCGAGGACATCAAGGAAGCCTTCGCCGGCGACATCGTGGCGCTGGCGGGCCTCAAAGAGGTGCGCACCGGCGACACTTTGTGCGATGCGCAGAAGCCGGTGATCCTGGAAAAGATGGAATTCCCCGATCCGGTGATCGAGATCGCCATCGAGCCGAAGTCGAAGGCCGACCAGGAGAAGCTCGGCGTCGCGCTGGCCAAGCTGGTGGCCGAGGATCCGTCGTTCCGCGTCCATACCGACCCGGAATCCGGCCAGACCATCATCAAGGGCATGGGCGAACTGCATCTCGACATCAAGGTCGACATCCTCAAGCGCACCTACAAGGTCGACGCCAATATCGGCGCGCCGCAGGTCGCCTATCGCGAGAAAATCTCCCGGTCCGCCACGGTCGACTACACCCACAAGAAACAGACCGGTGGCCACGGCCAGTTTGCGCGCATCAAGATCGTCGCCGAGCCGAATACGCCCGGCGGAGGCTTTGTGTTCGAGAACGAGATCGTCGGCGGCTCGGTGCCGCGGGAGTTCATCCCGGCCGTCGAAAAGGGCCTCGAAGGCCAGCTCACCTCAGGCGTGATCGCTGGCTTCCCGGTGGTCGACCTGAAAGTGTCGCTGATCGACGGCGCCTCCCACGACGTCGACTCATCGGCCATGGCGTTCGAAATCGCGGCGCGCGCGGCGATGCGCGAGGCGCTGGCGAAGGGCGCCTCGGTGCTGCTCGAGCCGATCATGAAGGTCGAGGTGGTGACGCCGGAGGACTATACCGGCTCGGTCATCGGCGACCTCAATTCGCGCCGCGGCCAGATTCTGGGCCAGGACATGCGCGGCAACGCCAACGTCGTCAACGCGATGGTGCCGCTCGCCAACATGTTCTCCTACGTCAACAATCTGCGCTCCATGTCACAGGGGCGCGCCACGTTCACGATGCAATTCGACCACTACGCTGAAGTGCCGAAAGCCATCGCCGAAGAGGTCCAGGCGAAGTTCGCCGGATAAATATTCACAAGGGTAAGACCGAGAGTCGCAACGGAGAGTCTCATGGCCAAGGAAAAATTCAACCGCACCAAGCCGCATTGCAATATCGGTACGATCGGGCACGTCGATCACGGCAAGACGACGTTGACGGCGGCCATCACCAAGGTCGCGGCAGCAAAGGGACAGGCGCAATTCACGGCCTACGATCAGATCGACAAGGCCCCCGAGGAGAAGGCGCGCGGCATCACCATCGCGACCGCCCACGTCGAGTACGAAACCGACAAGCGGCATTACGCGCACGTCGACTGCCCCGGCCATGCCGACTATGTGAAGAACATGATCACCGGCGCCGCCCAGATGGACGGCGCCATTCTGGTGGTGAGCGCGGCCGACGGCCCGATGCCGCAGACCCGCGAGCATATTCTGCTGGCGCGGCAAGTCGGCGTGCCGGCGCTCGTGGTCTACCTCAATAAGGTGGACATGGTGGACGATCCGGAGCTCCTCGAGCTGGTCGAGCTCGAAGTGCGCGAGCTTCTGTCCAAGTACCAATTCCCCGGCGACAAGATTCCGGTCATTAAGGGCTCGGCGCTGGCGGCGCTTGAAGACAAGAATCCGGAACTCGGCAAGAACTCAATCGATGCCCTGATGAAGGCGGTGGACGAATACATCCCGCAGCCGGAGCGCCCGAAGGATCAGCCGTTCCTGATGCCGGTCGAAGACGTGTTCTCGATCTCCGGCCGCGGCACGGTGTGCACCGGCCGTATCGAGCGCGGCGTCATCAAGGTCGGCGAGGAAGTCGAGATCGTCGGCATCAAGCCGACGCTCAAGACCGTCGTCACCGGCGTCGAAATGTTCCGCAAGCTGCTCGACCAGGGCGAGGCCGGCGACAACGTCGGTTGCCTGCTGCGCGGCACCAAACGCGAAGAGGTCGAGCGCGGCCAGGTGCTGTGCAAGCCGGGTTCGGTGAAGCCGCACACCAAGTTCAAGGCCGAGGCCTACATCCTCACCAAGGAGGAGGGCGGGCGCCACACGCCGTTCTTCACCAACTACCGGCCGCAATTCTACTTCCGCACCACCGACGTGACCGGCGTCGTGACCTTGCCGGAAGGTACCGAGATGGTGATGCCGGGCGACAACATCGCCATGGAAGTCACGCTGATTGTGCCGATCGCCATGGAAGAGAAGCTGCGCTTCGCCATTCGCGAGGGCGGCCGCACCGTCGGCGCCGGCGTGGTGGCGAGCATCGTGGAGTAATGGAGCGTAATGCCCCGCAAAAGCGGGGCATCCTCTTTTCAAGAGCGGTACCATGAACGGTCAGAACATAAGAATCCGGCTCAAGGCGTTCGATCACCGCATCCTCGATGCGTCGACGCGCGAGATCGTCAATACGGCGAAGCGCACCGGCGCGCAGGTGCGCGGGCCGATCCCGCTGCCGACCAAGATCGAGAAGTTCACCGTCAACCGCTCGCCGCACATCGACAAGAAGAGCCGCGAGCAGTTCGAAATGCGCACGCATAAGCGCCTGCTCGACATCGTCGATCCGACGCCGCAAACGGTCGATGCGCTGATGAAGCTCGACCTTGCCGCCGGCGTCGACGTCGAGATCAAGCTCTAAGGCGCGATTTAAGGAATAGACACATGCGTTCCGGAGTGCTCGCACAAAAGATCGGGATGACGCGCCTCTTCACCGAGGCCGGTGAGCATGTGCCGGTGACGGTGCTCCGCCTCGGCAATTGCCAGGTCGTCGCCCACCGCACCAAGGACAAGAACGGCTACGTCGCGCTGCAGCTCGGCGCCGGCCAACGCAAGGTGCAACGCACCACCAAGGCCGACCGCGGCCACTTCGCGGTCGCCAAGGTCGAGCCCAAGCGCAAGCTTGCCGAATTCCGCGTCGACGACGACGGGTTGATCCCGATCGGCGCCGAGATCACGGCGGATCATTTCGTCGTCGGCCAATATGTCGACGTCACCGGCACTTCGACCGGCAAGGGTTTTGCCGGCGGCATGAAGCGGTGGAATTTCGCCGGCCTGCGGGCCAGCCACGGCGTGTCGATCTCGCATCGCTCGATCGGCTCGACCGGCGGCCGCCAGGACCCCGGCAAGACCTTCAAGAACAAGAAAATGCCCGGTCACCTTGGCGTCGACCGGGTGACCACGCTCAATCTCAAGGTCATGCAGACCGACGTTGCGCGCGGCCTCATCATGGTCGAGGGCGCCGTGCCCGGCGTCAAAGGCGGCTGGATCACGGTGCGCGACGCGGTCAAGAAGAAGCTGCCGGACGGCGTGCCGAAGCCAGGAAAATTCAAGCTCGCCGACAATGAATCGACCGCTCCTGTTTCGGTCGGCCAAGACTCTGCTGGCCAAGACGCAGTTGCACCAGACGCAGGGAGCGCGTGACATGGAATTGAAAGTCACGTCGCTCGACGGCAAGGCATCCGGCTCGGTAACGGTGTCCGACGCCATTTTCGGGCTCGAGCCGCGCAACGACATCATTCATCGCTGCGTGGTATGGCAATTGGCCAAGCGCCAGGCCGGCACCCACCAGGTGAAGAACCGCGCCGACATCCACCGCACCGGCAAGAAAATGTACCGGCAGAAGGGTACCGGCTCGGCGCGCCACGGCTCCGCCCGCGTCAACCTGTTCCGCGGCGGCGGCCGTTCGTTCGGCCCGCAGAGCCGCAGCCACGAGATCGGCCTGCCGAAGAAGGTCCGCGCGCTCGCCCTCAAGCATGCGCTCTCCGCCAAGGCCAAGGACGACGGTATCATCGTTATCGAGGCGCTGAGCGTGAAGGACGCCAAGACCAAGGCGCTGCGCAGCCAGTTCGAAAAACTCGGCCTGTCGAACGCGCTCTTGATCGACGGCGCCGAGGTCGCGGCCGATGTGCGCACGGCGGCGCGCAATATCCCGAATATCGACGTGCTGCCGGTCGCCGGCATCAACGTCTACGACATCATGCGGCGGCATAAGCTGGTTCTGACCAAGGCCGCGGTCGATGCGTTGGAGGCGCGCTTCAAATGACCACCACCGATCCGCGCCATTACGACGTCATCATCGCCCCGCTCATCACCGAGAAGGCGACAAACGCGTCCGAGCACAACAAGGTGATGTTCAAGGTCGCGATGACCGCGACCAAGCCGCAGATCAAGGAAGCGGTCGAGAAACTGTTCGACGTCAAAGTCAAAAGCGTCAACACGCTGCGCCGGCGCGGCAAGTGGAAGATCTTCAAGGGCCGCCGCGGGCTGCAGTCCGACAGTAAGCGCGCCATCGTGACCCTCGAAGAAGGTCAATCGATCGACGTGACCACGGGTCTGTAAGGGAGCGGCGGGATGGCACTGAAGACATATAATCCTGTCACGCCGGGCCAGCGCCAGCTGGTGCTGGTCGACCGCTCCGCGCTCTATTCCGGCAAGCCGGTCAAAGCGTTGACCGAAGGCAAGAATTCGACCGGCGGCCGCAACAACAACGGCCACATCACCTCGCGTTATCGCGGCGGCGGCCACAAGCAGGCCTATCGCAAGATCGACTTCAAGCGCCGCAAGTTCGACGCGCCGGCCAAGGTCGAGCGGCTCGAATACGATCCGAACCGCACCGCCTTCATCGCGCTGGTCAAATACGACGACGGCGAGCTCGACTATATCCTGGCGCCGCAGCGGCTCTCAGTCGGCGACTCGGTGGTCTCCGGCGAGCATGTCGACGTCAAGCCCGGCAACGCCATGCCGGCCGCCAATATTCCGGTCGGCACCATCGTCCACAATATCGAGATCAAGATCGGCAAGGGCGGCCAGATCGCCCGTTCCGCCGGCACCTACGCGCAGATCGTCGGCCGCGACGGCGAATATGTGATCTTGCGCTTGAATTCCGGCGAGCAGCGCCTGGTGCACGGCCGCTGCATTGCCACTGTCGGCGCGGTGTCCAATCCGGACAACATGAACATCTCGATCGGCAAGGCCGGCCGCAGCCGCTGGATGGGCCGGCGCGGTCATGTCCGCGGCGAGACCATGAACCCGGTCGACCATCCGCTCGGCGGGCGAACGCGCGGCGGCCGGCATCCGGTGACGCCGTGGGGCAAGCCGACCAGGGGCAAGAAGACGCGCAAGAACAAGCGCACCGCGAAATTCATCATGGCAAGCCGCCACGCGCGGAAAAAGACCTAAAGAGAGAGTCAGGAGCGATCATGGCGCGTTCGGTTTGGAAGGGCCCGTTTGTCGACGGCTATCTGCTGAAAAAGGCGGATACCGCGCGTTCGTCCGGCCGCCACGAGATGATCCGCATCTGGTCGCGGCGTTCGACCATCCTGCCGCAATTCGTAGGCCTCACCTTCGGCGTCTACAACGGACAGAAGCACATCCCGGTGGTCGTCACCGAGGAAATGGTCGGCCACAAATTTGGTGAGTTCGCGCCGACCCGCTCGTTCTACGGACACTCGTCGGACCGCAAGGCCAAACGCGCCAGTGCGCCGGGCGCCGCGGCGCCGGGTGCGGCACCGGCCGCCGCGCCGGCAGCGCCTGCCGGCGGCACGTCGTGAGGCGGGGAGAGATTTCGTCATGAGCAAGAAAAAGCGCGAGCGCGCGCTGTCCGACACCGAGGCCAAGGCGGTGGCCCGCATGCTGCGCATCAGCCCGCAGAAGCTCAATCTCTTGGCGCAGCTCATCCGCGGCAAGAAGGTCGCGACCGCGCTCGCCGATCTCGAATTCTCGCGCAAGCGCATCGCGCGCGACGTGCGCAAGTGCCTGGAATCGGCGATCGCCAACGCCGAGAACAATCACGATCTCGACGTCGACGATCTCGTCGTCGTCGAGGCCCATGTCGGCAAGTCGCTGGTCATCAAGCGCCACGAGTCGCGCGGCCGCGGCAAGGTCGGATCCATCACCAAGCCGTTCGCTCACCTCACCATCGTGGTGCGTGAAGTCGAGGCGGCGGCGCAGTAACGGGACGCGGTTAGGAGAAGACCATGGGTCAAAAAGTCAATCCGGTCGGGCTTCGGCTCGGCATCAACCGCACCTGGGACTCGCGGTGGTATGCCGGCAAGGCGAGCTACGGCACGCTGCTGCACGAGGACATGGAAATCCGCAAGGCGTTGATGAAAGAGCTCAAGCAGGCCGCGGTGTCGAAGATCGTCATCGAGCGCCCGCACAAGAAGTGCCGCGTCACCATCCATTCGGCGCGCCCGGGCGTGGTCATCGGCAAGAAGGGCGCCGACATCGAGAAGCTGCGCCGCAAGGTCGCCGAGCTCACTGATAGTGATGTTGTGATCAACATCGTGGAGATCCGCAAGCCAGAGCTCGACGCGCAACTGGTCGCCGAATCGATCGCGCAGCAGCTCGAGCGCCGCGTGGCCTTTCGTCGCGCCATGAAGCGCGCCGTGCAATCGGCGATGCGGCTCGGCGCCGGCGGCATCCGCATCAACTGCTCGGGCCGGCTCGGCGGCGCCGAGATCGCGCGCATGGAGTGGTATCGCGAAGGCCGCGTGCCGCTGCACACCTTGCGCGCCGACGTCGATTACGGCGTGGCGACGGCGTTCACCACCTACGGCACCTGCGGCGTCAAGGTCTGGATCTTCAAGGGCGAGATCATGGAGCATGACCCCATGGCCCAGGACAAGAAGATGGCCGAGGGCGAGGCCGGCCGGCCACGCCGCGATGCAGCGTGAGCGAACGGAATCGATAAAAGGCTGAAACCATGCTGCAACCGATACGCACCAAATTCCGCAAGGCCCACAAGGGCCGCATCCACGGCGTCGCCTCGAGCGCGATCGATCTGGCGTTCGGCCAGTTCGGGCTCAAGGCGATGGAGCCCGACCGCGTCACCGCGCGCCAGATCGAGGCGGCGCGCCGCGCGCTGACGCGGCACATGAAGCGTTCCGGCCGGGTCTGGATCCGCATGTTCCCCGACGTGCCGGTGTCGAAGAAACCGCTCGAAGTGCGCATGGGCTCGGGCAAGGGCACGCCGGAGCTGTGGGTGGCGCGGGTCAAACCCGGCCGCATCCTGTTCGAGATCGACGGCGTGCCGGTGCAGGTCGCCAAGGAGGCGCTCGCGCTTGCCGCCGCCAAGCTGCCGATCAAGACCCGTTTCATCGAGCGGATCAGCGAGTAAGCGTGACATGAAAGCGGCCGACATCAGAGCGATGACGATCGATCAGATCGACGACGAGGTGCTCAAGCTGAAGAAGGAGCAGTTCAACCTGCGCTTCCAGCGCGCCACCGGGCAATTGGAGAATACCTCGCGCGTGCGCGAAGTGCGGCGCGACATCGCGCGGCTGAAGACCGTCGCGAAGAACAAGCGCTCCGGCGCGCCGAAGAAGTAAGAGGACGA
>Ga0310038_10002399_pt1 | contig 13781 bp, 16 predicted proteins | sample Sb_taG_6_FD_200461 | JGI IMG/M metagenome (GOLD analysis project Ga0310038, IMG submission 200461) | Peat soil microbial communities from Weissenstadt, Germany - Sb_50d_4_PS metaG (v2) (version 2) | ecosystem: Environmental > Terrestrial > Soil > Wetlands > Peat | place: Germany: Weissenstadt... | reverse complement strand
TGCGCATCTCACCGGCCCCGCAGGACGTGAAAGGACGGCTACACCCTAGCGGGGACGTCCCGACAAATCCACCTGCCGTCCTGGCGCGTAGTAACCGCGTCCTGACCCTCCGGCGCATCCTCGCTGCATGACACCGAAATCCGCTCATCTACGCAGATTGCGCCATCCGGCCAGAATGCCTGCGCCTGCTGTTCCCGCCATCGTGCCCGGTCCGCGAGCCCTGCTCGCCACCACCGGCGCCGGGCGCCCTGGCACGCGCCGAACGACCGGCGCCCTTGCCCTGGCACCCGTCTTCCCCCTCGCCCTGACCGGACCGTCCCTCGCCACCGCCCCCGGCACCGGCACCTCGCCCGCCTCCCGGCCCGCCCCGGACCGGTCGGGCCTGTGGCTGCGTAACGCCGCCGCCGGCCTGTGCGTGCTGGCCGCGGCCGCCGCCGCGGTCAGCTTCACCGCCCAGTACCGGATGGCCGAAACCGCCCGCCACCTCCCCGCCATCGCCGCCCTGGAAGCCGCCATCCCCGACGCCGCCGCCCTGGTCTTCGCCTGCCTCGGCATCGCCCTGGCCCTGCACGGCCGCCGCGCGCTCCGCGCCCGCACGCTGAACCTGGCCTCGGTGGCCGCCAGCGTGTTCATGAACGCCATCGCCGCCGAACCCGGCTGGCGGAACCTGGCCATCTGGGCCATGCCCCCAGTGGCTTACGCCCTGGCCAGTGACACCCTCATCGGCGTCGTCCGCGCCCGGGCCCTCGCCCTCCACCAGCACCTCGCCGCCACCCTGGCCGCCGACGCGGCCACCACGCTGGCCGTCCTCGGCGGCCTCCTCCTGTGGCTGCTGCGCCTGGCCCTGGCCCCCGCCTCCACTCTGTCCGGGTTCCGCGCCTGGGTGCTCCAGGAATGCCCGGTCGCCCCCGGCCGCCGCGCCCGGCAGCCCCGGCCGGCCCCCGCACCGCACCCGCGGAAGGCGACCAAGACCGCCCGGTTCCTCGATCTGGTCACCGAACGGCATGGGCCACTCGCCTCGATCCCCCTGCACCGCGTCGCCGGGATCAGCGCCGACCTGGCCCCCCAGCTCGACCTGAACGCCGGCGCCGCCCGCACCGCCCTGCGCAAGGCCGTCCTGGCCGCCCGGAACGGAGACCCCCGATGATGATCAAGCTCGCCATCGTCCTGGCCATCGTGCTCATCGTGGCGGCGTTCGCCGCATGGGCCTTCCTGCCCGCCCGCCACCTGCCCGGCAACCGCGCCCGCCACCTGCGGATCCGCCTGCACCTGCGGCTGCACCCCGGCAAAGGCTTCGCTCATATCTTCAGCCTGTGGCTGCGCTGGGGCCGCCTCGCCGCCCTGCGCCGCTCGAGCCGGATCCGCCCCGCCCTCCCGCTGCGCTACCGGATGATCGACTCCCGCGAGCACTCGGTATTCCTCGGCCGGGCCCATTACCGCCACCGCCTGCACGTCCCGCTCGAGGAGCACCTGCTCGCGATGGCCCCGCCGCGCACCTACAAGACGGCGTTCCTGGCCGACGTCATCCTGCGTTACCCGGGCCCGGTCATCGCCACCACCACCAAACCCGACATCTACGCCCTGACCAGCGCGGTGCGCGCCGAACTTGGCCCGGTCCACGTCTTCAACCCCCAGCACATCGGCAGCGTCCCGTCGACGTTCTGCTGGTCCCCGGTCGAGGGATGTGAGGACCCGGCCACCGCCATCCGCCGCGCGGACGCGTTCGCCTTCGCGGTCTCTCAGAAAGGCGTCGAAGACGGCACCTTCTGGTCCGCCAAAGCCTCCGACTACCTGCGCGGCTACTTCCACGCCGCCGCCCTGGCCCGCTACGACCTGCGCGCCGTCGCCGCCTGGGTCTCCGGCGCCGACCCCGACGTTCCCGAGCGGATCCTGGCCGCCGCTGGCGCTCAGCAGTGGGCGTACGTCCTGTCGGAGCTCCGCTCCGAGGCACACAAGACAACGGCGACAGTGCGAATGGTGATGTCCAGAGCCCTCTCGTTCATGGCCGACCCCGCCCTGGCCGCCTGCGTCCTGCCCGTTCCCGGCACCGGTTTCGATATCCCGGACTTCCTCCGCGACGCCGGCACCCTGTACATGATCGCCGAGGCCGTGAGTGAAGAGGCTCCCGTCGCGCCGCTGTTCGCGGCCATGGCGTCGGAGATTCACTACATCGCCGCGCAGATGGGCCAGGCCTCCCCGTCGCATCGGCTGGATCCACCGCTCCTGATGGGCCTGGACGAGGTGACGCAAATTTGCCCGGTACCGCTGCCGTCATGGCTGTCAGATTCCGGCGGCAAGGGAATCCAAGTGGTCGCCGTCGTGCACGGCGAGGCCCAGCTGACCGGCCGCTGGGGCGATCACGGCCGCCAGGTCGTCCTGGACACCAGCTCGGTGAAGGTGTTCCTGCCCGGTATCACCGACACCACGACGCTGGACGCGGCCGCCAAGTTGTGCGGCCAGGCGTCGTGGAAGGTCCGCGGCCAGGAGCACGCCACCCGCCACGACGTCGCCACCCCGGACATGATCCGCCAGCTGCCCGCCGGGTTCGCCCTGGTCATCCGCGGCGGCTGCGCCCCCGTCATCGCCCGGCTGCCGCGCGCCTGGAAGAACCCGGCCTACCGCCGCGCCCGCCGCCTCGGCCAGCTCCCGGCGGAGCCCGCCGACACCAGCGCATACCCGGTCCTCGAGCAGCAGCACCCCGACGTCCCCGATCACGTGCCCGCCGAATGGCTCCCCGGTGACGGCACCTCCTACCCCTGGAGCTGACCATGACCCCAGACCCGATCACCGCCGCGCTGCAGCAGCTTGCCGACCACCACGAGCAGCTCACCCAGCTCACCGAGCTGATCACCGGCATCGGCGACACGCTGCGCGAGCACGCGGACGCCCTGGCCCGGCTCGCCGAGACCACGCCCGCCGACGCCGACCCAGACCGCTACCGCCCGAGCCCGCCGCCAGCCTGGTGGAAACTCGCGGCCGCCGAACGGCAGGAACCAATCGCCCGGCTCCATGCCTGGGTGCAGCAGGTCTACCAGCCCGGCTACGGGCACCTAGCCGCCACCCTCGGCCCCTGCTGGCAGGCCCACGACCTGTGCCTGTACGGCCTGGACATCGCCTCCGGCCTGTGGTCGGTGCTCTACCTGCAGCCCCGCCGCACGACCGGGATCCTCTCGGCCCAGGCCGAATACCAGGCCCGCATCCTGCCCGCCCTGGCCGACCAGCTCCGGCTCGAAACATCCCACTGCGGCCACCCGCGCACCCCAGCACCGATCACCGGCTATCCCCGGCGCGCGTCATGACCGACGCGACGCTCCACCAGGCCCTCGCCTACGCTCGCCACGGCTGGCCCGTCTTCCCCTGCCTGCCAGGGGAGAAGATCCCCGCCACCGCGCACGGCTTCCGGGACGCCACTACTGATGAGCAGCAGATCACCGAGTGGTTCGGCCGCGGCTTCACCTGGAACCTGGCCATCGCTACCGGCACCCCCGGCCCCGACGTCTTGGACGTCGACCAGCACGGCGAAGCCGGAAACGGCTACCCCGCCTTCGGCAAGCTCGAGCGCGCGGGTCTGGTCGACGGCGCGTCAGCCTACGTGCGGACCCCGGCCGGCGGGATGCACGCCTACTTCACCGGCACCGGCCAGCACAACGGCCGCCTGCCCAGCCACCACCTGGACTTCCGGTCCACCGGCGGATACGTCCTGGCCCCGCCCTCGCAGGTAGACGGCAAGCCCTACCGGCTCATCAAGAAGCTCGGCGGCCACAACGGCCTCGACTGGACCGCAGTCACCGCCCTCCTCGAACCCCAGCGGCACCAGCAACCCCCGGCACCGGGCCAGGACCCAGACCGCGCGCTCAGCCAGTTGGCCCGCTGGGTCGCCAGCCAACCGGAGGGGAACCGCAATTCCGGCCTGTACTGGGCCGCCAACCGCGCCCTGGACGCCGATCCGGCCGCCGACCTGAGCTCGCTGGCCGCGGCCGCCCGCCAGGTCGGCCTGGACGAGCCGGAGATCACCCGCACTCTCGACTCCGCGCGCCGGACAAGCCAGGCCCGTAACCACCAGGCCGAGGGGGTGAACTGAGATGACCACAGGCACCCGCGTCGCCGCAGCGACGGTCCACCACCTCACCTTCGCCCGCCTGGATGCGGGCGGGACGCGGCTGCGGCTGCGCGCCCTGCACGTGATGGGCCACGGCTCAGCCCGCATCGCCCGCGCCCTGGGCGTCCGCGAGGAAACCATCCAGCGGCTCGTCCGCGGTGACGCCCGCACCATCAGCCCGCCCCTGCGCGACGCCATCGCCGACCTCTATGACGCGTGGTGGGACAAACGTGCCCCCGGACGCACCCGCGCCGAACGTGCCGCCGCCGCCCGCGCCCGCGGCCGCGCCATCGCCGGGAACTGGTGCGCCGGCGCCGCCCTGGATGACCACCAGCTCGACGTCCCCGGCTACCGCCCCCGCACCGGCTTTCGCCCGGCCACCGGCACCGGCATCGCCCCCGACATCCGCCTGCCCGTCCGCCGCTACCGGAGAAAAGGCGCATGACCGGCAACCGGATGAACCCCGACCTCATCACTGACATCTTCAGCGTGCTGGACCGGCACGGGTACGCCCGCAGCGACGACGAGCACACCGCCCGGGCCATCGTGCTCATTAGCGACCTGGCGCACATCTACGAAGGCTCCCTGGACCACCCGTTCGGCCCCTACATCGGCGAGATACCGTCGCGGACGGAACCGGAGCCGCTCACCCCGGTCGGCCATCAGGCCGTCCTCGTCCCGGCCGGCGAGGTCAAGAACCTCCTGGTCGCCCTGGACATAGCCGCCGACTACAAGCGCGACCGCATCGAACTCTGTGCCGACTGCACCGGCCAGACCTGCCCGACCTGCGAATCGCGCCTCCAGGACGCCCAGGCATATGACCACCTGAGCGCTCAGCTGATCCAGGCCGCCGAGGCCTCGACAGCCGCAACCGCTCGCCGCCCTGAGCCCGGCCCCGCGGCAGACCGGGAGGCCGGCCAGTGACCCGCCAGCCCGACGACAACCAACCCAGCCGCAGGCCTCCCGACTACGTGATCGTCGTCGGCGCCAGCGACTGGCTCAAAGACCGGTTCCCGGCCGCCGCGGCCTCCCTGGCCGATGCCCTGCACGCCGACCAGAACCGCCACCGCGACCCCGAACCCGACCTGGAAGCCGAACCATGACCCTGACCATCCACGACACCACCATGACCAGCGACCAGACCGCCCACACCGCCCGGCAGGCACCCAGCCGGAACGGATGGGAAGTGTCCTGGCTCCCCGGCCAGACCCTGGACCGCAACACCGCCATCACCGCAATGATCCTCGCCGACACCGCCGCCGAAGAAGACCTCCACGAGGACCACCGCCTCTGGCCGCACATCCAGGGCTGGGCCGCCGAACTCGGCCTGACCGGACCCGAAGCAGTAGCGGCCGCATCCCAGCCGCCCAGCGACATCAACCGCGAGCAGGATCAAGCCCGCAGCCAGCCCGACCGCGAGGCCGCCGACTGAGCGCCCAGACCCGGCACCACGACCGGCACACCCCGCCGAACCACCAGCCAGCCACGCCGACGGCGGACAGCAGCGCACCATCCCTGGCCGGACCCGTCGGCCAGCTGCCCGGCGACCAGCCATACCTGGACCTATCCCAGTACGAGCGGCTCATCGACATCGGCACCGCCGACGCCGACGCCCGGGACCGCCCCGTCGATGACATCACCGCCCGGCGGCTGGCCATCTGGCTGGCCGCCCGCCCCCAGCCCCCCGACCTCGCCCGCGGCCTGGCCCGCTTCGCCCGCACCGGTGCCATCAGCGCCGAGCTGAAGACCCAGCTGCGCATCCACGCCCGCTCCGGCGCCTACCCGGACCATTTCCAGGCGGCCCGGCTCACCCGCTATTGCGCCAGCCGCAGCACCCGCCTGGGCCCGATCGGGGAGAACTTCGGCGCCGCCTGCCACCAGATCGACCGCGCCGACCTCATGCTCGCCGACCTCTACCAGCGGACATGGGAAGGCGCAACCGCCCCCCGCCAGGCCTGGCCCGAGACCGACGGACCCCCGGTCATCGCCCTGGCCCGCCACGACCCCGTCAGCGGCACCATCAGCCTGATCCTGGACGCCACCACCGCCAGCACCGCCATCTTCGCCCTCGCCACCCACACCGACGAACGAGAAGCCCACATCCGCGAAGTAGAACGCTACGGCCAGAACCTCCCCGAAGGCTCCTACGGCCGCCGCAACCGCCAGGCCATCGCCGCCCGCGAGACCCGGATAGCCGCCCGCCTCCGCGCCATCGAACAGGCCTACCGGACGGCGATCGACCGCGACGCGCTGTTCAGCGCGCCTACGACTACTAGAGCATGCCGCTCTCCTGAGCATGCGGCTGACAGAGAGATTGAGCTGGAGTAGAGCGTCGAGTCAATCCATGCCGACTATCGCGCATGACGCGCGGCTACCCGCTGTCACCATCCTGGCACCATGTGAGTTGCGAGGAACGACAGATCGCCGAATACCCATTGTGGTCAGCGGTCCTGCCAGGCTAGCGCTGCGCAGAACCGCCAATTCTGGGTACTCTTTCATCTGTTGCGAGATCATCGGCGCTCTGACCCGATTCCGCGAATAGCGCGGTGAGCTGACTGTTGCCTGCGTAAGTGATCTTGGTGCGCCAGGATTGCCGGTAGCGGGCATGCTGGCGGCCCGGGGGGCCGGCGCCGGGTTCGCGGTCTGCGGGGCCTTTCTGCGGGTCGGGGCTGGCGGGCCGTGGACGAGGTCGGGGAGCCGGGGCTCGGGGTGTGCAGGTCAGGCGGGTGCGGGCAGGTCCCGCAGCCGGGCTAGGACCTCGGGCAGGAGGCCGTGGCCGGGCGGGAGCCGCAGGGTCAGGTGGCGGGCGTGGCGGGTCAGCCGGCCGGGGACGGCGATCAGCCGCCAGCGCAAGGTGGCGATCATGGCCTTGCCGCCGCGCACGCCGTGCCCGGCCAGGATGTCCTTGCCGGCGGTGGCGGCGGTGAGCTGGTGCAGCCAGGCGGCCATGCTTGCGGCCAGCAGCGCCCCCCACATCCAGGCCAGGTTCACCTGGGGGTATCCCGAGGGGAGGTGCCGGAGGGCGGCGCCGTGCTTGCTGTCGCGGAAGATGTTCTCCACCGTGGTGCGGTGCCGGTACCAGTGCTCGGCCGCTATCGCCTTACCCGGGCTGGACACGTCCAGGTTGGTCATGATGAAGGAGTAGGCGTAGATGGCCGGCTGCTGCGCCAGTTCGGGGATCGGCAGGGCCCGCTGGTCTGGATGCAGGGTGCGGCGCCGCCGGGACCGCGGGTCGGCGGAGACCTGGGCCGGGTCCAGCAGGACCCGGCGGATCAGCAGCCGGGTGCTGGCCGGCCACCAGTCCGGGCAGTACTCCGCGACGGCGACCTGCGCGCCGTCCATGTCAATGGCGTCGTGCCAGTCCTCCTCGGCGATCCCGGCCAGCAGCCGCCACAGCGGCGCAATCCGCTTGGCGCCGATCGCGAACGCGATCTTCGCGTCGTGGGCGGCGCGGGCCAGCTGCCCGGCGAAGTAGCCCGCGTCGGCGCGCATCGCCACCCGGCCCGAAGCCCGCGCCGCCGCGGGCAGGGCGGCCAGCGCCCGGCGCAGCAGGTCCGGCGCGGTCGCGCGCGGGTCATCGGTGCCGTCGCCCAGGTCGGCGGCCAGGACAATCTCGGTCTCGGCCCAGCTGGCCACGTGCGGCCGCCCGACCCGCTGGCCCTGGTGGTTATAGGCCACGCCCCGCTTCTTGCGGCCGTAGACCTCCACGTCAGTGGTGTCCAGGTCGATCGTGACCGGCCCGCCGGCCAGCGCCGCCGCCCGCGGCGCGGGCAGCAGCGCCAGCATCCGCCCGGTCACCGCCGCCAGGCCGGTCTCCACCGCCTGCCACTGCGCCGGGGTGACCCGCCGGGCCAGGCCCGCCGCGGTCGTGGACGCCAGCCCCGGCACCGGCGTGATCTGCTGCCCGGCCGCGTCGGCGCGCTGGCGGTCCAGCCCGGTCAAGAAGTCCTCCCCGGCCAGCTGCGCCGCCGCGATCCCGGCCAGCAGCTCCCCGGCCCCGAACCCGCGGTCCCGCTGCTTGACCGGGCCGACCGCCGCATCCAGCGCCCCGATCACGCCGAGCCGCCCGCACAGCTCGGTGATGGCCGCCAGGCCCGCGTTCGCCGTCAGCGCCGGATCCGGCGCGCCGATCCGCGGCTGCTGCCGCGATCTGCCCGCCCCGCTGCGTATCCTTTTCACCAGGTAGGTGCCTCTCCGCCTGAGATGGTCATTACTTCGCAGCGATCATCATCCCAGGTCAAAGGGGCACCTATCGGCATTTGCGCCGCCGTGTCACCGACCTACTCACGGATTCGGGTCTGAGGGACTTACCACAGCCGAGCGATTACTTGCACCGCACGTAGAAAATCTTCATGATTGCGACGACCGGGGCCGCTTGGCCTACCATCGGTAGCGAACGATCAGGCCTGCTCCCCAGCTTGGCTGCTTCAATTTCTCGTGGTGGAGTCTCCCGACGATGATTCCCGGCGAGATTCGAAGGTCGTTGGCGAGCTGCCGGACTTCGTCGAGACTTTTGATATGCGGCAGGCGTTCCGCGTAGCGGGGCGGGATCAGCAGGTCGGCCGCGAACGTGTTCGCTTCGTCCTCGGCGTGTCCTGCTGAGTCCTTAGTGTCGATGAAGGTGGCCGGCACATCGCGTGGGCCGCTCTTTCTTCCGTGCAACAGCAGATGCCCGGCCTCGTGGAAGAACGTAAACCACAGGACGTCGTCACGCAGGTAGCGGGCACTGAGCTGGATGAGGGCTTTGTAGGGGCTGAGCCATCTCGCCACGCCGTTCACGCGGGCCTTAGGGAGCTCCTTCTCGATGATCACGACCACGCCAACGCGCCGGCATATCTCCTGGAGCTGCGGAAGCCAGTCATGCGGATCCGTGGTCCTCGTCAGCGCCCGGGCCTTGAGGAGCACCTCGCGGAACACCTCGCGGTCGAAGGGTCCGGTTTCGATTTCGGCTGCGGAGAGTTCTCCGATGCGCATCCATGCTGCGAGCGCGACGGGGTCTCCTTGCTGCTTGGCAAGGCGATAGGAGTTCAGCGATGATGACTCGTTCCAGACAGTGCTCCATGCGCTTATAGAGGCCACCCCGAAGAACTTGAGTACCTCCCTAATCTGCTCGATGCGGTCACTTACTCGCCGGATGCAGCCTCGGCTCGCGAGGTCCTTGATGAGCTCCGGGCTAGCCCACCCGATGTGTTCTTCGAGGTCCCTTGCTTCTCCCAGCCGTGACAGGTGGCCCTGGTAGTTCGCCTCAAGGGCGTTCCAGATCCGGGCCGGGATGTTAAGGACGTGTTCGAGCTTCAGTGCCGTGTCGGGCGTGATGGTGGCTGATCCCTTGAGGATCAGGTTGATGTGCTTAGCTGACAGGCCAGTTCTGCGCGCCAGCTCGGCTTGTGACATCTCGCGCGTTTCCAGGACCTCGGCCAGAGTCTCACCCGGCGGCACCGCGTAGTCGGGCTCGTACCTGAACACCGGTTCCGTGTTGTCGGTCATTGGTTATTTACCTCCTTCCTATTTATTTAGTGCGGGTCGGTCACTTCGATGATTGTCACACTCTTTACCTTCGAACGGTCGAGACCCCCGTCGGTCTTCGTTGGCGGCGGCTGGGCAGTCGGCCGGAAGATCAGCCGGAGCGGGTGAACCAGGTCGACGCTGAGCTGACCTGTCCGGTTGCCCTTGAGCTCGTGCGGCCGACCGAACACCATGTCGGCAAGCGACTCGACGGCCTCAAGTTCCTGAAGACGCTGGCGAAGCCGCTTGGCGCAAGCCGCGCCATAGGCCCGGTCGAGCGCTGCCTGGCTGTTGCACAGCCGGGCCAGCCTCTCGGTCTCGAAGGCGATCTCCATCGGTCCCTGCTCATGTACCGGATTGGTAAAGGAACTATATGGTATAGTAGCACAAGCGAGCCAGGTAGCTGGCGAGCTCCCCAGATGGGGTTCCAACACGGTAGCGGTTCCGCCCGTTGAGGCGGTGCCGGTACCACGACTCCTACTACGGAGGCGCTCTATGGATACAGAGGTTGCGGTCGAGGGAACGGCCACGGCGAGCGGGCCGACCTACGTGGTCAACGTCGAGGGCATCGACCACGACTGGCCCAGCCCGACGATCACCGCGGCGAATATCCGGAATCTGGGCGGGTTCGCCGCCACGGATCCGGTAATCGAGGTCGACCTGAAGGACAACTCGGAGCGGACGCTGACCGACGACGAGGTCGTCGACATCAAACCCGGCATGGGCTTCGGCAAGAAGATCAAGTTCAAGCGGGGATGATCGTGACCGAGCGGATCGAGCAAGAGCTCACCCTGCTCCGCGCCGTGTACCCGGACCTGGAGTGGCGTCCCGATGCCTTCTGGGTCCGGATACCGGACTACCCGGTGCCCGTCGCGCTATGGGAGCCGCCGGAGGTAGAAGTGGCCTTTCGCATCCCGCCGACGGTGGGCGAACAGCCGTATGCATTTTGGGTCCGGCCCGGACTAACGGCTGTCGGCGGTCGGCAGATCACGAACTACACCTACCCAACCTCGACCTGCTTCGGCGATGGCTGGGCGCAGTTTTCGTGGGCGCCCGAGGTGTGGGCGCCCCACGTGGAGATCACCCGCGGTTCCAACATGCTGAACTTCGTCCGTTCGTTCGCCGACCGGCTGCGCGAAGGACCCTGATGATCCAGATCACCGTTGACCCAGCACTATGGGAAGCCGCGCGTCAGCACCTCGACGAACGCGCTGAGCAAGTCGGGTTTTTCCTTGCGGACTGGTCGCCCGCCGAGCGCCAGTTCAGGATTCGTGGCTGGCAGCCGGTCCTTGACGGGGCCGCCGACGTGCACGGCCAACTGCACGTGTCGTTGCCCGACGAGACGCGCTCGGCCATCATCAAGTGGGCGTGGGCTGAACAGGCCTGCCTGATCGAGGCGCACTCACACGGGCGGTGGGGTCCGGCCGCCTTCTCGGTATACGACCTGCAGAACCTCGGAGAGTGGGTTCCCCATCTGTGGTGGCGCCTGCGGGGTCGCCCCTACGCGGCGATCGTCACCTCAGCCCGTGATCTGGACGCGCTCGCCTGGATCGACGGCCCGGGTGAGATCGAGCAGGTCGACGGGATAGCAGCCGACGTGTTCTTCCCGGCAACTGGGGCCACCCGGTTGTTCAGCCGGAGGGGTGACGATGGACGAGAGTCGCTTTAGCCGCAACATCGCTCTCTTTGGCGAGGAAGGCCAGCGGAAGATCGCGGCGACTACTGTCGCGATCGTGGGGCTCGGCGGGCTGGGGTCTCATGTGGCGCAACAGCTTGCATACCTCGGGGTGATCCGCTACGCGCTCATCGACGACGACGCGATCACCGAATCAAGCCTCAACCGGGTGATCGGTGCCGTCCCGCAAGACGTCCCGTCAAAGACGCCAAAGGTGAGGGCCGCAGAGCGACTGATCAAGTCACTCCAGCCCGAGGCCGCCGTCACCGTCCTGGGAGCCCGCGTAACCCGGAGTTCAGAGGACGCCGCCGCCACCGTGATACGGAGGGCCGATGTCGTCTTCGGCTGCCTCGACCGCGAGTCGCCGCGTTTGTTCCTGACCGACCTATGCTCGGCCTCCAAGATCACATATTTCGACCTCGCCACGGATACAGGCGGGGAAGACGAAGACTGGTACGGCGGGCGGGTAGTCTACTGCGACGGCACACGCTGCCTCTCCTGCCTTGATCTCCTTGACCAGCGCCTGATCCGGATCGAGCAGATGACCGATGCCGAGGTCGAAAACGAGCGGCGTCTATACGGACTGAAAGGCGACCTCCTCGGCGGCACAGGTCCCGCCATCGTCTCCGTCAACGGCGTGGTCGCCTCTCTGGCAGTCACCGAGTTCATGGCGCATGCCACCGGCATCAGGCCACCGGCACCGCAACTCGTCTACCGCGCTGACATCCCGCGGGTAACACTCTCGAAAGACGTTCCACGCTCCGGGTGCCCGTACTGCTCAAAGTGGGCCGGCAGACAGTCGGCAACCTGACGCACCGAGTCATTTACCCGCGGGTGTCTACTCCCTCCCGAGTTGGCTCATTTGGTGCGCAACGTACGCCGGACTGCGCGGCCGGGGGCTCATGTAGGGGTTCGCAGGCAGGTGCCGCGCGGTTTCCCGGTGTTCTGTTGTCGCGGTGGCCGCTGCGGGCCTGCTGTTACCGGAGCGGTTCAGCCGCTGCTGCCCGCAGCCGGGCTACCGATCCGGCCATGACCAGGGCCCACCCGGCGGCGATCCTGGGCCTGCGCCGCTGCACGGCCCGGGCCACCCAGGGGACATAGAACACGACGGTATAGGATTCGCTGGCGATCGCGAGTACCGTCAGCCGCCGCGGGTGGCGCAGGCCCCACCGCACGCCGAGGACCATCCCCGCGACAGTGGAAGCAAGCTTGTACTGGGGGGTGTCCGTGGCCTTGAAAAGGGGGGCGGCCCGCGATAGGTGGCGCTCTAGGCGGCGGGCCGCGGGTGTCTGCGTCCGGGCGGCAGCGGGGGCCTTGGTGCCAGGCTTGGGCAACCGGCCCTCCCTTTGCAGCCGCTGGATGTTCTGTTGCATGTTCTGTTGCATGTTCTGTCGCGCCTCGGCCGGGGTCGGCGCTTCGGTGCCCAGGCCCCAGGCCACCAGCCCGTAGCCGGCAGCGCTCGTCCACGCGGCCAGGGCCCGCCGCCGGCGCCCGGCGGCCCAGTGCCCGGCCCCGACGGCGCCCTGGGTCACAACGGGGGCGACACGGGGCACCCACCCGAGCATCCCCGCGGGCCTGGCCCCGTCCAGTAGGGGCAAGGCCATCCGCAGCACCTGGGCCCAGCTGTCATCACGAGCCATCCAGGCATTGTCGCCCAGGCGGCGCGTGCGTGCCAACCTCCCGGGCTGCCGCCACCCCGAGGTTGCCGCCCGGCGGGGGGCAGGGCGGCGCCGACGCTCAGCTCCGGCCGCATCCGCGCTAGCACCCCGCCGCTCACCTGCTCAACCGGGATCTCCTGGCCGGACTGCGGGGCCCGTGTCACCTCCTGCTCCCCCGTGCGGAAGTACCCCGCACCGGGGACTCAAGCCCGGACCCTGGTGATCCCATCCACTACGAGTCCAACCTGGTTACTTTAGTGCGCAGATTTCGTCGACTTGAGAAGTAAATCCGCAGGTCAGCGTATTAAGCCGGTCGAAAGTCCATGATCGTGAGCCAAGTCGGGATTTACCCGCAGTGCTGCGCCACCGCAGCAATTGCGGCCAGTAGCCGCGGATGGCAGAGCTGCGCCCTGGCCTGCGCCGGGGCGCAGTCGCCTGGCATACGCTCCGGACCTGAGCGTAGGTTCGGTATCAAGGCCTATATAGCGGCAACCGGAGCGGTTCCCCTGTGGCTGTAGCCGGAGAACCGTGGGGCCAGTTGGGGTTGACACGGCCACCCCTGCGCATGGACGAAGTTGCGCTCCTGATGCGGGTCAGCGCCGGCTATTACACTCGCATGTAAAGCCAAGATACGCGGGCCGTGTCTGAGCGCGCTGGAAGCACATGTCCGGCGATGCTCGGCCTGCAGGCAGAACCTAATGTTCGTGACACGAGATGGCCAGTGACAAACCAAGGAAAAGATGGGCCACTTCGTGGCGCGATGCCCGGGATGAAATTGGGGGCGGGCCGGGGTCTGCGCGTGGTTTGCCGTGGGTTCGCTGGATGGGGCTGGGCGGAAGGTGCA
>Ga0310038_10002395_pt1 | contig 13797 bp, 15 predicted proteins | sample Sb_taG_6_FD_200461 | JGI IMG/M metagenome (GOLD analysis project Ga0310038, IMG submission 200461) | Peat soil microbial communities from Weissenstadt, Germany - Sb_50d_4_PS metaG (v2) (version 2) | ecosystem: Environmental > Terrestrial > Soil > Wetlands > Peat | place: Germany: Weissenstadt... | reverse complement strand
CGGAGGCGCCGCAAAGCGGGTGTCGAGTGAGCCAGGGGATGGGTGCTGAGATAGGAACGAAGCCGCTCGATCAGCAGCTCAATCACCGGAGCGTACATAACCCGCGGTGAAAGGATCGGCGCGTCGAGCCATTCAGCACTCCTATCCTGAACGGTTCCGGCGACCATCTAGATCAGCGTGGCGTACCAATCTCGCTGGCTGATGGACTCCCGAAGCGAGTCGGCCAGCAACGCCTCGTCGAGAGCGCCAGCAGCGGCGGCAGTTAGGACCTGGTCGATGATGACGTGGGACGAGCGCGGGCGTGTTGATTCCGGGTTGATCCAATGCCGGTGGGGGCAGCTCGGATTCGATCCGGTCCAGCAGCACGGCGGACGCCACCCCCTCGACCACCACGGCTCCATCGCGTCCGACGTACGCCCCCACCTCCTCCGGGCTCACGTCGCTCGGGAGGTGGGCGATGGGCACACCACATCCTCCACAACCGCCCGCGCGGCAACAACTCCCTACGTGCCGGCGTCGACCACCAACCCCAGCTCCGCCAACTTGCGCACCGTGAGCCGCACGTCTTCGGCGATGGCGCCGGCGTCATCGCCCCCGTGCGCCTCGACCAGCTCGCCCACCATTTCGTCCAGGGTCGTCGCGCCGTCGCAGCGCTCCCAGACCGCCGCCGCGCTCGAATTGAGCATGATCAGGAGCTGGCCGGGCGTGTCGTAGATGGCCACGTTGTCGTCCAGCTCCACCCCGCCGGCGCTGTCCCGGCGCACCGGCCGCGAGCACCCGTCGGGCCACTCAGGGCTCACGACCGGCGCCTCCCCGCGCCGCCGGTGCCTCCACCAACCCCAGCACGAGGCGGCAGGCCGCGTCGAGATCCGACACCGTGAGGGAGAAGCACCGGCACCGCACCGCGAGCCGGCCAAGGGCCCGGGTCCCGGCGGATCCGTGGGGGATGAGGTTGACGGCGTTGACCGCCAGGGCGAGGAAGGCCTGGGTGGCCGAGAGCGGGGTCAGCGCGGTCTCGGCGGCTTCGTCGTAGCGGGGCACCACGACGAAGCCGGCCTCACAGGGTCCCCCCACCCGGCGCCCCGTGCCCTCGCCGACCGCCAGTTGCCACTCTTCGCCCGCCCAGGGACCGTGCCCTGGCCCGCGGCAGGCGTCGGGGCCCATGTCGGAGAGCACCGCGAAGCTCCCGGACTTCACGGTGATCGGCTTGGGGTAGGGCATCAGCTTCCCGCTCGCCATGTCCAGCGCGGCCAGCTCGTCGGTGAGATACCCCAGCCCGGCGCGCACCAGCCCCGCCACGAGCGTCGACTTGCCCGACCCCGAGGCACCGGGGATCAGCACGCCGGTGCCGCCGGCCTCGACCCCACCGGCGTGCAACAGCAGATGACAGCCACTCGCCTCCGCGGCGGCGCGGTTCACGTCCCACACGACCCATCCCAGCGCGTCGCCGGGGTGCTGGCCCCGCGCCAGCTCGCTGTCGTCGCACGTCACGTCGACGGTGCCGAGGGCCGCGTCCGAGGCAGTCAGCGAGTACCAGTGCTCGACCGGTGCTGCATCGCAGGGGTCGCGCAGCCCGGCCAGCACGGCGTCGGCCAGGCAGCCGAGCCGCTCGTCATCGGCGCGCACCGCGAAGCGGTACGACAGACCGCTCAGGTTGTGGGTGCGATGCGCCCACCCGTACTCGTACTCCATCGGTGCTCCCCGCCTTGTTGCTCTGTCAAGCCGTCGGCCGCTCCTCCTGCGTACGGCTGGCCCAGTGGTGCATCGCCCATCCCCCGGCGATCAGCGCCGCGCCGACCTGGGCGTCGCGCTCGATGTTGAGTCCGCTGTAGGCCAGTGGACCCGACGGTTGGGTGGGGGCCGCCGTGGTCACCCCGCTCTTGGGACCCGACGGTTGGGTGACGGGCGCCGTGGTCACCCCGCTCGGGCCGGCGGTGCTACCCGGGCTCCCGGTCGGGGCGCTGGACCCGGGCGAGGTCGGGGCGCTGGACCCGGGCGAGGTCGGGGCGCTGGACCCGGGCGAGGCCGGGCTGGTCACCGGCCCCGACCCCGACAGGTTGGCGCCGGCGGCGGGCTTCGCCGTGAGGATCTCGGGCACCACCCAGGCGGCCGCGCCGGCCGTGGCCACCGCGGACATGCGCACGATGGCCTGGCGCCTCGAGATCGGCGTCCGGCGTGAGCGGGGGTCACCAGCCGGAGATGCCGCCGCATCCCGGTGTGTGTCGTCAAAGTGCATATCGACCGCCGTTCTTGAATTGCCAATTCGAGAAACCCTACTACCGAAGTCCCCGTGCGGCCCGTTCCGCCCCGGCCGGCTCGCCGGGGCCGGTCCGCGGGGCGGCATGATAAGCGCATGCGCGACGACGCAGTGCCGGCGACCACCGTCACCGAGCAGACGGCGACCCTCTTGTGGGAAGCCTGCCGCCGGGATCCCGATCCGGTCTCCCTCCGGCGTGCCCTCGCCGGAGGGGCCGACATCGGCTGGGCGGTGTCCGCCGCCTCGGAGCAACGCATCAGCCCGCTGCTGTGGCGGGCGCTGGGCACGTCGGGTTCGCTCGACGTTCTCGGGGCCGACCGGGCGGCGCTCGGCGGCGTGAGCGACGCCCTCAAGATGGAGGCACTGCTCCTGTTGCCTCGCGCCGTCGCCCTGGCGGTGCGGCCGCTCACCGACGCCGGGCTGGAGCCGGTCGTGTTCAAGGGTCCCGCGGTGGCTGCCCGCTACCCCGAGCCGGGCTTGCGGCCCATGGACGACATCGACCTGCTGCTGCCCCAGGCCGACCATCGGCGCGCCCTCGACGCTTTGCGCCGCGCCGGGTGGCAGGTCGCCCGCGCCGGGGGTGGCGACCAATACGACACGTTGCTGACCCACTGCGAGGTGCCCTCGCTCTTCCTGGAACTGCACTACGGGCTGGAGCACCCGTCGCATCGTGTGACGGCGCTCGATCCCGACACGCTGTGGGCGCGTCGTCAGCCGCTCGAGTGCGTGGGCACGCCGGCCTTCGGGTTGCCGCCGGCCGAGGAGCTCGTCGTGCTGGCCACCCACGCCGGGAAGCCCTACCACAGTTTCGTGCGGCTGGTGTGGATCGCCGACCTAGCGATGATCGTCGGCGCTGCCGCCAGCGACGGCACTGCCATCGACTGGGACCGTGTACGCGCGGTGGCAGGGGCGGCACGGTGCATGACGGTCGTCGGCGTCGCCCTGGCGATGGCCCGCCGCTCCGGCGTCGACGCGCCCGCCGGGTTGTTCCCGCTGCCGACCTGGGGCTGGCGGGGCGACGCCGTGGGCCGGCTGCTCTCGGTCACCTGGCCGTTGACTCATCTCGAGCTGCCCCGCACTCAGCTCGGCTACACGTTGACAGACGTCCGGTCCCAGCGCGCCAAGTTCCTCTTCGTGCTCCTCACCTCGCGCCACGGGCTCCGCCCCCGGGTGCGCCATCTGGCGTACCTGCGGCGGGCGCTCGCCCGCCCGCGTCCCCGCGCGTAGGCCGCTCTGCTCGGGGTCCCGGTACCCGCTCAGGGACCCGGGAAGACCGCGCGCAGGGTGTCGAGCGACGACGCATCGCCGGTGAAGGCCGGCGTATGTTCCGGGTCGAGCCTGCCGTAGACGAGCCGGCAGAAGGCCTCGGCGGGCAGCACCAGATCGGGGTCCGGCCCGCCCTCGCCGGCGATGAGCTCCACGCTGTCCGCCGACAGCCGGACGGTGAAGTCCCGTGCCGGATCTGACGTGCGTATGCCGGCCGTGCGTATCTCGCCGTTCGGCCGGGCCGAGAAGCGGGCGATGACCCCGAGGTTGTCGACCACGACCGCCGCCACGTCGTGGGGCAGATGGGCGCCGTCGTCGATGACGACCTCTATGTCCCAGGTGTGGAACGCGTGCTCGTTGAGCCGCATGGCCGCGAATTGGTCGAACTCCAGAGCCAGCGGCCCCATCGGGAACGTCAGGCGGGTGCGATCTTCGGGGCTCACCGCCTCGAGCGCCTCGAGCACGGCCTCGTCGGCGACCAGCGCGTCGTCCGCCTTGGCGCGAGCCGACTTCGCGTCCCACTCGTCCCACACCGACGGGGCGAAGTCGTCCGGTGTCGTGCGGCCGGCGAGCACGTCTTCCAGCCGGCGGCGCATGATGGCCGCCCCCGAGCCCAGATGCGAGAGCGTGCCCGCGATCGACCAGTCACGACAGTAGGATCGTGCCTCGACAGTAGGATCGTGCCTCGAGCTGGGCGTCGTCGAGCCCACAGCAGAGCTGGTGCAGACGCCCGACCGAGCACGCGAAGCGGGGCGAGTGGGCTGTCGATGGGTGGTTCCTCAGCTCCGTGTGGGGCAACTGGGAATCGATGGGCATGACGCTGATCAAGTTCAACTCGTTGCCGACAACCTCGGGATGGCCGAGTGCAGCATGGACGACGGATCCGATCTACACACTCTCGAACGACGACACGAACGAGTTTCCGGAACCCTTCGGCTTTGCCGTGAACAGCTCCGCGGGTTTGGTGGCGTGACGATGCTCTTCAGCACCAGCACCCACATGGGATCACGTCAGGAATACCACACGTCGAACGGCGATCTCGTCCAGACGCTCAATCCTCCCTTCCCTGGCTCGGGTATGGATGAAGGCTACTTCGATCCAGTGCCCAGTCGCGGCCAAGAACGGTTGGTTCTGGCTCGCGGACGACTGGTACACGCGCATCATCGGCATCTGTCTCGCGGGTGCGTGCACATGACCATGAGTCGAAATGAAGCGGGGTGACCCGGCCATTCCGTCAATCCTCTTTCCCGACTGCTTGCGAAGACAGCAATCGCCCCCCAGGCCTTCGAAGAATTCGAGAGCCGTCGATAGCCAGCCCTTAAACGTTTTGCTTGGTCATGAGAGTGCTGCTTGCGCTGCTGACATCCCTCGTCGCACCCACTTCTTGAGCTTTGATGCCGCGGCCAAGCCCTCAGGGGCAACGATCACGAACCCCGACATCTGTCGTCCTCGCATCTCCGCCAGCGTCTTCGGTTACGCGGCGCAGGCCCATGAACACTCAGGCGGCATCTGTCTGTCAGCAGATCGGACTACCGCGGCGCAGCGGCCTCGCCGCGGGGAGCGAACACGATGAGGAATAGATGGCTGCTACCGTGCCCGCCTACTCATCCGTGTGCACCTGGCTTCAGTCCAGATGCAGCGAGACCTGCTGTCTCAGCGTGCTGGCGAAGCGTTCTTCGGAAAACCGGGACGCATGTTCTCGGATCTCGTCGCTGTTCAACGGATTCTCGCTTAGTTTGTCGATCGCACCCGAAACGGACGAGACGTCGAGGTTCTCAAAGAAGTAACCGGATGTGCCCTCCGAGACGGTCTCCAAGTATCCCCCTTTCCTCAGCGCGATCGTTGGTTTTCCGAAGCTTGCGGCCTCCAGTGGAGTGAGCCCGTAGTCTTCGAACGCAGGGGCGATCAACGCGCGAGCGTGTCCATAGAGCCAGCGAAGCTTGCTATCACTGACGTTGCCGAAAAGGTCGATGTTGGGCGTGGCCGATTGTTGCAGTGTCTTCCCGAGAGGTCCGGTCCCGACGACAACCAGTTCAAGGTCGGGGCGTTCCGCGAACACACCGAAAATTCGATCGAGGTTCTTGTACGGGAGGAGGCGTGAAACCACGAGGAAGTACCCGTCCTTTGCCAGGGTGCGCGGCTTCTCCCACGGGCCATCGACGTCGCACAGGAGAGGCGGAGGGATGACGAGCGGCTGTATCCCATACAGCGACGAGATCTCGTCCGAGACCGCTGAGGAGTTCGTGTAGTACGCGTTCGCGCTGGCCGCCGCCCTGCGATCCCATCGCCGAAGAATCGGCGCAACGGCACGAACGGAATTTCGGAAAACGAACGAGGTGGGGATCCCGTCCAGAGAGGTTGCAGGGTGCCGCCCCTCATTCCGGGCGTCCTGACTCTTGCGAAAGTAATCGTCCCTCTTGTAGAGCCAGCGGGCCGGGCAGTGACAGTAGACGAGCTTCGTCCCCGTGGTGTGGATCCCGTGAGCCCAGCCACTCGAGCTGCACAGCACGATCTTCTCGTCGACCTTGATCTGGGAGAAGGCATGGGCCAGGAGGGGCATTGCGAGCCGATGCTGCCGCCTCAACAATTGTGAACGATTCAAGTAGGACGGCCGTACGTCAACGTCGCGAAATTCCGGAAACGTGAGATCGGGCTCGTACAGGGAGGTGTAGATTGGTGCCGCGGGGAACGCGCGGTGCATCGCCAGCACCACTCTTTCCGCTCCGCCCCTCTGGGTCAGGTAGTCGTGAACGATCGCTACTTCGCCCGGTTGATCGATGGCACTGTTGCCGACATCGGCCGACACAACACTCTGTTTCACCTGTCTAGCAACTTCATGTGACAGCCGTCTTTCCACGTGAGATGTGCGCATTGGGCGAGGAATCTGTGCAAACAGTTGGCAATGGATTCAGGGAAAAGCTCCCCGCAATTTCTATTTCTCAGTGCCGACAACGGAACGCCGACTTTCCGCAACTGAAACAACAGACTCCGGACCCTACAGCTTGGAGCGCAGACTCGCACCAATCAAGTGATCTTCTGGTGAATGCAGCCCGACGGGCGGCCGGCGCACTCAGGGACGAGCAGAGAAGACGCAATATCCCTGGTGGGCCACTCCCCCGACGGCGGCCCTCCCTAGCACGCTGCCCCCCAACGATCTCGTTCGCCACGGCGATCCGCTATGCGGTCGTGAACGGCCATCTCAAACTCAGTTTCGTCCCAAAGCCCCAGTTGTGATCCCATGGGTTTTCAACTCGAGCTCTCAGCACCGGGCTGCACGTGAGAGAGGCGCCGACCGTCAGCCCGGACCTCGCGAGGAGCACCCGAGTACAACCGGAGCCTGACCAACTGAATGCCCGATGCCGTGTTGAATTTGGGAGTGGCCCGGTCCACTCAGTAATCTGAACAGCGGGCCTCGACAGGACCGGAGAGCGATCTGAAGACTGTGGAACCTCGGACAGAGGATAACAGCAGCTCGGAGGGCGCGTGCTCTCTCCTGAGGAAGTGGCCTCGACAGGACCGGAGAGCGATCTGAAGACTGTGGAACCTCGGACAGAGGATAACAGCAGCTCAGAAGGGCGCGTGCTCTCTCCTGATGAAGTGGCCTCGACAGGACCGGAGAGCGATCAGGAGATTGTGAGACCCGGGACACAGGATGACCGCGGCACGCTAGGGCGCGTGCTCTCTCCTGAGGATGCCTCGACACGACCGGAGAGCGATCAGGAGATTGTGAGACCCGGGACACAGGATGACCGCGGCACGCTAGGGCGCGTGCTCTCTCCCGAGGATGCCTCGACAGGACCGGAGAGCGATCAGGAGATTGTGAGCCCCGGGACAGAGGATGACCGTGGGACGCCAGGGCGCGTGCTCTCTCCCGAGGATGCCTCGACAGGACTGGAGAGCGATCTGAAGACTGTGGAACCTCGGACAGAGGATGACCGCGGCACGCTAGGGCGCGTGCTCTCTCCTGAGGATGCCTCGACACGACCGGAGAGCGATCAGGAGATTGTGAGCCCCGGGACAGAGGATGACCGTGGGACGCCAGGGCGCGTGCTCTCTCCTGAGGAAGTGGCGAGGGAGTTCCTTCGAGAGGGTGCAGACGTCGATCGACAGGAGCGAAAAGAGAAGGGTCGACGCCGCCGCGTCAGGATCCTAGCCGGCTTCGCCACGGCCGCCGGTGTTGTTGTTGTGGTGGCGGTCCTGGTTTTGCTGGCCGTTCTCGCTCTCCTCCCCAGCCACCCGCCGTCTCCTCCACGCGCAGCCACTGTCCCGTTGCCGCCGCCCACGTCGGTGAAAGTTGACGTGGTCAACGCCTACCCCTCGGGCCAGCTGCTGGCCATCGCGACTGCCAAAAATCTTCAGCACATTGGATTCGTCATCGGTGGCGTAAGCAATTCAATCGCTGGAGTCAGGCCATCGGAGATCTTCTACGGCCCGAGCGGACTACGAGCAGCCGAGACCTTGGCGCAATGGCTTACCGGTTCCGTACAGAAGGTCTCCAGCACCCAGCTCTCCGGCAACAACCTGGAGCTCTGGATTGCCAATCCGCTGCTCGGAGTGAAAGGGAATACGACGACCACGACGACAACTCTCAGCCCTGCTCACCCGCATCTCCGAGCCCCTTAGCCGAAGGATCGGACCAACCCACGGCAGCTCAACCGGTAAAATGGGTTCTCCATAGCGACCCAGCGATCACGTTTTGGTCGCCTATGCGCCACTCACGAGATGGTCGCCGAGCGCGCAGAACCCTGGTCCCGCAAAGCGAGCGACTCGAGCAGCCCCTCCGCCTTATTGAACAATGCACTCCACGATAAGTCGGCTACACTCTTGGCGGCGTTGTCCGCCCAGCGCATCCGCACGTCCGAGTCAATCGCCTGATTCAAGAGACCAGCAAGTTCCTCTGAGGATCGCGGGTCGTCTAGTAACAGACCATTGTGCGTATCCACAATACGATCGCTGGCACCCGGAACTTTCGTAGTGATCACCGGGAGCCCGCTTGCAAGTGCCTCAATGATCGCAAGGGCGAAGGCCTCATACTGCGTGGGCAAGACAAAGAGGTCAGCTGCCGCATGCATCCGACCCATATCCGATCGGCTTCCCGCATATCTGACGCGGTCAGCGACACCTAATTCCGCTAAGCGTCTCTTGCGCGCAGGCGACAATGGCTTCCGACCTACAAGCAAGACCTGCAGTCGTTGATCACTTAGGCGGGCCTGCGCCTCAACGAGAACATCAAAACCCTTACGTGCAAGCTCGTTTGCGGCAATAAGGGCCACGACGTCTCTGTTACCATAGCCAAACTCCGCACGAGCCTCCATCCGCATTGTCTGACGCCGCTCCGGCGAGAACTCATCAGGCGAAAACCCGTTGTGAATCGTAGTCATAATTTCACGGGGTACGCCGTAGAGGCGATGCACATCCTCGCCTACTGCGTCTGCGACATTGACAACCGCGATCGGCTGGCTTCGAGCGAAGTAGTGCCATTCCATTCCCAGTAGGATCTGATGGCGTGGGTCGATGTAACGCAACCCTGGGACCCGCAGAACCCCAGTGCCCCCGCTAAAATGCAAACTCTTTCGCAACCACGCGCGATGTACCGAGTTGACCCAGAGTACGTCCGCCTTCACGTCTCCTACTCCGAACGAAATGACATGGTCATGTGTCGTTCCTTTTAGCGACAAGCGAGCCGCTCGTGCGAACTTCAATGGCCCGAGTATCCTCGAACCGTCTAATGCAATCGGAATCTGCTGGACCTTCTCAAGCCCCTCAGCTTCGATGTCATGGGCATACACGGATACCGAATGACGGGTAGAGAGATGTCTTGCCATCTCCCACACCGAGCGCTCAACACCGCCTCGGCGGTGGCATCCGCTAAAGACCAAGGCGATATCCATTACTGCGTCAGTAGGCCTCTCATCTCAGGCCGCTCCGATTCACCTGATTCCCGGCGACCTATGACCGCGGCCTGAGCCATTCCCATGCCCACGATGAGCCATGGGAGCGACGCGTCGCCCGCCGTCCAAAAGATGTCCACCATGCCATGCGCCAGTCGGTCCGCGACACAAGCCAGGCCTGCCACCGCAAGCGGATTTCGGTAGCGGAGCATGACGGCTATCGCACCTACGTTGAAAATGATGAACCCGGCGGCGAGCACGATGCCGCCTTCGGCAAGGGCCTCTACGACGGCGTTCGTGGGCGCCACGAGCCACGGGTTCATCTCCTGATATGCAGGGTCCGTGTAGTAATAGATACCGACACCGACGAGCCGCGACGTTCGCCAGAGCGCGATGGTTGCATTCTCGGTTTCGTTGCGCACCGCCACCGAATTCGTGTTCTGCGTCGCCGCCTTGTCCGCGATCTGGCTCGAGACCAAGTAGCCCGCATAGGTCAGGAAAGCAGCGGCTAGGACCGCTGCGATCATGAAGCTTTGCTTTCGGTAATCGGAATGCGTTCGAAAGAACCAGACGAAGATGCCGACAACCAGGGCCAGCATCGCGGCACGGGAATGGGAGCCGACCAGACCGCCACCTATCGCCGCTATAGCGGCATACCGCAACTCGGGCTTCAGTTCCAGCTCCCTCGAAGCGGCGAGGGTAACAATTATGGAGAGTCCGAAGATGGAACCCACATAGTTCTTGTTCAAACCCAGCGGTAGTGACGCGGAGGACCCAAAGCTGTGAGCTGCCCCATAAATGAAAAGGATCACCCCCGCGACGGCGGCGACACCCACCAGGAGACGCAACGCGATTCGCGTTCGTCCCGAGAGATAGATCCATGCCCCCACGCTTAATGGGCCTACAACGAGCAATGTTCGGTGTCCGGCTTCGATCAGGCTACGGCTGGACGGATGGATTACAACTATAGCGAGCATGGCCACGAAATAGACGCCGAACCACCGACGGATACTTGTTACCCCGGGAGGGGTCCCGAGCCTGGCCAGTGCCGGGAAACTAAGAATTGTGGCCACCAGCAGAACCACATCGGGGAGCGCAATGCCACGCCCGATGGACAATCGGCTCACGTTAAAGGATGCGGGCGCCACCAGGAGCGCAATGGAGATCGGCGATCTCGAGACTAAGGCGAGCACCGCGCCAAGGCCGATGAACGCAGCAGCGAGCTTGGGTTCTCGAACGGCCAGATACCCGGAAAGCAGACCAAAGAGGGCGCACACCAGCGGACCAACGAGTATGAGGGTCCAGAGACTCTTGAATCGGGTGAGCATCGTCAGTGAACTTTGAACGGGCCGGCCGGCGGACAACTGCAATCTACTCTATAGTTGTTCCGATAGCACTGCCGGTGCCAACGCGCGACCCTCTCCCGAACTTTGACGTGCACTTCCGTTGGTCGTCTCCAATCTTCTGGTTCAAACGGGAGGCTGCGGCGTCACTCGCTGAACACACTCCGAATCACGAGCCCCGCGTTCGTCCATCTGCTCCCCGGCAGAAATGACACCCGGGTCGATTTCCGGCTCGCCCGAGCCTGTCGGCAGAACGGAAGGTCCGCTCCCGTGGCCGCCCATGGTCGTCATCGTCGCCTACGGGTGCGAGGACCAGCTCGCAGCCTCCCTCCATGCACTCGGCCCGGGCCTACCCGTCGTCGTCGTCGACAACGGCGGTTCGGACCGGGCACAACGCATCTCCCAATCCTTCGGAGCGACGTATGTGCGACCTCACACCAACATCGGCTTCGCCGCCGCCGTGAATGTGGCGCTGCGAGGATACAGAGAGCCTGGCAGCGACGTCCTGCTGCTCAACCCGGACGCGTGTTTGCGGGCCACGGACCTGGCGAAGATGCGCGACGAACTTTACAGGTCCAGTGATCTAGCCGCCATCGGGCCTAGGTTGGTCAATCCAGATGGCGGCGAACAGAAGGAGTTATGGCCAGTTCCATCACCGTGGTCGACGCTGTCCGGAGTAATCGGCGCCACTGAACTTTTCAGCCGCCGGTGGTTTGTGAGCGGCGCAGTGCTTCTGCTGCGGGGCACGGCGATCGACTCGGTCGGAACCTTCGACGAGAGGTTTTTTCTCTATGCCGAGGAGGCAGATTGGCAATTGCGTGCTCTGAGATCTGGCTGGAGAGTCGGTCTAGCTCAGGACGCCACCGCCGTGCATCTGAGTGGCGGCACGAGCGCAGACCCCGTCCGCCGTGAACTCCTCTTCGATGCCTCGGCCGAGCGGTTCGCGCGCAAGTGGTACGGAACCTTCGGGTGGCAACTGTTCCGTACTGCGTCCATCTTGGCAGCTTCGCGCCGACTAATCATGGCCCGAGACAGCGAAGCGAAATTGATTCAACGCAGAACTATCGCCCACTATTGGAGGGGTCCTGTCCGGTGTGCTCAGGACCTTGATGGGGTCAGTTGAGGATCGCCCATGTAGTGCGCTCCGACTCCTTCGCAGGCGTGGAGAGATACGTCAGCATGGTAGCGCCCCGTCTTGCCGCCCGCGGATGCGACGTGACGGTGATCGGTGGCGACCCCGCACACATGGCACTCCGTTCCGACGTCGTCGGCTGGCGACCCGCATCGACAACCTGGCAGGTCGCGCGCGAACTCAAGCGGCTCGGCCGGCTCGACATCGTTCACGCCCACATGACCGCTGCCGAGATCGCAGCGGTGATCACCAAGCCACTTCACCACGCGCGTCTCGTGACCACCCTCCACTTCGCGATTCCACGTGGTTCAGGAGGCCGCAGGGTCCTCCTGATGCCTCTCGGTTGGTTGATGGACGAGCAAATTGCCATCAGTGAGTTCGTCGCTGCAACGGTCCATTCAAACCGTGTCCTACTTAACGGGGTTGAAACCACCGAACCGGGGCCGTCCAGGAGGGATCGCCGGGTGCTGGTGATGCAGCGTCTGGAGGAGGAGAAGCACACGGACGTCGCGCTTCGCGCGTGGTCGGTGAGCGGACTCCGCAACTTCGACTGGACACTCGTGATAGCTGGGCGAGGAGCACAACTATCCCAGCTCAAACAGCTGGCGATCGACTTGAATCTCTCTCGATCAGTCGAGTGGGCGGGTTTCATAGATGATCCGACGCAGTTGCTCGCACGCTCAGCCTTGCTCCTTGCTCCCGCCCCTGCGGAGCCGTTTGGCCTGACCGTGGTCGAGGCGATGGCGCGTGCCACACCCGTTATCGCCGCCAATGGCGGGGCACATCCTGAAACGGTTGGAGCGGATGGATGGCTATTTCCTCCTGGCGATGCCGTCGCTTGCGCTCGTCTGCTCGATTCCATCCGACATCGGGATCTCAAGCATTACGGTGCGCATCTTCGATCACGGCAACTCGAACTGTTCGACATCGAAGCCCACACTGATCGATTGTTGAAGGTGTATCTCGACTCAGCAGGCTCTACGTGTTGAAGTGGGAAACGCGGGGTCTGATCCCGGGTGGTGACGGGCGCTTCGGCTAGCGGACCTCGGCCCGGCGACAACGCGACGGACACCTCCCCTTGTCCGTATCGTTTCGGTTCGCACTATCATCTCCCCGGGAGCATCTTGGACTTGAGGTCTGGCTGAGAAGCTGTTGGGACCGTCGTCCATTACAAGTGGCCTCCTACAAGTACGAGATGGTCCCCCGGCATGCACGGAGATCTTGAACCACCACCACACCGGCGCCTGCAACGGCCCGGCCGAAGGCATGAATTTCTGTGTCAAGCGGGTCAAGCGTTCTGGCCGGGGATTCACCAACTTCGAGCACTACCGCCCTCTGAGGCCTTCTCCATGCTGGAGGCGTCACCTGACCCCGGCCCGTTCAGCCGCCCTAAATCGCCTCAACGTCTCGTCTGGGAAACACGGGGACCAAGAAATCTGATCCGCAATTGCGGCGGATGCCTGGCCGTCTTTGTGTGGAGGTGCGAACCAGATTCCTTTCGTCATCAGGTCCAGTTCACGGCCTCACTCCAACTGCTCAATGCGCGATGCGAGCACGGTGACTCTCCGTCGCGAGGGTTGGCGGCTCACAACTATCGGATGCGGTTCCGAACTGCTAGAACTGCGGCGACTCGCCCATAATCTCGACCTTGAGAACTCGACGGACTGACATGGATTCGCCCATAACCTAAACGAATTCTGTCCCAGGCAGGAACATTCCTCCCCCGAGCTGTCGCCGAGCCCTTTGGGTTGACGCTGGTCGAAGCAATGTCCCTGGTAACTCCCGTGGTCGCAGCGGATGGTGGTGCACAATGTGAAGCTCTCGGACCTGATGGCGAGATCTGGCAGACGACCTTGCCTCGTGCTCGAGTCTTGGATGACACCGAACGTCGGGACGTGACCGCGATTG
>Ga0310038_10002391_pt1 | contig 13817 bp, 10 predicted proteins | sample Sb_taG_6_FD_200461 | JGI IMG/M metagenome (GOLD analysis project Ga0310038, IMG submission 200461) | Peat soil microbial communities from Weissenstadt, Germany - Sb_50d_4_PS metaG (v2) (version 2) | ecosystem: Environmental > Terrestrial > Soil > Wetlands > Peat | place: Germany: Weissenstadt... | reverse complement strand
GCGTCTTCTTCGGAGCCTACGAAGTTGCAAACATCGACTTGACCCAACACAAAACTCTCGGTGATGTATCCGAACAGGTGTCGATCATGTCTCCGGGCTAAACATCAAGCCCGGCCATGACGAAATCGAGTAGCATTGCGGGCGCGAGTCGTGGCTGCTAACACCCGCCCAGAGCAATTTAAAAATGTCCGACAAGTCCGAAAAATCCAACAAGCTCAAGGCGCGCCTGCCGCGCGGGCTTGCCGACCGCGGGCCGGCCGAGATCGCGGCCACCCGCGAGATGATCGAAAAAATCCGCGCGGTCTACGAGCTTTACGGTTTTGAGCCGGTGGAGACGCCGGCCATCGAATACACCGACGCGCTCGGCAAATTCCTGCCCGACCAGGACCGGCCGAACGAAGGCGTGTTCTCCTTCCTCGACGACGACGAGCAATGGCTGTCGCTGCGTTACGATTTGACGGCGCCGCTGGCCCGCTACGTGGCGGAGAATTTCGACACGCTGCCGAAACCGTATCGCTCGTATCGCGTCGGAAATGTTTTTCGTAACGAGAAGCCGGGGCCGGGGCGGTTTCGGCAGTTCATGCAATTCGATGCCGATACTGTGGGCTCTTCTTCACCCGCGGCGGATGCCGAGCTTTGCATGATGGCAGCGGATGCGATGGAAGCGTTGGGTATTCCGCGCGGAAGTTATGTGGTGAAAATTTGGAATCGAAAGTGTCTCGATGGAGTCCGAGAGGCCTCCGGAGCTCCAATTGAGAAAACTCTGCAGGTGCTGCGAGCGGTCGACAAAAAGGACCGCGTTGGGCTTGTTGGAGTCCAAGAGTTGCTAGCAAAAGGTCGGCGGGACGAAAGTGGTGATTTCACCAAAGGAGCGGAGCTATCCGTCGCAGCTAATAATTTCATCACCTACAGCTTAACGCCAATGGGTGTGGGTTATAGCACCGACCAATTATTTCCTCATGAAGTATTACGAACTGCAGATACGGCGCCGCGTAAGCCGTTCGAGATCGGAGAATTCCGTTCAAGAATCATGGCGGGGCTAGGCGGACGTGCATTTCCTATAGATTTAGAAGCTGGCTTAATCGAGTTAACCCAGATTCAAGAATTGGTCAGAAGAGCGGGATACACAGATCGAATAATAATCGATGAAACGGTCGTTCGAGGTCTCGAATACTACACTGGCCCGGTCTTCGAGGTTGATCTAACGTTTCCAATCACCAACGACGACGGAAAGCCGGTACGCTTCGGCTCAGTGAGCGCTGGCGGGCGCTATGATGGCCTCGTTTCGCGTTTCCGTGGCGAGCCGGTGCCGGCGACGGGATTTTCCATCGGCGTGTCGCGATTGCTCGCGGCTCTCCAGCACCTCGGTAAGGTCGAGGCCAGGGCCGAGGCCGGTCCGGTGGTCGTCACCGTGTTCGACAAGGATCGCATTGCCGATTACCAGCAGATGGTCGCGTCGCTGCGCAATGCCGGCATCCGCGCCGAGCTTTATCTCGGCTCGGGCAAATTCGGCCCGCAGATGAAATATGCCGATAAGCGCAACGCACCCTGCGTCGTCATCCGGGGCTCCGACGAGAAGGCCAAGGGCGAAGTCACCATCAAGGATCTGATCGTCGGCGCCGAGCTCGCCAAGCTGGAAAAGGGCCGCGAGGAGCATTTACAGAAGCAGGCCGAGGCGCAGCGCGCCGTGCCCGAGGCGCAACTGGTCGAGGCCGTCCGCGCCGTGCTGGCCCGCCATAAGCTCGGGCCGCGCTGATCCCGCCCTCCGGCACCGTTGCACGGATGCCTCAGTCACGGGAATAAAGCGGCCCGGTCCGGGTTCATACGGTGATAGCCGCGCTAGCTTCGTGATATGACGTAGCGGTTGTCTCGGGGACTAGACCGTGCGCAAGTATTTCGCCAGGCGGCCGTTGCGGCGGCGCATTGTTGCGCTGGCGGCGGCCTATGCGATTGCGCTTTCGAGCCTGATCGCGAGTTTCGGCGCGGCAAGCGCCGCGGCCGATGCGGCCGCCGCACCGACCGGCATCATCTGCCATACGCTTGTCGCCGGCGACGAGGTGCCCTCCTCCGGCGACACCAATAGCAACCACTGCGTCGGCAACTGCTGCATCGGTTGCCTGATGCTCGTGGCGGCGGTGCCGCCACCGCCGGCGAAAATCGTTCGTGCGCTGTTGTCGGCCAGCCAAGCCATCGCGCCGCCGCAGAACAACGTTCTCGTCGGCGGCCTTGAGACCAAAGACCATCGTTCGCGAGCGCCTCCACCGGCAGCGTGAAGCCCAGCGGCCCGACCCGCGTCGGCCGCAGCGTTTCTCTATTGCCTTTGGAGAGCCTCCATGTCTGCAATTCACAATTGCTCGCGCGCCTTGGCGCTGGCGCTGCTATTCGCCACCCTGCCCTTGACCGAGGCGTTCGCCCACTGCTTCGTCGGCGCGCGCTTTTTTCCCGCGACGCTGGCCGTCGACGACCCCTGCGTGGCGGACGAGATGTCGCTGCCGACCGTCTCGTGGTCGCGGACGGCCGACACGCCGCCGGCCACCGAATGGGACGTCTCGGCGGAAGTCTCCAAACGCATCACCGAGGATTTCGGCATTTCGATCGGCGACGTGTGGTCGCAAATCCGCGGCCCCGGCGGCCCGACCATGGCCGGGTTCGGCAATCTCGAAACCACGGCGCAGTATCAATTGCTCAAGGACGGTTCGCACGAGTTGGCGATGCTGCTCGGGCTGATCGTCGATTGGGGCGGCACCGGCGCCAGCAATTCCGGCATCGCCACGCCCTATACGACGCTGACGCCGACCTATTATTTCGGCAAGGGTTTCGGCGACCTGCCCGACAGCGCCGGCTGGCTGCGCGCCTTCGCGGTGACCGGGCAGATCGGTTATCAGATTCCGAGCCGCTCCTTCGACCTGGTGCAGCAGGCGCTCATTCCGCAGGTGTTGGCCTGGGGCGGCTCGATCCAATACAGCATGCCGTATTTGAAATCTGAAATTCAGGATCTGCAGCTGCCCGATTTCATCAATCACCTGATCCTGATCGTCGAGTTCCAGATGTCGACGCCGGTCGAAAACAACTTCGGCAACAGCTTCGTCACCACCGGCACCATCAACCCTGGCGTGATTTGGGTCGGCAGCTATTTCCAGGTTGGGCTGGAAGCGCAGGTGCCGGTCAATGCCCAGAGCGGGCACGGCGTCGGCGTGCTCGGCCAATTGCATCTTTATCTCGACGACATGTTCCCGAAGACCATCGGCCAGCCGCTCATCGGCGGCACGGGGGCGGCCCCGCAACAGCTCAAATTCTGAGGTATCGCCATGCGAAAATTTCTCACCTTCGTCTCGCTCCTCCTCATCCCGCTCGCACCGGTCGCGGCGCGAGCCCATGCCTTCCTCGATCACGCAAGCCCGCTGGTCGGCAGCACCGTGGCGACGGCGCCGCACGAGGTGGTGATGACGTTCACGCAAAACCTGGAGCCGGCCTTCAGCACTGCCCAAGTCACCGACTCCAGCGGCGCCCGCGTCGACCAGGGCAAGGCGCAGGTCAGTGGCAACACCATGACGGTCGGACTGAAAGCGCTCGGGCCCGGCAGCTACAAGGTCCATTGGCATGCGCTCTCGGTCGACACCCACTCGACCGAAGGAGCCTTCACTTTCCACGTCGGCGGGCGCTAGCTTGGCCGATTCCTTGGCCGATCCGCTGATCTACGCGCGCGCCGTTCACTTCGCCGCGACCATGCTGGTGGCGGGCGACGTCTTGTTTGCGGTCTTGGTTGCCGCGCCGGCGTGGCGCGCCGCCGCCGGCAACGGCGTCGTCGCCATCATGGTCCGGGCGCGGCTTGCCGTCATCGCCTGGATCGGCCTTGCGCTGGCGGCGATAGCGGGCGCGGTGTGGCTGATTCTGACCGCGGCGGCAATGAGCGGCCTGCCGGCAGCACAAGTGTTCGGCGACGGCGTGCTGTGGACCGTGCTGTCGCAAACGACTTTCGGACGCACCTGGCTCGCCCGTTTCGCCCTCGCCTGCGCGCTGGCCACGACCTTGCCGGCGTTGCTGTCGCCGCGCGACCGTAAATCGCCTCGGCTCGAGGGAGCGGCCGCGGTTTTGGCCGCGGCTTTTGCCGGCGCCTTGGCCTGGTCCGGTCACGCCGCGGGCGGATTGGGCGGCGAGGCCATCATCCATCCGGCCGCCGACGTGCTGCATCTCATCGCCGCTGCGGCCTGGGTCGGAGCGCTGTTGCCGCTCATCGTGCTGCTTGCCGCCGCCGGCGCGGACGACGCTTCGCTGGCGATGGCGCGCACGGCGACGACGCGGTTTTCCATGCTCGGCATCGTCAGCGTCGGCACGCTCTTCGTGACCGGGATCGTCAACACCTATTATCTCGCCGGCAGCGTGCCGGCGCTGCTGCACACCGATTACGGCCGGCTGCTGCTGATCAAGATTGCGCTGTTCCTGGCGATGGTGGCGATCGCCACGGTCAATCGCGTCCGATTGACGCCGCAGCTTCTGCAGCACAACAACATCACCGCGAGCCGCGACGCGTTACGGCGGCTGCGCCGCAACGCCGCGATCGAGGCTTTGGCCGGCGCCATCGTCATCGCAATCGTCGCCGCGCTCGGCACCATGCCGCCCGCGATCCACGCCGCCCATCAGCACCCATCCTTTGAGGCCGTCCCCGCCGACGCCGCTTTCGTCCATATCCATTTGGTGGAAGGCATGGCGGACGTGACCATCAGGCCCGGGCGCACCGGACGCGCGCGCGCGACAATCCGGCTTTGGGACGAAGATTTCGCGGCGCTGGAGGCGCGGCAGGTGAGTTTGACGCTGACGGCGCCCGCAGCGGCGAGCCAACCGACAACGCGCCCCGCCCGGCAAGGTCGCGATGGCGCCTGGCAAGTCGATGGCATCGAGCTTTCCGAGCCTGGCAACTGGACAGTCAGCGTCGACGTCGTGCTCGATGCCAACAAGCGCCTGACGCTTACCGCGCCGATCGTGATCGAGTCTGGGCCTTAATCAGAATTCCGTCTGCGCCCGCACGCCGAGCACCGACACCGGCCCGCGATCGCGGTTGTAGGCCGGGTTGACGACGAACTGATAATCGAACGTCACGTGCCAGGCATAGACCGGCAGCTGGTAATAGGTCTCGATGATCTGCTCAAAACCCGGATGCGGCAGCATGCCGTCGCCGACCAGAATGCCAAGACCGCCGGCATTGAGGAACGCCTGGTGCTCCTTGGTGATGCCGTTGACGATGGCGGCAACCGCGAACGTGTCGTCGGGGCGGCGCCACTGCGTTCCCTTCAAGGCCAAGCCGGCGGCCACAGTGCGATCAATATCGGTATAAGATTCGGGCTCGATATCGCCGCTGGCGAAACCGGCGCGGGCAAACAGGCCGAGATCGGCGGTGATTTCCTGCTCGACATTGACACCCAAGCCGGTGCGGCTGCGATATTGGCGGACCGCGGCGATGTCGGCCGGCCCGCCGGTGACTTGGGCCAAGGCAATGGCGTCCTCATAAGTGCCGAGCCGGGCGCGGGTGAGAAAGCCGGTGAACGCGATCTTGCCGGGATGGCTCCACAGCTCGTAGCGCCGCTCGATCTCGCCGAGCCACTGGAACTGGCTGAAGTGCGGGTCCAAATCCTCGCCGTTCGGCATCGTGGTCAGATCGAACACGCCGGCGCGCAGCGTCCATTGGCCCTCGTACCATTCGGCGGCGGCGCCGTAGCTATAGCCCCAGGCGTCGGCGGCATAATCGAACGTGCCGGTGTCGATCAGCGCCCAATTCATGAAATCCTTGCGCGGATTCTGTGCGTATTTGTTCTGATCGAACACGTCGGAGACCGAATACTTGCCGACCGTGATGACGAGGCGGTCGGCGGTGTTGGAGCCGGCGAACTGATTCTGGTCGGCCTCGACCTTCTGGCTGTCGCCGCCGAGATCGATGGTCTGGCGCACGAACGCGCGCTGCACCCGCGCATAGGGCACCGAAGCGCCGACTTTGAACGAGGCGCCGCTCGGAAAGCCGGCGATGCCTTCGGTATTGCTCAAGCCAAATCCCTGATCGATTTCCGGATCGACCCAAAGCTCGGCGCCCTGCCACAATTTTGCGCCGACGAAATACATGACGTCCCAGCTCTCCCGGCCCTGGTTCGGATCGAGGCTGTGCGGGCCGAGATAGGGCGAGCGGAACGGCGGAGCGTATTGCTCGATGAAGGTGGTCTGGCCCTTGAAGGAAAACCAATCGAGGTCGAGCGCCGACGGCCCCTTGGTGAAAATATCGGGATCGATGCCGGTATGGCCGAGCTGATAATCGAGGCCGACACGAACCGACTGCACGGCGAGGCTGGAGGTGAATTGCTGGGCGCCGCCGGGAAACATCACGCCGCGCGAACCGTAGTCGGTATAGAGATATTCGAGCCGCGCCGCCCAACTGGGCGTCAGCCCGAGTTCGACGCCGACGCCGACGGCACCGCCGAGGCGCGGCACCAGGAACAGATTTTCGGTCGTGCCCGGCATCGCCGTGCCGCCGATCGGCACGCCATTCATTTGAGTGCGGGTGAATTGATCGTAAGTCCAGGCAAAGCCGCCGGTCGCATAGAACAACCAATTGCCGGCAGCGTAGCCGATGCGGCCGCGCAACGTTCCGGACATTTCCACCTGTTCGGCGTAGCTCGCCGTGCCGGTCGCCGGCGACGAGAAAATCGCCATGCCGCCGAAGGTGTTGGGAAAGGATATGTCGGCTTCGACGCCGAGCAGGAACCGCGACGGCAGAAGATAATTGTAGCCGCCCTGGAACCCGATGAAATAACTGCCGGTGCCCTTGAACATGTCGTAGCCGTTGAACAGATCGAGCGAGCCGTTCAGCGCCGGCGCCGCAAAGCCGGTCGAGGTGGCCGACCAGGGTGCGGAGCCCGCGGCATAGCCAAAATGCGCGCCGGCATAGAAGCCCGACCAGTCATAGGGCTTCGCTTGGGATTGCTGCGGCGGAGCCTTCACCGGCAACGAGGCGTCGGCGGCGGCGGCGCCCTGCCCCAGCCCCGCCAGCATTATTCCGGCAGCGAACAGCCCCCGCATGACGGCCCCAACGCCTGCCGCGACGTCCCCCGACGCCGGCGCGTTAAGTTCGCACTCTGCTGCCGCCGTGTCGATGAAAACGATGGGTCGAGAGCCGGACGGTTGCCAAAAGTTCCGCGATCAGAACTGCGCGTGCGCGCGCGCGGCGACCACCGACGCCGGGCCGCGATCGGTGTTGTAGGCCGGGTTGACGATGAGCTGATAGTCGAGCGTCAGCTTAAAGTACGACACCGGCAGCTGATAATAGGCCTCGACGATGTGTTCGAGGCCGGGATGCGGCAGCATGCCGTCGCCGACCAGGATGCCCAAGCCGCCGGCGTTCAGATAGGCTTGGTGCACGCCGGAAATGCCGTCGATCACGCCGGCCAAGCCCACCGTGTCGTCGGGCCGGCCCCAGGATTTTCCGGCAAGCGCAAGACCCGCCGCCGCGGTGCGATCGATGTCGGTGAATTCGTAGGGCTCGATAGTGCCGTTGGCGAAGCCGGCGCGCGCGAATACGCCGAGATCCGCAGTGACCTGCTGCTCGAGATTGAAGCTCACGCCGCCGCGGCTCGTGTATTGGCGCACTGCCGAGGTTGCGGGCACGCCGCCGGTGGCCGCCGCGAGCGCAATGGCGTCGCTGAAGCTGCCCATGCGGCCACGGCTCAAAAATCCGGTGACCGCGATCTTGCCCGGCTGTCCCCACAAGTCATAGCGGCGCTCAATCTCGCCGACCCACTGGAACTGCGCGAAATGCGGATCAAGTTCGACGTCGTTGGGCACCGCCGACAGATCGAATATGCCGCCGCGCACGGTCCAGTCGCCCTGGTACCACTCGGCGGCGGCGCCGTAAGTAAAACCCCAGGCATCGGCGGCATAGTCGAAGGTGCCGGTGTCGATCAGCGCCCAGTTCATGAAATCGTTGCGCGGATCGTGGGCGTATTTGTTGTTGTCGAATATGTCGGTGACGGCGAACTTGCCGACGGTGAGCACCAGCCGGTCGGCCGTTTGCGAGCCGCTGAATTGGTTGGCCGCGCCGTCCACCTTTTGCGTGTCGCCGCCGAGCTCGATGGTCTGGCGGACGAAGTAGCGCGGGATCCGCGCGTAAGGCACCGCGGCGCCGACCTTATAGGCCTCGCCGCTCGGAAACCCGGCGACGCCGAGCGTAGAGCTCAGGCCGAAGCCCTGATCAATTTCCGGATTGACCCAAAGCTCGGCGCCCTGCCACAGCCGCATGCCGACAAATGCGGTTGCGTCCCAGGTCTCGCGGCCCTGGTTGGGGGCGAGGCTGTTCTGGCCGGAATAGGGATTGCGGAACGGGAAGACATATTGACTGAGATAAGTGGTCTGGCCGTGGACGGCGAAATTGTCGAATTCCGGCACCGGCGGCGCGATAGCGGCATTGCCGGCGTTCGCATCGCCGTTGAGCTTGTAGTTGAGCCCGACGCGCAACTCGCCGACGGTGAGGTCGGAGCCGAAACGCTGCGCGCCGGCCGGGAAGATGACGCTGCGATTGCCGTAATCGGTGAACAGATATTCGAGCCGCGCTGACCAGTTCGACGGCAGCGCAAGCTCGACGCCGGCGCCGACGACACCGCCGGTGCGCGGCACCATGAACAGAATCTCCGTTTGCCCCGGCACCGCCGTGCCACCGGCCGGCGAGCCGGCGATCTGGGTGCGGGTGAATTGGTCGTAACTGAAGGCGAAGCCGCCGGTGGCGTAGAACAGCCAGTGAGTGGTGCCGAAGTTCGGCGCGTAGCCGACGCGGCCGCGCAGCGTGCCGGAAAACTCGACCTGCTCGCTATAGCTCGCCGTGCCGGTCGGAGCCGAGGAGAAGGTCGACGTCCCGGCGACGGTGTTCGGAAACGAGACGTCGGCCTCGACGCCGAACAGCCAGCGTGACGGCAGCATATAATTGTAGCCGGCCTGGAAACCCTCGAAATAGCTGCCCATGCCGTTGAAGGCATTGAAGCTGTTGAACAGGTCGAGCGAGCCGCTCTGCGCCGCCCCCGCCGCTCCCGTCGGCATTGCCGACCAACGGGACGAACCGGCGGCGTAACCGATATGGCCGCCGACATAGACGCCGGTCCAATCATAGGCCGTCGTTGCCGGGGGCGGCGGCGCCTTGACCGGAAGGTCCGCGGCCGCGGCGCTCCCCGTCAGCGCCACGAACCCTATGACAACGTGCAGTCCCCTCATCGGTGCCCCAAACCTCCGACGCCTCACGTCCTACATAGCCACCATTGCTGCCATTTTGATCACGACACCACCGTGACAACGGCATGCTCCCAATGGTCCCGCCCTCTGATCGCGACTGTCATCCCTGAATATTATTCAGTCCATCCCGAACATTGTTGCGTACACATGAAGCAGTGACTGCAGTTTATAACCATGGCTACATTTTGCAATATTGACTACGGCCGGCTGTGGCCTTGGCGGCCGTCGGCCGCACTCGACATTCCGGCGGCCCGCCTATACCATACCCCCTACCCTATATGAAGGCTATCCCGCCGTGTCGCACACCAAGATCGAGAAGGTCAAGCTGCTCAACCGGGTGCGCCGCGTGCGCGGCCAGATCGAAGCGGTCGAGCGCGCGCTCGAAGGCGAGAAGGGCTGCGCCACGGTGCTGCATCTGATCGTCGCGGCGCGCGGCGCCATGAACAGCCTGATGACGGAAGTGATCGAGGACCATATCCGGCTGCATGTCGTTGATCCGGCCAAGGACAGCGATCGCTCGCGGGGCGCCGAGGAGCTGATCGAGGCCGTGCAGGCCTATTTGAAGTGAAGGCGGCGAGCGTCATGTCCACAGCCAGCCACAGCCACGTTTTTCTCGGCGAAGGCCACGACAAGAACGAGCGCCGCACCTGGGCGGTGATCGCGCTTTGCGCCGTCATGATGGTGGCCGAGATTGTCGGCGGCCTATTGTTCGGTTCGATCGCGTTGGTCGCCGACGGCATGCACATGTCGACCCATGCCAGCGCGCTGCTGCTCGCGGCGCTGGCCTACCGCTATGCGCGGCGCCACGCCGACGACCCGCGCTTCTCCTTCGGCACCGGCAAGCTCGGCGACCTCGCCGGTTTTTCCAGCGCCATCGTGCTGGCGATGATTGCGATCCTGATCGGTTACGAGGCGGTCTCGCGCCTGATTGCGCCGGTGCCGATCAGCTTCAACGAGGCGATCCCGATCGCGGTGCTTGGATTGATCGTCAATGTCGTAAGCGCGCTCCTGCTCAGCGGCGGCGGCAACGATCACGGCCACAGCCACTCCCATGGTCACTCCCATGACCACGCGGCTGCCGGACACGACCATGATGAGGCCCGCGACCTGCAAACCAGCGTCGGCCCAGTGACCCTTGAGATATTCGAGGACGGCGTACCGCCGCGTTTTCGGCTCACGTGCGCGGGCAATTCGCTGCGTGCCGATGACGTCACCATCGAGACGGTGCGTGGCGACGGTGCGCGCCAAGTCTTCGCCATGACGGAACGATACGGCTATCTCGAAGCCATTGGCGAAATCCCGGAGCCGCACGCCTTCACAGCCCGCGTGTTAGTCAACCGCGGCGGCGAAGTTCATACGGCCGAATTTGCCGAGCACGAGCATGCGCACGGCACGGCGCATCGCGACAACAACATGCGCGCCGCCATCATCCATGTGCTGGCAGACGCGGTCGTCTCGGTGCTGGTGATCGTCGGCCTTCTGCTGGGGCGCTATTTCGGTTGGCTCTTTATGGATCCGGTGGCGGGCATTTGCGGCGCGCTCGTGATCGCCGCATGGTCATACGGGCTCATACGCGATACCGGCGCCATCCTGCTCGACATGAATCCCGACCGCAGCATGGCGGAAAAGGTGCGGGCGGCCATTGAGCGTGACGGCGACCGGCTCGAAGACCTGCATCTGTGGCGCCTCGGTCCCGGCCATCTCGGCGCAATCCTCTCGGTCGTCACCACCAAGCAAAGGGACCCGGATTATTATCGCCGGCTGCTCGACCGCTTTCGCTCTTTGTCGCACGTGACCGTCGAGATCGAAACGCGGTGATTTGGAAAGACCCAACGAGATGACAATTGCCGGCATAGACAATCGAGTTGGCCTTATAAGAGAGGCGCTTTTGTTTGAATGGATCACTATTGCATGGATGGTGATCGAAGCTATCGTCGCAATCGCCTCTGGCATCGCGGCGCACAGCATTACCTTGACGGCTTTTGGTCTCGACAGCGTTATCGAATTGATATCGGCGCTCGTGCTGATTTGGCGTCTAAGTGTCGAGCTGAAGCACGGGAGGGAGTTCTCCGAGACAGCCGAACGACGCGCCAGCAAGATCGGTGGAGGCCTTCTGTTCGCGTTGGCGGCTTACGTCGTGCTCAGTGCAACCTGGAGCCTATGGCATGGACATGGGCAGGATTTTTCCATGCCGGGCCTCGCCGTGGCCGTTGCTGCCATTCCGATCATGTATTTTCTCGCCAAGCGGAAAATCTCTCTTGCGGAAAGAATCGGCAGCAGGGCTCTCAGGGCCGACGCCGTCGAATCGATTACATGTGGCTGGCTATCCTGCGTGGTCGTGGTTGGCCTCGCCGCTCAATACCTGGTCGGAACATGGTGGGTTGATGCCGTGACCTGCCTCGGGATCGTCTGGTTTGTCGTCAAGGAGGGACGAGAGGCCTGGCAAGGCGAGGAGTGTTGCGACGACTGCCCCTAACGGCTCCGCGGGCTTTTGCCCCTTGGGAATGCAAAATGTGAGGTCGTGGGGCGACCATCCGCGTAACCACAGGCAATCTAGAATATCTTCCTAAAATGCCTTCGCCAAGGTCAGCCGCACCGCGAGCGGCTCCATCGGATGCAGCACGTAGTCCATCACGCCGTTCTGGCAGACGGCGGCCGGTACTGTCGATGCGCCGCTCGTCGGAAAGCACAGGGCGAACAAGCTGTCGTTCTTGAGCAGCGAGCCGTAGGCATATTCGGCCTGGGCCGATCGTGTGTTGAACAGATTGAGGCCGTCGAGCAGGATGCGCCAGCCGTCGGCGAAGCGGTAACCGATCCGGCCGTTGAAGACGCTCAGCGGTGCCGACTGAAACGCGCCGTCCTCGGTCAGCGGCCGCGAGCTGATATAGCGCCAGCGCAGCGCGCCGAACCAGCCGGTCGCTTCGCCGAGCGTGATGCCGGCCGACGCCACCATCCACGGCGCGTTATAGACAAAATTGCCCGGCGCGTTGCCGATCTGGGCCTGCGGGAAACCGGCGAGCGATTGATAGATTTGCTCCTGCGCCGAATCGAAGCCGAGAAAGCGCGCGCAGGTGAGCGCGAGATCGGCATCGAGATGTGCCCAGGACACCGGCCGGTAATCGTTGGTGAACTCGATGCCGGTGCGCCGGCTCGGCCGGCCCGGCGTGGTGTCGCCGGTATCGCCGTCGAAGAACAGCTCCGAGGCCTGATCGAGCACGAACAGGCTCACCGAGCTGTCGAGGCCGGCAATGGCTTGGGTGCGCACGCCGACCTCGGCGCCGCGGGAGCGCACCAATAACGGCACCGCGCCTTGCGGCTGCATCGGATCGCCGGGCACTTCGGTCGCCGTCACGCCGCGCGCGTCGTTGCTGTGATAGCCCATGCCGGCGCCGAGAAAGAACTCGGTTTTGTAAAACGGCCCGAAGACGACGCGCAATTTCGGACTGCCGATCGCGACCTTGTCGCCACCCGAATTCGCCTGTTGCAGGATCGAATCCACCGACACTGCATAATAATCGCCGCGCCAGCCGGCGGTGGTTTTGAGCCAATCGGTCCATTGCACCGTGTTCTCGGCGTAGATGCCGGCATTGCCTTCGCTGACATGGTCGACAAGTATGTTCGACAGGAACTGGCGCTGTACCGTATCGGTCAGCGCCAGCGTGATGTCGTCATAGCGCGACTGCACGCCGAACACGGTTTCGCTCGGCCGTCCCAACAGCGAGCCCTGCACGGTGCGCGACACGCCGCCGCCGCCATAAATGCGATCGTCGTGCTGATGGAATTGGTCGCCGTTGACCGGATCGGTCAGGAACCAGGTGAAATTGTTGTAGAGGTCGAGACCGTATTTCACCACATAGCCATTGGCCTTCCACTGCCCGCCGTCGTCGGTTTGCGCGAGCCGCGCCGACAGCGACATGCGGCTGGTATCGCCGCCGTCGGTCGGATCGAGCTCGCCATCGAGACCGATCAAGCCCGACGCGATGGCGCGCAGCGGTATCTGGTCGGTGGAATTCCAGGTATTCGAATAGGCCATCGCGGTCGCGGAAAAGCCGTCGGTCGCGGTGCCCTGGCTGTAGCGCAACAGGCCGGAGACTTTGTGCATGTGGTCCGGCGTGTCCCACGGACCGTCATAGGTGTTCGCCTCGCCGGCATAGAGCAGCGTGCCGCCGCCGAGTTTTGTCGCGCCCATGCCGAAATAGCGCAGGTAGTCGAAGCTGCCGACAGTCGCCTCGGCGACGGTCTCGTCGACGCTGTCGCGCAGATTGATGAACAGCGAGCCGGCGGTGGCGAAATCGCCGACGTCGGCGAAGTAAGGTCCCTTGCGGATGTTCAGGCTACTGACGGTTTCCGGCATCAGCCAATTAAGGTCGGCGTAGCCCTGCCCGTGCGCATGGGTCGGCAGGTTGATCGGCATGTCGTCGACGAAGATCGCGAGATCGGTGCCGTGATCGAGATTGTAGCCGCGCAGATAATATTGATTGGCCTTGCCGCCATCGGCGTGCATGACCAAGGCGAGACCGGGTACGACTTCGAGAATCTCGCCCGGCCGCGCCACCGGC
>Ga0310038_10002364_pt1 | contig 13893 bp, 14 predicted proteins | sample Sb_taG_6_FD_200461 | JGI IMG/M metagenome (GOLD analysis project Ga0310038, IMG submission 200461) | Peat soil microbial communities from Weissenstadt, Germany - Sb_50d_4_PS metaG (v2) (version 2) | ecosystem: Environmental > Terrestrial > Soil > Wetlands > Peat | place: Germany: Weissenstadt... | reverse complement strand
TCGAGCCCCGTCGCCTGCTGCTCTTCCCGGTCGGTGGGGGCCACTGGGACGGACCGACAATGCCCCCGGCCACCGTTCCGGATTTCGGACCGCCGGACCCCGCCTGATCGAGCAGCCCCCCAAGGTTGATCAGGCGGGCCCGGCGTGCCGTTCGCCGACCGCCCCTGTAACGTGCCCGCGGCTCCCCCCGCCCGGGACGTGCGGGGCGCCCGGCGACGATTCCCCGCCGACCATTTCCCCGGCGACCATTTCCCCGGCGACCACTGCAAGGAAGGGCGATGCCCGAGTTCGAGACCCTCGGCTACGAGGAGTCGGGGGGCGTGGCGTGGGTCACCCTCAACCGGCCCGACGTCATGAACGCCTTCAACACCACCATGCAACGCGAGCTGCGCGGCGTGTGGCGCTGGCTCCGGCGCCACGACGACGTCCGGGTGGTGGTCCTCACCGGAGCGGGCGACAAGGCGTTCTGCACGGGCATCGACCGCTCCGAGGCTCTGGCCGAGGGCCCGAGACCCGGACGCGCCGGCGGTGCGGGCAGCCCCGGCCCCTCGGGTGGGCGCGGGCCGACGGGCGACCTCAAGGCGGACGAGGCGGTGCACATCGGCTCGGGCACCACGCCGTTCATGTTCGACGACCCCGGGGAGAACCTCGGCCCGAAGAGCAACGACCTGTGGAAGCCGGTCATCGCCGCGGTCAACGGCATTGCGTGCGGCGGGGCCTTCTACATGCTCGGCGAGGTCGACTTCATGATCGCCGCCGAGCACGCCACGTTCTTCGACCCCCATCTGACCTTCAACATGGCGGCCGCCTTCGAGCCCCTGCAGATGTCGGGCCGCATGCCCTTCGGCGACCTCGTCCGGCTCACCCTCCTGGGGAGCGAAGAACGCATGAGTGCGCAGCGTGCCCTGCAGATCGGCCTGGTCACCGAGGTGGTGCCCGCCGACGAGCTCCGCTCCCGCGCCCAGTGGGCGGCGGGGGTGATCGCCAAGGCGCACCCCGTGGCGGTGCAGGGGACGCTGCGCGCCCTGTGGGCGGGCCGCGAGCTGACCCGGGGCCAGGCCCTGGGCCTGGGATGGGCCTTCGTCGGCCTCGGCAACGACCCCGAGGCGCTGGCCGAAGGCCAGGCACGTTTCGCCACGGGCCAGCGGGTGGAGTGGCGCCTGCGCTGAGGGCGCCACGGGCCGGGGCCCCACCCGGGCCTCGGCCCGACCGGGCCTCAGCCTGACAGCAGGCCCACGGCCAGGGCCCGGAAGGCCCGGGCCCGGTGCGAGCGGGCGTTCTTCTCGGCGCTCGACATCTCGGCGTAGGTGCGCCCGTCGCCCCCGTCGGGGACGAACACGGGGTCGTAGCCGAAGCCGCCGCTCCCCCGCCGCGCCGCCGCGATCGTCCCCTCGACCACCCCGTGGGCCACCACCTCGCGCCCCCCGGGGAAGCAGGCCATGGCGACGGTGCGGAACCGGGCCCGCCGGCCGCCGGCCCCCACGGCGCCGGCCGCGTCGAGCTCGAGGAGGAGCTTGGCCACGTTGTCGTCGTAGGTGGCGTGCTCCCCGGCGTAGCGCGAGGAGTACACGCCGGGGGCCCCGCCCAGCGCGTCGACCTCCAACCCGGTGTCGTCGGCGATGGCGGGGAGCCCGGTGGCCTCGACCAGTGCCGACGCCTTGATCCGGGCGTTCTCCTCGAGGGTGTCCCCGGACTCCTCCACCTCGCCCACAGAGGCGGGCCGGGCCACCAGCTCGACCCGGTCGCCCACGGTGTCGGCCACGAGGGCCACGATCTCCGCCGCCTTGTCCGGGTTGGCGGTGGCCAGCACCATGCGCAGCATCCCGCCGGCGCCGGCGCCGGGCCCGTCTCCGTTGCCGGGGACCGTCACCGAGGGGCGGGTGGCTCGGCCACCACGGCACGCTGCGCGTCGAGGAGGACGCCGATGCCGCGCTCGGCCAGGCTCACGAGCTCGTCGAGCTCGCCGCGGGTGAAGGCCATGCCCTCGGCCGTGCCCTGCACCTCGACGAAGCGGCCGGACCCCGTCATGACGACGTTCATGTCCACCTCGGCGCGCGAGTCCTCGGAGTAGTCCAGGTCCAACATGCACGCCCCGTCGACCACGCCCACCGACACGGCGGCACAGGCGTCGGTGAGGGGGTGCGACGAGAGCACGCGCTTTTGGACCAGGCGCGTGAAACAGTCGTGCAGCGCGACGTACGCGCCGCAGATCGACGCCGTGCGGGTCCCGCCGTCGGCCTGCAGCGCGTCGCAGTCCACCGTCACCGACAACTCGCCCATGGCGACCAGGTCGGTCACGGCCCGCAAGGAGCGACCGATGAGGCGCTGGATCTCGTGGGTGCGCCCCGACTGCTTCCCCTTGGCCGCCTCGCGCCCCACACGCTCGGCCGAGGAGCCGGGCAACAGCGAGTACTCGGCGGTGACCCAGCCCTTGCCGCCGCCGCGCAGCCACGGCGGGACGCGGTCCTCCACCGATGCCGTGCACAGCACCTTCGTCTTCCCCATCGACACCAGGACCGACCCGTTGGCGAACTCGGTGAAGTCGCGCACGAACGACACCGGGCGCAGGTCGCCCACGTCCCGGCCGTCGGCGCGCCGGGCGCGGGGGTCGGTCACAGCGAGTACCCGCGGCCCACCGCGGCCTGCTCGACATGGCCGCCGAAGGTCTCGGTGGCCTCGGCCAGCACTGCGGCGGCGCTGACAGTGGCCATGCGGTGGGTGACCACCAGGCGCCGTGCGCCGGCCTGCCGGGCGCTGGAGCCCGCTTCTCTGCCGTTCATGTGAATGGGAGGGCCTTCGTAGTCGGAGGTGTAGGTCGCCTCGCACAGGGCGAGGTCGAGACCGGGGCCGAGCGCGGACAGCGACCACCGGGGCCCGGAGTCGGCAGAGTACCCCAGCGTGCCCGAGGGCCCGTCGAGGCGCGTGGCCAGGGTGACCGGCGGATGGTCGGTGCGGCTGAAGGCCAGGCGGAGATCACCGACGTCCGCCCCGTCACCGTCCCCCACCTCGTGCCAGTCGAGGATCCCATCGACCTCCTGGGTCAGGTGCGCCAGGACGCCGGGCGCGGCGTACACCGGTACGGGGTCGCGTCGAAAGCCGTACACCCAGCGCGCCGCGGTGATGAAGCCCTCGATGTCGCTGAAGTGGTCGTGGTGCTCGTGGGTGAGCACGATGGCCGACAGCGCCAGTGGATCGGTGAAGCGTTGGAGGTTCCCGAAGGTCCCCGGGCCGGCGTCCATCCACACCGCGGTCCCCGAGCCCCACGACCGCACCAGGTACCCGCTGGCGGCGCCGCCGGCGGCCTGATGGCTGCCGTCGCAGCCGAGCACGGTGAGGGTGAGCACGCCTCAGCCCGAGGCCGCGCCGGGGCGCGCCCCGGGGGCGGCCTCGGCCACGGCGGGAGGGTCGGGCCACGTCAGGCGCCCGACCTCGCCGAGCTCCCCGCCGAAGAGGCGGCTCCCGACGGCGCGGAACCACGCCACGTCCCCCGAGGAGAACACCTGTAGGGCGCCGGAGCCGACACCGGGGGGCTCCGAGGCCCCCAGGATGGCGCGCACCTCGAAGGCCGTCTCGTCGGCCGAGGACACGAGGACGACGTCGCGGCCCATGACATCGGCGATGGTGCGGGCCAGGAACGGGTAGTGGGTGCACCCGAGCAACAGGGCGTCCACCCCGGCGTCGCGCACCGGCGCCAGCAGGCGCTCGGCGAGCACCGACACCTGGTCCGAACGCGTCTCGCCCCGCTCCACGAACTCGACGAAGCCCGGGCACGAGGCGGGCACCAGCTCGACGGGGACCGGAAGCGCCCCGATGGCGCGCTGGTACGCGCCCGAGCGGATGGTCCCCACCGTGCCCACCACGCCCACCCGGCGGTTGCGCGTGGCCTTGGCCAGCGCCCGTACCCCCGGGTCGATGACGCCGACGACCGGGACCGGCAGCAGGGCGCGCAAGGTGTCGAGTGCCGCCGCCGACGCCGTGTTGCAGGCGACCACGATGAGCTTGACGTCGATCTCGTCGATCAGCCAGCGCGCGATCTGCACCGCGAACGACCGCACCTCGTCGAGGTCACGCGGCCCGTAGGGGTAGCGCCCCGTGTCGCCCACGTAGACGAGGTCTTCGTGGGGGGCCAGGTCGATCAGCGCCCGGGCCACGGTGAGCCCACCGAACCCGCTGTCGAACATGCCGATGGGACGGCCGTCCATCCCCCCGAGGCTACGGCACCCACCCCACCAGGAGCGCCACCGGTCCTTCGGGCGGGCCGACCGGGCGGAGGCTCGGGCCGACCGTCGGGCCGGCCCTCAGGTGAAGGGCAGCTGCGGCGCGTCGGCGAGCGAGGCGCGGCCCGTCCTGCGCCCGCCCAGGGGGAAGACCTGCTCGGGGAGGAAGGACCGCACCCGGTCCTCGCCGGGGCGGCCGCCGATCACCTCGACGGACTCGGCGCCGTTCCGCTCGTTGCGGACGTAGCCGAGGAACCGCCACCCCGCCCCCCGCAGCACCGGCCCCTCGATCTCGACGGGGTCGCCACGCCGCAGCCCGTTCCACTCCTCGCTGCGGTGCAGGTGCGCGGGGAGCGCCTGCACCTTGGCCTTGGCGCGCGTCGCCCGGCGAGTCAACGCGGGCCTCGGGCCCCGGCGCGGCGGGGAAGCTCGTCGCCTCCCGTTCCCCGGCCACCGAGGTCCACACCGGGCAGGAGGTCGGCCACGCCCGCAAGCTATACCGTGTCCGGGGAGCGGACGCGACCAGCCGGACCCCGGACCGGGCAGACCCGCCAGAACCGGGCCGAGCCCGTGGGCCTACCCCCCGATCGACAAGGGAGCGCGGAGATGGCGAGCGAAGGGCTGCACGAAGCGGCGGATCTCCTCGACGAGGCCACCGTCGACCACCACCGGGCCATGACCTCGCTGTGCGAGGAGCTCGAGGCCGTGGACTGGTACGACCAACGCGTCAACGCCACCTCCGACGCCAGCCTGGCGGCGGTCCTGGCCCACAACCGCGACGAGGAGAAGGAGCACGCGTCGATGACCCTGGAGTGGCTCCGGCGCCGCGACCCCGTCCTGGACCAGCACCTGCGCACGTACCTGTTCCGCACCGAGCCCATCACCGAGATCGAGGCCGAAGCCGAAGCGGGATCCGACTCCGAGCCCGGAGAGGGACCGGGCTCGGGATCGGGATCGCTGGGGATCGGGAGCCTGAAGGGACGCCAATCATGAACCACCTCCACCGGGAGCTCGCACCCATCGGGGACGCGGGATGGACGGCCATCGAAGAGGAGATCAAGCCCCGCCTCGAGACCTACCTGGCGGCCCGCAAGCTCGTGGACTTCGAAGGGCCGTTGGGCTGGGCGCACTCGGCGACCTCGATCGGGCGCACCACGCCGGTGGCGGGCCCGTCGACCGACGTCACCGGCTCCCAACGCCGGGTCCTCCCCCTGGTGGAGCTGCGAGCCGCCTTCACGGTGAAGCGCAGCGAGGTCGACGACGCCGAGCGGGGCGCCCGCGACCTCGACCTCCCCGGGCTCGAGGAGGCGGGACGCCGCATCGCCCTGGCGGAGAACACCGCCGTGTTCCACGGCTACGGGGCGGGGCAGATCAGGGGGATCACCGAGGCCACCTCGCACGCGGGGCTGACGCTGTCCCCCGACGCCGAGCACTACCCCACCGCGGTGGCCGAGGCGGTCGACGTGCTGCGCGGCACGGGGATCGGAGGCCCCTACGGCCTGGCCCTGTCGCCGGGGACCTACACCGAGATCGTCCACACCGCCGAGCACGGTGGCCATCTGCTCCTCGACCACCTGCGCCAGATCCTGGGCGGCCCCCTGGTGTGGGCGCCGGGCGTCGAGTGCGGCATCGTGCTCAGCCTGCGGGGCGGGGACTTCGTCTTCGAGTCCGGCCAGGACATCTCGATCGGCTACTCGTCGCACGACGCCGACACCGTGGCGCTCTACCTCGAAGAGAGCTTCAGCTTCCGTGTCCTCGAACCCGACGCCGCCGTCGCCCTGCGCAGCAAGCCGAAGAAGGGCTGATCAGAAGTTCGTCAGAATCCCGTTAGAAGCAGGAAGCCCGTCAGCAGCAGGAAGCCCCGTCAGAAGTAGATGGTGCGCTTGGCCCGCTCGACCACGGCGTCGAGAGGGTCGGTCCAGGCTCCCGTCGACAGGTACTTCCAACCTCCGTCGGCCGACACCACCACGATGACCCCGGACTCGACGGCCTGCGCACACTTGGCCGCGCCCGCCATGGCCGCGCCCGACGAGATCCCGGCGAACACCCCCACCTCGGCCAGCCGCCGCGTCCACTCCACCGACTGGCGGGGTCCCACCATCGTCTTGCGGTCGAGCAGCTCGGAGCCGCCGAGCGCTTCGAAGATGGGGGGGATGTAGCCGTCGTCGAGGTTGCGCAGCCCGTCCACCATCTCCCCGGCGGGAGGCTCCACCGCCCACACCTCGACGGCCGGGTTGCGCTCCTTGAGGAACCGGCCCACGCCCAGGAGGGTGCCCGACGTCCCCAGGCCCGCCACGAAGTGGGTCACCTCGGGACAGTCACGCCAGATCTCGGGACCGGTCCCCTCGTAGTGCGCCTTGGGGTTGGCCGGGTTGGCGTACTGGTAGAGGAAGACCCACTCGGGGTGCTCGGCGTGCACGCGCTCGGCCATGCGCACGGCGCCGTTGGACCCCTCGGACCCCGGCGACTCGATCACCTCGGCTCCCCATACCTCGAGCAGCTGACGGCGCTCCACCGACACGTTGGAGGGCAGGACCACCTTGAGCCGGTATCCCTTCACCCGGGCCACGAGCGCCAAGCCGATCCCGGTGTTCCCCGACGTGGGCTCGAGGAGCGTGTCCCCGGGCGCGAGGCGGCCGTCCTTTTCGGCCTCCTCCACCATCGACAGCGCGATGCGGTCCTTGACCGAGCCGCCAGGGTTCTGGCCCTCGAGCTTGACGAGGATCCGCACCGCCGGGTTGGGGCTCAGGGAGCTGACGTCGACCAGCGGCGTGTTGCCGATCAGGTCGAGGATGCTCGAGACCTGGACCATGTGACGGTGTCGGACCGGCCCCGGTGGGACGACGGCCTCAGCCGCCGGCCACGGCGGGCAGGATCGACACGGTGACGCCGTCGGCCACCTTGGTGTCGAGCTGCTCCAGGTAGCGGACGTCGTCGTCGTCCACGTAGACGTTCACGAACCGGTGCAGGGACCCGTCCTCGGTGAGCACCTGCCCGTCCATCCCGGGATAGCGGCGCACGAGGTCGGCCAGCACCTCCCCGATGGTGGCGCCCTCGGCGGTCACCGTGGACTTCCCCCCGGCATGGGGGCGCAGGACCGTGGGAAGCCTCACCTCGACAGACACGATGCCCTCCCTGGTCCCTGGTCCCTGGTCCTTCGCCGCGGGCCCGACCCGGCGCCCAACGACGCGCGTGCGGCGACACGAATGCTGACGTCGCCGGTCAGCATTCTACCGGGACCACGACCTAGCCGGGCCCGACCACCACTGCCTCCTCGTCCACCCCATCACCGTGGATGCGGTAGGAGCGCACCGTCGGATGGGTGTCGCGCAGCGAGACGATGACGTAGTGCCACCCCGGGTCCGACGCCGGGTCCGAGGCCCGGACCACGTCGGTGGGCGAGGGGTAGGCGTCGGTATGGGTATGGGAGTGGAACACGCCGATGATCTCTTGGCCCCTGGCCTCGGCGTCCCGGTCGGCCCGCAGGTAGTCACGCCCGTCCACCTCGTAGAGCTTCGCCGAGGCCGCAGCGTTGCGAGCCGGATAGCACCGGGCCACCGCACCCGATTCACGGTCACCGCCGAGCAACCCGCACGCCTCGTCGGGCAGTCCCCCCAGGCAGTGACCCACCATCTCCGCATAGACGTTGCCGGGCAGCCGGAGCACCCCATCGAGGGTACCGGCGGCCCCCATCCCCGGCACGGACCGGGGGGCGGGGCACGGGAGGTACCGTTCGCCGAGTGGCAGCAGCCAAGGGACCGGGGCGGAGGGCGGCACGCCGCGTCCCCGACGACGGGAGCGACCGGATCAAGACGGTGGCGCGCAACCGCCGCGCCCGGCACGAGTTCGACATTCTCGAGACCTACGAATGCGGGCTGGCGCTGCAGGGAAGCGAAGTGAAGTCCCTGCGGGCCGGCCGGGTCACCCTGGCCGACGCCTATGCCCGGGTGGAGGGGGGCGAGGCGTGGCTGCTCGGGGTGCACATCCCCCCGTACGAGCACGCGGCGGGATTCGGCGCCCACGATCCCGAGCGCCGGCGCAAGCTGCTCCTGCACCGCGACCAGATCGACGAGCTGATGGGCCAGACCCAGCAGAAGGCCCTCACCCTCGTACCCCTGTCGATCTACTTCAAAGAGGGCCGGGCCAAGGTGGAGCTGGCCCTGGCCCGAGGACGGCGCCTGTACGACAAGCGCCACGCCATCGCCACCCGCGACGCGGAACGCGACGCGGCCCGCGAGGCCCGCAGCGCGGCGGGCAAGAGCGTCGGCCGGGGCGCCCGCAAGGAATACGACTGAGCTGCACAGTCGGCTCCTCGGGTCGATCCAGCGGCGTCGCCGCAGCCCAGGCACAGCGAGATCCAGCGTGTGCTCCCCAGGCACGGTGGAGAGCACATCGGCGGTAGGATGGGTCGAGAACAACCAGGGGGTGATCGGTTTCGACTTTGGTCGTCAATTCGGGAGAAGCGAGCCGTGGTCTCCGGAGCCACGTTAAAGAGCCGGAACAAAAAACAAACGCGAATACTGATTTCGCGCTGGCTGCTTAATACGTAGCCCGTCCGTCCGGTCTCAGCCCTGCAGGCCGGTAGCGGGCGTCATTCAGCGGGGCTTACCCGAGCGGTTCTGCCGATTGGCTGCCGGGGACACTCAAGGTCGGTCGGGGACCTCCGAATTCGCCGGCGGCGGCGGAGGTCCCGAGACTTAGCTGCCGGCTGCGCTCGGAGAAGGCCCGATGAGAAGCCGAAGGACGCGGGTTCGATTCCCGCCACCTCCAAGGATGCTCAGGGGAGACCGTGAGCACCGTTGGAGGTGCACCGACATCCACGTAACGGTCGTAGATCGAGCGCGCCCAAGCGATGGCGTCGCTTACCCGGATGCCTGACGGCTGTGGTCGCATCCACAGTTCGAGGTTCTCAGGACGGTTGTCGTCTCGAATGCCATTGATGTGGTGGACTGATTCTCCCTCAACCAAGTACCTCCGAAGTAGGTCCTCTGCCACCAGGATGTGCTCAAACACGTAGGGGCTCCCTCTCGCCCGGGGGTGGCTGGGGACTCGCACCATGACATAGCCGGCCTTGTGTCGGGTACGTCCGCCCTTCCAATTCCCATTGGCATTGCCGACTTCGGTTCTACAGCCTCCACAGGTCACCGATTTGTTCTGTTTGGCGTTTCCACAAGCACACAGGTCTTTGGCCCTGCAGCCCGGACACCGGAGGTGCCGACTCGAGGGCTGGAAAGTCCTCCCGCACTCTTTGCACTGCCGTTCGCGCATCACCGACGGTATCTCTGGGGTGTGTCAATTCACCTCGCCGTGACGGCGACCACGTCCGTGCTCCACAGGTCGGGCAAGGCTAACGCCGACGGTGCAGATACCAAAGACCGTGAAGCCAGCTGTGAGAGGCCTGGGTGCGGACATCAGCGGTAGGAGGCCTATTGCCGCACCATGCGACCCTTTCAAGCCCGTTGGTTGTCGAGGTCAATCCCCGGACCTGCATCCGAGGATCACACCGGCCACAGTGACGGCTACGTTCCCTGAGGGCGTAGAGGGCTTGCCGAATTGCGCAGGCAAGGCAGAAATGTCCACCAGCAGGACCTTCCAGTCTTTCTCACCGCCACGGACCCGTCTCCATCGGAAACCTCCCGCACGGATCCTGATGACAATGTTCCGCCAGCGTAACAAGAGACGCCCAGGTCAGGCAGGGTGAGAGCTACCCAATACGGTGGGTTCAAACGGCCCTGCGGCAGGTGTGGTCCCTGTTACTGCATACCGGCGAACGCTTCGTTGGGAGGATCAAAGCCGATTGTCCCGACCACGTTGTAGATGTTGCGCGACACCGAATGCCCGATTTCCTCACCGATTCGATCGGCGAACGCATCGGCAACAGGCTCGCTCAACCACACGCCTTCTTCGTCCTCCCACAGCGTCAGAGCAATGATGTGGTTCCCACCCGTCTTTTCCAAGACGAGCAGCCCCCCGAAAGCCGGGAAGTGATCTGTATGCCGACGGGAGGTCTAAACGCAATGACTCAACGAGGTCAGGGATCTTTGCGGTCTCCGAGTAGAAGGTCAGGACCCTCGCAAGCACCGTGACAAGCCTGCGGGGCTGGGAGAAGCGATCCCGAGATCGTCCCTGATCCGAGGAGCATTGACTCACGACCTTGATCGAAACCGTTGAGGCTCCCGCTCCCCATTCCCCGATTACATCGGCAGGACAAACGGGACTTTGACGCCGTAATCAGCCGCTCACTACCAGGCTGACACTCTTCTTGATCGGAGTACCCTCCCCATTGGAGGCGGTAATCGTGATCAGGTAGGTTCCTTCCGAACCGACCGCTGGAGTTCCCGACAAGGTGAACTTGCCGTTGGTATCACCACTAGGGCCGATCCCCCTCGGCAGTAGGCCCGACTCCTTGATTGTCGGTAAAGGAAAGCCCTTTGCTCTCAGTCTTGCCGTGTAATGGGACCCGATGTGGGCGTGAGCGGGAACCCGGCCCTTCATGGTGGGCGGCTGGAAGACAAACAGGGTTAAGACCTGTTTCATTACCTGCGCGTTCACGCCAGACCCGTATGTAGCGATGATCGTGGGTTGGTAGAGGCCACCGCTAGTCCGCCGCAGTGTTCCCGAGAGGGTGGCGGTGCCGTTGTGGTTGTCCTTGAGCCGAAGACCCTTGGGCAGTTTGCCCGTCTCCGTGATGGAAGGGATCGGAGATCCTGACGTCCTGACGGTCAGTGAGAACGCATGTCCTGTGCTGGCATTTGCACTGTCAACGTTGCCGAAGGACCGGCTGGCCACAGCGCCGAAGACTGTGTGGTTCAGGTCTGCAAGCGAAGGGCTTGTGGCCGGGGAGCTACTGAGCACGGCTGAGACACAGCCCGGTGGTGAGTATGTCTGGCCATAAGGAAAGGTCGTATTGCCGGTAGGAACCTCGACTGGTTGCCAGCTGAGTCCGTTGTACCACTCCAGGATCGTCGAGTTGGGTACGACGTTGTTGCAGTCCTGGACAACGATGCTCGTAAACCCGGAGGGCTGAGAGACTGCCACGTCGAAGAAGTTCGTGCCGTCCATAAGATCCAGCACTGGATCCGATCCGTAGCTGACCTCAGTCGCAGTATCGCTGCCACTGCCGCCGTTGCCCGTGACCGTCACCAGATCGGATGGATCGCTGACCATGGTCGAGTCGGTGGCGTTTCCGTTTGAGACCCCAGTCGCTATGGGGAGACTCCCTCCCGCTGTTGTGTAGTTGCCGTCTCCGCTGTAGGCAGCACCGATCGTATAGGCCGTGCCTGCGCTCTCGCCGGGAATAGTGCAGTTGGCTGAACCGGAGACCAACGGCTCGGGATTAGGCGTGCATACTCCACCTTGACCGTCGTTGCCAAAGATCTCGCCCGTGGGAGTCGGAGCGGGATACTCGGGTCCAGTACCGATCACTGTGACTGTGTAGGTCACGGGCCCACTCGATGTTGGAAGAGCCGGTGGCGAGGGTGGGATGATCGAAACCGTCGGCACTGCATAGCCGGTGCCCAATGCCGTCCCACCAGGGTAGACGGTTGCACCAAGGGTCACTTGAAAGTTGGCGTCAAATACAAGGGTGTTGTTGGTGTAATCGACGGAGAAGTCATTTGTTCCACTGCTGATGGATGATCCTCCCGTAAAGCCTGCGGAGTAAGTGAGGGTCTTGCAGTCGGTCTGCACGTTGCCCGTCCACGTTGATTGAGTGCCCCCTGAGAACGCCGTGCCGCTCAGATCACCCAGGTCGTCGATCGTCATCGGACCTGACCATGTGCCGCTTCCAAGATCAGGAACCGTCCATGTGCCCTGCCATTGGACCGTCAAACCAGCGAGACCAGGACAGTCACCTTGGAACATCGTCTGAGCGCCAGCAACTGAAGTATGACTGCCCAAGACCGGTACGCCCAAGACGAGTCCCCACATGAGCACAAGAGCCATCAGCACTGGCCCCAAGAGTGCGTGATGGCGTTCGCAGTTCTTTGTCGCTGGCATATCTCGTCCCTTCCCGCCATGGGCTAGCAAGACCCATCAGGGTCATTCGCCCATTTCCCGCCAGGCATCAGTACAGCATGCATTCGCTGCACTTGTTGGAACAAGCGCTCGACCTCCCGTGGCGCTCCCTGCTTCCTTCGCTCCGCGCCCCCATTTCCCCTGACGGGAAAGTCCATCAACGCCCGGCAGCACAAACCCAGGAGGCTCCAGGAGGCCGTGAGCAACCAGTTTCTTGCAAGCGCCTTTCTAGCGGGGAGGCCGATCCGTTCCTGTCTCTCTTCACCGGGGTGCGGCTGCGTGATATCGGATGGTCAAGAGCCACACCGAGGCGCGCATTGGCCTCACCGGACCGGTGAATCTACACATCCCGGACGGTCCTTACGGATAAATGATGCGATCGGGATCCCGTTCTGCGCTGTCTTGGCCGATCTTCGCCGTTGCCAGAGAGCTGAACGAACGACCTCGACGGACACTCGGGGGTATGTCACCATCTGAGGCGTTCGCCGAGGCTGTTGCGTCGACCGGCTGATCTCAAGCCACTTCCCGCACCGGCCAGATGGATACACAGGGAGCCCCGTGCCGACATTTCCGTGCGGGTCGCCTGAATGATCGGGATCTGCGCTTGTGCGTCGCAGCCGGTGGACCCGAGGAGCAGCCAAGACCGTTCAGCTGGAGAGCGAAGACGCCGAGCGCCGCGACACCCCGAAAGTCCAAATCGAACGTCCGGGGCATCCCGGCAAGGCCAAGAGCGACACTCCTTTGCTCTGGCCCCGCGTTTTCACGACGGCCGTGATGGCCATGCGCGGTTCGGGCTCGCCGGTTAGACCAGTCGGTGTCTACCAGAGAGATTGGGCGATGGAGCCGCAATGCAGCGTCTGCGTGTTGCAGCTTCCGAGCATCTCCACCATCGCGCCGAAGTCACTCCAAGACCCCTGAGCTTCGCGCCAGTGATTATCAATTCCCGCTGGCAAATCGTAGACCTCACTAAGGACGTAGCGAGTGTTGCCAGTGCTCTTGGAACTCGGGTCGAGTGGGTTCTCCAACTCGGGACCCTTGGAGAGGTTGTAACTCAGCAGCGCGTTCGAGCCCTCCCGATGATGGGTCTTGGCCATCCACGAGCCATGGCTCTCGACCAGTCGATCCATCTCGGCCACCTTGTCGGGAGTGGCGACCCACGTGATGAGTAGTTGTGTTTTGCCCTTGTTCGCCATGATGCGTCTCTCCTTGTTTCCCTAGTCCATGAGAACGGGTTATCCGTGCTTAGGGGCGAGCAACATATCGAGTGCGAGATGTAGACGACGGTCTGTCACCAACCCACAGCGAACCGTACTATGGCGAAGGGACCATCGTCCGAGAGCATCCTGCGAGGTCCACCGTCCGACCATCAGGTGACCCAGGGTCGGCATCGGCTGGTGGTCGCCCACTTCGGCATCGTTCGGTTTGCTTAAACAGCGAAGCGACACCGCTCGGGATCTCCAACTATGTGCGGGCCACTGCCGTTGGAGGGGTACGCGAAATTGCCTGGGTTCTGAGAACTGGTAGGGCCAGCCCAACCCCCTCGGGCCCCGAGCGGGATCACTCGGACCCGAATGGCCTCCCAGGCCCGGACCGGCCGTGACATCGCCCTGGGCGCCGGATAGGCAGCACCACGGAACCCGTAAGGAAATGATCCCGGACG
>Ga0310038_10002353_pt1 | contig 13916 bp, 22 predicted proteins | sample Sb_taG_6_FD_200461 | JGI IMG/M metagenome (GOLD analysis project Ga0310038, IMG submission 200461) | Peat soil microbial communities from Weissenstadt, Germany - Sb_50d_4_PS metaG (v2) (version 2) | ecosystem: Environmental > Terrestrial > Soil > Wetlands > Peat | place: Germany: Weissenstadt... | reverse complement strand
GTTGCGTCGATCCTTGCTCCGATCCGGTGACGAATAGGACCGCAATACATCGTGATCAAGCCCTGCAGCCCATCTCGCCGGTACGGGGTTGCGGTCAGTCCCAACCAGCGTCGCACCGGGAGCTGCCGCACACAGCGCTCGAAGGTCACCGCCGGCACGTGATGGCACTCATCGACGACAACCAAACCGTAGCGGAGCCCCAACTCCGCTAGATCCTCCCGGCGAGCCAATGACTGCGCAGTGGCGATGTCCACGAGGCCCCGGGCTTTTCGACGCCCGCCCCCGAGCTGGCCGATCTGTTTCTGCTCGAGACCGAGGTGCTCGGCGAGGCGGTCGCGCCACTGCTCCACCAGCGGCTGACGATCCACGATCACGAGGGTAGGTATCTTGTGGTGCGATATGAGCGCACAGGCGATCACGGTCTTACCTGTGCCCGGTGGCGCGATGAGAACTCCCAGATCGTGCTGAGCCAGAGCGTCGAAGGCCGAGCGCTGTTCACCAGTGAGCTCGGCTGTAAAGACAAAGTCCGCAGGCTCCGGATCAGGGCAAGCATCCGCCACCTCCAAACAGCTTCCAGCCTCGGAAATGATCTTTGCAGCTTGCGCCGTGATCCCACGTGGGATCAGGAGACGGTCGAGGGTTTCGCCATAGCAGCGGACGAACCTGGGGGTATTCCAGGTGGAAAACCGCAGACGTTCCTTCTCGTAGTACGCAGGGTTGTGCAGCGAGGCCGCGTGTTTGAGCGACGACAGCAGAGCAGGTGGGATTCCAATGCGCTCGATGCTCAGCATAGCGCCCGCGCTGGCCACGATCTGTTCTGGCGGCTTTGGCGACCCCGAGGTCGATGGCCTTCGATAGGTGGCATCTTCGGGTCCGGCCCCGATGGGTGGGATCGATCGGGCAATGTCGGCCAACGCCTTCGGAGAAACACGAGCTAGAGACGAAAGAAAGGCCCACTGGTCCTCGAACGGTTCAAGCTTCGAGGGATCGAGGAAGACCGTCGTCCCGCGCTTGCGGCACTCACCGTTCAGCGGGAGCGCGATGAGATTGCCGAATGAACCCTTAGGCATGAAGTCTTGAGCAGGGAAGAGGCGGTCATAGCTGGCGAGGTCGAGCTCCGACCGGATCGTCATCGCCTCGCGAAGAAGATGTGCACCGACCTGGCGCGCCAGCGAAGCAGCGACGGGACCGGAGAAAAAGGCCCAGACGTGAGCACCGTCCCCGGATCTCGAGCGCTCCAGAGCGACCGGGATGCCCACTGCCCGAGCCGCGTCCAGGTACGCGAGCGCATCGAGCAGCCAACCCACACCGTCGAAGTCACAGACGAGGAGTCTGCATGCATCACCCCTTAGGAGCGGGTATAGCCCGGCATGGACTTCGCCCGAAAGGTGCGACCCGACGACCTCATCTGAAAAGGGAAGGTATTCCCGGGAGGTCTTCTTTGAATTCGCCCAACCACCGCGGACAGCAGGGCTCCAGCCGGCCTTGGCGCTGCGGGGGTTCTCCCAGCGCCGAGCATGAACGTCTTCCCGCCCCACAAACAACGATCGGAATACTGCGATCTTTGCCTCTCTCGGCGAGTGGCGATCCACGGCGGTGACTGCGGCACCGTCGGCGCCACCCTCATCTTCAACAAAGAGCGTGGGCTCCCACGGCGAGACCGCTTCATCGCGTGTTCCAACGCCCAGAAGGCCTCGGAGGCGGTCATTCTCGGCGCGTAACTCCATGAGCTGCCGACGTAGCTCCTTAATCCCGTCCGCATCCGAGTCGGTCGATCGGATTTCAGCCATCAATCGTCACCAGGCGATATCTGTGGACAACGGGGTTGCAACCCCACTCGAAGGCTACGGGACCACGAAGAGATGCCCGGAGCTCGTCGGCAAATTTCGGGATACGGGCCTCGTCGAGGTGAAGAAGGAGGTCCTCAATCGGGAGCAGGGGCCTTTCGAAGGCGCCGCCTGCTCCTGGACCGCACGCGGGACGATTACAGGAATGAAGTCGAGCTTGGTCGACCGGAAGTCATCGTGAGGGTCTCGAGGTCGAAGGCAGCAAGGACGTCGGAGGGGAATCCCACCCCCGAACGTTCGATCACACCCGTGAACTGGGGTTTGTCTGGGGCTGTTGACAGATGGCAACGCGCTGTTGTAGTTTGTCAACATGGGAAGTAGGCCTCGTCATCCCAAAAAGGAGGTCGAGGAAGCGTTGGACTTCGCCGAGGCTCACGGTTGGCAGATCGAATCACCGCGACCAGGACATCCTTGGGGCAAGGCGATATGCAAGCGCGCAGAACACGACTGCCTCGTGTGGATCTGGTCGACACCGCGAGTGCCGGCCAACCATGCCAAGCAGATTCGCCGGGCGGTGTACAACTGCGAACGAAAGGAGGGAGACCATGACTGAGCACGAGTTCACTCTGGTGATCGACGGAGATCTCGCCGATGAAAAGGTGGCGGCCATGCTTTTCGAAGTCGGTTGCGATGATGCCACCTTCGGCATCATCGACGGCATTGGCTACGGCGAGTTTATCCGTGAAGCCTCAACGTTTGCTGATGCAGTGATGAGCGCGATTCGTCAGGTCGAGTCAGTCGCCGGGCTACGAGTTATGCACATCGAACCTGATGACATCGTTACGATGACCGACATCGCTGAACGACTGGATCGGACGAGGGAGAGCGTTCGCTTGCTGATCGCAGGTCAACGTGGGCCTGGCAGCTTTCCTCCGCCAATTTCGCACAGCCGGGAGCGGAGTCGTCTTTGGCGATGGTCGGACGTGGCGGAGTGGCTTGGCCAGATCGAACCCGAGGAGGAGGAATCAGCGCGATTCATGGCGGCCGTCAATGCGGCACTTGAGTTGCGTCACCGGCTCGATCAGATGACCGATGAGATCTCGGCGAAGGAGTTGCGGTCTTTAGCCTAAAGTCTGTGTGCGCAGGCCATATGTTGTGGTGCACGTGGTACAAGATTCCGTTGTTCGCGCTCCGGCCGTGCATCGCTCCCATGGTCGTGCAAAGCCCGACTGCGGAGCACGCGGAGCAATGCGATCCTTCCAGGGGCGCGACCGATCCCCATTTCGAGGATCTCCGATGGCTTGATCGAGGCTGGCGGGTGCCCCGATCGCAGCGGTCTACGCAGCTCTTCGGTAGTACTCGTGAATCAGGCCACCCAAGAGGTCCCGACGTCTGACCGAGTCGTCGATGGTTAGCGGCGAGACGTCTTTCGTTCCCCCCGGCGCATCAAGGTCGAGCCCGCGATGGGGTCGCTCGCGGTTGTAGTGCTCGACATAGGTCTCCAAGACTGATCGAAGATGTCGTTCGCTCAGGAGGAGCACCCGATCGAGACACTCGGTGCGCACCGTCCGGATGAACCGTTCGGCATAGGCGTTGGCTTTGGGTGCGCGCCACGGAGTGCGCAGGATCTCGATCCCCTCGGCGCGGAATACCTCGTCGAAGATTGGGCAGAACCGCTTGTCCCGGTCATGAACCAGGTAATGGACCGGTTCATCGCGGCCTTCTCGTGCCTCGGTCAGGTTCCGGGCGATTTGGGCGCACCAGGCGGCGTTGGCGGCGCCGTCGGTCACCCCGCCGATGAGGACTTTCCTCGTGTGCAGGTCGATGAAGAAGAGGACATGGAGGGTCTTCAAACGAACGGACTCGACGGTGAAGAGGTCACAGGCGATGATCGACGAGGCCTGGGTTCGCATGAACTGACGCCAGGTCTCGCGCCTGGGCGGGGGTCGACGCTTCTCGGCCACGATTCGTCGGATGCTCGTCGTCGAGATCTCGGCACCGAGCTTCTTCAGTTCTCCTCTGAGGCGGCAGTAGCCCCAGGTCGGGTTCTCGCTGGCCAGACGCCAGACGAGGAGCCGCACGTGATCGGGGATCCGGCCTCGCGACACGACCCGATGACGGTAGTGCCACTTGGCGCGGACCAGGTCACGATGCCAGCGGCGGATCGTGTCGGGCGTGACGAGCGACGACAGACGATCTCGGACTGGTCGCAGGCGCTGGAGGACCGTGAGCACCCATCGCTCCTCGGGTCGGAACCTTGGCCGGGGCACCTGTCGGTGGAGGACGTCGAGCTCTTGGCGCAAGACCAACAGCTCGAGGTCTTTGGACCGCGAAGAGCGACACCTGAGCAAGAGCAGGCGAAGGATCTGTCGGAGACTGATGGCGGCGAGTCGGAAGGCCATGGGGTCATTGTCGCCGGTGCGACGAGAGGAACCAGGGGAGGAAGAAGTGCCTGGTAGGAGCCGATCTTCGGATGGCACCCTTCAGGCCCCTTGCGTCGATTTTGCACGCCGCCCGCCACCTCCAAAGCCCCTCGGCGTTCAGGAGGTCGCCCTCGAAGGACCACGATGGGCGCGGGGGCCATCAAGCGTCAACCGCCGCGTGACCTCGCACACTTCGGACTCGCTGTCGTAGATGAGGCTGGACCTGATGGTCACCCGGGGTCCGTCGTGCGATAGCCGGCTCGCTGTCCTCTTGCCGCTTCCACATCGACATTCAAGGACCGCAACCGTTTCGCTTCCTTGGCACCGAATCCCGCTCGGTGCCAGCGCAGCCCATCAGCGGAGTCCAAGCCCACCCGCCTCCAGCAATCGGCAGTCTTGCGCAATTGCCGGAGATAGTGAACTGCGAACGCGGGCGTGAACCCGTCCCCTTGGGCCATCGCTGCCTCGAATGGATCGAAGCCCAGCTCCTTCCATCCCGCGACGTGCGCGGGGTCGAGGCCGAGCGCTTCCCAGTTCTCAGGGCGCGGGCCTGGGATCTCTCGGACGGACAACCGGCCGCGTCTCATTGTGTCCGCGCATCCCCTTCCAACTCCTGCTCACGATGGCCAGTCGGTGGACCGACGTGGTCGACCGTTTGGTATCCGGCGCCGGGGCACGGTGTAACCGCCCGGAAGCTACACGTTGACACCGCGAAACCGACTATCGTCGTGGTCCGGAGCGTGGGGTCCTCCCAACTCGGAGGGGCGAGCCGATGAAGGTGTGGATCGACCAGGATCTTTGCACCGGTGACGGCCTGTGCGAGGAGATCGCACCGGCCGTCTTTACCCTGTTGGATGACGGCCTCGCCTACGTGAAGGAGAGCGACCAGGTTCGAAACGAACCCGGCGGTGTCGCCGGTACGGCGCTTGTGCCCGAGGACCTCGAGGATGCTGTCACCGAAGCGGCCGAGGAGTGCCCCGGGGAGTGCATCTTCATCGAGCAGGGTTAAACGCCGCTGCCATCTTGGGCACGTTCGAGTGAATGACACCTCTTCGGGGCCACCTCTGCCGAGGTATCGGCACGCTTCGATAGTGATCTGCTGGACCCGGCCAAACGTCGACTGGCCGCAATGCGCCGTTTATGTCCCGCCGATCAGCGGCCGTAGGTCACGCCCTGCTAATCGTCTTTCTCGACTCGGGCCAGCTTCGCCCGCGCCAGGTCCTCCACGCGACGGACAAACTGTGGACTGCGGCGAAAGCGCGCCCCGATCTCGGCGTAGCTGGCCCCGGCCTCTCGCCAGGCGAGGATCCGCCGTTCCAACGGCCGGAGCACCTGTGGGTTGGCCGACGGGCGCGCCTCGCGATGAGGCCGCGAGCCAAGCTCCAGGATCTGGTTCACGCTCCGTCGGCTGCGCCGGAATCTCCAGGCCACCTCGGCCGGGTCGACGCCGGCCGCCACAAGCCGACGCACGCGCCTCTCAAGCGGCCGCAAGTGTGCATCGCCGGTCACGACCCCGTTTCCCATCATCGACCAGAATAGCTTGGGTGACTCCCGTCCCGGTCTTGCCCGGGTCGAATTGTGATGACGAGGCGGTCAAAGATGCCGCGGGCGCAAGCGTTCACCAGTGATTGGTTGGCCAGCCAGCGGTTGCCGAGTGCGAACTACGGGGCAAGCAGGTCGCGGGCGCCGGTGTCTGAGGACGGGTGTCGGAGCTTCGACATAGCCTTGACCTCGACCTGGCGGAACACTGAGATCGTCGCGCCCACGGAGTCGCGAGGCGAGGGCATCGAGCCGTGCCAGCTCGCGGCTGCGCAGCCACGCCTGTTCGGCGCTGGATCTCCCCCTGAGGGCCCGGTTGAACGCGGCGTTCGCTGCTCGGGTGCCGGTGAACCCGACGATCCCCGCAATGGTGTCGAAGATCGGCCCTGGTCCCGTTAGACGAGGCCGTCTTCGTCGCGCGGTCAGTAGCTGTGGTCATAGTCTTTCGCTTCCTATATAGACGTCCGCCGTGGGACGGTCGCCGCGCTCGGGCCGGAGCGGCCGGACCCGCGTAGCCCGCGGGCCCTTTGCCCCCGACTTGGTGTCGAAATCGACTCGTTGGCCCTTCATCAGCTCGCGGTGGCCGGTGCCCTCGATGGAGGAGAAGTGCACGAACACGTAGTGAGAGAGATCGTCAGGAACGATGAGCCCGAAGCGCTTTACGGGGTTGAACCACTTGACGGTGCCGTCTGCCATGGCGTTGCCTTTTCCGTCCACGCATGCCGCTTGCGGGAAACCCTGGCAGCCGACTACGACGCGCAACCTGCGTGACTGAGCCGCGCTCTAAAGGCAATTTAGCTGCCAGGGACCCAGCGGGCGCAAGCCCAAGTGTCAACAGAACAGGTTTGTCAGCGCTGATGCTCTCTCGCTGAGAGAAGCCGTCCGAGTCCCTATGGTGACGTCTTGAGATCAAGCGCACAAGACTCTCGTCGTAGGCACTATCTATGCGCACGCAAAGGGTCCATAGTGGGAGAAGAAGGTCGTTCCACCGAGGAGGTGAGGCACCTGGCCGGTTTGGATCTGTGCAGAGCGCCTCGCCGGGACTGGACCATTCGGGTGACATCTGCGTCGCCCGAGTCGGGCTGAACTTCGGGAAGCATTGACGGCAATCGACCTAGCAAGGATCTTGCTGGGTCCAGTCGCGAAAATCACGGCATTTTGAGCCGTACCGAAGGTCCCGTCCACCCCGTCCGAGGCGAGAGCAACCGAAGAACAACGCCCGCCTTTCCGATCGGGAAAGCGCGGGCGTTGTCGCGTGAGTGAGGCGGAACCGCACGCGGTAGGACGTTCACCGAGGCCAAGGTGAGTCCATCCCTGTGAGTGCCGAAGATCCCATCCGGGTCACCCACCTGAGACTTTCCTCGGAAGAGAGCCGTGCACGTGAAGAGGGCGGAAACTGCGCGTTCTATCTTCGCCACCAAGCGCGTCGTGGCGTCAGGCGCCGGCCTTCAGCTTGCAGATCGCTAGGTGAGCAGCGAGCACCGACTCACGGGAATCAGTCGACAACCCCGGGTCGGCTTCGGCCGCCGCCTTAGCGCTATCGCCGGCCTGCTCGAGCTCCATCACGGAGTCGTGACCGGGTACGCCATCGGTCGCGCGCTTCTCCGCCTTCGCAAGCTTCGCCCGGAATTCCCGGACGACGGCGACCAGGACGGGCGAAGCGCCCTCGTCGGCTTCTACGTGACGCGCCGCCTCGGTGATTCGCTCCACGACCTCATCGAACGCGACTGGCATGGTTTCCTCCCTCGGGCTCGCGCTAGCGGACGAACGCGGTTCCTCACCCTAGCCAGCGGAGTTCTGTGGTGGCCGACGTCAACGCCACGTCGCCGTTCGACCATACGGCCGAAGGGCTGCTCATCGATGAGGTCAACCGGCTGCACGCACCGCTCGACAAACGCGAGGCAACCATTCTCCGGCTGCGCTTCGGCTTCGATTGTCGCCAGCCGTGGACGCTCGAAGAAGATAGCGAGCACTTCGACCTGACCCGCGAACGGAATACGTAACCGGGGGCCAGAGGGCTTCACGCCGTCACCGCCTCATTGCTCTCGAGGATCTCGTCCTGGGCGACGGCCTGGAGATGGACCCCCCGCCGCGCCAGCACCAGGTATACCAGCCCACCCACGAACATGCCGGTGAAGACGCTGAAGTCCGCGCCGCCCCCGCCAGCTGCCGTGGCGATGGGTCCCTGGTAGAAGGGTTGGCTGAGCGCTAGGACGGCGGCCGTACTGCCGGCCGCCTGAGCGACGATCGCCGGCCAGTGGACACCCCCGATGCCCCAGTACAAGCTGGCGCGGTCGGTGCGCTGGAGCTCGGCGGGCACGTACCTCCACCTCCGCAGACCCCAGTCCACTAGGTAGATGGCCGCCCACGGCGCGATCCAACAGATCACGACTGCCACGAAGTTCCGGAGCAGCGTGTTGAAGGAGGAATTGAACACGGCGTAGCTCGTCACCCCGAGACAGATGGCACTGTCGACCAGCACCGCCTGGTACCGCTTGATGTGCACACCCATGGCCTGCAGGGTCACTCCCGAGGAGTACAGGTCCAGGCTGTTGACCGCGAACAACTGGACCACGGCGAAGACGAGGAACACCACTACGAAGCCGCTCGGGATGGTGGTCGTGCGCGCCAGCGGCGCGAACGGGTTGGGTGACGTGCCTACCCTGGTGAGGAAGGTGCCTACGGCGGCGCCGAGCAACATGACCAGGATCTCTGGTATCGCCGTCCCCAGGAAGACCCACCCCACGATGGCCTTTTTGGACGCGTCGGGGGGCAGGTAGCGCGAATAGTCGTTTCCGTTCTCCGTCCACCCCAGGCCGCTCAAGGTGATCGTGAACGCCAGGCCCACCATGAAGGTCTGCCAGTTGGCCCCGTGTGCGACCCCGTGTAGGTCCACGTGCCTGGCCGAGAAGGCCAACAAGACCGCGTACAGCACAACGAAGGGGATGATGAGCGCCCGCAGGGTCTTCACCATGGTGGCGTGACCGAAGAACGGCACGATGAGCTGGATGAGCACGGCGAGGATGATGAAACCCACTTTGGCCGGCGTCCCCGGTAGGAAGCCCGCTTTCGACGTGAGCACCAAGGCGGCTCCCACGATGAGGATCAATCCCTCGGCCTCGAAGCCGATCTGGGTCAGCCAGTTGAACAGCGAGATGAGCCGCGAACCGTTGGGTCCGTAGCTGGCCCGGTTGATGGCGAACACGGTCGTGCCGGCGTCGGGGCCTTGCAGGCTGCACAAGCCAAGCAGGACGAAGGACAAGTTGCCTAGGACGATCAGGACGGCAGCCTGGACAAAGGTGAACCCGAACGTCATCAAGATTGCGCCGTAGACGAAATACTCGATCTGGAAGCTGGCGCCCGCCCACATCCCGAACAAGTCCCGCGGCTTCGCCCACCGCTCGCTCTCGGGGATGTAGTCGATGCCGTGCTGCTCCACATGGAAGGGCTTGTCCGCTTCCGTGAGCTCCGTTCCCACGGGTGTGTGCGCGCTCGCCGTCACTGGTTCCTCCGGTCGCCCAAGACGCCTGCCACCGGGCACGGACATGAGCACCCAGTCGGCCCGAGCTAGCGCCGTCTAGAGCACCTTCGGCCCTGCCGCCGGGCCGGTGACATTTTGATCGTGGATGCGGGCTCCGCTGCCAGCGTACCCGTGACCTGTGGTCAACCCCGGACCTACGCTTGGCCTATGGCAGAGCGCCGCGTCTACGGTCTGATCACCTCCGAGGTCGAACCGACCGAGAAGCACTGCGAGTCGGCTATCAAAGGTCGGAGCAAGTGCGGTCGCCGAATCGACACGACCCTCCCCATCCCCAAGGATCTCACGGTCTGTCAAAGATGCACTCGCTTCGATCTGGCCCGACCGTTCTCAGCTCACGCTCCGTGGCGAGAACGGTGACGTCGCCTCAAACTGAGCCACTACCCGCGAGCTAGGCTCGCCGTAGGATCGCCATTGTGGGACGTCACGACGCCGTCATCGCTGGAGGAGGCGTGATGTCCGGGCTCTCCAGTGCCTGCCTCGCGGCACGCCACGGGCTCGAGATCTTTGGGGTCGACCGCCGGCGTAGGAACGGCTTCCGACGCGGCCATCGCCATGGAGCTCGGCTGTGAGGGCGTAATGGTCGCCTCGGCCGTCACGCGCGCACGAGATCCGGGGTTGATGGCGAGCGCCTTCGCCAAGGCGGTGCAGGCCGGCTGCGATGCCCGCCGGGCCGGGCGCTTCCCGCGGCGGTATCACGCCGAGGCATCCAGCGCATTCGACGCCATGGCGAACCTCCGCGCCCCTGACCGAGTCGCTCCGCACTCCTCGCCGTCCACAGGTTCGAGGCCGGAGGCGCCCGCGCTCAGCCTCGAGCGGTGACCCCGACCCCGGGGGTCGCGCTCTCCATCGCCGGGACCGACTCCGGCGGAGGAGCCGGAATCGCCGCCGATCTCCGAACGTTTGCGGCGTTCGGCGTGTTCGGGACACTCGTAGTGACCGCGGTCACCGCCCAGAACACGGTCGGCGTCCGCGACATCCTCGCAATGACACCCGAGATGGTCGCGGCGCAGCTCGACGCTGTCCTGGCCGACCTGCCGGTGCGCGCCGCCAAGACGGGGATGCTGGCAACGGCCGGCATCGTGGACCTGCTGGCGAGCAGGGGCGCCGCGGGCCAGCTCCCGCCCCTCGTCGTCGACCCCGTTCTCATGGCGTCATCGGGCGATCCACTGTTCTCCGGCGACGACGTCGTTGGCGCGTACCGCAACCTTCTCGCCCATGCCACGGTCGCGACTCCAAACCTCCCCGAGGCCGCTCTGCTCGCCGGGCATCAGATCGGCGACCTCGAGACCATGGAGGTGGCGGCCCGCGAGCTCCATGGCCTCGGACCCAAGCTCGTGATCGTCAAGGGTGGGCATCGACGCGGCACCGAGTCCGTCGATGTCGCGTTCGACGGCCACGCCATCACGCTGCTGCGGGCTCCGTGGATCGACACCCCGAACGTGCACGGCACTGGGTGCACCTTCTCAGCGGCGATCGCCGCGAACATCGTCCTCGGCCTCGAGCCGCTCGAGGCCACATTCGCGGCGAAGAAGTTCGTCACTCGAGCGATCCGGATGAGCTCGCAGTGGCGACTCGGCTCGGGCCACGGGCCGCTCGATCAGCTCGGAGCGGCGGCCGGACAGGCCGACACGGACTGAACGTGGGACTCGGATCGTTCAGAGTCGTTCCGGCGCGCCGTAGGGGAGGAGCACCTGGCAGCCTGCGCCTCGGGGTGCGTGCAGCCGCACCCACCCCTGCGCTGGCTCGGTCAACACGATCCTGGCAGGAGGGAGAGTCGACCCAAACGGCCGGCACCATCGACGACCGCCATCCCAATGCCATCAATGGCTGAGCACCAGAGGAGTCCGAAATGGCCGACGGCGTCTACCAGGTCATCGCATTGGTGGTTTCAGTGGGTAGGCATGACGAGCGTCCCTTCGCCGTGCGGTACGTCGTTGTCGAGCGGATCGAAGGTTGGGGCGCTCCGCGCCCACCTGACCCGGGGCCCGCCAGTTACTTACGATGGAGTATATGACGGTGGTATGTGATGGCCTTCTGGTCGAGTATGGCGAAGGCATCGGTGAATGCGACCTTGGCGACGCCTGCCAAGCGCTCGGATCACGAGACGACTATCTGGCCTATCGGGCTGCGCATGGCCGCGTGATCGATAGCGGGCAGTCCGAGGACAACGACGAGTACGGAGGCGAGGCCTGACTGCGGGCGCGGGAGCGCACGCCTGGGTCTAGGTCGTGCCGTGGGGACGGAACAACCGAGGGTGTGCGCACGAGGCCGTCGTCCTGAGCCAAGTAGCTGGCGTAGCCCCGTCATACTGCGACCGAGACTTCGGCCAGCGACGGGGGCCAGACGAGCCGCTTGCCCTGCCCGGGCCATTGAACGACGAGCATTGCGTGGTCGGCCTGACACCCGTCGGACCCGAGCCCGAATCGGCCGAAGAACGTGGTGCAGCGCAGCCGGCGGGCGGCCGCGTAAAGGGCGTCGTTCTCGACCACTCCCGCGTCTTGCACGCAGCGGAGCGCGATGAGTCCCGCCGCATAAGCCTGGGCGGCTGGGTAGTCGACGCCGCCGAGGCCGGGGCGGGTCCCGAGGAACGGCGTTACCCGGGCCCGCAGCGATCGCACGACATCGGCGGGGCGGGGCCCCGTGTCGGGGTGGAAGCGGGCCCCCTCTTCCCACTGGGACGGGGCCAGGACGCCCTCGGCTCGGACATGGGCCGCGAACGCGCCCAGCCCGGCGGCGACCGCCGCCACCACCGGGGGCCGCCGGCGTAGCCGGCGGATGAGCACCACGTCGTCGGCGAACGAGCCCGCCGCGAGGAGAACGTCGGCGTCGGGCTCGTCGGGCACCTCGTCGTGGGGCACAACCGCCACGACCCCGATGCCCAGCCGGGCTGCAGCCTCACGCGCGCCACGGCCCGCCGAGCTCCCGAAGGCACCCCGGCCAGCGGCCACCAGCACCTGGGCGCCCGGTCGGCGACCTGAAGGGCACGAAAATGTCGATCAGGCCGCTGAGCTGGGACTGTGTATAAAAGCGGGCATACCCCGCTGGTTCCACCTTGTGCCGAACTAAAGTATGACAATCGGACTATCCGATATTCGGAACGTCTGCTAGGCTGGGGTCATGTCGAGGACCACACTGCGGGCCAAAGGGCAACTGACTCTCCCCGAGGAGATCCGCGCCGCTGCACATCTCGAAGAAGGCGATCTCCTAGATGCCGAGATCACCGCCGAGGGGATTCTGCTCCGGCCGCAGAAGATCATCGACGCCACCCAGGCGTGGTTTTGGACGAAGGAGTGGCAGGAGGGGGAGCGGGAAGCGGATACCGATCTTGCCGGCGATCGTCTGGAAATCTTCGGCTCCGGCGAGGAGCTCCTCACGGCCTTGGGGAGTCGGGCAAAAGCTCCGGGGCGGCCGCGGCGCGCTCGCTGACAGAGCGTGCCCACCTTTGCCTGGTTGGCCCGCTTCGGCGCCGACTTCGACGCGCTCTCGGCCGACCAGCAAGCAGCATTTCTAGCGGTGGTTGCGCTCTTCGTAGCCGACCTCAAAGCGGGAGCGTTTCGATCGAGTCTTCGGGTGAAGGGCGTGAAGGGGGCCGCCGGCATCTTTGAGATGACGTGGGCCGCCGACGGACGAGCGACCTTCGAGTACGGGAGTGAGATCCGCCTCGGTGAAACTCACATCATCTGGCGACGCGTGGGTACTCATGATGTGTTCAGAACGCCCTGATAGCGGCGAACTGTGGTGCACGTGGTACGAGATTCCGTTGCGCGCGCTCCACGGAAATACCTTGAAGGGTGCCACCGGTAAATCGGCGGGTGGCAGGACCCTGGTCCGTCGCAAATGGGGACCTCGAGAACTGGCCGCGAAGCGCCAATGAGCGAGAGTGCGTCTTCCACTAATCATTGTCCAATGAGCGCCGATGATGTCGATGCTGCTGCTCGACATATGAACAAACTACAAGGCTCAGGAGGCCTTTCGGTAGTACTCGTGGATAAGCCCACCGAGACGGTCGCGGCGCGCGATCTCGCTCGACTCTGGGCTCAGTGGTTTGAGATGAGGACCGCCTTCTGGCGTCTGCAGGTCGAGACCACGGTGAGGGCGCTCGAGGTTGTAGTGCTCGACGTATGTGGAGAGCAGATGGTGAAGGTGCCGGGCACCTAGCACCATGACGCGGTCGATACATTCCGTGCGCGCCGTACGGATCCAGCGCTCGGCATAGGCATTGGCCCGGGGCGCGCGCCACGGGGTGCGGATGATCTCGATCCCTTCGGCCTTGAACACCTCATCGAATGACGGGCCGAAGCGCTTGTCGCGGTCATGGACGATGAAGCGCACGGGTTCGGTCCGTGCTTCTCTGGCCTCCGATAAGTTGCGGGCGATCTGGGTGGCCCAGGTGAGGTTGGCCGGGCCATCGGTGACCCCACCGATCAGCACCCGGCGGGTGTGCAGCTCGATGAAGAACAAGACATGCAGGGTCTTGAGTCCGATGGACTCCACGGTGAAGAGGTCACAGGCGATGATCGAGGACGCCTGAGCGCGCATGAACTGGCGCCAGGTGTCTCGCTTGGGTCCGGGTCGGCGCTTGGGGGCGGTAATGCGGCGGATGCTGGTGGCTGAGATCTCGATGCC
>Ga0310038_10002332_pt1 | contig 13978 bp, 10 predicted proteins | sample Sb_taG_6_FD_200461 | JGI IMG/M metagenome (GOLD analysis project Ga0310038, IMG submission 200461) | Peat soil microbial communities from Weissenstadt, Germany - Sb_50d_4_PS metaG (v2) (version 2) | ecosystem: Environmental > Terrestrial > Soil > Wetlands > Peat | place: Germany: Weissenstadt... | reverse complement strand
CCCATCCAGCCACCCACCCCACACCAGAAGAAGGAGTACGCCGATGCGCGACACCAGCTGGGGCTGACCCTTTAAGCGCTGAAGGTGTCCGTTCGCCGACTGCCTGCGATCGCGGGCCCAGCTGACCGCGATCGCTAGGGCTACTGCGGCGCCGACAGTGCCAGAAATTGCGATAACCCATGCCGGGGAATGGTGGTCTGCGGCGGCGCCCGCCAGGATCATGACTGTTCCCTGGCCCAGGCTTATACCACCCTGGGCTAGACCGAAGGCCTGGCTGCGCTGTTCCGGCGGCGCCGCGCTTACGAAGGCGGCGTTGGCGGCGATCTGGTAGGAAGCACACAGACCCGATGCGACCAGGATCAGCAGCGAGCCAGGCAGACCGGGCTGCCAGAAAAACAGGGCGAGAACCCCGCAGGCGGCGATGGCGAGCAGCCCCATGACACGCAGCCGGGTCGGCGGAGCCACGAAGCGGCTGAATACGATCGCGCCTACGGTCTCCCCGAGAGCCGAGGCGGCCAGGATCACGCCGAAGGCGGCCGCGCCGCCACCGACAACCCGGGCGAGCGGGCTGGCCACGCCCTCCGGAGCGTTGTAGAACGCTGCCAACCAGCCGAACAGCATCGGCGTACGCAGGGCTGGGCGGGTGAAGACGAGCCGGGTGCCGGCGATGATGCCGGCCAGCCGGCCAGGCTCATGGTGGCCGCCAGCCACGGCGGCCGGGGCAGGTCGTGAGCGGACCCGCGCCCGGACGATGAGCGCCGACGCGGCGAAGGTCGCCGCGTCGACGATCAGAGACCACCGCGTGCCGAAGAACCCGGTGACGGCACCCCCGGCCGCGAAGCCGAGGACCTGCGCGAACTGGTACGTGGTAAGGGTCACCGCGGTCCCCATCACATACTTTTCGCCAGCCAGCACATCGGGATAGATGGCCGCGCGCGCCGAGGTGAACGGCGCGCCGACCAGCGTGACCAGGAAAAGCAGCGTTACCAGCCCGGCGAGGAGCATTCCGGGGATGGCCATGGCCAGGACGAGCGCGCACCGGGCCAGGTCGCAGGCGATCATCACGCCGCGGCGCGGGTACCTGTCGGCCAGCCAGGCCAGGGTCACGCCGCCGACGAAGGTCGGCACGATGCTAACCACAAAGGTAATCGCCGCGAGCAGGGCCGAACGGGTCCGGTCGTAAACAAGCACGGTCAGCGCGACGCGGGCCAGCTGATCGCCGATGACCGACAAGAGCTGCGCCCCCCACAGGGCCCGGAATTCCGCCACCGCGAACACGTCGCGGAACCTCGTCGCGGCCTGCTCGGTTGCACCCCCCGGGGCCACCGCGTGTCTTGTTATCTTGCCCTCCGGCTCAGCGAATCGCTGCGGTCTTCGGTAATCACATCCTGACCGACAGTTGCCTCCTTTAGCAACAGGCCAGCCCAGAGCCGGGAACCCCCGGCTCTGGGCTGGCAGCTAGCCATCATCGTGGACGGCTACCCCCGCTATCGCTATTGGGGTGGTAACCGCCCACGATGGCAGGACAAGCCCGCGATAGGGCTGGAGGCGCGGGTGGTAACGGCGCGGTGACGCGATCCGGGCGTCCTAGCCGCGGTGACGGGACCGGGGCGTCCTAGCTGCGCAGGACGGCGCCGACCCGGCGAGCGGCCTCGGCCACGGCCGCGTCGCGGGCCGCCGTGGTCTCGGCGGCGGTGAGCGTCCGGTCCGGAGCGCGGAACCTGAGCGTGTAGGCCAGGGACTTGCGCTGCTCGCCGACCTGGGCTCCGGTGTACACGTCGAACAGTCGCACGTCCTCGAGCAGGTCCTGCGGCGCGCCCGCCACGAGCGCCGCCTCCACCTCGGCAGCGGGCACGGCCGCGTCCACTATCAGGGCCACGTCCTGGGTGGCCAGCGGGTAGGCGGACAGTCGCGGAGCCTGCACCGGGCCGACGGATTCCGCCGCGGTGAACACCACCGACAGGTCAAGCTCCATGGCACAGGTCCGCTCCGGCAGCCCGAACGCCTGGATCACTCGCGGATGCAGTTCGCCGGCATGCCCGGCCAGCCACTCGCGCGGGCCGTCGGAGTCCGTGACCTGGGCGTAGATAGCCGCGCAGCGCCCCGGATGCCAGGGCGCATGCTTGTCGGCACGGACGTCGAGCCGGACCCGGCACATCCGGCCGACCGCGCGGGCCGCCTCGATGGCGTCCGCCCAGGACGCCGCGCGCCCCTTGCCCCACCAGCCGTCAAGCACACGCTCGCCAGCCAGCACCGCGCCGACCCGCAGCGGCTGGTCGGGCAATGCCGCCTCCAGGGAGGCGAGTTCGGCTACCGAGGGCCCGCGGTCCACCGGGAGGATCGGCGCCGAGTGCGCCGCCCCCGGCCGGGGCCGGAAGACCAGGCCGATCTCGAACAGCGCCGTGTCGGCGAACCCCCGGCCCACGTTCCTGGCCAGAACCCGGAACAGGCCCGGCAGCAGGGTCGTGCGCAGCAGCGGCTCGTCTTCGCTGAGCGGGTTCGCCACCTCTACCGCGTGGCGGCGCATGTCCTCAGGCGGCAGCCCGAGCAGGTCCGCGTCGGCGCGCGACCCGAACGGCCACGACAGCACCTCCACGTACCCGGCCTCACCCAGCGTCCGGCCTACCGAACGGCGCAGCCGCTGGCGCGGCGTGAGCCCGCGGCCGGCTAGCGCGCGGGGCATCCGGGCCGGGACGTTCTCGTAGCCTTCCAGCCGGATGACCTCCTCGGCCAGGTCGGCAGGGTCGGTGAGGTCGGGCCGCCAGGTCGGCGGGGTCACCTCGAGCACGGGCACGAGGCCGTTTACCGCAGCTGCACCCTCCGGTTCCTCCGCTCGCCAGGGAGCGATGGTCAGGGCGGCCTTACGGGTCGCCAGAACGGAGCAACCCACCTCACGCAGCCGCCGGATCACCGTGTCCCGGCCGTAGACCACCCCGGCCACCCGGTCCGGGTAGTCCGCGGCCATGGAGATCACCACCGGCGGCACCTCGACTGACGCGTGCGTGCAGCCCGGCACCACTTGGGCGCCGCCCAGGCCGGACAGCAGGGCCACCGCCTTGGCGGTGGCGCGCAGCGGAAGCTCGCGGTCTACCCCGCGCTCGAACCGGTAGGACGCCTCGCTGTGCAGCTTGTGCCGCCGGCTCATCTTGGCAATTCCCTCGGCGGAGAAATGCGCCGCCTCGATCACCAGGTCGGTGGAGGTCTCGTCGATCTCTGTGGACAGGCCGCCCATGGTGCCGGCCAGAGAGATCGGCCCGGAGGCGTCGGTGATCAGGATGTCGTCGGCGTCCAGGGTCCGGACCACGTGATCCAGCGTCTCGAGCTTCTCCCCCGGCTGTGCCCGCCGGACCACGATCCCGCCCGTCAGCTTGGACCGGTCGAACGCGTGCAGCGGCTGCCCGAGCTCAAGCATCAGGTAGTTTGTCACGTCCACCGCGAGCGACACGCTGCGGACGCCGGACCGGGCCAGCCGCACCCGCATCCACAGCGGGGTGAGCGCCGACGGGGAGAAGCCGCGCACCTCGCGCAGCACGAACCGGTCGCAGCCGGTCGGGTCGTCGATGCGGGCCGGGTAGAGGTCAGGGCCCACGTAGTCAAGCGTGCCGCCGAGCAGGGTCGCATCCGGCAGCGCGGTCTCGGCCGGATCGCGGAACGGCACGCCGAACGCGCTGGCGAGCTCGCGCGCGATGCCGCGCACCGACACGGCGTAGCCGCGGTCGGGCGTCACCGCGATCTCGAACACCTCGTCGCGCAGTTTCGCGTAAGACACGAAATCCGCGCCCAGCGGCGCGTCGGGGGGGAGCACCAGGATGCCGGAGTGGTCGTCGCCGATAGCCAGCTCGCTGGCCGAGCAGATCATCCCCTCGGAGATGTGACCGTAGGTCTTGCGCGCGCCGATCTCGAAACTGCCGGGCAGCACCGCCCCGGGCAGCGCGAGCGCGACCCGGTCGCCGACGGCGAAGTTGACCGCGCCGCAGATCACGCCGGACGCCTCGTCGGGCGGCCCGGCCAGCTGACTGTCGGAGACGGCGACCCGGCAGTACCTGATCGGCTTCTTCAGGCCGGGCAGCTCCTCGATGAGGAGCACCTGCGCGACCACCACGCCGCGGATGTCGTGCCCGACCGACTCCAGCGACTCGACCTCGAGTCCGGCCGCGGTCAGCCGCCGCGAGACCTCGGTGGCGTCGACCGGCTCTGGCAGCGGCGCGTACTCACGCAGCCAGGAAAGCGGCACCCTCATGTCAGATCTCCATCCCGAACGCCCGGCTGAACCGCACGTCGCCCTCTACCGCGTCCCTGATCTCGGTCAGCCCGTGCGCGATCACCAGGCTGCGCTCGATGCCCAGCCCGAACGCGAACCCGCTGTACCGGTCGGGGTCGATACCGCAGGCCACCAGTACCCGGGGGTTCACCATGCCGCAGCCCGCGATCTCGATCCAGCCCTGCGACCGGCAAACCCGGCACGGGTCGCCGCCCGGCTTGGCCGAGGCGCCGCGGCAGATGTGGCATTCCATCGACACGTCGCCCGACGGCTCGGTGAAGGGGAAGTAGTCGGGCCGGAACCGGGTGCGCAGCCCCACGCCGAACATCGCGTCCACGAACGACTGGATCGCGCCGCGCAGGTCGGCCATTGTCAGCCCCTCGTCGACGGCGAGGCCCTCGATCTGGTGGAACACCGGGCTATGGGTGGCGTCGAGCGGGTCCTGCCGGTAACACCGGCCCGGGCTGACCACGTAGAGCGGCAGCGGGCGGGTGAGCATGGACCTGATCTGCACCGGCGAGGTGTGCGTCCGCAGCACCAGGCCCGACTTAGACCCAGATTCCCCGCCTTTTCCCTCAATGAAGATCGTGTCCTGCATCTCCCGGGCCGGGTGGTCGGGCGGGATATTCAGCGCGTCGAAGTTGTACCACTCCGCCTCGACCTCGGGCCCCTCGGCGACCTCGTAGCCCATCGCGACGAACACGTCGGACAGCCGGTCGGCAAGGGTGGTGACGGGATGGCGCGCGCCGGACGGGACCTGGTCCCAGGGCAACGTGACGTCGACCGCCTCGGTCACCAGCACCTGCCGGTCTCGTTCGGCCTCCAGCTGGACCTGACGTTCGCGCAGCGCTTCGCGGAGTCGGCCGCGGGCCGAGCCGACCCGCCGGCCTGCTTCGGCGCGGGCCTCGGGCGGCAGGGCGCCGATCTCCGCGCTGGCCAGGGAGAGCGGCGCGCGGTCGCCCTCGTGCGCGATCCGCGCCGCCTTCAGCTCGTCGAGGGTCCCGGCGGCGGCGACGGCGGCGAGAGCCTCGTCGAGGACGCGTGCCACCTCGTCAGGCGCCAGCGCGGCCACCGCCTTGGGGTCGTAACTCTTGTTCGGTGCCGACATGGGTCCTGCTTCCTGCGGGCCGTACCTTAGCTGGGGTTCCGGCGGACTTTCTTTCTGCCGAACGGGCCTGGGTGGCAGCGTCGCGTCAACCTCGACGCGCCAGTGGGGTAGCGTCGGCCCTGCCTAGCGTCCCCGCCTGTCCGGGCCGGAGCCGATCGCTGTGCTGGATAGCCCGAAGGGAGATTACCGTACCGAGTCTTAACGCGTTGCCCCGAGGGTGTCGCCCTTAGACGATAGGTGTCCCCGCGGGCACGATAAATCGGAACTCGGCGCCGCCGCCGGGCGCGCGGCGCACGCCGATCGTGCCGCCGTGTGCCTCGACGAGACCCTTGACGATGTACAGGCCCAGACCGGTGCCGCCGCCATGCTGGCCTCTGCGGCTGCCGCCGCGGGGCTTGCCGCGCCAGAATTGACGGAACACCCGGGGCGCCACGTCCGGCGAAATGCCCTCGCCCTGGTCGCGCACGGAAACGGCGACCGCGTCGAGTTCTCCCTCTTCGCTGTCAAGATGTGCCGGTTCCACCACGACCGTCACGATACCAGCCCCGTGCCGGACGGCGTTTTCCACCAGGTTGCCGAGGATCTGGTCGATCTTGTCGGCGTCCAGCCAGGTCTCCGGCAGGTCGCCCGGGACCTCGAGCCGGAACCGGTCCTCGGCGTCGCCCGCAGCCACGCGGCCCGCGATGATCTTCCTGGCCCGGTCGGGCAGGTCGACCAGCTGCCGGTGGACCTCCATCCGGCCCGACTCGATCCGGGACACGTCCAGCAGCTCGGTGATGAGCCTGGTCACGCGGTCGGCGTCGGCGTTCACCGTCTCCAGCATCACGCGCTTCTGGTCGTCGGTGAACCGGCCCCACTTGGCCAGTAGCGTGGCGGTGAAGCCCTTCACGCTGGTCAGCGGGGAACGAAGCTCGTGGGCGACGGTCGAGACGAGCTCGGCGCGGCTGCGTTCCAGCCGTTCCCGCTGTTGCGCACCGCGCAGGCTGATGACGAGCCGGCGAAGTGCTAGCCCGGGGGGACGACCCCCCGGAACCCCCCGCTCACGGGGGGACTGCCCGTCCCCCCGTGCCCCCCTGGCTCGGACATAGCCGACGGATACGAGCAACTCGGTGCCGTCCGCCAGGTAGAGCGATCGCTCAGGGTGACGGGTGCGGGTCGGCAGGCCGTGGTACGGATCCGCGTGGACCCACCAGTCCCGGTCGTCGGCGTCGCGGAGCGGAAGCACGTCGAACACGAACTTGCCGATGACTTCGGCCGGATCCAGTCCGGTCAGCCTCCCGGCGGCCCGGTTGAACACAACGATGCGGCCGACCTCATCGGCGACCACCACCCCATCCGGCAGCTCGTCGGCGAAAACCAGGCTCCCGATCGGGACCGGGCCTTCGGGAAGCGGGGTGACGCCGGAAGCATTACCGTTAGCGGTCTCGCGGTTAGTTGGCGTTCCGGCCGGTTGCGGGGCCGATGACGCCCGGCTCGATATGAGCTCGTCCACTGCAGCGAAGCCTCCGTCCGGCGTGGCCGCACTTCGAGCGTCCGGCGGCCGGAAGTGGTCACGGTTTGGGTGACGGATTGTGATCAGACTCTAGCGCGTATACGCGCTTTCTGACAGTCCTGAGACGTGAATTCTCCATGTTGTAGACCAAATACTCTAAGCCACCAGTTGCTGACTTACGCACCATCTTGTCCCTCCACCCACGTCCCCATCTCCCCTTCACTGCGTACTCGCTGCGCACGCGCGGACGTATAGAGACACACCGCGGCCGCGGCGGCCAGATTGAGGCTCTCGGCCCGGCCATAAATGGGCACCGCCACGGATTCGTCGGCCAGGGCGACGAGTTCGGGCGGCAGTCCCCACGCCTCGTTGCCGAAGATCCACGCGGTCGGCCCGGCCAGCCGCGCCTGCACCTCGGGGTCGTCCAGGGAACGTCCGGCGCGGCCGTCTGCGGCCACGATCCGGAGGCCGACGTCACGCAGGGCGGCGACGGCGTCCTCGAGCCTGGCTCCGGCCACCACGGGCAGGTGGAACAGGCTGCCCGCCGACGAGCGCACGCACTTGCCGTTATAAGGATCGACCGAGGCGTCGGCGAAGACCACGGCGTGCGCGCCCGCCGCGTCGGCGGTGCGCAGCACGGTTCCGGCGTTCCCCGGATCGCGGACGTTGGCCAGCAGCGCGACCAGGCCAGAAGCGGGCGTGGTGATCTCGCTGAGGGGGACGTCGACGAAGCCGCAGACGGCCAGCAGGCCCTGCGGGGTTACCGTCTGGGCCAGTTCGCCCATGACCTCGCCGCTGACGACGTGCACCGGTATACCCGCGTCGGCCATCGCGGTGATCAGGTCGTGATGCCTGCTCCGTGCGGGCACGGTCACGAACAAGTCGATGACGCGGGTTCCGCAGTGAAAGGCCTCCGCCACCGCTTGCGGGCCTTCGGCGAGAAAGGCCCGCTCACGCTGGCGGAAGGCGCGTTTGGTCAGGCGCCGCGCGGCCTTGAGCCGCGGCGAGTGCGCGCCCGTATAACCGGTGTCAGGCGATGCGGTGACCCGCACCTAGGCGGCCGCGGACCCGGATGCGTCGGGAAGCGCCTTCTTCGCTACCTCGACCAGGGCAGAGAACGCCGCCTCGTCGGCGACGGCGAGCTCAGCAAGCATTCGCCGGTCGACCTCGATCCCCGCCACCCGCAGGCCCTGGACGAACCTGTTGTACGTCATGCCGTTCGCCCGGGCTGCCGCGTTGATCCGCTGGATCCACAGCCGCCGGAAGTTGCCCTTGCGGTCCTTGCGGTCGCGGTAGGCGTAGGTCATCGAGTGGAGGACCTGCTCCTTGGCCTTGCGGTACAGCCGGGACCGCTGTCCCCGGTAGCCGCTGGCCCGTTCGAGGACAACCTTGCGCTTCTTGTGGGCGTTGGTTGCCCGCTTCACGCGTGCCATTGTTCTGTTCTCCCTCGCGCGGGCCGGGCTACTTGCCCAGCAGCTTCTTGATCTCCTTGAGGTCGCTGGGCGCGACCGGCACTTCCCCGTAGAGCCGCCGCGTCACGCGGGACGACTTGTGCTCGAACAGATGGCCTCGGTTGGCGCGGCGGCGCATCACCTTGCCGGTGGCGGTCAGCCGGAACCGCTTCGCGGTGCCGCTGTGTGTCTTCATCTTCGGCATGGTGGCCGTCGTCTCCATTCTTGTGGCTGCGCGCCTCCTGGGCGCGCAGCAATAACCGACCCCGGCGCTCGCGCCGGGGTTTATTGCCGCCGGGTGATGCTACCGGCTAGGCCGGACCCGGTACCGCGGCGCCGTCGGTGGCGGGCTCACTCGCCGCCGGTTCCGGAGCCGCTGGTGCGGCAGCGCGCGGGCTCGGCACCGGCCGGTTCTGGGCCTGGCCTGCCGTATGCGCCTTTGTTTCGCTCTTCTTCCGGTGCGGCCCGATCACCATGATCATGTTCCGCCCGTCCTGCTTGGGCTGCGACTCCACGAAGCCGAGCTCTTCAACGTCGCTGGCGAGACGCTGCAGCAGACGGAAGCCTAGCTCGGGCCTCGACTGCTCACGTCCCCTGAACATGATCGTCACCTTGACCTTGTCGCCCGCCTTGAGGAACCGCTCGACGTGGCCCTTCTTGGTGCCGTAGTCGTGCGGGTCGATCTTCGGGCGCAGCTTGATCTCCTTGACGATCGTCTGCGTCTGGTTCTTGCGCGACTCCCTGGCCTTGACCGCGGACTCGTACTTGAACTTCCCGTAGTCCATGAGCTTGCAGACCGGTGGCCGCGCAGTGGGTGCGACCTCAACCAGGTCGAGGTCGGCTTCCTGAGCCAGCTTGAGTGCGTCGTTGACCGAGACGATCCCGATCTGTTCCCCCTTCGATCCGACCAGCCGGACTTCGGGAGAACGGATGCGCTCGTTGATACGTGCTTCGGTGCTGATGTGACCTCCTTGAGCCTCATCTCCGCTGTCGGTGCCTCCGGCGGCGGCTTCTGCCGACCAACCCCGGGATTTTTCCCGGTCGCGGGCGGTTGCCCCCGACACGAGAAAACCCCGCGAGCGATGCGCTCAGCGGGGCAACCACAACAACGGCGTCACCCATTAAGACCCTTATGGGTGCGCCGTGCCAGCAGAAGCCGGCATCCGTGCACGCTGCCGTGCACCGGCCGCCGGTACGTCTGGCCAGACCCGCCTGCCCGTACCGGGCCGACTGGGTGGGAGGTGGTCCTCCGCTTTGCGCGCTCGGTACCCGAGTACCGAGCTGGTCAGCGTCTAAGTCTAACAGCACCGGACCGTGCAGCGGTATTCCCACGCGGACACAACCGGCTTTCCCGTCCTCCGCATCTCCAACATCCTCCTACCGGGGTCCGGCGCTCGATTAGATGCGGCGGACCAGCGTAGGCGAGGCCCTGGGGCCGAGGGAGCCCCCGTGACTCCCTCGGCCCCAGGGCCTAGTTGAGGACGCGCTTGGTGAAGGTTCGGGTACCCAGGTAGCCGAAGACCACCGTGCCGCCGACGAGCGCGAGCATTACGGCCCACATCGGCATGTGCGGGAGCACAGGGGTGAGCACGGCCCGCAGCCCCTCGGACATGTACACCATGGGGTTGACCAGGATCGCGATCTGCAGCCAGCGGATGTTGTGCAGAGCCGCCCACGGGTAGTAGACGCAGCCGAGCATGGTGGCGGGCAGCAGGACCACCGCGAACAGCATCTGCATCTTGCGCGGGTCCATGATCGTGCCGAGCAGCAGCCCGAGCGAGGACGTGAGCAGCGAGGCGAAGACCAGGATGAGCGCGAACAGGGCCCAGTTGGTCACGTGCACGTGCGGAGCCTGACCCGCCGCGTGCACGAGCAGCACGATCGGGAACACGATGACCGCACCGATGAACGACTGGACCGCGCCCGCGACGATCTTCTGTATCGCCAGGACCCTGATCGGCACGGGAGCGAGCGCCCGGTCCTCGATCGTGCGCTGCCAGGAGAACTCCATCACCAGCGGGAACGTCACGGCCATGATGCCCTGCATGAGCAGCATGGAGGCCATCAGGCCAGGCACGAGGATGGTGGCGAAGTTGACGCCGCCCGCAGCCGCGGCCCCGGCGGCCGCGGCGCCGCCGCCGCCGAGCATGAAGCCGCCGCCGATCTTGGGGAACACGTAGGCGAAGACGAAGACGAAGAGCAGCGGCTGCATGACCGCCCGGGTGAAGGTGGCGATGGCGTTGCGCCGCAGCACCCGGAACTCCCTGGCCATCATGGCGTTGAACGTCTTGACCAGGGTGGGCCGCGGCACCGGCGCCTCTGCGATCAGGGCGGCCACCTCAGACTGTGTTGGCCCGGGGGGACGACCCCCCGGAACCCCCCGCTCCTGGGGGGACCCATCCCCCCAGACCCCCCTTGTGGTGGTGGTGGTCACTCGCGGTACTCCCGTCCGGTCAGGGTAAGGAACACGGTCTCCAGGCTGGGCTTGAGCTGGGTGGCGTCGCGCACGGTCAGTCCGGCCGCGGAACCCGCGGTCACCAGCTCGCCGAGCACACCCTCGGGCTCGCGGGTGAAGACCCGGACGTAGTCGCCGTCGGCTTCCACCTTGCTGACGCCGGGGCGATCGGCCAGCCCGGCCCGTTCGGTCATGTCATCGGGGACCGGGTCCTCGTACCTGACCGTGATCACGGTCTCGGCGCCCGCCCCTTCCTTCAGCTCGTTCACGGTGCCCGCGGCAAGCACCTCGCCGTGGTCGATCACTGCGATCTGCTCGCACAATGCCTCGGCTTCCTCCATGTAATGCGTGGTCAGCAAGATGGTCTGCCCCTCGGCGTGCAGCACACGCAGGATGTCCCACAGGTTCACCCTGGTCTGCGGGTCGAGTCCGGCGGTCGGCTCGTCCAGGAACAAGACGTCCGGCCGGTGCACCAGGGCCCGCGCGATGAGCAGCCGCTTGGCCTGCCCGCCGGACAGGTCGGTGGACATCGCCTTGCGCCGGTCCGCGAGCCCGAATACCTCGAGCAACTGGCTGGCGCGGCGCGATGCCTCGCGCAGCCCCAGGCCGAAGAACCGGCTGCGGAACTCGAGGTTCTCGGCGACCGTCAGCTGCATGTCGAGGGTGTTGTTCTGGGTCACCACGCCGATCCTGCGCTTCACCCCGACCGGGTCGGCCACCACGTCCAGTCCGGCCACCCACGCACGTCCCCCGGTGGGCAGGACCAGGGTGGTGAGCATGCCGATGGTGGTGGACTTGCCCGCGCCGTTCGGCCCGAGCAGCCCGAAGAACTCGCCGGAGCCGACGGACAGGTCGATACCGCGCACTGCGGGCACGTCCCCGCGTGACGACTTATACGTCTTGCGCAAATCCTCGGTGCGTATCGCGAGCCCGGCTACGCCCGTCATGATGTCACCGTCATGATGTCAACCTACGTTGACGGAGGACTAGTGTCAACTTAGATTGACACCCTTGGTTCCCGCACCACGACAACCTGACGTCTCGCGTCACGTGCCGCGCTCCTTCCTGATCAGCTCGCTGAACTGCCCGATCATGTCGACAAAGAACTTGCGGATGACCGGCTCGTCGGCCGGATCCACGAACTCGAAGGCGTCCCGCCAGTGCGGGGCGGCCAGCGCGTAGTAGTCCTCGACGATCTGGCGGCCCTTGTCGGTCACGAACAGCCGGACCACCCGCCGGTCGCCGGCGTCACTGCGCCGCTCGACGTACCCCTCGCGCACGAGCGTGTTCACTACCGACGTCAGCGTCCCCGGCGACGACAAGCCACGGGCCGCGACGTCGCTGGACTTGAGCCCGTCCCCGGCCAGCAGGACCCGCAGCACGCCGAGTCCGGCCGGGCTGATCCGCAGCCCGGCCTGCGCCAGCGTGCCCGCGTAGAACGCGCCCATAATCCTGGACGCAGCCAGCAGCAGGACGTGCAGCGGCGCGTCCGCGGGCGGCCCGTCCGACGGGTCTCCCCAGAACCACCCCGCATGGCCCTGTCCCGGCCCGCACTTCGCAACCTCAGCCCCGTCCGGCCCGTCCGGCCCGGCAACTTCCGCCTGACTCACGCCGCCAGTCTTCACCGTCAGCTATTTCCAAGTCAAATCATTTGACCTCAAAGTATCTCCGCCTTAGGCGAACGAAAAGTATCTCCGCCTTAGGCGAACGAAAGCGACCTGACCTCGCCGACCCACAGCCCTCCTGTGCCCCAGTACGCGCCGCAGCCCCGAGCCAGGCTCCAAGCGGGCACGGACAAACAGCTACGATGGAGCATCGCTGTCGTCTGAGCAGCAACGATGTTCCATCGTTGCTGCTATCGGGAAGCTAGGCGGGGCCATCCGTGAGGCGAAGGTGATGGGACTGGCGGAAGTGACGAAGGTGACGCCGGGCAGGCGCGGGGCGGCGCGCCCGGGCAGGCGGGCGGGGTGGTACGCGGGGGCGGAGCGGCCGAGGCGCGGGGCTAGCAGGGCTAGCGGGGCGGGGCTAGCGGGCCGGGGCTAGCGGGCCGGGGTGACCGGGATCCGGGCCTCGATGGTGGTGCCGCGGCCCGGGCCGGAGCGCACGTCGAAGTGGCCGCCGACGAGCTCGGTGCGTTCGGCCATGCCGCTGAGGCCGAAACCGCCCGCTGCGGCGTCCGGAGAGAAGCCAGCGCCGTCGTCGGTGACCTGAAGTGACACCAGCCCCGGGTCGCAGCGCAGGATGACGCTGGCGGCCGCGGCCCCGGCGTGCTTGACCACGTTCTGCAGCGCCTCCTGGGCGATCCGGTAGAGGGCGATCTCGACGTGTTCGGGCAGCGCGCACTCATCGGCCTCGACCGTCACCTGCACGCCACCGATGCTGCGGGCCAGGCTGGCCAGGCCGTCGGCCAGGCCGAGATCGTCCAGGACCGGCGGGCGCAAGCCGGAGATGGCGGCCCGCGCCTCGTTCAGGGTCAGGTCGATCATCTGCCTGGCCAGCACGAGCTGCTCGGCGGTGAACTCCGGCGCCTCATGCAGCGCGTCGGCGGCCGCGTCCAGGTGATAGGACAAGCTGATCAGCCGCTGCGAGATGCCGTCGTGGATATCGCCGGCCAGCCGCCGCCTTTCTGCTTCCTGCGCGGCGATCACCCGCTCGGCGAACTGCTCGAGCGCGTGCTCGCGCGCGGCCAGCCGGCGATGCAGCCGGGCCTGGTGGACCGCCCCGGCGAACAAGGAACCGATGGCCGCCAGAAGCGCCACATCCCGTTCGGTGAAAATCCGGCGGGAACGGGTGTGGACGTTCAGGACCCCCGCCAGTCCGGAGGGCCGGCTGGCCATCGGCACCGACGCCATCGAGGTGAACTCACCGCCGCGAAGCTCGGGAAAGTACCGGTAGCGCGGGTCGGCCTCCTTGTGGTCGGTGATCGTCACCGGCTCGCCGTGGCTGGCCACCCAGCCGGTGACGCCCTCACCGAGCAGCAGGCGGATCCTGCCGACGGCGGCGTCGAACGGAGGGGTCGCGCCGGTCAGGGTGAGCGCGGTACCGCTGTCGTCAAGCACGTGCACGAAGCACACGTCGGTGGCGGTCGCCGCGACGATCAGGCCGGCGATCCTGGCCGCAAGCGGACCGAGCTCGAGCCCGGCCGAGATGGCCCCCACCACGCCTGCCAGCAGGGCGTTCTCACCCTCAGGATCCTGAAAGGGCAGCGGGT